>Ga0116164_10000801_pt1 | contig 25584 bp, 23 predicted proteins | sample AD_UKC109_MetaG_FD_89888 | JGI IMG/M metagenome (GOLD analysis project Ga0116164, IMG submission 89888) | Active sludge microbial communities of municipal wastewater-treating anaerobic digesters from Hong Kong - AD_UKC109_MetaG | ecosystem: Engineered > Bioreactor > Anaerobic > Digestate... | reverse complement strand
TTTGCAGGGACCGGCCTCTACCACGGTTACGGGAACGAGGCGGCCGTCATCGGTAAAGACCTGCGTCATGCCGATCTTTTTTCCTACGATCGCTTTTTTCATGATAACTGCCTCCTGCTTAATCATTGAGCTTGATTTCGATCTCGACGCCGGCGGGAAGGTCCAGCTTCATCATTGCGTCGACCGTACGGGGATTGGGATTCAAAATGTCGATCAGGCGCTTGTGCGTGCGCATTTCAAACTGCTCACGGCTGTCCTTATACTTGTGGGGAGCGCGGAGAATGGTAACGATCTCCTTCTCGGTGGGCAGGGGAATGGGCCCCGATACGCGCGCGCCGGTCCGCTTGGCGGTGTCTACGATTCTCTCCGCGGACTGATCGATGAGGGTGTGCTCATACGCCTTGAGCTTGATGCGGATTTTCTGCTTGGCCATTATTTTACCTCCCTTAGATTTTCATCTCGAGTACACTGCTTCGTGTGTGCCCACCCTGGCCTTGTGGCAAGGCGGCCATGCCGCCTCATCCCCAGCAGGGGGAGAACACCGTTTCGTACCCAATCTGTCGCCCGATCGCCGGGCTGGTCCGCGATAATTACCCGCCATGGCCCTGGCGGCAACTTACCGTTTCATCCCTATGAAAGCCTTGTCAAATACCCATTTGGGCATAGTTCGCCTTCAAAACAGACAGCTTTGTTATTATAGTAGAAAGCGGAAAGGATTGCAAGGAGTTTTTCGGAAAATGACAATAAATCTCTTGTGAGATTCGTATAGTGCCTATTATATAAGGATTATAATAGTAAATATTGTACACGCTTCCAAGAGTGCCCATATCGAAAATAATCCAAACTGACACCTAATAACAACAAGTAGATGGTCATTTATGCTATAATCAAGTAAAGAATAGTGGAAATGAAATCTCTTGTTGATATGTTGCCTTTCGGTGTTGTATTTCAATAATTTGCACATGGAGATGGATAAGAATGCCCTGCTTAATCTGTGGTGACTCGAGTGGAACTAATGAACCCTCTCAAAACTCATATATTTGTTGCAGATGTAAAAATGGCCATAATTTCAATGTGGCAGAAGAAATCTACTCGGCTGATTCTAAGAAACAAAATCGTTTCTTTAACATGATAGCTGAAATCATTCAACATAAACCTCAGCATGAAAATAAATATTGGCATTTCTATTATAATCCCGATTATCAGTCTAGAAATACTAATGAGCCCCAATACATCAATCTTGCTGAACGAGAGAACGATTATCCGGATAGGTTTATGGAGAAAGCACACAAATCACTCATTAATCTATCTCGATTATGTCCTAATTTCGATGATGATATTTATGATGTGCCGATAGTCAGAAGAGCAACATTGTGTAATGATATCAAGTCGGATTATGAAACAGAAGAGTTTTTAGCTCGCCTAGCAGAACTAGATTATCTAAGCACCAATAATGGTACTACATATCATATCTCGTCTAGAGGTTGGATTAAAATAGATGAACTGACTGAACAAGATTTAAAGAAAAAACAAGGTTTTCTAGCATTAAGATTTAGTTCTGAGACAAGTGGAATTCGTGAAGCAGTACGAACAGCAATCAAAAATGCTGGCTATGATATGATGGTTATTGATGAGAAAGAGCACAACAATCAAATCGTTCCAGAGATTCTTTATGAGATTAAGAATAGTTCATTCTTAGTTGTTGATATCACCCATCCAAGCTATGGTGCATACTACGAAGCAGGCTACGCATCAGGCTGTGGTATTGAAGTGATTGTTTGTTGTAGAAAAGAAGTTCTAGACAATCCAGAGAAATACCCTGATCGCCCTCATTTTGATATTTCTCAAAAAAACATGGTGCCTTGGGAAGATATTAATGATCTTCAAGAACGTTTAACGAGACGAATAAATGCGACTGTAAATTTAAAAATGTTATAACATTTACCCATATAATAAATTCCAGCCGGTTCAGAAGGTATAAGCTGCCAGGCGGTAAGGAGGGGTTGCGCTGCGCTTACTCGTTTGTAAGTGCTGCGCGACCCCGACGCAGCCAACAGCCCAGCTTGCGCCGTATGAATCGGGTGGTTAGTCGTCGATAATCTCCGCCGCGTGCCGCTCCACTTCAATCACAGCGGAATGATCGGGTTGATTCGGCGGATCTTTGGGAATTTTCCAGGCGACGAACAGGTTCCCAAGTGAGAAAAACGCAGCGATGAAGAATACCCACTGCGGACCCCAGAGCGTCCACACCAGGCCGCTGAGCTGGGCGGCGAGGATGGCCACAACGTGGTCCAGGCTCGTGCCCGCCGAAAGGGTGGATGTGATTTCTTCCTTATTCACGGCAATGGAGCGCAGGTACACCGATTTGACCATCCCCATATTGAAGGAGAGCCTATCCATCACAAACAGCGCATAGATCGCAAGCACAGGCCAGGTGCCCGTAATGACCTTGCCCGTAATCCCCCACACCACAAAGCCATACACGACATAGATGCCGATAAAGGTCAGCGCGTCCAGATACATCATTTTCTTCACGCCGAAACGGTCAATCCAGCGGCCGAGCATGTTCATAAAGAAGATGGAGATAAAGCTGACCGTGATCATCAATAGCGACATCGTATCCGCTTTTTTGCCGAGTATCTCAATAATGACCCAAGAGCCGAACACCAGGGCAATCTGCTTTTGCACGCCGCTGATCATGGTGACCAGGTAATAGTAGCGGTATTCCTTGCGGAAAACGAACTTCCGGCGCTTTTTATGCGGTACCGACAACGCGGGTACCTTCGCCTTGACCAGGAGTATCGAGGCGAGAATTGCAATCAGATACGCGCCCGAGCCGATGAGAAACAGAATGTTGATCGGCATGGAGAATGAAAATACGTTGAACCGGAAGCCGAAAAACACCAGCAGCCCGGCCGCAAACCCCATCATGGTCTTCACGCTGGCATACTGCCCCACCCGGCGGCCGACCTTGTCCGGCTCGGCAATGCTCATGCCGATGGAATCGTTAAGCGGCATGGACAGGTGCATGCCCATGGAGTTGATGAACAGGAAAAACAGCATCACGCCGTAGGCCGGCGCCAGCACTGCCAGCGCGAACAATCCCAAGAAGGAGCACAGCTGCGCCACAACGTTGGAACGCGCGTCACCCCAGGCGGATAGCCAGGCGATCACCAGTGCGCACAGAAGCCCGGGCATCTCTCTGGGAATTTCGATAAAGGCACGCTGTGTGGTTGTGACCTGAAAAGCTTCCTTGAAGTAGTTGCCGTAAACCGAATCGCTCAAGCCGGCACCGAATGCCGCTGCTGCGATCATGATGAAGAACAACACCAGCTCCCGGCGCGGCAGTGGTTTTTTGAACATCAGTCGTGCCTCCCCAAATGATACCCGAACATCATATCACCAGAGAAGCGCAAAAACAACGAAATTCTGTTCTTATCGTGCACTGGAGCGCCTGGTACGGCTACATTTCCTTATCAAAGCGGATTCTGTAATACAGCGCGCTCACAAGCACAAACACATAGGCGAACACACTCAGCAAAACGACGCGGAAATCGACGCCCATCAGCGCCAGCGAAAGGTTCAGCGCACCAAACACAAAGATCATCAGATCCAGCGCCTTGGCCTTGGCGCGGTTGGAAACCGTTATGTTGCGTTCATCATTCTTCTCAATCTGCATGGTGCGCGCAGCCTCCGGGTTGCGTTTCTCGATTGAACGGGTGATGATCTCACCCGCGCCCTGGCCAAACAACCCGCTGCCAAGGCCGATACATAGATAAGGAAGCGCGAGCATCATCCCCTGCGCATCCTGTATTGTTTTCAGCAATACAATCCCCGTTGCGATCAGTGCGGCTCCCGCGATGATCAGGATGCGGGACAGTCGCTTTTTGTTCATGATTCCATGTCCTCCTCGTCGATAAAGATGTCTTCAATGCGCATATGAAAATACCGCGCCAGTTTGAATGCCAGCGTGATGGATGGATTATATCGCCCGTTCTCCAGCGAGCTGATGGTTTGCCTCGATACCTCCAGGGCAAGGGCCAGTTCCTCCTGCCGGATTCCCCTCTCCTTGCGGATTATCTCCAGCTTGTTTTTCATCCAATCCCTCCTATCTTTTCATATCTTGTCTCATGAAGGAAAGCTAGCTTTACATATCGAGTATATCATGATGCTCGTGTTTGTCAAGCTAACTTTCCATTGTTATTTCATCTTGTAAAGGCTTATCTGTGGCGCGATTGCTGAACGTGCTTCGAAAATACCCCGCGGTACCAGCGCAGAGCTGCGCACAAAAAAAAAGAACTGCCGTAAACGGCAGTTCTTTTGGGGTTTGGTTGTTAACCGACAGGAATTATTCGATAACCTTGGCTACAACGCCCGAACCAACGGTGCGGCCGCCTTCGCGGATAGCGAAGCGGAGGCCCTGCTCGATGGCGATGGGAGTGATGAGCTTGATTTCCATGTCGATGTGATCACCAGGCATAACCATTTCCACTTCGCCGGGAAGCTTGATGTTGCCGGTCACGTCGGTGGTACGGAAGTAGAACTGCGGACGATAGCCGTTGAAGAACGGGGTGTGACGGCCGCCTTCTTCCTTGGTCAGGACGTACACCTGGCCCTCGAAGTGGGTGTGGGGCTTGATGGAGCCGGGCTTGGCCAGAACCTGACCGCGCTCGATTTCATCGCGCTGCACGCCGCGCAGCAGTGCGCCGACGTTATCGCCAGCCTGTGCGGTGTCAAGGGTTTTACGGAACATTTCCAGGCCGGTCAGAACGGTGGAGCGGGCCTTGTCCATCAGGCCGACGATTTCAACCGTTTCACCAACTTTGGCAACGCCGCGTTCCACACGACCGGTGGCAACGGTGCCGCGGCCGGTGATGGTCATGGTGTCTTCAACAGGCATCAGGAAGGGCTGGTCCACCGAACGCTCGGGATCGGGGATGTAGCTGTCAACAGCGTCCATCAGCTCGAAGATGCATTTGCACTCCGGCGCGTTTTTCACGTCGGTGCCGCCGCCGATCAGGTATTCCATCGCCTTGAGGGCAGAGCCCTTTACGAAGGGAATGTCATCGGCCGGGAATTCGTACTGCGCGAGCAGCTCACGGATTTCCATTTCGACGAGCTCGAGGAGCTCTTCGTCGTCCATCATATCGGTCTTGTTCATGAAGACTACGATGTAGGGAACGCCAACCTGACGGGCAAGCACGATGTGCTCACGGGTCTGGGGCATGGGGCCGTCGGGAGCCGAAACAACCAGAATTGCACCGTCCATCTGCGCGGCGCCGGTGATCATGTTTTTCACATAGTCAGCGTGTCCGGGGCAGTCAACGTGCGCGTAGTGGCGCTTTTCGGTTTCGTACTCAACGTGCGCGGTGTTAATTGTGATACCACGCGCTTTTTCTTCGGGGGCCTTGTCGATGTCCTCATATTTCATCGCTTTGGCTTCGCCCAGTTGCGCCAGCGTCATGGTGATAGCGGCGGTCAAGGTGGTCTTGCCGTGGTCAACGTGTCCGATGGTGCCGATGTTTACGTGAGGCTTAGTGCGCTCAAAATGTGCCTTGGCCATAGTGGATGTCCTCCTTCTATACGGGTCCTAATCTTTATTTTCGCCGGTACGGCTGCATGCGGTTGGAGCGGGTGATGGGAATCGAACCCACGTGACCAGCTTGGGAAGCTGGAGCTCTACCATTGAGCTACGCCCGCACGTCCGCACACCACGCCCAGACAGAGCCTATTTTAACTCCTTTCCCTGCCCTTGTCAACCCATAATTCCCGCCGATTCCCGCGTTTCACGGTCCTCTTGATCCGATATGCTGATTCATGGAATGAAGCGCATGAGCACGCGCTGTTTGAGCCCTGCGCTATTTAATAGGAAGGTTTCCCCTATAACACGATGCCGCAGCCTTGACAATCCACATGCGCGGAGCATACAATGTATTCACTATCAGGGATGAAAACCGAACATTTGCTTTGCCTCTGCCTGATCCTCGAAATTTATAGAAAAGAGGAGATCATACAATGGGTATGAAGTTTCATAAGATCTATGTTGCCATTCTGATTCCGCTGGGAATCCTGCTCATCGCCATTGCTGCCGTTTTGATGCTGTTTGTGGCGCTCAATGTCAGCTTCGTCGCCGATAACGCCGCCCTTCCCTACCTGTCCAACCTGGAGGCGGGCGCGGTGCTGTGGACCCTGTTCGGCCTGACAGTCGCCATGTTTCTGCTGTTGCTCATGACCGAGTTTTTGCTGGTCGCACGGAAGCGGACCGGCATACTGCTTTTGTCCCTGTCGCTGATGCTCGGCGTGGCGACCAACGTATTCAGCCTCATGCGGTATGGCACGCAGACGCCCTGGTATTCGATCGTCCTGTCGGTGCTCCTCAGCACGCTGATCCTGACCTATTACTGGCGGCGTTACAGCGTGTTTGAATAAAGTCCATATCAAGCCAAAAGCGCGCTCCGGGTCTTGGACCTGAGCGCGCTTTTGGCTTGATGCTGATCGTACCGTCACACCTTAATCGGCGCAACCGTTTCTCCCTTAATCAGCGAACAGGGAACCAGAACGATCTCCGGAATCGCGGTCTTGGGGTTTTCAATCAGCCCGACCAGCCTGCGGGCAGCTTCGGCGCCAAGGCTTGCGGTATCCTGCCGTATCGTTGTGAGCTTGGGCTTCATATACTGCATTACCGGTATGCCGTCATAGCCGGCGATAGAGATATCCCGCGGCACCTGCATCCCCCGGCCGACAATCGCATCATACGCGCCGAAGGTAGCAAAGTCGTCGGCGATCAAAATGCACGTGGGTCTGTTGGGCAGATCGAGCAGCTTTTCCACCGCCTGACGGGCGGATGTCGGATCGCTGTACTGGCACTGGATTACGTATTCATCCGGCGTGGAGATGCCCAGCTCCCCAAGGGTGCGATAGAACGAGCCAAGCCGCGTATCCGTGACCGCGCTGCGCTGTCCGTGTATGTTGGCGATCCGGCGGTGGCCCTGTTCGTAGAGATACTGCACCAGATGCCGGATGCCGTTGATATTGTCGGATTGGATGCAGGTGCGGTTGGAAAACATGTGGTCAATCGTCACAACGTGCATATCGCTGTTGACAAGCTGGGCAATTTCCGGTTGCAAAAAGTCGATACAGGCAATGCAGATGCCGTCCACCTCGCGGTACTGGCAATGCTCCAGATAGGTCATCTGGTTTTCCCCGATGTTGTGGCTGATGAAGGTCACATCATACCCGTGCCGCTCGGCTTCCTTCTTAAAGCTCTCCAGCACATAGGAGAAATACGGATGCGTAAGGCCCGATTGCGTATCATCGGAAAACAGAACGCCCAGGTTGTAGGTGCGCTTGGTCTTCAGCGCCCGGGCATGGATGTTTGGGTAATAGCCGGTTTTCTTCGCTTCCTTGATAACCCGCTCCCGCGTAGCCTCGCTGATATCGGTATAGCCGTTGAGCGCCTTGGAAACAGTGGAGATGGATAAGCCGCAACGTTTGGAAAGTTCTTTAATCGTTATCGCCATGCCCGTATTCCTGCCTATCATATGGTTAATGTATTGCGTTTTCGCTACATCGTTTTCGGTATCAGCGTATCGCGGATCGGCGATTTAGTCAAGCGCTTTCTTTCCAATGATATGCGCATACAGGCTTGCACACATGATAAGCACTTGTTGCAGATATGGTTTACTTAAGTAACGAATACGTTTTCGTTTACCTGTTTCTATCAGCACTTATTTTGACAGATCCAATCCACAGATATCGTTCGCATCCAGATCGTTACCTTGGATGATGACACGACGCTGCACATCGCCAAACAGCCAGACATTTCCCTAATGCGACGTAATGGTTTCTTTTGTGCCATATATTACATATGTCATTGCCTTATTGATGCTTCGATCTTACTCGCCGTTCTATACGTGCTCAATTCACCAGAAATAATACCGCTGTGAGGCCATGCGAAACGTGAATTATTCGAAAACGTTTGATTCGCTGAAAAAATACGAGATTTATACAGAATTGTCCGAATTCTTCCGTTGTTTTATCCCGTACCGGTTCCCTGACGGAAGATCTGAGAGATTTTGAATCCCATATCCTGTAAGGGTTTAGACTATTTCTCAGTCTTGCGCCAATACCAGCAGGCACACCAATCTGTGCTCGCACACATTATGCGCAATGCACATAATTAGTATGCCTCATTAGGTCAGATAACACAGTTTATTGAAAATTGAACCCATTGTTTGTGTTGACAAAAAGCAACAAAAATTATATAGTATGTTTAGCTAATTAGTCGGATGTTCGGCTAGGGAGAGCCTGAATGCCCGCAAATGTATGGAGACCGATACCATTAAGCCTGGTACCGTGACAAATTGTACCGGATACAGGCCGAAATCTCTTCATACCGCGAGCGAAAAGCTTTTCATAAAACACAACCGGCTAAACTAGAAAATATTGGAGGGATATTTATGAAAAAGGCACTCGCGATTCTCTTGGGAGTCACTCTGCTGATCGGCCTGGTCGGTACCGCCGCGGCAGAAAAAACCGTCATCAACCTGTGGACATTCACCGAAGAAGTCCCTGGAATGATCGACAAGTACATGGAACTCAATCCCGACTTTGCTGCACAGTACGAGGTCGTTGCTACGGTCATCAATGACCAGAACAACCAGTATGCAAACGCTCTTGATGCGGCATTGCTTGCCGGCGGCGCTGACGCCCCCGACATGTACACCGCCGAATCCGCCTTCGTTCTCAAGTATACCCAGGGCGACGCGGCCAGCTTTGCCGCGCCTTACGCTGATCTGGGCATGGGCGATGTGGACCAGATGGTTCTGGATGCCGAAATCGCAAAATACGCCGTGGAAATCGGTACCCGTGACGGCGTTCTGGTCGGCCTTCCCTATCAGGCGACCGGCGCTGGCATGATCTACCGTCGCTCCATCGCCATGGATGTTTGGGGCACTGACGATCCCGCTGCCGTCGCCGAAAAAGTCGGCCCCGGCTGGGATAAGTTCCTCGAAGCGGCCGCTGAGCTGAAAGCCAAGGGCTATGCTGCGGTTTCCGGCGGCGGCGACATCTGGCAGGCCATCCGTACCGGCGGCGAGCAGCCCTGGATCGTGGACGGCAAGCTTGTGATCGACCCCTATCGTGAAGCGTACATTGATTATGCCAAGACCCTGTATGACAACGGCTACATGAACGACACCACCGCGTGGTCCGATGCCTGGTATGCCGACATGGACGGCGTGGGCGCAATGCCCGTGTTCGCGTTCTTCGGTCCCGCCTGGCTGATCAACTACGTGATGATCAACCACTCCGACAACACCTTCGGCGACTGGGCAGTCACCACCCCGCCGGTAGGCTTCTTCTGGGGCGGCACATGGATCATGGCCAACAAAGACTCCGATGTGAAAGACGCTGTCGGCAAGCTGATCGAATGGATCACGCTTGATACGTCCGACACCGGTCTGCAGTACTACTGGGCGAACGGCACCATGAAGGAAGGCGAAGTCGGCACCAAGGATACCGTCTCCTCCGGCGTTGTAATGGCCAAATCCGACGGCGCAGTTGCATTCCTCGGCGGCCAGAACATGTTCGACGTGTTCGTACCTGCCAATCAGTATGCTTCCGGCGCATCGTTAACCCAGTATGACCAGACCATCAACGATGCCTTCAACGACCAGGTCAACCAGTACAAGCTGGGCGAAAAGACCCGTGACGAAGCCATCGCGGACTTCAAAACGACTGTCGCCGACAACCTGGACATCATCGTCGACTAATCCCCAATCCTTATGAACGGGCAGGGGTAGCGGATGGTTAACGCTATCCGCCCCCTGCCTTCATTATAGTGAGGTTGAATGCGAGATGAACTTACGCCGCCGGAAAAAGAGTATCAGCTATGCTAGGTACGGGTATTATTTTGTCATTCCTTTCGTTGTAGCGTTCTTGATCTTCTCTTTATACCCTACCGTTTACACAGCATTACTCGGGTTCACCAACTCAAAAGGATTGGGAAATATCAACTGGCAATTGCTGTCTAATCCTTTCCAAAACTTTGAAACGATACTCAAGAATAAAACATTCAATACATCTGTCGCAAACACAATTAAAATCTGGACACTGAATTTCGTTCCGCAAATGATCCTTGCCCTGTTGCTGACAGCATGGTTTACATCGCCGTCTATCAAGCTCAGAGGGCAAGGCGCATTCAAAGTCATGTTCTATATGCCCAACATCATCACAGCGGCATCCATTGCCATCCTGTTTCGTGCATTGTTTGGCTATCCGACAGGCCCTGTGAATTATCTGCTGGAAAAACTGGGCATGATAGACGCCGCCATACCGTTTATCACACTGAAAGCACCTTCACAATATATCGTATCTTTCATCCAGTTCTGGATGTGGTACGGCTATACGATGATCATCCTGATTTCCGGTGTATTGGGCATCAACCCGCAAATCTTTGAGGCTGCGGAAATCGACGGCGCATCCAATACACAGACATTTTTCAGAATCACATTGCCAAACCTCAGAACGATCCTTCTGTATGTTCTTGTCACCAGCATGATCGGTGGTTTGAATATGTTTGATATCCCCAAGGTCATGCTCGACGGCGGTCCGGACAGCGCAACGTTGACCGTCAGCGTATTCATATACAATCAGGCTTTCTCCGGCAGTTTTTTGTATGCGCGCGCGTCGGCAGCCAGTATGCTGCTGTTTGTGGTCATCGCATTCCTGTCCATTGGGTTGTTCTTCCTAATGCGTGATAAAGATGAACTTCAAAATCGCAGAAATCTGAAAGCCCTGCAAAAATCGCGGCGCAAAATGCCAAAAGCGTCTGGAGGTGCCCTGTCATGAAAAAACAATGGTCTACAGGGAAAAAGATCTTCACAATCGCCGCGTACACAGTTTGTATCCTGCTGACGATTCTGAGTCTGTTCCCGTTCGTCATCATGATTATCAACGCCACGCGTTCAACGCCTGAAATACAGTCCCATACCATTTCACTGCTTCCGTCCACACATTTTCTGGACAATATCGCAATCCTGAACGGAAAGGCGTTCGATCCTATCATCGGGTTTAAGAACTCTTTCATCATTTCCACGTCTGCAACCCTCCTGACGCTGTATTTCTCCTCGCTAACGGCGCACGCGCTTGTCTCCTACAACTGGAAACTGCGGCAACCGTTCTTCACCTTTATTATGGCTGTCATGATGATCCCCGCGCAAATCACCGGCATTGGCTTCTTCCAGTTTATGTATTCCATCCATATGGTTAACAATTTCCTGCCGCTGATCATCCCAGCTATGGCCGCACCTGCGGGCGTGTTTTTCATGCGGCAGTTCATGCTGGCGTCGTTGCCGCTGGAACTGCTGGAGGCGGCACGCATTGACGGATCGCACGAATTTTATACCTTCAACCGTATTGTGCTGCCGTTGATGAAACCAGCGCTGGCAACACAGGGAATTTTCGCGTTTGTCACGAGCTGGAACGCCTTATTTATGCCAATGGTACTGTTGACTGCATCCAAAAACTACACCATGCCGTTGATGGTGCAATTGCTGCGGGGTAATATTTACCAGACGGAATACGGCGCGATTTATCTGGCCCTGATGCTGACGGTACTGCCACTCTTTGTGATCTACTTCGCATTGTCGAAATACATCATTGCCGGCGTCGCCTTGGGCGGCGTCAAAGGCTGAGCTCTGTCCATAGAACCGAATTTGCGCTGTTTCACAGTTACGGCCCCGCATCATACCAAGATGAGGCGGGGTCATACAATTCGTAGACTTTTCATCTTTTACACGCCAGTCAGGCTGCATCTCCTTGTTCGAGTCGTGAAGAGCTATCACGTAAGTTGGCGTACGGTCCACCTCGTATCACTCTTGTTTCCCCCGCAACTTTTGTTATTGAAGCTGCCAGATGAGTATATTGAGACTTTGCCGAAAGAAAACCGCCTCCCCTGTAAAGAGAGGCGGTTTCAGCAATTAGAAAATTAACGCTTGAAGATAGCTTTCCCGGGATACATCGCCGCTTTGCCAAGCTCTTCCTCGATACGGAGGAGACGGTTGTACTTGGCAACGCGCTCGCCGCGGCTGGGTGCTCCGGTCTTGATCTGGCCTGCGTTCAGGGCTACGGCCAGGTCGGCAATGGTGGTATCGCAGGTTTCGCCGGAGCGGTGTGAGATCACCGAGGTGAACTTCGCCTGCTGCGCCATGTGCACGGCGTCGATGGTTTCGGACAGCGAGCCGATCTGGTTGAGCTTGATCAAAATGGAGTTGGCGCTGCCGTTATCAATGCCCTTCTTCAGGCGCTGGGTGTTGGTCACGAACAGGTCGTCGCCGACCAATTGCACCTTGTGGCTAAGCCTCTTCGTCAGCTTCTGCCAGCCCTCCCAGTCCTCCTCGTCCAGCGGATCCTCCAGCGATGCGATGGGGTATCTGGACACGAGGTCCTCCCAGTAGGCGATCATCTCGTCAACGGTGTAGCTCTGCTTGTGCTTGGGCAGGAAATATCCCTTCTCGGCCTTCCACTCGCTGGATGCGGCATCAATGGCAAGCATGAAGTCGTCGTAGGGCTTATATCCCGCTTCCTCCACCGCGCGCAGCAGATACTGAATGGCTTCCTCGGCGCTTTTCAGGTTGGGGGCAAAGCCGCCCTCGTCGCCAACGGCGGTGTTATGCCCATCCTTTTTAAGGATCTTCGCCAGGGTATGGAATACCTCGGTGCTCTGGCGCAGGCCCTCCGCAAAGGACGGCGCGCCGACCGGCATGATCATGAATTCCTGCACATCGATGTTGTTGGCGGCATGGACGCCGCCGTTGAGCACGTTCATCATCGGCACGGGCAGCGTATGCGCGTCCGAGCCGCCGATGAAACGGTACAACGGTACACCCTGGGCATTCGCCGCGGCTCTGGCTGCTGCCAGCGATACCGCAAGAATGGCGTTGGCGCCGTAGTTGGACTTGTCCGTGGTGCCGTCCGCGGTGATCATCGCCTGGTCGATCTCTCTGGTTTTGGCGGCGTCCGCGCCGTGCAAAACCTTGTTGATCTCGGCGTTGATATGACCGACGGCTTTGCGTACACCCTTGCCGCCATAGCGTTTGGGATCGTTGTCGCGCAGCTCCAGCGCTTCAAAAATGCCAGTCGAAGCGCCGCTGGGTACTGCGGCTGCGCCTGTAACGCCGTTTGATAGCGTTACCTCGGCTTCCACTGTGGGGTTGCCGCGGGAATCCAGAATCTCGCGGCCGTGAATATTTTGAATGGTATATGACATTGTAAAATCCTCCGCTCACTCGGTCCAAACAGGGTCATCCGTACCATACGGTCCTACATATAGTATATCATGCGGCGGGGAATTTAAACCGGTTTTTATCGGCTGCCCTTAAGTACGGCGCCGTGTTTGCGTGCCGTGCGAAGCACCTTGAAAATCTCTGCGGGCTTGGGCGGTTTGCCGTACATCAGCACACCCATACGATAGATGCTGGCCGACAGCACCCCCGTGCCTACGGTGGTGGCAATCAGCAGCACAACGGAAATCACAATCTCGTACCACGCCGGGGTGGCCATCGCAATCCGTGCAAACATCGCCATGGGCGCCGTGAACGGGATGAACGAGCATACCTTCAATAGCGTGCTGTCGGCGTTGCCCGAGGACATCGAGGTGATCACGATGAGGAAGCCGACGATGAAGATTAGAAGAACGGGCATAATCGAGGCCGATACATCCTCCAGGCGGGAGACCAGCGAGCCGATTGCCCCGAACATAAACGCGTACAGGGAAAAGCCCAGCAGGAAGAACAGCAGCACGTAGCCGACGATGGGCAGCGGCATATTGAAGATGCTTGCCACAACCTCGTTGCCTGCCCAGGCGGACGCGTTCAGGTTATAGAACAGCACGGCAGAGCCAAAAATCACAGCCATCTGAATCAGTCCGGACAATGCCGCGGCGATAATCTTGCCAAACAGCAGGCTGTTGGGCCGTGTGGAGGTGATGAGAAGCTCCATCGTGCGCGAGCCCTTTTCCGTTGCGATCGAGGTCGCCACAATCTGCCCGTACAGCATAATCGCCATATACAGCGCCATTAACAGAATATAGGTATAGAAGAACGTCTCCGTCTGGCTGACGCCCAGGTTATCCACGCTGATGCTGACAGCGGGATTCAAAATTGCATCCGCCTCCGCCTGGGGAATGGCAAGCGCGGCCAGCGCCTCATAACGCGCGGCATAAACCATGGCAGCGCTGATTTGCCCGGCGGTATTGTCCGTCAAGCTCAGGTTGCGCGCGATGTAGGTGGCGGTCAGCGGGTCCTGGATCAGGATCGCGCCGCTGTACTGGCCCTTTTGCACCTGTGCGCGCACCGTGGCGGCGTCATCCTCCACCAGGCGCAGGGATTTATGCTGCAAGGCATTGGCTAACAGCACCAGTGCCTGGTCGCTGAGCGCGCCGGACTGGTTCACAACGGCGATAACGTCCTCGCCGGACTCCTGTACGGACAGCTGCTCCACCTGCGTAACAGGCGCGGTTTCCACCGGCGTCTCCTGTTTGGAAAACAGGGTTTTGATATTGGGATAGCTCAGCACAATCATCAAGACGGCGACGAATAGTATCGTCATCACCTGATACACTCTGGATTTGAAATATCCGCCCAGTTCAAACCTCAGTACGGCATTGAATTGTTTCATACTCTCATCCCCTCTCATATGGTGCTGCTGGTGTATTCAACAAAGACATCTTCCAGCGACGGCTCAAATACGCGGTACCCCTCCACGGGAACACCGCTTTCGCTCAGCCCGGCCAGGATGGGCAGCGTGTCCTTCCCGTCCGGCACATGGAGATGCACATCGCCTCGCGCCTGCTCGGCCTGCAACCCCTTGCCCGACAGATACGCAACGGCGTTGCCCTGGGCGTCTGCCGGGACATCCAGCACCAAATGATGGCGGTCGTACGAGCGTTTATGCGCTTCTATATCCGTATTCAGTACAATTTCACCCCGGTTGAGGATTGCGATATCCCGGCAGAACTCCTCCACATAGCTCATCTGGTGGCTGGAGAACAGCACAATCTTGCCCGCGGCTATGCTCTCCCTGACAATATCCTTGAGAAGCTTTGCATTGACCGGATCCAGCCCGGAAAACGGCTCATCCAGGATGAGCATCTGGGGATCGTTGAGCATGGCGGCGGCCAGCTGGATCTTCTGCTGGTTGCCCTTGGACAGGGCGTCGACCTTTTTACCGATGTACTCCGTAAGCTCCATGCGTTCCAGCCAATGCTGCACGCTGTGCTTGGCATCGGCAAGGCTCAGCCCCCGGAGATTGGCCAGGTACACAAGCTGATCGACAATCAGCCGCTTGGGGTACAGCCCGCGCTCCTCAGGCAGGTAGCCGATGCGAACGTCGCCCTGCCGGAACGGCCGATTGTCCAGCAGCACCTCTCCGCTGTCGGCCGCGAATACATCCATGATGATGCGGATGGTTGTGGTCTTGCCCGCGCCGTTGCGCCCCAGAAGCCCAAGCGAGTGTCCGCTTTCTACGGCAAACCCTACGCCCTTCAATACTTCATGGTCGCCAAAGCTCTTATAGAGCTGCCTGATTTCCAATCTCATACCGTCTTCCCCCTTGTTTGTCCGGTTTTTCCGCTTGTCTGCGGCGTATATGATTCCATGCTTTTCGGCAATAGACTACGCAAATCTGTGGCGTTCGTCAAGCGAATACGCCTGTACAATACGCTCTGTGTGCCCAAACATACAAAATTCCCGCCCATGCTGCGCATGGGCGGGAATCGCTATCATTGCTTATTGCTCGGCAGAATCCTGAGCGGTATCCGACTTCGCCCGGGATGGTTCCTCTTTGTCTGCCCGGTGCCCGCGGAAGCTGCCAACAATGGAGATCACCGCGCCGACCAGCAGGAACAGGTAATACGAGAAGAACCGCCACACCAAAAGCGCGAGTCCGATGGTGCCCTGGGTGAACGCCCCGGCAAAGAAAATCAGGAATCCGCCCTCCTGCGCGCCGCTGGCGCCGGGCAGAGGCGTATAGCTGGCGCTGATAAACAGAAGAAAGGAAAGCGATAGCAGCTCGTACCAATGCGTGCCGGAAAGGTCGAACGCACGGTAGACGCTCAGGGGTATGCTCATCAGCGATAGCAGGCTCAGCGCCGCAAACACCATCTGGCCGATGATGCGCTTGGGGTACTTCATCAGCCGCAGGATGGACATATGGTACATATCCATTCCCGCGTCCAGCCGCACGATGCGCTCCTCCGGCCGCTTGATAATGCGCAGCTTCGCGCCGACGCGCACAAAAAACAGGATGATCGCCTGCACCAGCGGCCTGTGCAGCGCAATCAGCAGGATGAGCGGAATGGACAGGAAGTTGATCCCGTAGCCGATGTACACAAACCACTTCGCCCCTGGTGTCAGCTGTGCGTTGATATACACCGAGTTGGCAATCCAAAGCACGGTAGACATCACCACCACCATTATCTGCAGCGACAGGAACTTGATGGACAGCGCTGAGGTTGCAATCGGCACGGGAATTTTCCGCTTGCTCAGGTAATAGACCTGCATTGGCTGTCCGCCGCTGGAGCCGGGGGTGATGTTGGCATAATAAAAGCCCAGAAGCGTGACATAGGTTGCAAACCCGATGGAGATCGGGTATTTCTGCTTGCGTAAAAAGTAATGCAGTCCGAGCATATCAAAAAGCATATACCCAAACCACCCCAGAAATGCGCACAAAAGCCACTGCGTTTTCAAGGTGAACAGCACTTCCCAGGCATTGGTCAGGTCGCTGTTTGAAAACGCGATAAAAACAATCAGTCCAAGCGTTGCCGCAATAAACAGAAAGCTGAGAATGCTACGCTTCATGCGCTGTTCCTTTCTGTTTTTCTTGAATCAGGGCTTTATAGCGCGCTTCCACCGATACCATCAGCTCGCTCCACGGTATGGGAATGGTTCTGCGGGCTTCCTCCCCTACGGTTTTTGCGCTCTTGAGCGCCTGCGTAACCGTTTGCGCGATGGCTTCGGGACTCAGCTCGCACAGGTAGCCGTTCTGCCCGCTGATGATCCCTTCGGCCGAGCAGCTGCCCTCGATAAGCACCGCGGGCGTGCCCATGGCCGCCGCCTCGCGCACCACCATCGGCGCGTTATCGTACACCGAGGGGAAAACCAGCAGGTCCGCGCGCTCGTACAGCGCCATCAGGGTGGGTCGCTCGTTTAAAAACCCAGTGTACTGGACGCTATCGTCAATGCCGAGCGTCCGGGCAAGGGCTTGCAGCTTCCCGGCGTCCGGGCCGCTTCCAACCATCAGGAGATGAAAAGCCTGTCCCTGCCGCTTCAGGATTTCACAGGCGCGCAGCACCGCGTCCGGGTTTTTCTTGAGGTTTTGCTGTCCGGCGAAGATGAGCACCGGAACGCCGTCGGGCACCGGGAAACGGGTCAGCGCTTCCCTGCGCTGCTCCGGGGTCAGCGTAAACGGATCGGTGCCGTTTGGCATCACCACAACATCGCCCCGATAGCCATAGGACTTGAGCACCTCGCCCGTCTGCCGGTTCACCGCCCATACCTCGTCACATTGCTCGAAGAAGCGAACGATGTATTGTACCACGGCATTGGCAATCAGCCTGGAGTGTGTGACCTTGAGAAAATCATCGTAATACTTGGAATGGAAGGTTGCCACCAGCGGCACATGCAGCCGCCTGGCCAGGCGGCGCGCCTCACGCGCGCCAAAAAAAGGGCTGTGCGCATGCAATACATCAAAGGGCATTTGGTCTGCCTTGCGGCGGTAGCTGCCCGACAGCCGCGGGATCCCCACGCGGTATGCCTCTCCGGGCACCGGAACGCCGCCGTATAAGAGAACTTCAACACCCTCCGGCGGGTCGAATTTCCGGTTTTGGGGAGCAATATATACAGCCCGGTGCCCCCGCGCTGAAAGATGCTTGCAATAACTCAGCATGACACGCCCCACGCCGTCCAACGTTGGCGGATACGACTCGCAGAACTGTCCTATCAGCACAGCAACTGTGCCTCCGTTTCCGGGCCTACAGCTTGCATTGGCCCGCAATATAACCCACAGTATATCACAGCAGCCGCGCTTTTCCTATAACCGGCATAACCGCGCGGCACATATATGCCCGGCATGTAGCGCCTGCCGGACCGGTGATGCTGTCATTCATCAGATACCAATATACTGAAAAAGACTGTGCCTGTCAAACAACTTGACGGGTATCGGCGAGCCCCGCTATAATACAATCAGCACGATCACCCCGCGCTTGGCATATCCGGAGGTCAGCCATGTACAACATTCAGTCTCATGTTGAAGAAATCGGTACGCAGACGTTCTCCGACCGTTCATTTGATACTCTGGACAGCCTGGTGCTTTCGCATCTTTCCTATATCCCCATGGAAGGGTTCCTGGAGGATGAGAAGACCCCAACACTGCAAACACTTGGCTCCTTTGCCGCGCAAAACCATCACGGCGGCTTCGTTTCAGCCTATCAGCGCAAGTGCTATGACCTTTTACAGCTGTGCGCGGCCTCCAAGCGCTATGGCGAAATTGATATCATCAGATATCACAACAATTTTGATCCCGACCATGAAACACAGTTTTCCGCCACGACCTTTGCCCTGCCCGGCGATGTGCGCTATATCGCTTTCCGTGGCACCGATGTAAGCCTCGTGGGCTGGAAAGAAGACTTCAATATGTCGTTCATGACCGTGCCGGCGCAGCTGCAGGCCGTGAACTATACACATGCCGCTGCCGGAACCTTTGGCGGCGACCTGTACCTTGGCGGGCACTCCAAAGGCGGCAATCTGGCGCTGTACGCCGCCTGCCATGTAAACGACGGGGTTCGCAAGCGCATCGGCCAGGTATTCAGCTTTGACGGCCCTGGCGTGGACAAGCCAACGCTGGACAGCCCCCAGTACCAGGCGGTTCGGGATCGCGTTGAGAGCTGGGTTCCGCAAAGCTCGGTTGTCGGCATGCTGTTGTGCTATCATCCGGATTATCTGGTGGTGCGGTCAGAGGCCATAGGCCTGGCGCAGCACGACGCCTTCACCTGGCGCATCCAGGACGGCGCGTTTCAACAGCTGCAAGAGCTCAACCTGGTCACCCGCAGATCCAACGAGGCCTTTAACCACTGGCTGGATCAGCAATCCCAGGAGGAGCGCCGCTTTATGGTCGATGTGATTTTCAAAATCGTATCCGGCATCGGCATTGATAACGTCAGCCCGCTGATTGAAGACTTCAAGGGCAACACGCTGAAGATGTTTTCCGCCTTTAACCGGCTTGAGCTGGAGACCCGCGTCCGGGCCATGCGGCTGCTGGCGGGACTGCTGTCGACCGAAGCCGGATTTGCGGTCAGGCAGCTGCTCGCCAACGTGTTCCGTACGCAAACCAGCTAGCAGCTTCCCAAGTATCCAAACAACAGAAAGGATTCCATTGCAGTACTATGTATTGGAAGCCACATTCAAAAATGACCTTTCCGGGAATACCGCATCACGGATTTCAGCCTTTTCATTTGTCGGGGGACACTGATAGCCTTTTTGACATGATATATCTGCATATCGCTCCGCTTAGAATTGCTTGAGGAACGCCTCGATGTTCCGCCGCCCAATCGCTTCTTTTTCAGCGTCGGTCAGCGCAAGCGCGGCAAAGCGCTGCCGCTCCACGACGGGATCCCACATGGGGAAATCGGTCGCGAAGCACACACGATCGGGCCGGTAGCGGCGCAAGAGCGTAACCGCTTCCTCCGGCGCGAGATGATACAAGCTTGAGGACGTATCCACCCATACGGTATCCAGTTCGGCCAGATAGCGCCAGCTATCGTCCCACTCCATCCAGCCGCCGAAATGCGCGGCGATCACCTTGACCTCCGGCACAGCCCGCAGTGCCTTTTGCAGCTGCCTGGGCGCGCTGTAGGAAAAGCGCGGGTCGCCCATGTGCAGCATCGCGGGCATGTTTTCCTCCGCCAGGATGCGCAGCACCCCAATCACACCCGCGCCGTCCAGCGGTACCTTTTGCATATCGGCGTGTATTTTCACGCCCTGCAGCCCGCCCGCGCGGATGCGGCGAAGCTCCCTGCGGATATCCGGCATATCCGGATGGATTGCGCCAAAGCCGATGAGCCGATCCGGGTTTTCGCTCTCGGTGCGCATCAGATAATTGTTGATGCTTACGACGCGCTCCGGCGTAATGGCGACACCCAGCACCATGTGCTTTTCAATGCCTGCCTGCTCTCCCCTTTCCAGCAAGGTTTGCAGACGCCCGTCGCAGTTCATGGAGATATCGTAAAATTCCGCCGTAGCCATGGAAGCCTTGATGGCGATTTCATCGGGATAAATATGCGCATGTGCATCGATATACAGCAAGTTTCAGCAGCTCCCCGTTCTTTACAGTTTCGCTCTTTATAGTGCATCCGGCATGAAAAATTGTCAACAGCCGGGAACAAACCCGCCGGAACAATCGTTGAATGAGAAGATCGGGATTGCCATTTCAGGAAGGAGGTGCGCGGTTTGACTGAGCGAATGCTGCAAAAGGCCAGACGCGGGGACGCGGATGCGTTCATCGCGCTGTGCGCGCCTTTTGAAGGGCTTGTTTACCGCCATTGCCTGCAAATGCTCAAAACCCAGGCCGACGCACAGGACGCCGCCCAGGAGACGATGCTGCGCGCATTTCGGTCCTTTCCCTCGTATGAGGAGCGCAGCGAGCTGGGCACCTGGCTTTTCCGCATCGCGCACAACGTGTGCCTGGATAGTATCAAGCGCGCGCACAACCGCTATGAAACCGCGTCGCTGGACGCGATGCACGAGGCGGGGTTCGACCCTGCTACAGGCAGCCCGACCCCCGAGGATGCCTACCTGCAAAAAAGCGAGCAGGAAGAGCTTGGTGACGCTATGAAAACCCTGCCCGACCGCGAACAGGCGCTGTTGTCCCTGCGGTACGGCGACGGGATGAGCTATTTGCAGATCGCAAAGGTTATGCGCCTGCCGCTGGGCACCGTGAAAAGCGCGCTGAGCCGCGCCAAGGATGATTTACGCAGCGTCGTAGAGAAATTAAAGTCATGACCGGGAACAAACACAGCATCCGCTCGTCTAAAGATAGTGAAGGGAGGTCCAAGCGCATGAACAGGAAACCGTCGGGCGACAGGCTTGATCGCGCGTTGACCTCGCTGTATCAAACGGACGTCCCCGAGGCCTTCAAAGCCTCGTGGCGCGACGCCGTAAAACGAGAGGAGACGAATGAGATGAAACAAAGCCCCGGCCTTGCATGGCTCCGGCGCGCCGCGCTGCCCATTGCCGCGGCGGCGGTGCTTGTGATCGGCACGGCCGTGACTGGCGTAATCGCACCCAAAACACAGGAACCCGCGCCAAGCCCCGACTATGGTACTCAGCCTGCCGTATACACATCCAAAACCGCCGGGGCAGGCGACGTGTACAACTTCGATTTTGCATCCGATACCGCTGAAAACGAGACCCTGTCCATGGCGGCGCAGCCGCGCGGATATAATGGAATCGCAGAGGATACCGACGGCATGAACGAAAGCGCTGTAAAGGCGCAGGACACACGCAAAATCGTGCGGACCGTGAACCTGACCCTTGCGACTCCGGCCTTCGATTCCGATTATGAAACGATTCTGTCGCTTACAGAGGCATCCGGCGGGTATGCAAGCTCCGTCAGCATGTATGAGCAGCAAACCGATAAGCGCGCCGCCTCGTTTGAGCTGCGAATCCCGGCCGACAGGCTGGACAGCTTCTTAAGCGGCCTAAGCGGCATCGGCCGTGTTACCGACCGTTATGAAACGGCTACGGACATGACCACCCAGTACACCGATACGCAGCTTCGGCTGCAAACCCAGCAGGATAAAATGACCCGCCTGCAGGAGCTGCTTCTCAAGGCCGAGACCGTGGAAGACCTTCTTGCCATTGAAAGCGAGATCGCCAATACCCAGTACGAGCTGGACAGCCTGCAATCCTCCCTGTTGTACATCGACAGGCAGGTGGATTACGCAACTGTCGGCGTGTATCTGCAGGAGCAAACCGCAGGCGACGCCGCGGCGGCAGAAGACCTGACCATCGGCGAACGGCTCCTGAGCGGTCTCAAAGCGTCGCTCAAATGGCTTGGCGGGTTCTTCGAAAACATGCTCGTATTCCTAGTCGCGGCCGCGCCCGTGATTGTCCCCCTGATTCTTGGGTATACTATCTACCGGCTGGTGCGCAGGCACCGCAACACTCAAAAATAGCCTGAGGAGGCATTATTATGAAAAAACTTCTTGGAATTCTGTTGGTCCTTATGCTTATCGTTGGTTCCGCTTCGGCTCTGGCCGAGGGCAGCACCGTAACCGCCATCGGCTCCGGCACCGTGACCCTGGTTCCCGATATGGCCAGCTTCTCCGTGGGAATCACCACGCAGGACGCCCTGATTACCACCGCCCAAACCGCCAACGCCGCCGCCATGCAGGCCGTTATCGCGGCGCTGACCGCGTTGAACGTCGCCAGAGAAGACATCCAAACCGAGTATTACTCCGTATATCCCGTTTATGACTATCAGGGCAGCGCCCCCAAGGTGACCGGCTATGAGGTCAGCAATACCGTTACGGTCGTCGTGCGCGATCTGGCTTCACTGCCGACCCTGCTGGACGCGGCCGTGGAAGCGGGCGCTAACAACGTGTACAGCCTGACCTTCCAGAGCTCGGAGCAGAACACCGCCTATGAGCAGGCACTGACCGCCGCCGCACAGGACGCGCTGCGCAAGGCCGCGTTGATGGCCCAGGCCATCGGCCGCGAAGCCGGCGATCCCCTGTCGATCACGGAGAATGCGAGCTCCAATGTGTTCTTTGCCCAGCGCGCCGCCTACTCGCTGGATTCCTCCTACGCGACGCCCATTGAAAACGGTATGGTCACCATTACCGCGGAAGTCACGGCCGTCGTATCGATGAAATAACCGGGGAACGATTCCCGTCGTTTTCACAACAACAGCTTCGCCCGTTCCGGCCTTTGCGCCGGGGCGGGCGATTGTTGATTTCACCCCCTTGGAGTGCTACAATGGGGGCATGGACGAACGATTGATTTCCGCCGCGGAGGCAACACTCCGGCGCGCGGGATTGCTCAGCGAGAAGGCAACGGTGCTGGTCGCCTTAAGCGGCGGCGCGGATTCCGTTGCCCTCTTGCTTACCATGCAAAAGCTCAGGCAAACAACCGGCATCAAAGTATACGCCGCGCATGTGGAGCACGGCCTTCGGGGTGAGGACGGCCTTGAGGACGCCGCGTTTTGTGAAGCGCTTTGCAAACGCCTCAAAGTACCCTTTACCTGCGACCATGCCAGGCTTCCGGGCAGCATGGACGATGCGGGCGTAGAGGCGGCGGCGCGGGAAGCGCGCTATACGCTGCTCCTGGCCCGCGCCAGGGAATGCAGGGCCGATGCGCTGCTCCTGGCGCACCACCAGGACGACCAGGCCGAAACCGTGCTCCAGCACCTACTGCGCGGCAGCGGGGCGCGGGGGGTAAGCGGTATGGACGAGATCACACAGCGCGACGGCGTCACTATATTGCGTCCGTTTTTATCGCTGTCCAAGCAAGCGCTGGTGGACGCGCTGGACGGCGAAGCCTACCGCACCGACGAATCAAACCTGGCTCCCGTATGCCAGCGCAACCGGCTGCGGCTTACGGTAATGCCCCTGCTCACACGCGAAAATCCCGCAGCCATTACGCATATCGCCCAGTCCGCCGTGCTGTGCAGGCTGGACGAAACCTATCTCATGCAACAGGCGGAACAGCTTTTGCATACCGCCCTGATTGACAAACCGCCGTTCTTCTGTTTACATAGAGTAGCTCTGCAAAGCGCGCACCCCGCCGTTGCCCTGCGCACGCTGCGCAGGTTTGCGGAACTCGGCCTGGAACGCTGCGGTGCTTTAACCGACGAACGCTCCCTGTCCGCAGAGGACTCGCTGCGGTTACTAGCGCTTGTGTCCGCGCCGGAAAACACGGTGCTGAACCTCCCCGGCGCGCTGCACGCCATGGCGACCGAGCGCTATATTCACCTGACGCGTATGGAGGGCGACGAACCGCTGGTTGACCGCCCCCTGCACGGTCCGGTGAAGCTCAACGCCGAGGCGACCCCCATTGCATTTGGCGATATCGCTTTTTCGGCGATGCCGCACAATCCGGGCGGCATCATCCCCGACGGGAAGACGACCGTGGTGCTCACCGAGCGCCAGCTGCAAAAGGCCGTGCTCAGAACCCCGCTGCCCGGCGACGCGATTCGCCCCTTTGGCGCGGGAGGCAGCAAGCTCCTGCGCCGCTACCTGACCGATCAGAAGCTCGATCCGCCCTTCCGCAGGCATCTTCCCGTTGTCGCCATCGGCAACGAGGTGCTGTGGGCCGTGGGCGTCGGCGCGGCGGAATCCACACGCCTGCAGCGCGAGCCATCCATCCTGCTGACCCTGCAGGGCACGCTGCCCTGGTATCATTCCATGCATCAAAGGAGTACGTTATGAAACAGGATTGCCCCATGTTTGCGGATCTTTCGGAGATCTTGATTTCTGAGGAACAGATCAAAAGCACCGTAAAAAGCCTTGGCGAGCGCATTACCCAGGACTATCAGGGGAAAAACCCGCTGATGATCTGCATCCTCAAGGGTTCGACCGTCTTCTTCACCGATCTCATCCGCGAGATTGACTTGCCGCTGGACATCGACTTTATGGCCATTTCCAGCTACGGCTCCAATACCGTAAGCGGCGAGGTGCGGCTGGTGAAGGACCTGGATTCGAGCATCGAGGGCCGCAATGTGCTGATCGTGGAAGATATCGTAGACTCCGGCAAAACGCTTGCGTACTTAAAGCGCATTCTAAACAACCGCGGCGCGGCGAGCATCCGCATTATCACGCTGCTGGATAAGCCTTCCCGCCGTGTGGTGCCGCTGAGCGTGGACTACACCGGCTTTGAGATTCCCGACGCCTTTGTAGTCGGCTATGGTCTGGACTTCAACGAAAAATACCGCAACCTCCCCGTAATCGGCGTGCTGGACGAAAAGATTTATAAGTAAGGGGCGATAGGGGTTTCACCCCTATAACCCCGACAAGGGCCTTGCCCTTGACCCATAAACAATAGCCGCGCGATGCGCGGCTATTGTATTGGAGACCAGGCATTGCCCTTGGTTAGGGCGTTAGGGCGCAATCCCCTGACCTTATCTCTTACTTCATCAGTTTTACCAGGATGGCCTTTTGGGCGTGGAGGCGGTTTTCAGCCTCATCGAAAATCTCATCCGCGTGGGCTTCCATCACCTCATTGGTGATCTCCTCCCCACGGTGGGCAGGCAGGCAGTGGAGCACCATGGAGTCTTTTTTGGCAACGGCCATCACGGCATCGTTCACCTGATAGTTGGCAAAGGCCTTGGCGCGTTCCTCCGCCTCGCCTTCCTCGCCCATGCTGGCCCATACATCGGTGTAGAGCACATCCGCATCCTTGGCGAGGGCGAGAATATCCTGCCCGACGGTCAATAGCCCGCTTTCCTTGCCCCAGGCGACCAGCGCTTCATCCGGCTCGTAGCCCTTGGGGCAGGCGATGGCTACGGGCATGCCCATCTTTACGCAGCCCG
>Ga0116164_10000800_pt1 | contig 25599 bp, 20 predicted proteins | sample AD_UKC109_MetaG_FD_89888 | JGI IMG/M metagenome (GOLD analysis project Ga0116164, IMG submission 89888) | Active sludge microbial communities of municipal wastewater-treating anaerobic digesters from Hong Kong - AD_UKC109_MetaG | ecosystem: Engineered > Bioreactor > Anaerobic > Digestate... | reverse complement strand
TGCGGTGCTTTTGGTGGGACAGGCGGGAGGGCGCTTCGCTCTCACTCCCGAGCGGGTAGCCATCAATCTGGACGATGCCCGCATCAAGGATAACGAGGGCAACCAGCCTATCGACGTTCCGGTTATCCCCGAGGGCCCCGCAGCCTATTTCAGCACGCTTCCCATCAAAGCCATGGTAGAAAATATCCGCAAGCAGGGACTTCCCGCCAAGGTCTCCAATACGGCGGGCACCTTCGTCTGCAACCATTTGATGTACGGAGTGCTGCACCACATAGCCGCAAAAAACCTGCCCCTCCGGGGAGGCTTTATTCACGTACCCTTCCTTCCGGAACAGGTGGTGGAACGGGATAACACCCCCGCCATGGGGCTTGAGGATATGGCCAAAGGCCTCGAAGCGGCGGTGGAGGCCATGGTGCTGCACAAGGAAGACATTTCCGTTACCGGAGGAGCGGAGTTTTAACACCCGGATCTTCCGGAGGAAAAAACTCCACAAACGGAGTTCCCCGGGAAAGCTCCGCGATTTTTCGGTATAATCCGGCAGGGGCGAACAATTTTCGCCCCTGCCCCACAAATAGAGTACACTCGAAACAACTACCTACTCACCCCTGACTTTTTAAGGAGGCATTTCCGTTATGCCCGAACAGGCTTCGGCCCCCCGGTTTCTCCCTGCGGGAGAAAGCTGCGTGGTGGTAGATTTCGGCGAATATATCGATTACAACGTGAACCGCAAAGTACAGGCCCTGCGCAAAGCCCTTGAAAAAGCCGCTTTTCCTTCTATTCGGGAACTCCTTCCCACCTATCGCTCTTTGGCGATCTATCTGAATCCTCTCAAGGAAAACCCCCGGAATCTTCGGAAAAAAATAGAGGAAATCCTTTCCTCCATGGAAAAAGAAAATCTTCCTCCCGGAGAGGCGGTGGATATTCCGGTCTGTTACGGTGAAGATTTCGGGCCGGATCTCGGCTTCGTGGCCTCCTCCAACGGCCTTTCCGAAGAAGAAGTCCTCCGGCGCCACAGCGGCAGGGAATACTACTGCTACATGCTGGGATTTACCCCGGGATTTCCCTATCTCGGAGGCATGGACCCCTCCATCGCCACTCCCCGGCTTTCGAAACCCCGGCAGGCGATTCCCGGAGGAAGCGTGGGCATCGCGGATCAGCAGACGGGGATCTATCCCATCGAAAGCCCCGGAGGATGGCAGCTCATCGGCCGAACCCCCCTGACGCTTTTCGACCCCCGAAAAAATCCTCCTATTCTTCTGGAGGCAGGGCTCTGGATCCGTTTCGTTCCCGTCTCTTCCGAAGAGTACCGGGATATTGCCCGGCAAGTGGCCTCGGGGGAGTATGTTCTTTCCCGCAGAGAGAGAAGGGAGCCCTAGCATGAGTATTCTTGTGGAACATCCGGGCATGCTTACCACGGTTCAGGATCTGGGGCGCTGGGGCTACCAGGCCGTGGGCATGCCCGTGGCGGGAGCCATGGATCCCCTCTCCCTGCGGATCGGCAATCTTCTTCTGGGAAATCCGGAAAACGCCGCCGCCCTGGAATGCACCCTCCTGGGGCCGACTCTGCGGATAGAGGAGGAGAAAATACTTCTGGCTCTTACGGGAGCGGATCTGGGAATGAAAATCAACGGAAAAAGAGTATCCCCCTGGCAAGTTCTGGAAACCTATCGGGGAGACCGGATCTCCTTCGACGGACCCCAGGGAAAGGGATGCCGGGGCTATCTCTGTTTTTCCGGGGGTATCGAGGTTCCCCTGGTGATGGAAAGCCGTTCCACCTATCTCCGGGGTAAACTCGGGGGCTTTTCCGGAAGAGCTCTGCAAAAAGGAGATGCCCTGGTTCCCGGAAAACCCGGACTCCTCTGGGAAAGTTGCGCGGGCCTGGAATGCCCCGAAAAGCTACGCCCCCAGGAGCCTCCGAAAAACCTCTTTCGAGTGATTCTCGGGCCCCAGGAGGAAAAGTTCACGTCCCGGGGAATCGAAACCCTTTTCTCCTCGGAGTATACCGTCTCCAATGCGGCGGATCGCATGGGCTTTCGCCTGGAGGGGCCCAAGGTGGAGCATGCGGAGGGAGCGGATATCGTCTCCGATGGCATTCCTCCGGGAGCCATCCAGGTACCGGGGCACGGCGAACCCATCGTGATGATGGCGGACCGGCAAACCACGGGAGGATACGCTAAAATAGGGGTGCTCTGTTCGGGAGATTTCGGAAGATTCGCCCAGAAAATGCCCGGAGACACGGTGCGTTTCACCTCCGTATCGGTCTCCCAGGGCGTGAAAATCCTGGAAAAACAGGAGGAAAATCTTCGTGAACTGCTGCGTCTCCGGGCATCTCATCGCAGCCGTCCGAGAATCGAAGAGGAGATTCTTCCGGCGGTTACGGAAGAATCGTCTTGCGGAACCTCTCCGGAAAAACTTCGGGGAAACTGGCAGATTACCATATCCGGCGATGCCACCTACCGGGTGGAATGGGAGGAACGATAAACATGTACTGCATCGATCTCAACAGCGATCTCGGCGAAAGCTTCGGCACCTATGTTCTGGGGCGGGACGAGGAAGTTCTCTCCAGCATCACCAGCGCCAACGTGGCCTGCGGATTCCATGCGGGGGATCCCCAGGTAATGCAGCGAACCGTGGCCGCTGCAAAAACCAAAGGAGTTGCGGTGGGAGCCCATCCGGGGCATCCGGATCTCCAGGGCTTCGGCCGGCGCACCTTGGGATGCACCCCCCAGGAGGCCTATGCCTTCTGCCTCTACCAGATCGGAGCGCTCCAGGCCTTCTGCGCTCCCCAGGGAATGGAGCTCCAGCACGTGAAACCTCACGGAGCCCTCTACAACCAGGGAGCGGTCTCTCCCGAGCTGGCGGAATCCATGATACGAGCGGTACGGGATGCTTCGGCAGCTCAGAAGACCCCTCTCATTTTCATGGGCCTTGCGGGGTCGGCCTACGAAAAAATCGCCGCAGATCTTTCGGTGCCCTTCGCCGCGGAGGCCTTCGCGGATAGAGCCTATACCGAAGAGGGCACCCTGGTAAGCCGAAGGGAGCCCGGAGCGGTGCTCCACGATCCCGAAATTATCAGCCAGCGCATTCTCGAGATGATCACCCGGGGCACCGTGGAGACCATTACGGGCAAACGCATCTCTCTGAAGCCTTCCTCCATCTGCGTTCACGGAGACACCCCGGAGGCGGTGGAAATCGCCGGCACCTTGCGAAAAAATCTCGAGGCCCAAGGCATCGCCCTGAAGCCTCTCAAGGAGGTACTCGGATTATGAACTCTTCTTCCCGAAACTGGAGCGCCGCCTCTCCCGAAAAGGTACGCCAGGCCATCCGGGAGGGGCTCTGGAACGCTCCTACCCCGGGAATGGCCAAGGGATACGTACAGGCGAACCTCGTGATTCTCCCCAAGGACTGGGCCTACGACTTTCTCGTCTTCGCCACCCGGAACCCCGTGCCCTGCCCGGTGCTGGACGTTACGGAACCCGGAGATCCGGAGCCGAAACTTCTGGCCCCCGGAGCGGACATACGGAGGGACATCCCCAAATACCGGGTGTGGAAAGAGGGAATCTGCGTGGAGGAACCTTCGGACATCACCTCTCTCTGGAGAGACGATCTGGTGGGTTTTCTCCTGGGATGCTCCTTCACCTTCGAGAGCGCCCTGCTGGACGCGAACATTCCGGTGCGGCACATCGAAGAGGGAGTGAACGTTCCCATGTACCTCACCAACCGCCCCTGTAAACCTGCGGGAAGGCTGAAGGGAAACATGGTGGTAAGCATGCGTCCTATTCCGGCGCATTTGGTGCCCAAGGCAGTGCTCACCACGGGACGTTTTCCCGGAGTTCACGGAGCTCCGGTGCACATCGGCTCTCCCGAAGACCTCGGGATTCGGAACATCTCCAAACCGGATTTCGGAGATGCGGTAACCATCAAACCCGGAGAAGTGCCGGTTTTCTGGGGATGCGGCGTCACTCCCCAGGCGGCCCTTATGGCGAGCAAACCCCCCTTCGCCATCACCCACGCCCCGGGATATATGTTCGTGGGGGATCTCCTCGACAGCAGTTTGGCTATCTTTTAGAGCGGTTTCAGAAAAAAATGCCGCGAAACACGTAATGGAAACCTCCGCATCCAAAAAGCACGAAAAAACAGGGCCGGAGATCTTCTCAAAAGGAAGAACTCCGGCCCTGTTTCGTTCAAAAAAACCCTAAACCTACTCCCCTAGTTCCGGGGGTTCTCCATAATCCATCCGGGATCCTTGCCGAGAAAAGCGGGAATGTTCAAAAAACGTTTCTTGGGATCCTTGAGGGTAAATTTCCCCGTCACGGTCTCCGCCACTTCGTAGTTCTCGTCGAGAATTTCCACGGTGATGGTATGTTTCTTTCCCGCCACGGTAGAAACCATGGTATCCTGGGCGGTCATTTCGATAGGCTCGTACTTGCTCAAGATCACGTTGACATCCCGTTCTCCGGAATAGGTCTTTTCTCCCAAAGTCATATCGTGATTATCAACCAAAAGGTCGTAGGCCCGTCCTGCATCGTAACAGTAAATTCCCAGGCCCACCAGAGCCGCCAGGAGAAGAGCGCTTACCAGTATACGTCTCATGATTTTCTCTCCTCCTTCTTAAGCGGCTTCGCCCCGAAGGGCGCTCCGGGAACGTTCGCGCTCCTTGAAGCGCCTCCATGCGTGGAGCACCAGGGCGATGGCGATGATGCCGTAGGATACGAACACCCGGAAATACTCCCCTAACTGGGCTTCTCCGATAAGATGTTTTCCCGCCATGGGAGAGACCACGAACATGAGATGGAAGAGCACCACTCCCACGAAAACATTGAGAATGGAAGCCCGGGAAACGCTGGCTCCTCCTACCAGCAACGAAGCGATGGCGAACATTCCCGCCTGCTCGTGGCTATTGTAGGTATTCATGGTACCGATGTTCTGAAGGAAGATGATCTGGCCATAGCAGGCGAGCACCGTAGAGATCATGATGGAGATGAGCCGGGTGCGTTCCACGGGAATTCCCGCGGACCGGGCCACGTCCATATCCTGCCCTACCGCTCTCATATCCTGCCCCAGCTTGGTACGCCGGAACCACACCACGAAAACGCAGAAAACCGCGATAACCAGGAAGGTAGCCAGGGGCACGGAGACCCCGGAAATTTCAAAGGGAATAAGATTGTCCAGGCACTTCCGTATACCCTCCAAGTTGGTAACGTTACGCACGCCGAAGCCCCGGGAAAGCACCAGTTTGGCGTTCTGAATGGGAATCACCTTGCCGAAACCGTAAAGCACCACCAGCTGATAAATCCCGTTCATGAAGAATCCCAGGATGAATCCCGTCACCATCTCCCGTCCCTTGGCACGGTTGAGAATGGCCCCGCACATCCATCCCAGGAAAATCGCCAGGGGAGTGGAGATGAGCATGGCCAGCACCATACCGTGGATTCCCACGATATTCCAGTCGCTGATAAAAATGAGCCCGATCTGTCCCGCCATGGCTCCGAGAACCATACCGAAGTTGAGTCCCATTCCCGCCATGATGGGAATGAGAAGACTCAAAACGAGAAAGGAATCCCGGGAGAGGCGGACCAGCATCTCCTGAACCAGGTATCCCGGCGAAAACTTGGAGAGAGGAATGCCAATGACACTGATAAGGATGAATACGATGGGTACCGCATTGGCCGCCAGGAGATGGGAAAGATTGTTTTTGGAAAACTTGGATTGTTTGGTCATGATTTTTTCACCCTCATAACTCGCGTCAGCGCATAGAGGATCATTCCGTTGGAAACGATGATACGGATAACCTCGGACATGTCCGTCTGGATCATGCTGTTGATAACCGAGGGAGTCATGGTAAGAATCCCCTGGAAAAGGATGGTTCCGATAATCACGTTCATGATGGTGGCCTTATGCACCGAAGCGCCTCCGATGAGAATCGCGGATACTGCGGGAAAGGCCATGTAGAAGGGCCCCATGTAAAGCTGCACGAATCCGAAACTCTGTTCGTAGATGATGATACCGATGGCTCCGAGCACCGTGGAGAGAATAACCGAGATGGTACGCATGTTATCGATATTCACCCCGGAAGAACGGGCATATTCGGGATTGGATCCCACGGTGGTCATGGCGGTACCAGTTTTGGTTTTCAGGAAGAACCACATTCCCAGGCACATGAGTCCCAAGAAGAGGAACATTCCCGTGGGACAGTAAAAGAAGTCCCCGATATGGAAGGAGCCGATGTCGCTGATGGCCTTATGCCAGAATCCTTCCACGGAGATGGTGGTACGCAATCCCTTTCCCGCATACCCCCACACCATGTTGGAGCTCTTGTAGGGAAGCACCAGCCACATGATGCACATGAAGGCCACCGAGGAAAATCCCACGTAGGTAGCGATCATCATTTCTCCGCCCTTGACGCGGTTGAGAAGAAGCCCGTAGGCCCATCCCAGAACCACCGCAATGGGTACCGCCACGGCCATGGCGATGAGAATGCCCAGAACGCCGGGAATGCCGATTTCGATACTCGTCACCGCTCCGAGAAGCCCCGCGATGATACCCAGGGGAAGGCCGAAGTTGAGACCGCATCCGGATTGGATCATGGGAACCATGGCAAGCACCATGACTCCGTTCATGCCGAAACGCACCAGGGTATCGCTTATGGATGCGTCTACCCGAACCTCCACGAAGGGAGCGACAACAAAAAGAGTCAAAAGGAAGAGGGCGATGATAATTCGGGGCCACCCCGCCTTTTCGAGAAAATCCTTGATATTTTTCACCGGGACTCCACCTCCACCTTCGTATCCACTTTACCAAGCATGAGAATACCGAACTCCGTGGAGGGAGCACTGGCAGGCCGGATGCCCGCCACCTTGCCTTCGTTGATGATGGCGATACGATCGCAGACGGAGCGCAGTTCTTCCAGCTCCGAAGAGATCATCACCACCGTGGTGCCCCTGCGTCGGTTATACTCCTTGAGGGTTTCCAGCACGACTCTTTTGGCTCCCACGTCGATACCCCGGGTGGGTTCCGCCACGAAGAGAAGTTTGGGATGGGTGGCAAAGGCCTTGGCAAGACAGATCTTCTGCTGGTTTCCTCCGGAAAGCTCCTGCACGGGCTGGTTTTCGTCCACACAGCGAATTTCCAGGCTCTTGATGTAGGATCGGGCTTCCTCGGCGATAGCCTTCTCGTCCCGAATCCGGAAGAGACCTCCCATAAGGGGCTTCAGAAATTTATCCTGCATCTGAAGAGCCGTAAAAATGATGTTCCAGGAGATGGGCTCCTCCAGAAGAAGCCCTACGCCCCGGCGATCCTCGAAAACTGCAGCCATGCCGGTGCCCAGACTTTCCCGAGGATGATTGAGAGGAACCGGCTCTCCTTCGAAAAAGACCTTGCCCCCTGCGGGGAACATCCCCATGACGCCGTTGGCGATACCGAGCTTGCCCTGCCCCGCAAGACCACCGATGCCGAAAATCTCTCCCTTACGGATCTCCAGGGAGACATCCCGTACAAGCTCTCCCGGCATATCCACCCAGAGATGCCGAACCGAGAGAATCGTTTCTCCCTCATCCCGGGGAGCTTCGTCCCGCTGAAAAGCATCCGCCACGCTCCGCCCCACCATGTGAGAGGCGATGTCCATCACGTCTGTCTTCTCCGGAGTAGTCTCTTCCACGATCTCCCCGTCCCGGAGGACCACGATCTTGTCACAGGCTTCGATGATTTCGTGAAGCCGGTGAGAGATGAAAATAATGGAAATTCCCATATCCGCCAGGCGTTTCATGGCCTTCAGCAGAATATCCGCCTCGGATTCCGTGAGCACTGCGGTGGGTTCGTCCAACACGAGAAGCCGGGTTTTCTTTTTATCGATCTCCCGGGCAATCTCGGTAAACTGCTTATGCCCCACGGGAAGCTCGGAAATCAGGGTTTCCGGGTCCATCACCACGTTCAGCTTCTCCACCGCTTCTTTACCCCGGCGGCTGATCTCGGGACGGTCGATGGTACTGAGCCGTTCTCCGAAGGCTTCCACCAAGGGGTTATACTTCATGGGCTCCCGGTTCAACACCACGTTTTCCGCCACGGTAAAACCGGGAATGAGGGAAAACTCCTGGTGCACCATACCGATACCTTCGTCGAGGGCATCGAAGGGGGTGGAAAAATTCGCTTCCTTCCCGTCGATGTACACCTTACCCTCGTAACCTCCGGTATCCCGAATAACGGTCATACCGAAAAGAATATTCATCAGGGTGGATTTTCCCGCCCCGTTTTCTCCTACAAGTCCAAGGATCTCTCCTTTTCCCAGGGTAAAATTGACGTTCTTCAGCACCCGATTGCCGTAGTACGACTTTCCTACCCCTTCCATTTTCAATAGTGGTTCCTGGGCTGTCATAAATTGTCATCCTTTCAATGGGAACCCTGGCGCTTTCCACAACCCATCTTTCCACCGGCATCTCTTCCGAAGCAATCAAGAAAGTCCGGTGGTTCCGTTAAAGAGGGTCATGAACAATGCTCTGTATGTCGTTCAATTGGGATGGCGGCTTTTGATCAAAAGCCGCACGGAACGGAAAAGCAAGAAAATCCGGGGAGAAAGAATTCTCCCCGGACAGTATCCGTAAAACTATTTCACGCCGAAATACTTGGCGGGCACTTCCACGTCGGTCATGCCCATATAGCCCTTGCCGAATACGTAGGTATCCTGGTAGAGAAGGATGTGGTTCTTCTTCTCCACGCCAGTGTTGATATCCGTGTAAATGCTTCCGTTCCACTGAGCGCCGGGGGTGCACTTGGCATAAGCCTTGAACACCATCTCGGGCTTGAAGGAGCGTTTGAAGTTGTTGTGGGTAACGCCGTCCTTCACCAATTCGATGGCAAGCTCTCCAAGGCCCACGGAATTCGTATAGCCATAGGAGTAAGCCCAGGTACCCATGCGGCCAGCGCCGCCCTTGGCATCCACGGCCTCTTCGACTCTGCCGAGGATGGCAGGCCAGTCACCCTTCACGTCGGAAAGCTCGATGCCCAAAGCGCCGGGATATCCCATGAGAGGCGAGGGAAGGTCCGCTTCGATGAAGTAGCCTCCCTCTTCGGCGATCCTCTTCAGAAGAGGCTCCGTGTGGGCGTCATTGGTGCAGAAGAAAGCGGTGTTCTTGCCGTATTTATCCAGCCAGGCGGGAACTTTCTCGAGAATGAACTGCTGGGCTCCCGCTACGCCAACGTCGCTGGTGGGATCCGGAGCGGTCTCGAAGTGGAACTTCAGTCCCAGATCTTCGCAGGCCACCTTCATGATGTTGCGCCGCCGGGAAAGAAGCTCGTAGCTCATGTGCCGGGGGAAGGAGATATGCACGAAATCGGTAGCGCCGAGTTTCTTCGCCGCCTCGATGATGAGATAGCCCCGGGCGATATTGTCGCAGTTGATTACGAGATCCGCCACGGACTCGATAACGCCGGGATCTTCATGGGCCTCGCCGGCCATGAGAATGATGTCGTCCCGCATCTCGCGAATACGCCGGAAGGCTTCGGTAGTGCCGGGAATGGCCTGGTTCACGATAACCGCCTTCATCTTGGGATCGTCCGCCATGCTGGCGATCTGGGAAATGGTGGTCTCCATTTCCTGCATGAAGTTGTCCGGATAGGTGATATGCTTGATCATACCGCCGTCTGCCACGTCTCCGTAAAGCTCGATAAGCTTCTCGGCTCCCCGGAGGTCGTCTTCAGACTGGGAAACCGTACCGGTGCAGATACCGATATGGAAATCCGCTTCCGCGAAAGCGGCGCCACAGAAAACCAGGGTCAACACAAGAATAAACGCTACAAAAAAGCTCTTTTTCAAAGAAATTCCCTCCTCATAAAATAATATGCAACTTCCTTTTCTCCCGCACTGCGCGGTCCTTCTCTCCTCACTCCTCCTTTCCGAACCGGAAATAATTAAAACTATTATGCACGGCTTCCTCTGCGAAAAGATCTTCCGTAGAAGAAAACCTTGCGTTACAGCCCTTCACTCCAAAGATGAAAAATAAACAAATTTACATTATTGTTCAAAAAGAGTTCTCCTCCTTCATTATCACATCTACCGCCAATGAAATCAATACCCAGAATTGCCTCCCGACGAGACGGATTCGAGAAAAGGCAGTATCCAACTCCCTGCCCTGGAATAATTTTCCCGGGGAAGCGTAAGGATCATGAGGAGCGAAGCCTGGGGATACCGGGCCACCAGGGTGGCATAGGGAACCGAAGTCTGGGGATGCATGGAAGCATACAGCCCCACGCTCCCCTGGATACCCTTGGCCTGCAGAAGGGATTCTCCCTGGAAGCTCTTGCCCGAAGCCACCTGGGAGACGAGGCTCTCCACTTCCTGGGGAGAAGCCAGACTCAGGAGAACCAGCTCCGCCTCGTCGGGGAGAGCGTATCGGCCTCCCTGAGGAAGCTGTTCCGTAAGCCTGGATCCCGAGGGCAGAGGCACCCGGAGTCCCTTGGAGGAATCCAGGTACACCCCGGAATCCGGGGCCTGGGATTCGAAGGAGGGAAGACCTCCGGTTCCAGTTCCTGTGCCGGGAAGAGGCTGAGACGGCTGCTGCGGAGAGAACAAGGGCGTATCGGGCCGCAAGTTGAGGGTACGCATAACTTCGTCGAACTTGGGCGCCAGCCGGGGGTAGCTCTGATCGGTGGTGTCGAAAAGCACCACGTATCCCCGTTTGGGACCTCCCATAAAGATGTAGGCCCGCCCGATGAGCCGGTTCGGATTGCCCTGGGCGGCAAAAAAGAACTCGTGTACCTTCACGGAAACGCCGTTGATGCTGGTATCCCAGTTCTGACAAACCTGGTAGTTTGCAAAAAGCTGGGGAGCCTGCCCCAAAATCAGCCGGGCATAACTATCCAGCGTGCTGGGAACGTCGAAATCCTCTTCGAACACCAGCATTTCCGCCATATTGATTCCCTGCTGCACCAGGAGGTAGTACGCCGACACCGAGGGATCCTGGGGAGTATTCGCAGTCCATTCCGTTCCGGGAACAAGTTCGAGGAGATACCCCGCCGGGGGTGCCGGGCTTGGTGCCGCAGGAGGAGCCATGGCTCCAAAGGCGGAAGGTATCCCTGTGCCGGTTGCACCTCCCGTCACGGGAGATACAACCGGAGGAGCCTGCACCGCCGGAGAAGGGGTTCCCTGGATCGGAGCCGAGAGAAGAGCCTGGGGAGGCTGGGAAGGCAGAGGAGGCAAAGGAAGCTTTTCCTTCGTTCCCGAAAGAGCCGGACTCTTCTTGGAAGCCAACTTGTCCTTGCCTCCGAGCTTTTCCACGAACTCGTCCTCTTCGGTCTCCTTGGGAATTACCGCCTCTTCCGGGGCGTTCTCCTGAAAGCTGATGCGCTCCATGCATTCCAAAAAACGGGGCTGAAGTTCCTGGAAAAGGTTGGGGGATGTAATGAACTCGAAGGAATAGACCTCCGCCCTCTCCCGGTGGAAAAACTTCTGAGCCTCGTACACCTCCGGGGCGTCCCCCTCCTCTCCGGGAACCTCCACCAGGAGATGGTGCACCACCCATTTCCGCCCCTTGTAGGTATCTTCCTTCACGTCGAGCACCTTGATATTGCCCTCCCCCATAGGGGCGTTCCGAAGGCTCTCTTCGAACTGCTTCGCCTCCTCCTCCGTGGCATAGTCCAGGAGGGAGACGAAAAATCCCGCCAACACTCCTCCCTGCTCTCCGGGAAGGGTGAACTGGGCGAGGTTTTCCCCCTGGGGAATCTCCCGATCCCAGCCGGGCATATCCGGCACTACCGGCACCGCACCGGCACAGAGAAGAGCGCCGCATCCCAGCAGAAACAATCCTCCCAGCAACAGTATGATCAGTTTTTTCATGGCACCTGCCTCCTTTGACAATCGTTTCTCTCGCTTCTCCACAGCCGCTTTTCAGGATTCGCGGCGGTCCTTGAAACCTCGGCTTTTTACCAGCCGTACAAAACAAAGGGAGCCCAATAGGCGGGATGGGAATAACTGGTGGCAAGACGGGCTTTGGCCTTCCGCAAGGCCTCGGCCCTGGACATTCCTCCTTTCCAATAGGTATAGAAGGCCAGAAAGAAATCCCGGGTGGAGAGGTCGTAAACGCTCCAGAGGCTCACCACCATGGAGGGCACGCCTCCGGCGAGAAAGGAGCGTACGAAACCGATAAGCCCCTCCTGGTCGCTGAGCTGTCCCAATCCGGTTTCACAAGCGCTCAGCACCACGCATTGGGCACCGAAGTTCATCTCGAAGATCTCCCAGGCCTGGAGAAAACCGTCATTGGCATCATCCCGGGTAAAGAGAATCTCGCTTTTCAGAGGAGCCCTGGCATCCGCCCGGGCGTGGGTAGCCCAATGGAGAAGTTCCCAGTTGGGGGCTTCCTCTTTCACCGCACTTTCCGTGGCCTTTTCACCGGTAAGCACCAGGGCCCGGGAAAAGAAACGCCGTATCAGCAGAGCCTCCTCTTCCGCGGCCTGCAGCGGAGCGAGCCCCGGGTCCGGATAGAGAGGATTTCCCGCGAAAAAGGCGTTCTTCGGAAAAGCTCCGCCCTCGAAAATTTTCGGAAGCAAGAGGATCGTGGTCAGAGAGGGAGCATAGGAGAGGGTACAGCTTTCCACAAGATAGCGATCTCCTTCGAGGAGCGTTTCAAAGGGAAGATAGCCCAGAGCTCCATGGGGAATCACCACGATCCGTTCTCCCGGAGGAAGGAACTTTTGCAGAGGTTCCATGAGAAGCGTATAGAGCTCCTGAAGTTCCTTTCGGGGAAGGGGCCGATCCGCATCCGAAAGGTCCGGCATAAGACGGACGATTCGCTCACGGATGCTTTCCGAGGTCCCTCCAAGGGAAATCCAGCGTAGGGAATCCTTTCGCACCAGCAGCACGCCACCTCCCCGGAGAGAATAGTAGTAGTGAAGGAAGGTGCCATGTTCAGGAAGTCCCTTCCGGATCTCCTCGGGGGAGAGAACATCCTCCTCCGAGAGAGCCTGCAAACGGGGAGAGGCCCGCTGCAGCTCCGTTTCCAGGAGTTCCGCCTTCTCGAAGGTTCTTTCCAGAATCTCCCGAAGCCCTCGGATTTCCGGGCTTTCCGGAGAAAATCCCCGGGAGAGAAGATATGTTTCGCGCTTTCGCAAAAGCCCTATCTCCGCATCCAGGGCGTCCAGAGCTCCAATCAGCCTTGCCTCCTCGGGATGAAGCGTCACTTTCCGGGCGCTCATGAGATCGAAAAAGGACCGGGCCTTCAGTTTTTCCAGAATTTCCAAGGCTCCCGAAAGATCCTCCTCCCCCAGGCAGGTTTCGAAGAGCAATTCGTACACCGATGCGGCGTAATCCAGAAAGGCCACCTTGCGATCCACGAAAGCGTAACCCCGGCGCTCCTCCTCCAGGAGTTCCATCGCCTCTTCCAGGATTTCCCGGGCTCCTCGGGGATCGTGCTCCTCCAGATAACAGCGCCCCAAGCCTTCCAGGGCTCCCAGCCGGAGCTCCGGAGAACCGAGTTCTTCCGCTCGTTCCAGGAGATTTTCGAAAATATCTTTTCCCCGGGAAGGCTTTTTTTCCGCCACCGCAAGCTTGCCCTCCTCCAGGAAGACGTAGGCCATTCCTGCCCGGTCCTCCAGGGAAGCGTAAATTCTTTTGGCCTCCCCCAGGGCCTCCCGGGCTCTTCGGAAATCCTTCAGGGAAACCAGGAGGTTACCGAGCTGCAGCATCACCCCCGCCGCATCCCGTTCACGCCCCAGGGCATCGAAGCCCTTCAAAGCCTGGGAGAAAAACTCCGAAGCCTCGACATAGCGCCCCCGTTTTTTCGCGAGCACTCCCAAATTGAGGGCGATTCCCGGCAGCTCTTCCTCCGCTTTCTGCCGGAGAGCAAGGTCCCGGGCCTGAAGCCACCAATGTTCGCTTTCTTCGAAATCCCCCACTCCCATGGCAGCGGAACCCAGATTCACCAGCAATCCCAGGTCCCGGGGAATTCCGGGCCTTCGCTGTATCTTCCGGGCCTTTTCGAGAATCGCCTCTCCCCGGGAAAAGCTCCCCGCCTCCAGATAGAGAGCTCCCAGGTTGTTGCATATCCAGAGAAGAGGCGCCCCGAGCTCCAGGCGCTCCGCCTTCTCCAGAGCTGCGAGAAGAAGCTCTTCTCCCCGGAGATAGTCCCCCTTCTGCCGCACCAGAACTTCCGCGTATTCCAGAGAAACCATGCACTCCAGCCAGGAAGAGGCGGAGCGCCGGGCGAAATCCAAGGCCTCCGCATACTCTTCCAGGGAGTTCTCCACCCTCCCCTCCAGCCAGGCACACCGGGCGGCGTGCTTGATGGCAAGCCCGTACATTTCGGGGTTTTTCAAGTTCTCCGAAATCTCCGCGCACTCCTTCCAGTAACGCCGTGCCTCGGAACAGTTTCGGGCCTCGAAAGCCCGGATCCCCCGGTGAAGCAGGGCCAGCGCCGCTCCATAGGGATCTTCCCGAAACTCCCGGCGCCCCTGAAGCTCCTCTTCGAAACGCCGGCGCTCCTCCTCCAGATCCAGGGCGTGGACGCTGCGCAAAAGTACCTCCAGGGCCAGAAGTTCCCCGGAAACATGGGATATTTTCTCGAAAAAGCTCCGGGCCTCGGAGGCCTTCCGGAGCCCCTCCTCGTCGAAGCCTCTCCGGGATGCCACCTGGGCTTCCAAAAGGGATTGAAAACCCCGGGCAAGGGAAAGGGCGGAAGAAGATCCCGTGGCATAGAGAGGCAGCTCCCGAGCTCGCTGCAGCGCCTCCCGGTATGCCCCTCTCCAAAAGAGATCTTCCCCTTCGGAAGCCTTTTCCTGAATCAGGAGAAAAGCCTGGTTTTGCAGGGCTTCAAAGGGATTTTCCGCTCCCCGGAGAGGAAACGGAAGGGCAACGAGAAAAGCCAAGGCCAGGAAGGCTCTTCGGACAAGGAAATGCGTCTTTTTTCTCATGGAAACCCCCTTCGGATTCTCGGCCTACTGCCCCAGGGCGGATTGAAGAGCCTGGGAAAGCCCCTGCTCCGTGGTTCCCGATCCGACGCCGAACTTGCCGATACCCAGAGATTTTTCGTAGGATGCGATCATGCGGTTGAAATATTCCTGCACCGCCTGGGAAAACTGCTGTTCCGGAGCGAGACAGAGCACCGCCGCTCCGGCTCCGAAAAGGGAGCCCGGCACCGAAAGGGCGTAGGTCATAAGCATTCCCCGAACGGGACGGTTCTGAAGATACCCCGAAAGAAACACTCTTCCCTTGGTTACCATCATCCCCGCCTGGGTAGCCGAAGGATCTTCGTTGAACTGCTGCTGCAAAATCTGGAGATTGGGCATGGACTGGTAGAGCACCGAAAGGAGCTGCCCCGAAAGATCCTCCGCAGCCATGAACTGCCCTATGATTCCCGGCAGCACCGTGCAGGAGGTTCCCGTTCCCCGGGGATCGAAAAACTCCACCATGCGGTTGTAGATATCCAGATTGGCCTGCCAGGAGCCGGGGTACTCCACGTAGCCCATGATGGTGCGGTCATATCCGAAGGCCTTGGTGAGGCTGTACTGTTTCCAGGTAGTGAGAGGAGCGTTCTGGATTCCTCCGGTCTGCCCCGAAGGAACCAGGGGGTTTCCCGAAGGAGCTCCGGCTCCCGTCGCTGCGGGAGGAGTTTCTCCTCCGAAGGCGGGCAATCCCCCCGGAGCTGGAGGCTGTTCTTCCGAAAAGGCGGGCAATCCCCCGGAAGAGGGCGCATTCGTTCCTCCGAAGGAGGGAAGCCCGGAACGCCGGAAAAGAGTGGCGCTTCCCCGGAGGGGATTCTTTCCGGCTTCCTCCGAGCCCGAGCTCTCGCCGAGCAGAAGAACCTCCCCCGTGGCGAGAACGATTTGAGACGCCCCCGAAGATGCTTCCGCCAGAAAAATCATGCTTCCCAAAATCAATGTTCCCGCCATCAAAACCCGAAAAAACCCTTTTATTTCTCGTATCATGCTTCCACCTCCCTGTAAATTGCACTCTCTCGAAAAGGCTTCCATGAGCTTCACAGGAAAATGATACACCAAAAGGGCGGTTTCCTCTCCCGAGAAAACCGCCCTTTTGTCGCAAAAATGTCACTTTTCCGCAAAAAAACCTCAGAGCACCGAATTGCGGCAAAAACCGTCTTCCCAGTCAAGGATATTCTCCACCACCATCCGGGCCCGGGCAGCCAGAGCCTCCCGGGTGAAAAACCCCACGTGGGGAGCCAGAAAAATTCGGGGAGCCTGGAGAAGAGGATGGTTTGCCTCTATGGGGGGTTCCGTCTCGAAGACATCGATCCCTGCGGCGCCAAGGTGCCCTTCCTCCAAAGCCTTGGCTAGGGCTTGGGAATCCACCACGGGCCCCCGGGCGGCGTTCACCAGCACCGCTCCGGGCTTCATGGAGGCGATTTCCTTCTCTCCCAGGAGCCCCCGGGTTCCCGGCGTAAGAGGAAGATGCACGGAAATTACATCGCTTTCCTTCAGAAGTTTTTCGAGGGGGACATAATGTATTCCAAGCTCCAGGGCATGAGAATGCTCGGTTCGGCTGTATCCCAAAAGATTGCAGCCGAAGGAAAGCAGCAGCTCTCCAAGCCGAAGCCCGATGGCCCCGGTTCCCAGGATACCCACGGTCTTTCCCATGAGTTCCGAGCCCAGAAGCCCCTGGCGGGTACCTCCGGAACGCACCGCCCCGTGACAATCTCCCGCAAAGCGAAGAGCTCCCAGCATAAGAAGAAGAGCCATCTCCGCAGTAGCCTCCGTAGCGTAGCCCGCGGCGTTGCACACCTCGATTTTCCGCTCCCGGCAAGCCTGAAGTCCCACGTGATCCACCCCCGTGAAAGCCACGGAAAGCATTTTCAATGTCGGCAGACGGCGTATCACATCATCGGGAAAGGGCATGTTGGCGATGATAAGCGCCTCCGCCCCCTCCGCCCGGGCCACGAGATCCTCGGAATTTTCCGGAAGGCTCTCCCAGATTGCCACCTGGTGTCCCCGCTCTTTCAGAGGGAGCACGATCTTTTCGAGAATGTTCTTTTCCAATCCCAAAGATTCGAGAATAGAGATCTTCATGGTCTCTATCCTTCGTAGGTCCGGGGCCGTTCTTCTCCGCGAAGAACCCGGAGGCCTCCCTCGGCGAGGGCCTGCATCTCGTCCTCTCCGGGATAGACCAGCACCTTGCCCATCCAGTCGATACGCCGCCGGATACGCCGCACGAAATCCTCTCCGTAGGCGAGTCCTCCCGTGAGAATGACCGCATCCATCTTCCCCTCCAGAGCCACCGCCCGGGAACCGATCTCCTTGGCTACTTGGTAGGCCATGGCATCCACCACGAGTTCCGCCTTTTCGTCTCCCTGGGTCACGAGCTTTTCCGCTTCCCGGAGATCGTTGGTTCCCAGATGGGCCACCATGCCTCCCTGGCCTACGATTTTTTTCTTCATCTCCTCCAGGGTGCAGGTCCCGCTGAAACAGAACTTCACCAAGCCTCCCGTAGGAAGGGACCCCGCTCTTTCCGGAGAAAAGGGGCCATCCCCGTCCAGGGCGTTGTTCACGTCCACCACCCGGCCCTTGGAGTGAGCTCCCACGGAGATGCCTCCCCCCATATGAGCGATCACGAAGGAAGCCTCTTCGTAAGGCATGCCGAGCTCCTTCGCCGCCCGGTACCCCACGGCCTTCTGGTTGAGAGCGTGAAAAATGGAAATCCGGGGAATCGCGGGATGTCCCGAAAGCCGGGCCTCGGGCATCATCTCGTCCACCACCACGGGGTCCACGATATAGGAAGGCTTGCCCTTGCCGAGCCGAAGCGCCAGGGGAGCCCCGAGATTGCTCGCATGGGATCCGTAGCGGCAGCTTCGAAGGTCCTTCAGCATGGCATCTCCCACGGCGTAGGTTCCTCCGGGAATGGGCTTCAGAAGCCCTCCCCGGCCCACCACGCAATCCAGGTCATCCGGAGAGATATGATGAGCCCGGAGCACCTTGAGAATTTCTTCGTACCGGAAATCTTCCTGATCCATGATGCCCTTGAACTGTTGTATCACCGGGGCATCGTACCGCTGAGTGTCGGTCATAATCTCTTCGCTGTCCCGGAAAACCGAGATTTTGGTGCTGGTGGAGCCGGGATTGACCGCAAGAATGGTATACGAATCCATGAGGACCTCCTTTAATCGCGTCTTTCGAGGAAAAAAGGACCGCCCGGAGGCGGTCCATCACAGCCTTTATACTTTGGAACTACTTGCCCAGATGGGCTGCCAGGGCCACCGCGGAAGCGATGGAGTAGAGCTTGGTCTCCGCGGAATCCGAACGGCTGGTAAGGATAACCGGGGCCTTGGCTCCGAGAACGAGCCCTGCGGTCTTGAGCTTGGCGAAGTACACCATGGATTTGGCGAGCATATTCCCCGCATCGATGTTGGGCACCAGGAGGATATCCGCCTTTCCCGCCACCTCGCCGGTAACGCCCTTGTGCCTGGCGGACTCTTCGCTGATGGCGTTATCCAGCGCAAAGGGGCCGTCCACCACGCAACCCTTGATCTGTCCGCGGCGGCTCATCTGGGAGATGGCCGCAGCTTCCAGGGTAGCGGGCATATCGGGGTTCACCACTTCCACCGCCGCCAGGGCGGCTACCTTGGGGCAGGCAACTCCGAAAGCGTGAGCGAGCTGGACCGTGTTATTCACGATCTTCACCTTGTCTCCTAAATCGGGATACATATTGAAGGCGGGATCGCAGATAAAGAGAATCCGGTCGTCGATTCCGTGGAAATAGGCATGGGAGATAAGGGAACCCGAACGGAGCCCCACTTCCTTGTTCAAAAGTCCCCGCAGAAAGTTGGCGGTCTTGATCATGCCCTTCATGTAAATATCCGCCTTGCCCTCGGAAACGAGCTTTACCGCGGAAAGAGCCGTGGCAGCCTCGCCTCCCTGTTCGTCCACCACTTCGTAATTGTTCAGATCTACGCCGATCTCTTGCGCCACCGCTTTCAGCTTGGTGGCGTTACCCACGAGAAAGGCCTCGGCGATACCGTTTTTCCGGGCGTTTTCCACAGCCTCGAGAACTTCAGCATCCTCCGCGAGAGCTACGCTGATCTTCCGGGGGCCAACCTTCTGGGCATATACCAACAACTGTTCCAGGGACCGAATCTGTTCCATTAAAAAAAACCTCCTTGAGCTTGTGAAAGATACCTCATGTCATTTATGCCATATACACTATACAACCGGAAAGGCATTCCTGCAAAGAAAAACTCTCGCATCTCCGGACTATCTATTCCGAAAGGGCCGCTCCGAGAGCGATGGAAAGAAGCTTGGTCCGGGAAGAATCCGTGCGGCTGGTGAGCACCAGAGGCTTCCGGGCTCCCAGAATGGTCCCCGCTCCTACGGCTCCGGCGTAATGGAACATGGCCTTGGCAAAGAGATTGCAGGATTCGATGTTGGGAGAAAGAAGGATATCCGCATGCCCCGGCACCTCTCCCGCGATGCCCTTGTGGCTGGCGGATTCCGGGCTTACCGCATTATCCAGCGCCAGGGGCCCATCCACCAGGCATCCCTTGATCTGCCCCCGGCGGTTCATCTGGGTAAGAGCCGCCGCATCCAGAGTAGGAGGCATATCGGGGTTCACCACCTCCACCGCCGCCAGAACCGCCACCTTCGGGCAGGGATCCCCCAGCTTGTGATAGCATGCCACGGCGTTTTGCAGAATGGTGGCCTTGCCCTTGAGATCCGGGTACATATTGATGCCCCCGTCGGTAACGCCGAAAACCCTCTTCATGCCGGGAACTTCCACGAGAAAGAGATGGCTCAACATGGAACTTCCTCGAAGCCCCCACTCCTTGTTGAGCACCGCCTTCAAAAGGGTGGCGGTCTTCACCATGCCCTTCATGAGGAGGTCCGCCTCCCCCGAAGAGACCAGACGTACCGCTCTTTCCGCGGCCTCCGCGTCCGTTTCGGCATGTTCCAGCCGATACGGAGCAAGATCCACCCCTACGGAGTCAGCACAAGCCCGGATCTTCGCCTCGTTCCCCACGAGAATCCCCTCCACGATGCCCTTGGTCCGGGCCTCTTCGAGAGCCACCAACACATCTTCATCGTTGGCACAGGCAAGAGCCAGTTTTTTGACATTTCCGCCCTCCCGGGCACGGTCCAAAAGAAAATCAAGCGATGCAAAACCCACGTTTACCCCTCCAAAGATACATAGTCTTCGTAATTCTTGGGCTCCTCTTTTCCCTGGAGCACCCGCAAAGCTCCTGCGGCCAGGGCTCTCATCTCGTCCTCTCCCGGATAAAGCAACACCGGAGCAATCCATTGAACCCGCTCCAGGATCATGCGGCAAAATTCTTCGTCATAGGCAAGCCCTCCGGTAAGAAGAATGGCGTCGACATTCCCCTCCAGGGGAACCGCATAGGCCCCGATATCCTTGGCCACCTGGTAAGCCATGGCCCGATAGGCCTCCAGAGCCTGGGTATCTCCCCGGGCAATCCGTTTTTTGACCTCCCGCACGTCGCTGGTGCCGAGGTATCCCACCAGGCCGCCGCCTCCCACCAGGGATTTGCGTATTTTTTCCTGGGAAGCTCCTTCGGCAAAACAAATGCGCATAAGCCCCCCCACGGGAACGCCCCCCGCCCGCTCCGGAGCGAAACAGCCCATTTCGTTGGCGTTGTTGATATCGCACATACGCCCCTTCCGGAAGGAACAGACCGAAATGCCTCCTCCCAAATGAACCACCACGAAGTTAAGTTCCTCCAGGGGCTTTTCCAAATCCTTCGCCGCCAGCCGCACCGTAGCCTTGATGTTGAGGGCATGCACCAGGGAATTTTTAGGAAGTTCCGGCAATCCCGTGATGCGGGCCACCGGATCCAGCTCATCCACCGACACGGGATCCACGATGAAGGCGGGAAGGTTCCGGGGGCTTGCCAGGGAGTGAGCGAGAATCCCCCCAAGATTGGACGCATGCTCCCAGGGCTTGCCACGTTTGAGATGCCGCAGAAGGAGATCCCCCACCCGATAGGTGCCGCTCTCAATGGGGTTTACGATCCCCCCCCGGCCCACGATGCAATCCAGATCGTCCGGGCTGCATCCGTGTTCCCGAAGAACCCGCTCCACCTCCCCGAGGCGGAAAGCGAACTGATCCACCACCGAGGCATACTTGGAAATCTCCTCGGTGGCGTGGGGAATAGTCTCCCGCCAAAGCTCCTCCTCTTCCCGGAACAGGGCCAATTTGGTGCTGGTGGAACCGGGATTGATCGCAAGAATAGATACCATCAAAGGACCTCCTTTTTGCATGCAATAAAAAATCGGGGCTAAGCCCCGATATGCGAGTTTATTTTAAGAGAATTTCGTATCCCGGGAATGTCCGGGTATAGAAAAAGGCTCCGAGAAAAAAGGGAAATTTCTTCTCGTCATTTCGATCTTCGAAATCCTTGTTTTCGATCTCGTGCTTCACCGAGGATCTACTCCCTTATAAAAAGTTCTCCCGCCCCATATTTTTCCAAAAGCCCAACAGGCGCTCCCCGGAAAAAGGCGACCTTTTTCATTATACCCAATAGTGGCTCAAAAAGGCAAAAGAAAAAAGAATCTTCCGAAAAACCCGTGGATTCTCTTCATTATATGGGGTATACTGTGCTCCGCGAAGAGCGGAGCACGCAGTCGCTCCTTTGCGTGCAAAGGGGAGGAAAGTCCGGGCTCCGCAGGGCAGGACGCTGGATAACGTCCAGTGGGCGCAAGCTCAAGGAAAGTGCCACAGAAACATACCGCCCCGGCCCGGAAGGGCCGAGGTAAGGGTGAAAAGGCGAGGTAAGAGCTCACCAGCCATGGGGCGACTCATGGGCTAGGCAAACCCCGTCCGGAGCAAGATCGAATAGGGGGGGACGAGGTGGCCCGCTGACCCCCGGGTACGATCGCTCGAGGTGCGGTGTAAATCGCATCCCAGATAAATGACTGCGCACGACAGAACCCGGCTTACGCTCCGCTCTTCGCTTATACTACGGAACGGCATATCAGGGCGGGCAGAAAACCCGCCCTTACTCCTTTTCGCAAAGATACGCCAAATAGAGCAACACTCCCTGGCGGAAATCCCGCAGATCCAGCCCCACCAGGTTCCCCAGCTTTTCTATCCGCAGAGAGACGCTGTTTCGATGAAGGTGCATCTTTTTCGCCACCTCCCCGGGGCGATTGGGATTTTCCCACCAGAGAAAGAAGGTTTTCCGCAGATCCTCCGCATCGCTCCGCCCTTCGAGAGGCCCCAAAAAACGCCGCACAAAGGCGGAGCGCCTTTTCGAGGGGATACCCGCAAGCAGATCCTCCAGAAGAAGCTTCCGGTATTCGAAAATTCCCGGTTTACCGCTTCCAAGGCGCAACGCCCGAAGGGCCTCCCGGGAAGATCCGGAGAGAGCCCCGATTCCTTTGCCGGGATTTCCCACGCCTATGGAAAGAGAGATGTTACGCTCCCCGCATAACCCCATAAGGGAGGAGCACTGGTCCAGAAGGCGGGTATACTCCAGGTTTTCCTCCCGATCCGCCAGAAAGGGTTTGAAAAGCAGAAACCGTTCCTTGCCGCAGAAGGCTCCGGGGGTAAAGACGGGAGAAAAGATGCGCTCCACCAGGGTTACCAAATTTTCCCGAAGCCCCTGAAAGGAAAATCCCCGTTCCCGGAGGAGCAGGGAGAGCCGTTCCTCCTCCGCCATCTCCCGAAAGGGGGAGATGAGCTGTATCGCCAAAGCAACCCGGGTTCCCTCCAGATCGAAGCCCAGCTCCCGGGCCCGGTAGAGCAACACCTCCTCGTCGTGCTCCTCGGGATCGAAGAAAGCCACCTCCTGCACCAGCTCTTCTACTGCTCGTTCCAAAAGTACCCGGGATTCCGCCAGGGTTTTTTCCCGGAGATAAAGCTCCGCCTGACGGCGTACGAGCTCTCCGAACTTTCCCACCTCTTCGGGATTTCCCGCAATGGCGATGCTTCCCACCACCCGGCCTCCGTGCTCGATGGGAAGAGTGATCCCCGGATAGACCCCCACCATCCCCCGGGCCTCTTCGGGGGTGGTGTAAAAAACCTGCCGGGTCCGAAGCACCTTGAGGGAAGGGGTGTGAAGCGTTCCCACTCGGGGAGACTCGCTGGAAGCGATGATGCTTCCCTCCCGGTTCGTTATCAGCACATCATGACCGATGATCTCCGAAGCGTCCCGCACCACCTGCTCCGCCCATTGCTCCAGCATACGCAATACCTCCTATGCAGATGCCTATTTTTGCCCCCATTATAACGGATCGTTCCTATTCCATTGCATAGTGTTTTTGTCGCTCCTTCTCTCTATACTCGTAATCAGGTTGGAGGCTGCGGAACACTTTTCATCGCACATCTCTACACTCCTAAAAATATACCGCAAAAGAACATAGAATCCTCTTTTCGCCATAGCTATAATCTCCGCATTTATATTCCACACGAAGAACTTCGGATGCGGCCCTCCACCTTAAGAAACCAACCCTACTCAAGGAAGGTGATGTTTCATGCGCCTGGAACTGCATAAGCTCCCCGTAGAAAACCTTTGCTGGGGGGAACGTACCCATATGAAGGACCGCACCCTGGTAATCAACCGGGAAGAGGCTCTGAATGTGGTAAAGGACGATCCCCGGTTCGTATCGGTCTCCCTGGAGCTGGCGCGCCCGGGAGAATCGGTGCGTATCATCCCCGTAAAGGATGCGGTGGAACCCCGCTGTAAAATCGAAGGCCCCGGAGAGATTTTCCCCGGCGTTATCGGGCATAACACCCAAACCGTGGGAGAGGGAAAAACTCTGGTCCTCGAAGGAGCGGCGGTACTCACCTGCGGTTCCATCGTGGCCTTTCAGGAAGGGTTCGTGGATATGTCCGGCCCCGGAGCGGCATACACTCCTTTCTCTGAGACCCAGAACGTGGTTCTTCTGGCGGAGCCCCGGGAGGGGCTGGATCAGCACGATTACGAGGCGGCTCTTCGCGAAGCGGGGCTGAAGCTGGCTTTCCACCTGGCCCAGGAGTGCAAAGACACCCCGGCGGAAAAGATCGAAGTTTTCGATCTCCCCTCGGTAGAGCAGGTTCGGAAAGAACATCCGGAATTGCCGGGGATCGTTTACATCTTTATGTGCATCAGCCAGGGGCTTCTTCACGACACCTATCTCTACGGAGTGGACGTAAAGCAAACCCTTCCCGCCCTGGTACACCCCAACGAAATTATGGACGGTGCCCTTATTTCGGGAAACTGCGTTTCCGCCTGCGATAAAAACACCACCTGGCACCACGTGAACAATCCCGTGGTGGCGGAACTCTACCGAAGGCACGGCGTGGATCTCAACTTCCTGGGAGTTATCGTAACCCCCGAATCCACCACTTTGACAGGCAAGGAGCGAGCCACCTGGTACAATGCCAAACTCGCCGCCCAGCTGGGAGCCCAGGGAGCGGTAGTTTCCGAAGAGGGCTACGGCAATCCCGATACGGATCTCTGCATGAACGCCAAAAAGCTGGAAGATCTGGGGATTCCTACGGTGGTGATCTCCGATGAAGCTGCGGGAACCGACGGCAAAAGCCAGGGGCTGGCGGACGCCACTCCGGAAATGACCGCCTTCATCTCCACGGGAAACGTGAACGAAATGATCGAAGTCCCTCCCATGGAACGGATACTGGGACATCCCGAAGCCATCGCCCATCTTTCGGGAGGAGCCGACGAAAGCCTTCGGGAAGACGGTTCCATGTACGTGGAGCTGCAATCGGTCATCGGCTCCACCAACGAGCTTGGATTCAGCCGTATCGGCTGCAGATGGATCTAGGGGAGGAGGAATCATTATGGCATATCGAGTAGTCTGCTACATCAACCAGTTTTTTGCCGGCATGGGAGGCGAGGATACCGCCCACGTTCCCCCGGAGTTCCGCGCCGAAGCGGTGGGGCCTGCGGCCCAGCTGGATCAGCTTCTGGGAGAAGAGGCCACCGTAGTGGGCACCGTCGTTTGCGGTGACAGCTACTACGGCGAGCACCTGGAGGGAGCCCGGGGAACCTGCCTGGAGCTCATCAAAAAAGCGGAACCCGACCTCGTAATCGCGGGACCCGCCTTCAATGCGGGCCGTTACGGCGTAGCCTGCGGGGACGTCGCCGCGGGAGTAACCGAAGAGCTCGGCATTCCGGCAATTACGGGCATGTTCGAAGAAAACCCCGGCGTGGAGATGTACCGGGAAAAGTGCTACATCCTCAAGGCCGCGGACAGCGCCCGGGGAATGCGCAAAAGCCTCCCCCTCATGGCGGCCTTCGCCCTGAAACTTCTTAAAAAAGAGGCCCTGGGAACTGCGGAAGAGGAAAACTACTTCTCCCGGGGAATCCGAAAGAACTTCTTCCACGTGGAAAACGGAGCGGTTCGGGGAATCCGCATGCTTCTTCAGAAAATCGCGGGGGAATCCTTTACCACGGAGTACGAAATGCCCGTGTTCAACAAGATCCCTCCCGCAGCTCCCCTGAAGGATCTCTCCAAAGCCACCATCGCCCTCTGCACCTCCGGAGGCATCGTACCCTTCGGAAACCCCGACAAAATCCGGGTATCCTCGGCGGAAAGCTACGGAGTATACGACATCGGCGAGCTGGAAGACCTGAACGCTTCGAACTACGAATCCATTCACGGAGGATACGACCGGGTCTGGGCGAACGAAGATCCCGACGTGGTACTCCCCCTGGA
>Ga0116164_10000798_pt1 | contig 25678 bp, 26 predicted proteins | sample AD_UKC109_MetaG_FD_89888 | JGI IMG/M metagenome (GOLD analysis project Ga0116164, IMG submission 89888) | Active sludge microbial communities of municipal wastewater-treating anaerobic digesters from Hong Kong - AD_UKC109_MetaG | ecosystem: Engineered > Bioreactor > Anaerobic > Digestate... | reverse complement strand
TCGTTTCGAGAAAAGCCCGCGGCCACCACCGACACCGCCCGCCGATACGTGCCACCTGTGTGGTCAACCACCGCCTCGGTGGGTCACCGAGCCCCGCGGCGCGGCGATCCGGGCATCACTGCTGGTCCACGACCCCCGCACACACACACTGTTAGGGCAGGACGGCGAAGCTAGTGCCAGGCCGCCACCGCCGGACCCCCGAACACCGGCAAAACCAGTCAGGCGCACCACCCGTGGCTGCTTGACCCAGCCCCGGGTCCCGCCGCCCGAACAATCCCGCTCCCAGCGCCCGACTCAAATCCGACCTCATAACGGGCCAAGGGGGAACGACGTCAGCGGGCACACCGACATTTTCACGGCTGAACGGGCCTCACCGCGCGCGGGGAGACGGCTGACTCAAATCCGAAGCACCCGAATAGCGCGAGGGCTCGGGTTGCCAGGGCAACCGGGTTTCCGCGTTGTGCACCTGCTCCGGGGAGTGCGACGCAGCCAGGTGCCAACGCCGGCTACGCCTCCGGAATCATGATGATGGCGCCGGATGGACACTCACTGACACAGATTCCACACCCCTTGCAGTAGTCGAGGTCGAAGGCATAGTCCCGGCCGTTGTCGCCTTCGGCCGAACCCCGTGGGAGTTTCAGTACCGCGTTGTCGGGGCAGACCCCGAAGCAGTTGTCACAGCCGAAGCAGTTGCCGCAGGACAGGCACCGCCGCGCCTCGTACACCGCGGTCTGCTCATCGAGACCCTGCTTGACCTCGTCGAACGTGGACACCCGTCGGGCCGAATCCAACGTCGGGCGAACCGTCTTGGGCGCGTCGGTGTAGTACCACGTGTTGAGGCGGTCGAACGTCGCCAGCGGCGGCCGGGGGGCGTGCTCGAACGGGATACCGCGCAGCCAGCCGTCGATGTTGCGGGCGGCCTGCTTGCCATGACCGACCGCCACGGTGACCGTGCGCTCGCTGGGGACCATGTCCCCGCCGGCGAAGATCCCCTCCGCCCCGGTCATCATGCCTTCATCCACGTGCACGACACCATCGGAGATCTCGATGCCGTCGACGTCCTGCATCAAGGACAAGTCGGTGTCCTGCCCCAGTGCCAGCACCAGCGAGTCGGCCTCGAGTTGCTCGAACTCGCCGGTCGGCTGCGGGAACCCGGAGTCGTCGAGTTCCATGCGTTCCACCGTCATGGATCCGGCGTCGACGTCCTTGATCGTCGACAGCCACCGGATCAACACACCCTCTTCCAGGGCCTCCTGCACCTCGACGTCGTGGGCGGGCATCCGATCGCGGGTGCGTCGGTAGACCACGATGGCCTCCTCCGCACCCAACCGCTTCGCGGTGCGCGCGGCATCCATGGCGGTATTCCCGCCGCCATAGACCACTACCCGCCGCCCCAGCCTGGGCGCCTGCTGGCCTTCCATGTCGCGCAGCAGCGATACGGCATCCAGGATCTTCGCCGATTCGCCGGCCGGCACGTATGCCCGTTTGCCGACCTGCGCACCGACCGCCACGAACACGGCGTCGAAGCCGCCCTCGGCCTTCGCAGCCATCACGTCGGTCACCGGCGAATCGAGATGCAGTTCCACTCCGGCGTCGAGGATGCGCTGGATCTCCGCGTCGAGAATGTCGCGGGGCAGCCGGTAGGACGGGATGCCGAACCGCATCATGCCGCCCGACTTCGGGCCGGCGTCGTGGATAACGACGTGGTGACCGGCCCGGCGCAGATGGTAGGCCGCGGACAGTCCGGATGGCCCGGCTCCGACGACGAGCACCCGTTTGCCGCTGTCGACGGCCTCCACCGGCAGTTGCCAGTCCTCTTGCAGTGCCACGTCGCCCAGGAACCGTTCGACGGAGTTGATGCCCACCGGTTGATCCAGTTGTGCACGGTTGCAGGCGGTCTGGCAGGGGTGGTAGCAGACGCGGCCCATGATCGCGGGGAAAGGATTGTCGGCCACCAGCAGTTGCCAGGCGCGCTGGTATTGGCCCTCCTCGGCTTCATACAACCAGCCCTGGATGTTCTCCCCGGCCGGACAGGCGTCGTTGCACGGCGGTAGGGAATTCAGGTAGAGGGGCCGCTCCGTGCGCCACGAGCCCGTCTTGTTGGCCAGGCTGGACCCGGCATCCAGGGTGATCGCGAACGGTTTGTCCACTTAGATCTCCACCTCATCGATGTGGTAGCGGCTCAGGTTGCGGTCGGCCTGAGCCTGGATGCGTTCGATGGTCTCGGTGTCCGGGGTCTGACCAAAAAGGTGTGCGTACCGCTTCTGCGGCTGCAGATACTCGGTCACCGGGACCCGCCGCCGGATCGGGAGCACAGCGGTGACCTCTCCGAACTCCGCCTCGAACACCGGGAACAGACCCGACTGCTGGGCCAGTCTGGCCAGCAGGATCGTGTCCTTGGAGGCAGAACCCCAGCCCAGCGGACACGGCACCAAGACGTGGATGTAACGCGCACCCCGGATGGCCATCGCCTTCTCGACTTTGGCCTCGAGGTCGCGCAGATCCGCCACCGTGGCCGTGGCGACATACGGGATTTCGTGGGCCATCGCGATCCGCGGCAGGTCCTTGCCCTGCCCGAAAACGTTGCCCGGGTGCTCACCGACGGCTTGTGTGGTGGCCGTGCGAGCAGCCGGCGGGGTCGCGCCCGAGCGCTGCACGCCGGTGTTCATGTACGCCTCGTTGTCGTAGCAGATGAACAGCACGTCGTCGTTGCGTTCGAACATTCCTGACAACGGACCGAGACCGATGTCGACGGTCCCGCCGTCCCCGGCCTGCGCCACCACCCGGGTGTCGCGGCCCTTGGCCCGCATCGCGGCGAAAACACCGGTGGCCACCGCCGCGGCATTGCCGAACAACGAGTGCATCCAGGGGATCTGCCAACTGCTCTCCGGGTACGGCGTCGAGAAGACCTCCAGGCAGCCGGTGGCATTGACCGCGACCAGATCCCCGCCGCTGGCTCGCATGGCTGCGTCGAGCGCATACCGCGCGCCCAGCGCCTCACCGCACCCCTGACAGGCGCGGTGACCGCTGTTGATCGAATTGGGCCGGTTGGGGTCGGACTGCGCAGAGCGTTCGGTGATGTCCAGCAGCCGGTTGCCGACGGCGAAGGATCCGACTTGGTAGAACTTGATCGGTTCGGCACTCATCGCGGCATCCTCACCGAAAGCGGGTCTCCCACCGCACCCACATCGCGCAGCAGGTTCTCGGCAGTGGGCCCTGATCTGCGGGTCGCGCGGTTGCGCTGGAGTTCACGCTCGACCAACTCCGTGCGCAGGTCCAGGAAGGTCAGTTCGTCCAGATCGTCGACACCGCGGATCATCTCGGCCAGGGACTCCCCCAGGATGGGCCTGCCGCCCAGTCAGGCGATCACCGTGCGAACGTCGATCGCCAGGCCAGCCACTGCGGTGCGCACATTGTTGGCCACGATGCCGCCGATCCCCACGGCCAGAGCCTTCTCCAGAACGACCACTGATCGGGCGCCGGCCAGAGCGTCCCGGACCGATTCCAGCGGGAACGGCCGAAACGACGTGATGCCCAGCACCCCCACGAGTACGCCCTGCTCGCGCAAGGCGTCCACAGTGTCCTGCAACGTACCGATCACCGACCCGAGCGCCACCACCACGATCTCGGCGTCGTCGAGGCGGTACCGCGAGATCAAGCCGTCGCGCACGCGACCGGTCACCGCACCGTACTCAGCCGCGATCGCAGGGATCACCTCGAGCGCCTCCATCTGCCGTCGGTGGGCCAGATAGCGCACCTCCATGAACGCCTCCGGGCCCACCATCGCGCCGATGGACACGGGCTCGGCCGGATCGAGCACCTGGCGTGGTTCGAAGGCCGGCAGGAACGCGTCCACCGTCGCCTGATCAGGCATCTCGACCTCCTCCACGGCGTGGGTGAGGATGAAGCCGTCCATGCACACCATCACCGGCAACGACACGGTCTCGGCGAGTTTGAAGGCCTGGATATGCAGGTCCAGTGCCTCCTGGTTGTCCTGGGCGTACAGCTGGATCCAGCCGGAATCCCGCTGGCTCATGGAGTCGCTGTGGTCGTTCCAGATGTTGATGGGCGCACCGATGGCCCGGTTGGCCACGGTCATCACGATCGGCAGGCCGAGCCCGGAGGCGTTGTACACCGCCTCGACCATGAACAGCAGGCCCTGACTCGCGGTGGCCGTATACGCCCGCGCGCCCGCCGCGCTGGCCCCGATGGCCACGCTCATCGCCGCGAACTCACTCTCGACATTGACGAACTCGCAGGGCTGCAGGTCGCCGGACTTCACGATGGCCGACAGCGCCTCTACGATGTGGGTCTGCGGTGAGATCGGGTACGCGCAGATGACCTCCGGTCGTGCCAGGGCGACCGCCTGGGCAACTGCGGCCGATCCTTCGATCTGCTTACGCATCCGCATCCTTCCTGTCGAAGACCGGTGCCCCCGCGGACACGGCCGCCATCGCGTCGCCGACCCCTTCACCCACGTGGGCCTTCACAACGTCGTAGGCCTGGCGCGCCGCGGCGCAATTTCCCTCGAGAACCGCCCCCTGGAACCGTTCCCCGGCCGCCGCTTGCACATCCACCAGTCCAACGAGTCCGGTGAGCGCTGCGAACGCCCCGAGCAGCACCAGATTCGGCAACGGGCGTCCGAGGTGCTGCATCGCGATTCGAGTCGCCGGAACGGTGATGACCCGGGCGGGGTCACGGCCGGCCAGCATCTCGCCGATGCCCAGCTCCGGCACGTCCCTCGTGGAATTGATCACGATGTACCCGTCGTCGGCCAGACCGGCGAACACGTCGGTCTGCTGCAGCAGAGTCGTGTCCTGGATGATCAGGGCGTCAGGCACGACGACGGGTTCCCGGGAACGGATCGGTCGGTCGTCGATCCGGCAGTAGGAGACAACCGGCGCCCCCGTGCGTTCGGATCCGAAACTGGGGAACGCCTGGGCGTGGCGGCCGGCGCGGAAGGCTGCCACGCTGAGCAACTCAGCCGCAGTCACCACACCCTGCCCGCCACGTCCGTGGAAACGGGTCTGGAACACCCTTCCACCGTAGACCCGGGCACCTGATGATCGACGCGTCGGGCAAGCGCCTCCCAGGCCACCCAATAGGCTGCCGATATGCAGGAATATCCGGCGCAAGTGCGCAAGGTGCAAACGGCACTGACCGGCTTGGGCATCCCGGAGCGGATCCGGCACCTGCCCGAGTCCGCGGCCACCGCCGAACTGGCAGCTCAGGCCTTGGGCATCGAAAAGTCCGCGATCGCGAACTCGCTGATCTTCGAGGCCGATGGCAAACCGCTGCTGGTGATGATCTCGGGCGCGCACAGGGCGGACCTGCTGAAACTGGCGTCCCTGACAGACAGCCGCAAGGTCAACCGGGCGGATGCCTCGTTCGTACGTCTGCACACCGGGCAGCCGATCGGCGGAGTGGCACCACTGGGGCACCCACGACCGATTCACACCCTGGTCGATGTCAGCCTGTCGCGGCTGCGGGAGGTGTGGGCCAGCGCCGGTCACCCCCGCTACGTCTTCCGGACCAGCTACGACGAGCTTCTGCGGATCACGGCAGGAACCGCCGGCGAGGTCGGTGAGGCGCCAGCGTAATGACAGTGCACCTCGATGTGTGGACCGTCGGCACATCCGCCATCGGTAAGGCGCTGTGGCACATGGCCGCCGACCCGCTGTTGCTGCGCCGGGTCCCTGGACTGGAATTCCACAAATCCCTGGGCACCGGTGCCGGACGCCGGTTCACCGCCGCCGATGCCGACCTGCGGCAGTGGGCTCTGGTGACCTGCTGGTCGGCCGAACCATCCGAGGTTCCCGTGCTGGACAAATGGCACCGTCTGGCACGAAGTCACACCCGATTCACTCTCGGCACCATCGCCAGTCACGGCCAATGGTCCGGGCGCAATCCGTTCGTGCCAGATCCCTCGCTGAAGAAGTGGCCCGGCACGGTGGCGGCGATCACCCGCGCCCGTGTCCGGCTCGCACACTGGCGGGGGTTCCAGGCCGCGGTGCCACCGGTGGCCGCAGCCCTGGCCGACCAAGCAGGTCTGCTGTACCGGATCGGGATCGGTGAGGCGCCCATCGGCTTGCAAGGCACCTTCAGCGTGTGGCGTGACGCGGCGGCGATCCGGGACTTCGCGTATCGGCTGCCGGTGCACCGCGCCGTGATCGATCAGACCCGCTCCACGGGTTGGTACGCAGAGGAACTCTTCGCCCGTTTTGCGGTTCTGGAGGTCACCGGGGATCAACTGTGGTGACCGATATCGCCCGACCGACGCGTTTGCACTGGTGGCCCTGGGTGATCGTGTGCGCCAGCATCCTGGCGCAGATCACCTGGATCCTCGTGCCCGCAGGACAACGACAAGCGGTGACCACGCTGGTGGTCGTGCTGTTCGCCGCCGCCAGTATCAGCCATGCGCTGCTGGAGTTCGGGGTGCGGTGGACCGCGGCTTTCGCCGGCATCTCCGCCGGCTTCGGACTCGGGATCGAGTTACTCGGCCACACCACGGACATCCCGTTCGGCGCGTACCACTACACCGACGAACTGCAGCCGCACCTGCTCGGGGTGCCGGTGATCGTGCCACTTGCGTGGCTGATGATGGCCTACCCGTCGCTGGTGTTGGCCCGGTCGCTGACCACCCGGTGGGTGGTTCCGTTAGCCGCAGTCGGGTTGACGACCTGGGACTTGTTCCTGGATCCGCAGATGGTCGGCGAGGGCTACTGGGTATGGGAGACCAAGACCCCGGCCCTGCCGGGTATCCCGGGGATTCCACTGCAGAACTACGCGGGCTGGCTGGCGGGCACGCTGCTGCTGATGTGGCTGCTGAACCGCCTGCCCCGCCGCGACGTGGACCTGGGAGTCCCCCTGCTGCTCTACGGCTGGATGTGGATCGGGGGGATCGTGGCCAACGCGGTCTTCCTGGACCGGCCGGCGGTGGCGGTGATCGGGGGGCTGGGGATGGCCGTTCTGGGCGTTCCGTCGGTTCTGGCGTGGCTACGCCGGTGAGGATTCTGCGCGGTGCGATGGGCGCGGCAGCCGTGTTGTGTGCAGCCGCCAGCACCCTGAGTCTGGTGAACCTGCGGCACCTGCGCCGCCCGGTGGTCCGGGACACGGGTGCCCGGATCAGTGTGCTGGTGCCCGCGCGCGACGAAGCCGATCGGATCGGACCGACGCTGGCCAGCCTGCGGGCGCTGACCGGGGTCGCGCAGATCCTGGTTCTCGACGACCACTCCAGCGACGACACCGCCGGTTTGGTGCAGGCCGCCGGCCTGCAGGTGATCCGCTCCACCGATGAACCACCCGCTGGGTGGCTGGGCAAGCCGTGGGCCTGCCAGCGGCTCGCCGAGGCCGCCACCGGCGACATCCTGGTGTTCATCGACGCCGATGTCGAACTGGCCCCCGACGCCGCACGGGCCGCAGCGAGCCTGCTCCACGAACTGGATCTCGTGTGTCCGTACCCCCGTCAGGTCACCACAGGCGTATTGCAACGACTGGTGCAGCCGCTCCTGCAGTGGTCCTGGTTGACATTCCTGCCGCTGGCCGTTGCTGAGCGTTCCTCCCACCCCGCGCTGTCGGCGGGCAACGGTCAGTTCGTGGCTGTCCGCCGGGACGCCTATTTCGCCGCCGGCGGCCACGCGGCGGTGCGCGGACAGGTGCTGGAGGATCTGGCTCTGGTGCGCCGGTTCAAGGCCACGGGCCATCGGGTGGCGATGGCCGACGGCACGCAGATCGCGACCTGCCGCATGTACTCCGGGCAGCGCGACCTCATCGCGGGATACACGAAGTCACTGCACGACGCCTTCGGAGTGCCCACGGTCGCGCTGCTGGGCCTGATGTACGTGCTTCCGGTCGCCGGCCTGTTCAGTCCCGACCCCCCCACCCGGCGGCGTGCACTGGGTGCCTACCTTGCCGCGGTGGCCGGACGCGCGGCGGTTGCTGCCCGAACACGGCAGCCGGTCGTGGACGTCTGGGCCCACCCGGTGTCGATCGTGGCCCTCGGGTTCCTCTACGGACGGTCGGTGGTGGCCGCCCGGAGCAGCACCATCACGTGGCGAGGGCGTCAGGTGCCCGGGCGTGACCGAACAGCACCGGTTGCCCGGTGACCGCGGCCCAGTAGCGCGTGCCGTACTCCCAGTGCCACCACTCCTGGGGATGCTGGACGAAACCCGCGCCGGCCATGGGTGCGGCCAACAGCCGCCGCAGATCGCGTTCGAGTGCCGGCCCGTCCGGCTCCAGCGCATCGGCGGCGGCCTGCGCGACGAATGCGTCGAAGCGGGTTCCCAAGGCCAGTGGGTACCCGTGCCAGGTGAGCGTGAGGTCGACCGTGCCGCCGCTGGCATGCGGCGGGCACCGGCGCGGATCGGGATCGGGGTAAGCCACAAAACCGGGGGCAAGGCTGCTGTCCTGATACACGCGGTCATGCAGAACGGCCTGCAACCGCGGGTCGCGCCAGGCGTCAAACACGGCCAGCCCGAACGGCGCGGGTAGGGCCTGCAGCGCCCCCAACAGATGATGCATGGCGACTGGACGCAGCCACGCGCCAGGAACCGCATAGGGCCACCCCTCGTGCCAATACGCGCCCAGAACCCTGATCCTCGGGTGGGCGACCGGCACCAGCGGGGTCGGGTCAGCCGCAGGAGCATCGGGCAGCACGTGGGCTTCGGCCCGGTGCACGATCGCCGGTAATCGGTGCGCCCACCGGCCGGTCGTCAATCCCACCGTTGCAGGCTCGCTCGTGGCCCACGCATAGTCCGGGAGTTCCTCGGGAACAGCCTGCATGCCACTATCCAACTCCCGTCGATAGCCTTTTGGCGTGGCGAGGATCGCAGTTGTCGGGGCGGGTATGGGTGGTCTGGCGGTCGCGGCGCGCCTCTCGGCGCTCGGCCACGACCTCACCGTCTACGAGCAAGCCGCGGGTCCGGGCGGCAAGAACGCGGGTCTGGCCCACGACGGCTTCCGGTTCGACATGGGACCGAGCACGCTGACCCTGCCGGCGGTGTACCGGGACCTGTTCCTCAAGACCGGGCGCAGCCTCGAGGAATCGGTGGACCTGCAAGAGGTCGACCCAGCATTCGACTACCACTTCCCTGACGGCACGTCACTGACACTGCCGGGGGCAGGTGCCGGGGCGTGCGCGAACGCCATGCAGGAGGCCTTCGGCGGGGATACCGGGCGTGAATGGCGCGCCCTGTTGCGCCGTGCCGGCCAGATCTGGTCACTGACGCGCAGCGACGTGCTGGGGCGGGCGCTGCACTCCTACCGGGACCTGCTGCCGCTGGCCCGCTCCCCCCAGCGGCTGCGCACCGTCGCCCCCTGGCGGACCATGCGCCAGCTGGGTCACGCCACCCTGCGCGATCCGCGTGCGCGGATGATCCTGGATCGTTATGCGACCTACACCGGGTCCGACCCCCGGCGCAGTCCTGCGGCTCTGGTCACGATCCCCTTCGTCGAGCAGACCTTCGGCATCTGGCATGTCGGCGGAGGCCTGCACACCCTTGCCGGGGCCCTGTACCAGCGCTGTCTGGATTTGGGGACGACGTTCGTCTTCAACACCTCGGTGGAGCAAATCACCACGGACGCCGCCGGCGTGACCGGCGTCCGGATCCAGGACGGGTCGACAGTGGCCGCCGACGTCGTGGTGGCCGATGCCGATGCCCGCACGGTCTACGGAACGCTGCTGCAAGACCGCCGCACACGTGGACCGCTGCAGCGGCTTGCCAAGATGCAGCCCTCCTTCTCCGGTTTCGTCCTCCTGCTGGCCGTCGACGGGCAGACCCCCGGCATCCGCCACCACAACGTCTGGTTCCCGGCGGACTACGACGCCGAGTTCGACCAGTTGTTCAGCAAGAACCCGTCCCCGGTCAGTGATCCGGCGATCTACGCCTGTGTGCCCGACGACCCGGCGATGCGTCCCGACGGCGCGGAGTCCTGGTTCATCCTTGTCAACGCGCCTACCCAGGATCCGCCGGCCATGGACTGGTCGGCGCGGTCCGAGGACTACGCCGATCATGTGCTGGCTGTCTTGGCCGAGCGGGGTGTAGATCTGCGCGGGAGGATCCGGTGGCGCCGGATACGCACGCCCGAGAACTTGGCGACCGGCACCGCCTCCCCCGGTGGCAGCATCTACGGAATGTCCAGCAACGGCCGGTTGTCCACCGCACTGCGCCCGGCCAACCGCAGCCCCGTTCCCGGTTTGTTCCTCGTCGGCGGGTCGGCACACCCCGGCGGCGGCCTGCCACTGGTCGGCATGGGCGCGGAGATCGTGGCCGCCGAAATCGGCCGGGCTTGAGCCAGCGGTTCCGCGGTCACCGACGGTGGAATGACAGCACCTTTGGGTTCCCGCGGACTGGGTTGCCGAAGACAACAGCAGGCGGTTGGACGCGGTATACCGATCCCGGGCGTCAACCCTCCGACGACGCCAAGCGGCTTCGCACCGCCCACAGAACCTGACCGAATCCCGCCACCGCCACGATCAATGCCACCCACCCGCCGATGAGCGCCCAGATGACTCCGGCGGTGGCCGCCGCGATCAGGAACATGCCCACGATCAGGACCCGGGTCGGCCGTTCCGACAGACTGATCACGCCGATCTCGGTGAATCCAACACCCGCGGCGCGCGCCCGCGTGTACTCCTGCAGGAAGGCCAAGCACGCCGCCGCCACCGCCGGCCACGGGGTTGAAGCGGCAAGTCCCAGTCCCACCAGCAGCGCCGCGTCCCCGACCCGGTCGGCCACACTGTCCAGGACGTAGCCGAAATCCGACGACCGCCCGGTCATGATCGCCACCGCGCCGTCCAGGTTGTCGATCAGTCCGGCCACCAGCGCGACGACACCTGCCACGAACAGCCGATCAGTCACCACCCAGTACGGCACGGACAGCGCCACCAGCATGCCCAGCATCGTCACGGCGTTGGGAGACATGCGCAGAAGGACCAGGGGTTTGGCCAGCACATACGTCACCGTCAGCCAGCCCTGAACCGGGATCGAGGTGCGCGGATCAAGCCCGCCGTGCAACTCGGCCCAGCGCTCGAAGTACTCGCTGCGCGTCACACCGTCAAGCCTAGATCCCGATAGACACGCAACGTGGAGAACGAACGATTCAGCGTGTAGAAGTGCAGACCCGGGGCGCCCGCCTCGAGCAGCGCTGCACTCATGGTGGAGGCGATCTCGACGCCGTGCTCGACGACGGCCTGCGGATCGTCGGCGACCCGGTCGAACTGTTCGATCATGGGTCCGGGCAGAGGTGTCCCGGACAACTGCGCGAAGCGCTGCAGTTGCGCCACGTTGGTCACCGGCATGATCCCGGGGATGATCGGCATGGTGACCCCGGCCCTTTGTGCACGGTCCACGAAACGCAAGTAGGTCTCGACCTCGAAGAAGAATTGCGTCATCGCGAAGTCGGCCCCGCGGTCCTGCTTGGCCTTGAGCACCTGGACGTCGAGATCCAACGATGGGGAACTCGGGTGTTTGTCCGGGAAGGCTGCGACCCCGATGCTGAAGGTCCCCAACCGGGAGATGAACTCCACCAACTCGTCGGCGTGTTCGAGTCCGCCCGGGGTGGAGGTCCACGGTGCCTGAGGTCCGCCCACTGGGTCCCCGCGCAACGCCAGGACATGGTGCACGCCGGCATCGGCGTACGCAGCCACAACCCCGCGCAGCTCGGCCGCGGTCGAGCCCACGCACGTGAGATGACCCATCGGGGTGAGTGTCGTCTGATGCGCGATCTGCGCGGTGATCTCCACCGTTCTGTCACGCGTGGTGCCACCAGCCCCGTAGGTCACCGACACCAACGTTGGTTGCAGCGGCTCGAGCCGACGGATCGCATCCCAGAGGTGACCGGTCCCCTCCGGGGTCTTCGGGGGGAAGAACTCGAACGAGAAGGAACGGCCGCCGGCGTCGATGCGCTCACGCACGGACGATCGCGTGGCGGGCATGCGTGGATTCTAGGAGGTCGATCCGAAGCCGCGGTCGAGCAGGGCGACCCTCGCTCGGCCAGCGGCGACCTCGTACACGCACCAGCGTGCTCGACAACCACGGCGGCCAGGATGCCGCCCCGGGACGCTGGCCGTAGATTTGGGGGTATGCAGGACACCACAGTGGACATCGACGCGCTACTGCGCGATCTGCGCACCGACTTCGGGGAGATCGTTTCAGGCTTCGTCCGGGAGCGGGTCGAGGTCCTCACCGCGATCAGCGCCGACCTGATGCCGCTGATCGACACCCTCGAGGATCTGCTCGATGGCGGCAAGCGCCTGCGTCCCACCTTCGCCTACTGGGGCTGGCGCAGCGCCGGGGGCGATCCACAGGGGCCGATCCTGACCGCGGCGGCCGCCCTGGAGTTCCTGCAGGCCTGCGCGCTGGTGCACGACGACGTGATGGACGGTTCGGACACCCGGCGGGGCAAACCCGCCGCCCACCGGCGCCTGGCTTCGATGCACCGCTCCCACGGTTACCTGGGATCCCCTGAGGACTTCGGTGTGGGTTCGGCGATCCTGCTCGGCGACCTGTGTCTGAGCTGGTCCGACGAGATGCTGATGGCCAGCGGCCTGCGCGATGACCAGTTGCAGGCCGCGAAACCGATCTTCGACGAGATGCGCACCGAGTTGATGGCCGGTCAGTACTTGGACCTGCTCGAGCAGGTGCGCGGTCAGTTCGACCTGGACAGTGCGCTCACGGTGGCCCGTTACAAGTCGGCGAAGTACACCGTCGAGCGTCCCCTGCACATCGGGGCGGCCGCCGCCGGGGCCGATACCGCCCACCTGGACCAACTGACCGATTTCGGGATCCCGCTCGGGGAGGCGTTCCAGTTGCGCGACGACCTGCTCGGAGTATTCGGCGACCCGCAGGAGACCGGCAAACCGGCAGGTGACGACCTGCGGGAGGGCAAGCGGACCGCATTGGTCGCGATCGCATGGCAGAACGCCGACGCGGTACAGCAGGACCTTCTGCGCCGCGGCCTGGGTGACCCGGCGATCACGGCGGACATGGTCGACAAACTGCGCGCTGTCATTGCCGACACCGGAGCCCGGTCCAGCGTCGAGACCATGATCGACGAACGTTTCGCCCATTGTTCCGAGGTCGTCGCAGGGATGGACCTCGACCCGATCACCCGGCAGGCCTTCGAACGCCTGACCGTCCTGGCCACCCGTAGGAGTGCCTGATGTTCACCGTTGAAGGACCCACACAGCGCGTCGTCGTCGTCGGCGCCGGCCTGGCAGGACTGTCTGCGGCCATGCGCCTGGCCGGTGCGGGTCGCGACGTGGTCATCCTGGAACGCGAGCAGCGACCTGGCGGACGGGCCGGACGGATCGAGGCCGACGGGTTCAGTTTCGACACCGGGCCAACCGTACTGACCATGCCCGATCTCATCGACGACGCTTTCGCTGCGCTCGGCGAGGACTACCGGGACTGGTTGGACCTCATCCCCCTGGATCCGGCCTATCGTGCGTTCTACCCCGACGGCTCGACCCTGGACGTTTTCGCCGACCCCGAGCGGATGGCGGCGGAGATCGAGAGCCAGATCGGCCCGGCTGAGGCGGCTGGATACCGGCGGTTTGTCGACTACGTGGCGACCATGTACCGACTGGAGATCCGCGACTTCATCGACCGCAACCTGGACAGCCCACTGGATCTGATGTCCCCGAACCTGCTGCGCCTGATCGCGAAGGGCGGCTTGGGCCGGTTGCAGCCGAGGGTCAACTCGTTTCTGAAGGATCCCCGCACACAGCGACTGTTCTCCTTCCAGGCCATGTACGCGGGTCTGTCGCCGTACAAGGCTCTGGCGCTGTACTCGGTCATCTCGTACATGGACTCGGTCGCCGGCGTCTACCTGCCCAAGGGCGGCATGCACGCGCTTCCACAAGCGATGGCCGACGCGGCGGTCAAGCACGGCGTGACGATCCACTACGGCGTGACGGTGGACTCCGTGGAGACCGTCGGCGATCGCGCAACGGCGGTGACGACCATCGACGGGACCCGGTTCCCGGCAGACGCCGTCGTGCTCAACCCCGACCTGCCCATCGCCTACCGGGACCTGCTCGGACTCGACGGTTCACGCCTGGAACGCCTGGACTACTCCCCCAGTTGCTGGTTGATGCTGGCCGGATCGTCGGCGTCGTACTCCAAGATCGCCCACCACAACATTCACTTCGGGCACGCGTGGCGGCGTTCGTTCGACGAGGTGCTGTCCGGGAACCTCATGTCCGACCCCAGTTTCCTGGTCACGAATCCGAGCCATTCCGACCCGTCCTTGGTACCGGCGGGCAAACAGAGCTACTACGTGCTGTTCATCACACCCAACACCCGCGGCAACGTCTCCTGGCCGAATGCACGGTTCCGGGACAACGCCCTGCGGATCATGGAGGAACGCGGTTACGTCGGCTTCGCCGACGCCATCGAATTCGAGGACATCACGACGCCCGCGGACTGGCAGGCCCGCGGGATGGAGGCGGGTGCTCCCTTCAGCGCTGCGCACTCGTTGTTCCAGACCGGGCCGTTTCGGTCCTCGAACCACTGGGGCGCGAACGTCGTGTTCACCGGTTCGGGCACGCAGCCCGGGGTCGGGGTACCAATGGTCCTGGTGAGCGGTCGACTGGCCGCCGAACGGATCACGGGCGTGGACCCGGCCTACCGATCGGCCGCCTGGCGCTGACCAGCCATCAAAACTGGGCCGTGCACCCCATCCACCGCCCAGCATTGATGGCCACGCACCAGACAAACCGCCCACAACGGACATTCCCCCATCACATCTGGGCCAAACCACACCCCCCACACCCCGCCGCGGCCCAGTATTAATGGCGACCCGCCACTACCGGTTGATGACCATCTGGTCGTAGCGGGCCTGCGCCGGGCGGTCGTCGGGAACCAGGCCCGGATCCCCGGGATCACCGAGCAGCAGCACCCGTTCGCGCGGGGACGCCCAGACGATCACGGCCAGCAACCCGGCCACCAGCAGCAGCCCCAGCCCATCGCCGAACTCGAACAATGCGTCGCTGGTCGCGCTGGTGCCCGCCACTCCGTGCAATGTCAGAACCGCGGTCAGCAGGATGGTGGCGTGCAGCCACCGGGCGGTGAGACCCGCGGCGACCAGCACCGGCAGTGACCACAGCAGGTACCACGGTTGCACCACGGGGCCCAGCACAACGACGGTGAGCATGGCCAGACCCGCACCACGAACCGCCGATCGCCCCTGTGGCTTGAGCACCAGCCACAGCAGGATCACCGCCGCGATGACGGTGGCGATCCCGCGGAAGACCGCCACCGACAGATCCATATGGTCTCCCAGACCGATGCCGCGTAGCCCTCCGCTGACGATCATGCCCAGCGCGGTCGGCGGGGACAGCCAGGTCCGGATCGCACCGGGGGTCGACAGGGCCGCGATCCATCCCAGCCCGGTCCCGGACACCACACCGAGCCCGACCACGACGACCGCCGCGATCACGCCGGTCGCGGCCCAGGCGCGGATCCGCTGCCACCACCCGGCGTTCACGCCTGCCCAGATCAAGCCGACGAACGGAAGCGCCACCAAGGCGATCGGTTTGACCGCGATCGCCACCGCGACCACCAAGGTACCCGCGATGGGACGGTACTCCACGGCCAGCAACAGACCGACCACGACACCGGCGGCCATCAGGGCGTCGTTGTGCGCGCCGGCCACGAAATGCATGATCACCAGCGGATTCAGCACCGCCAGCCACAGGGCTTTCGGGGCACTGATGCCGTGCCGTTTGGCCAGTGCCGGCACGGCGACCGCGAGCATGGCGACCGCCAGCATCGCCCACAGACGGAATGCGATCACCGCCCAGACCGGATGCGGTCCGACGAACTGCGCCACCCCACGCTCGATCAGCAGGAAGAGTGGACCGTACGGCGTGGGCGACTCCGCCCACAACGGATCCGCGCCATCGTTGAACCAGCCCGATTCCGCAGCAACTCCGACGTCATAGGGGTTGAGCCCCTCGATAAGCAACTTCCCCTGGGTGAAATAGGCGTAGGCATCCCGGCTGAACAGCGGCGGCGTCAGGATCAGCGGTGCGGACCAGGCTGCCAGCGTCCACCACAGAGCGGGCAGACTGCGGACCTTTCCACGCAGGACGTCGTATCCCAGGACCAGCCACGCCTGCAGGATCAACGCCATACCGACGATCACACAGAAGCGGGCAAGGGCCACTCCCACCCCCGGCGTGCGCAGGGCCATCACCACGGGATTGCCGTGCAGCGAGGTGTTGACCGGAAGCCATCCGACGCCGAAGGCACCGATCGCCAGCAGGATCGATCCGACCAGGCCCACCACCACGTAGTGGACGAAGAAGGAATGCCGGCGGCCGGTGTCGGTCACCGACTCCACGACGACCCCCGCGCGGATACGCCGCCGTCCCCGCAGCGTGCGAATCGTCGACCCATGGCTCCTCCAGCGCTCATCCTGTCACGAGATGCGCCTACCCCGACGTGGCGCTCACCACTGGCGCACCACAGGCAACAATGTGCACATGTCCATGCGCGAGTTGTCCGCCGCCGGCATCACCGATCCCGGCTTGCAGGCCTCCTATCTGCGGTGCCGGGGGCTCAATGCTGAGCACGGGAAGACCTACTTCCTGGCCACCAGACTACTGCCGGCAGACAAACGCCCGTTCGTTCACGCCCTCTACGGCCTGGCGCGGTACGCCGACGAGATCGTGGACCGGATCGACCCCGGATTCACCCCGCAGCAGCGTGCTGACGCCCTCGATCGATGGTCCGAGGTGTTCCTGGCCGACCTGCAGCGCGGGCACAGTGCGGACCCGGTGGCTGCCGCCGCGGTGGACACAGCGGTGCGCTGGTCCATCCCGATCGAGCACTTCGAGGCGTTCTTCCACTCCATGCGAATGGATCTGACCGTCGAGCAGTACCGGACCTACGACGATCTGTACGAATACGTCTACGGGTCGGCGGCGGTGATCGGGCTGCAGATGGTGCCCATCCTGCAGCCGAGGTCCGAACGTGCCTACGCACACGCCCGTGACCTCGGCGTGGCCTTCCAACTGGCCAACTTCATCCGCGACGTGGGTGAAGACCTGCAGCGCGGGCGGATCTACCTGCCGCTGGCCGAACTCGAAGTTCACGGCGTCACCGGCGATCAGGTACGGGCCGGTCGAGTCGACGACAACTGGCGGGAGGCGCTCGCCGAGCAAATCGGCAGGGTACGGATGTTGCAGGCCAGCGCGAATCCCGGGATCGGGATGCTGGATCCGGCCTCCCAGCCGTGCATCGCGGCGGCCAGCGAACTCTACTGCGGCATCGTCGACGAGGTGGAGGCCAACGACTACGACGTCTTCACCAGGCGGGCCAGCGTGCCCATGCGCAGGCGCCTGGCAGTGGCGGGACCGGCGGCGATCAAGGCTTTGCGGGCACGTCGCTGACCTCGGAGGACTTCACCCAGATGGGCGGGCCGGAGCGAGGTTCCCGATCGACTCCGCGGCGACCCCAGAGGATCCACAGTGTCTGCGACCACAGGATCATTGCGAAGCCGAACAGGAGGTCCTCCACCGGGGCGTAAGCGATCCGGCCGTCCCCCACGAACGGCGGACGGACACCCTCCGGGCTCGACGATCCGATGATCACATCTCCGTCGTAATGCACGGTGCCACTGCCGGTCAGGACCCCGTTGGACAGCAGCTGGAAGAACACGATGATCGCGTAGGACATCCAGAAGACCTTGCGGGTGACCAGACGGGTGCGTAGCAGCAGATCGGCGACGACGGCCAGTGCGGCAGCGCTGAACGCCAGTTGCGTGTAAGTCACGGCGCTTCATCCCCGACGATCCCACCGTGCACGGCACGCACCGCTTCCAAACTCAGGATGCCCGCGATCGGAACCACGATGAAGAACAGCAGCTCCTCCAAAGGAATGATGCCGACCTGCAGTCCGGTCATCATGTGGAAGTGCCAGTGACCGTTGGCGATCGCGTACCAGTCCCACAGCAGCATCGGCACCATGGTTCCCGCCAGGGTCAACAGCAGTCGGCGCCAACGGCGGAAGACCCTGGTGCGGACCACCAGTTCGAGCCAGGCGCTGGCCACGAAGATGCCCGCCAGCACCACCAGGTAGATCACGCGGGGGCCATCTTCCGGTGATCCCACGACACGATCCGGTCCAAGGACAGGCTCAGCGCCACCTGTTTGGGGGCGCGGTCGCGGTAGGCGGTTTCCAGCGCCGGGATGTGCTCGGGGTCCACACCTTCGTACTTGACCATCAGGCGGGCGGCCACCCAACAGATCCGGTCGACGTCGTCCACGACCTGCACATCGCCGGTGATCTGCACACCCCGCAGTTCCAGGTATCGGTCGCCGGTCTCGATGAGCGCGCAGCAGCGCGGGTCACGCCGGGCGTTGACCACCTTCTGGCTCTTGCCGTAGGTCCGCATCCACAGCGTGTCGCCGTCGATGACGAACCACATCGGGGTGATGTCCGGATACCCGTCGGGGCCGATCAGCGCCAACTGGACGGTTCCACCGGCGTTCAGGAAGTCCGAGATCTCGTCTGCGGACATCGCGATCTCACTGCGTTGCTTGCCCATGACATCCATCATGTCCGGGCAATTGAATTCCCGACACCGGGGGCAACCGTACAATCCAATGGTGCACACCACATCGGATCTCTGCGGTCGCGTGCTGGATGCGCGCTACCGGGTGGACCGGGTCGTGGCCACCGGCGGCATGGGCACGGTCTACGAGGGATTCGACTCACGGCTCGAACGGGTCGTTGCCGTGAAGGTGATGAATCACGACTTGGTCTACGAGCCGGGATTCACCGATCGGTTCGTCACCGAGGCACGAGCGGCGGCTCGGCTGTCCGATCCCCATGTGGTGGCCGTCTTCGACCGCGGTCGCAGCGCAGACGCTGTGTACCTGGTCATGGAATACGTGCCGGGACGGACGTTGCGCCAGGAGCTCACGTTCGGTTCCCGGCTGCCACTGGCCCGATCCCTGGAGATCCTCACCGCCGTGCTCAAAGGCCTCTCGGCGGCCCACTCCGCCGGCTTCGTGCACGGCGACATCAAGCCCGAGAACGTACTGCTCAGCGATCGTGGCGACATCAAGGTCACCGACTTCGGGCTGGCACGAGCCATCGAGGCTGGCGACCACCGCGCTTCCCTGCTGCTGGGCACAGCCGCCTATTTGGCTCCGGAGCAAACCTCCGACCGCACCCCCGACCCGCGCAGCGACCTCTACAGTTGCGGCATCCTGGCCTTCGAGATGTTCACCGGCCATGTGCCGTTCCGGGCCGATTCCCCCGACGACGTCCTGGCTCTGCACCAGACCCAGCGGGTGCCCGACCCCAGCGATTTCGTGGAGGTCGACCGCGGTTTCGACGAACTCTGCGAAAAGGCGACGGCCAAAGACCCCGCGGACCGGTTCCAGACCGCAGCCGAGATGCTCGCCGCCGTATCTCGCCTGCGCCGGCAAGTCGACCCGTACGCCCCCGCGCCCGCGCTGCACTCGACGGCCCCGGCCATCGCCGCCGCGGCCCCCTTGATGATCCCCGAGACCATGGTCGTGCAGACCGAAATGGCGCCGCCCGAAGAACCCGCAGCGGCACCGGAGTCCCAGGACGAACCTGCGGTGGCCGTCGTCGGACCTCCGACTCACAAGCCTCCAGCCGCCACGGGGCTCAAACCGCGACGCGGCCGGCGTGCGCTGGTCCTTCTGCTGTTGGCCGGGCTAGCCGCCGTGGTGGGCTACTTCGCGTGGCAACTGGGGACCACGGAGACCGTGAACACACCCAAGCTCGCGGGTTTGACCCGCTCCGAGGCGCTGAACGTGCTCAACGACGCGGGGTTGACGATGCGCGTCAGCCAGGAGAAGTACTCCGAGAAGCGCGAGGCGGGCACGATCATCAGCAGCGATCCTCGCTCCGGGGAGAAGGTGGCGGCCAACGGCACCGTGTCCGTGGTCATGTCCAAGGGGCCCGAGCGCTATCGGGTGCCGAAAGTGCGCGGGATGAGCCAAGCTGCGGCGGGTCAGGCACTTGCGGCGGTCAATCTGCAGACCGGGCAGATCCTGCAGGACTACAGCCGCAAGGTCCCCGAAGGCCAGGTCATCCGCACCGACCCGAAGATCGGCTCGCCGTTGAAGCGGGACACGGCTGTCTCCCTGACGATCTCGCAGGGACCCGAGCCGGTTGTCGTCCCGGACGTGCGGGGTATGACCGTCGAGCAGGCACAGGCCAGCCTCACCGGTACCGGCCTGAAACCGCGGACCGTCGAGCGGTTCGACGAGTCCGTGCCCTTCGGTCGGGTCATCGGTACCGAGCCCTCGAACGGGACCCAGGTGTACCGCGGGGACAAGGTCCGGGTGGTCGTGTCCAAGGGTTCGCAATTCATCCCGGTGCCCAGCGTCGTCGGCATGACGACCGACGAGGCGACCTCGACGCTGGAAACGGCTGGTTTCGAGGTGGAGACCAGGGAACAGTTCGGCGTGACGGTGGCCAACCGGGTGATCTCCCAGGACCCGTCGGGCGGGTCGCAGGTCAGTCGCGGGACATTGATCACCCTGACGATCACCTAGGGCACCTGCCCGCCGGTCGTTCTTCTCACATCAGCGCCAGCGTCAAGCCAGACTGAGGGACTAACGCAGTTCCTCGAGCCGCTGGGCGACCTCGAAGGCCAGTTCCAAACTCTGCACGCGGTTCAGCCGAGGGTCGCAGGCAGTCTCGTAGCGATACGGCAGGTCCTGCTCCTGCGGGCCGTCGATACCTCCGAGGCATTCTGTGACATCATCGCCGGTCAGCTCGATGTGCAGGCCACCGGGGTGAGTGCCCAGAGTCCGGTGAACCTCGAAGAACCCGTGGACCTCGGCGGTCACGTCCTCGAACTGGCGGGTCTTGACCCCGCCGCTGGTTTCGCGGGTGTTCCCGTGCATCGGGTCGCAGACCCAGACGACCGGGTGGCCGTCGGCTTCCACTTTCTCCACGATCGGAGGCAGAGTCTCGGCGATCTTGCCCGCACCCATGCGGGTGATGAACGTGAGGCGCCCGGGGATGCGTTCGGGGTTGAGCGCCTGCGCCAGTTCCACGGCATCCTCCGGCGTCGCGGTCGGACCGAGTTTGACGCCGATCGGATTGTGGATCAAGGAGGCGAACTGGACGTGCGCCGAATCCAGGTCGCGGGTGCGCTCGCCCACCCATAGGAAGTGCCCCGATACGGAGTACGGATTGCCCGTGCGCGAGTCGATGCGCACCAGCGGGCGTTCGTAGTCGAGGACCAAGGCTTCATGTCCGGCGTAGAAGTCGACGCGCCGGAACTCCTCAGGGTCGGCGCCGCAGGCCTTCATGAACGCCAGCGCGTTGTCGATCTCACGAGCGAGTCGCTCGAAGCGGATACCGGCCTGGGATTCCCGGACGAAGTCCTGGTTCCAGGCGTGCACCTGATGCAGGTCGGCGTACCCACCCTGTGTGAAGGCTCGCACCAGGTTCAACGCCGCGCTGGATGCGTGGTAGGCGCTGAGCAGCCGCTGCGGGTCGAGCCGCCGGGCCTGCGCCTCGAACGGCTGGTCGTTGACCCCATCGCCGAAGTACGAGGGCAGCGTCACCTCACCGTGGGTCTCGTTGGGTTTCGATCGTGGTTTGAAGTACTGCCCGGCCATCCGCCCGATCTTCACCACCGGCATCCGCGACCCGTAGGTGAGCACGACTGCCATCTGCAGGACGGTCTTCAGCCGGGCACGAATGGAGTTGGCGGTGTTCGCGGCGAAGGTCTCGGCGCAGTCGCCACCCATGAGCACGAACGCTTCGCCTCGGGCAACGGCCCCCAGTTGGTCGACGAGTTGATCGCACTCCCCGGCGAACACCAGCGGTGGCACGGTCGCCAACGCAGCACTGACCTGTTCCAAGTGCGCAGCATCTGGCCACTGGGGTTGCTGGGCGGCGGGCAGATCCGGCCAGGAAATCACATCGTGGGAGGGCAGGTCGGACACTATTGCAGGGTAACCCACCCACAGGTTTCCGCTGGTGGCAGCCGTGGGCGGATCGGCGGCTCAGGCGGCCTGCGCAGCCGCAGCGGCTTGCACCGACTCGCCATCGGCGATGACCTCTTTGGCGCGGGCGGCGTAGATGTCGACGTACTCCTGGCCGGACAGCTCCATGAGTTCGTACATGATCTCGTCGGTCATGGACCGCAGCACGAAGCGGTCGTTCTCCATGCCCTCGTAGCGCGAGAAGTCCAAGGGCTTGCCGATCCTGATCCCGACCCGTCGCACGTTCGGGATCTTCTGGCCGGCTGGCTGGATCTCGCGAGTCCCGATCATGGCCACCGGGATCACCGGCACACCTGCTTCAAGCGCCATCCGGGCAACCCCGGTCTTCCCGCGGTACAAGCGGCCGTCCGGCGAACGGGTCCCCTCCGGGTAGATGCCGAGCAACTCGTTCTCACCGAGCACCCGCTTCGCGGTGTTCAGCGCCGCATCTGCTCCCCCGGACCGATCGATCGGCACCTGGCCGACGCCCTTCATGAACGCTCTGGTCGCCCACCCCTTGATGCCCTTGCCCGTGAAGTACTCGGCCTTGGCCAGGAACGTGATGTGCCGCTTACAGACCAGCGGCAGGAAGATCGAATCGGAGAAACTCAAGTGATTGCTGGCCAGAATCGCTGGGCCGTCATCCGGGAAGTTCTCCAGACCCTCCACTCGCGGCCGGTAGAGCAGGCGCAACCACGGCCCGAGGAGGATGTACTTGAACATCCAATACAACACCGACTGCCTCCCAAGAAACTACGCTCCAAGACCTGACCCTACGGCCCGCATCCCGCGTTGAGCAATCAATCCACGTAAGCGATGAGCAAAGGGACCATTCCGTAACCTTTCGGTGGACGCCTCATCCTCTCCTCGTGTAATGCGCGTGAGACCATCGGGTCGTCGCAACCTGGGCGCCTGGTACTCGCCGACGTCCGCAGAAGGGAACCATCGTGCCGCTCATCGCAGGCGCCGAACCTTTCCTGGCTCACGGCGACCGGCTCGCGATCCTGGTGCTGCACGGCGTAGGTGGTTCCCCGGTTTCCGTGACGTCCTGGGCGCAGCATCTGGCACACGCCGGGCACACCGTGGCCGCCCCCCGGCTACCTGGGCATGGGACCCGCTGGCAGGACCTGAACCGCACACGCTGGCAGGACTGGTATGAGGAGGCCGACCGCAACTACGCATGGCTGACCCGCCGCAGCGATACCGTCGTGGTCATGGGTCTGTCAAACGGCGCCACCCTGGGCCTGCGTCTGGCCGAACACCACCTCGACCTGGCCGGTCTCGTACTGGTCAATCCCCAAGTCCACACCGAGCGGTTGGACACCCGCCTGTTACCTGGCGTGCGTTACCTGGTGCCGGGAGTTCCGGCAGCGGTCAACGACATCAAGAAGCCTGGAGTCGACGAGGGAGCCTACGACCGCACACCACTGCACGCAGCTCACTCGACCAAGCAGATGTGGGCGAGCGTGAAGTCCGACATCCACCGGGTGGATTGCCCCATCCTGCTGATCCACAGTGCCGACGACCACGTCGTGGAACCCTCCAACACCCTGTGGATCATGGCCAATGTGACCAGCAGCGACGTGCGCGAAATCGTGCTCGAGAACTCCTTCCACGTTGCGACCATGGACAACGATGCACAGGTGGTCTTCGACGCAAGCCTCGCGTTCGCACGTGAAATGACTGCGGCATGAGTTCTCCTCAGGACCCCGTTCCCTACGACGAGAACGCATGGGAGCGCATCGTGGCCGAACTCGGCGACGACATGCCAGACGCAGCCCAGCTGCCGGCACAGCCCGCGCCACCTCCACCGCCGAGTGCCCCTGTACCGTTCAGGCCCGATCCCGAGGACACCTTCGTGCCGCCCGAACCTCCTCCCCTGCCCAGACTCGACCTCGTCGGTCGACTCGCCTGGGGGGGTGCACTGGGCGGGCCGCTGCTTCTGTTCGCTGGGGTCCTGGCCCCCGGCTTGATCGGACCCGCAGTGGTTACTGCTGGCGTCGTGGCCTTCGTAGCAGGTTTCCTCACCCTGGTCCTGCGATCGCCGAATGAGCCCGAGGACGGGTGGGACGACGGCTCGATCGTCTGATCGCGCCGCTTGCCGCGACGGCATGGCAGGATTGCGCGCATGACCATCACTGAAGTCGTGCAGATGCAAGGCCACCTGATCGACTCCGGCATGCTCAGCCGTGCCCTCGACGACATCTTGGGTGCCGGTGCCGACTACGAGATCCAGAACCTTCTGTTCGGCAAGACGAAGAACGACGAGTCCACGGCCCGGATCTACATCAGCCATCCCGACCAGACGGCCATGAACGACCTTCTGGTGAGGCTGCAGAACCACGGCGTCAACCCCGTGGAGACCAGCGACGCCGAGTTGGTGCCCGCACCGATGGACGGGGTGTTCCCCGAGGGGTTCCATTCCAGCACCAACTTCGAGACGTTCGTGCGTCTGGACGGCCAATGGATCTCCGTGCAGAACCCGGAGATGGATTGCGGACTCGTGCTGCGAGACGGCGGCGTCACCACCGTGCCCATGTCGGACGTCGAGGCCGGTGAACCGGTCGTGATCGGATTCCTGGGTGTGAAGGTGGTCGTTCCGCCGCCGCCCCGGCCGGCCTCCGAGTCCATCTTCGAGTTCATGAACTCGGTGGTGTCCAGCGAGAAGCCGCAGGCGCTGCAGGTCCGCCAGATCGCCGACCAGATGCGTGATTGCAAGGCCGCCGGTAAGCGGATTCTCTGGGTCGGCGGCCCAGCGATCGTGCACACGGGTGGATCACCGGCACTGTCGGCACTGGTCGAGGCGGGATACGTCGACGTTCTGTTCGGTGGCAATGCCCTTGCGACCCACGACATCGAGGCGAACATGTACGGCACGTCGCTGGGTATCGACCTGAGTAAGGGTTCCGGAGTCGAGCACGGGCACGAGAACCACATCCGCGCCATCAACCGGGTGCGCGCACATGGCACCATTGCCGCAGCGGTGGAGGCCGGGGTCATCACCGGTGGACTCATGCATGCCCTGGTCAAAGCCGACAAGCCGTTCGTGCTGGTCGGCTCGGTCCGCGACGACGGACCTCTGCCGGACGTCTACGCCGATGTGATCGAAGGTCAGCGGGCCATGCGCGCCGAACTGAAGGACGTCGGGTTCGCCATCATGGTCGCCACCATGCTGCACGCGATCGCCACCGGCAACATCCTGCCTGCGTCGGTGCCGCTCGTGTGTGTTGACATCAACCCCTCCACGGTCACGAAACTGGCCGATCGGGGCAGTGCGCAGGCCCAGGGCGTGGTCACCGATATCGGCCTGTTCCTCGAGCAGTTGGCTTTCGAACTGGTGGGTCGTACTTCCTAGGGCGTGTCTGGGAACCGGCGGGTAGCCGTTTGGTGGGTTCCCGGATGAGGCAGCGATACCCGCGACGCCATCGCCGATCCCTCACACGCTTAGACCACTGCGACTCCGGTCCCTGCGCGGGCGTTGGACTTATGTACACACGTTGGACAAACGCACAACCGTGAGAGTCGCACGGCCCGCGGATCTCCAACGTCCGTACCGATCTCCAACCCCCGTACCGATCTCCAACGCCTATCCGCACCGAGGCACCCTGCTACCGCCGCCGCGCAGGCGTTGGACTTGAGCACACACGTTGGACAAGCGCACAACCGTGAGAGTCGCACGGCCCGCGG
>Ga0116164_10000796_pt1 | contig 25719 bp, 21 predicted proteins | sample AD_UKC109_MetaG_FD_89888 | JGI IMG/M metagenome (GOLD analysis project Ga0116164, IMG submission 89888) | Active sludge microbial communities of municipal wastewater-treating anaerobic digesters from Hong Kong - AD_UKC109_MetaG | ecosystem: Engineered > Bioreactor > Anaerobic > Digestate... | reverse complement strand
CTGGGTGATGTTGATCACCTGCCGCACATAATCGGCGTTCACGCTGCCGCCGCACAGCAGCATGGAGCTTTGCGTCAGCGACCCGCCGGACTTGTGCAGGCTCACCGCCGCCATATCCGCGCCGGCCGCCATCGCGGAAAGCGGCATATCCTTGCCGAAATACAGGTGCGTGCCGTGCGCCTCGTCCACCAGCATCCGCATGCCGTGCGCGTGCGCCAGTTGGGTAATGCGCCGGATATCCGAACAGATGCCGTAATAGGTGGGATTGTTGATGAGGATCGCCTTGGCGTTCGGCGTTTCGGTTACCGCGCGTTCCACGGACGCATAGCTCATCCCCAGCGCGATGCCGAGCCGCGCGTCGGTTTCCGGATTGACGTAGGCGGGCACGGCGCCGCACAGCACCATGGCGTTGATGACGCTCTGGTGCACATTGCGCGGCAGGATGATCTGGTCGCCCGCCTTTAGCGTGGACAGGATCATCGCCTGCACGGCGGATGTGGTGCCGCCGACCATGAAGAACGCGTGCGCCGCCTGAAACGCGTCCGCCGCGAGCTGCTCCGCCTCCCGGATCACCGATACGGGATGGCAAAGATTATCCAGCGATTTCATGGAGTTCACATCCACGCTCATGCAGCGCTCGCCTAAAAATTCGGTGAGCATCTTGTTGCCGCGCCCGCGCTTGTGGCCGGGTACGTCGAAGGGTACGATCCGGTCGTTGCGCAGGTCCTCCAAAGCATCCAGAAGGGGCGTCCTCGTTTGATCTATCAATGCGGTACCTCCCCGGTTGTTTTTTCCTTCCCCGTTCGCATCAAAATCCCCTTTTTCCTGGGATCTGCCGCGCATTATCCGCGGGCAAAACGAAAAAGATGCGCCCTTGTACAAAGGCACATCTTGTAATTCGGATTGCGAAGCCGCATGTGCGGCCGCTTGGGGTGCGGTTGATATGGATCACCCGCGCCGCCTTCTCCTATGGACCATCCAGAGCTTTACAGTAAGAACTTACGTTTACTACTCTTTTTGACCGTTTTACAAGCGTGTACCCAAGTACACTTGGTTATGAAGTAACCAACTGGCTATTCAGTAGCCAACTCATAAAATCTGCGCTTCAACGTTCATGCAAACTTGCGTTTAGTGTTTGGATGAGCTTTCACGCAATCAAACCTGCGGATATTCTCCGCACTCGGCAGTTGACCCGGCTGTCCGTATGGCCGTTGCTTCCCGATGATGGAAGTGGGTCAGTAAGCTCTTGCCGCCTTGGCGACACGAAACGGTATTATAGTAATATGGATCCATGAAAATGTCAATGTACGGCAGGCCGTTCCGGATAAGTTTAACCGCGATTTTATCCGCGCTTCAAAACGCACGGAAGGCTAGGTAACCGCTGAATAAATGCCCTTCACGTCTGCCGCAGCATAGCACAACCGCTTCAAGTTCTTCAAACCTTGAAATAGCTCCACTATTCCTGCGGTTTTCATCGCATGAATCGGCAGCACTCTGCCGTGGCGGCCGTAAAGTGATTTAATCAGCGTTTACCTAGACGCTCCATTGCGGAACGGATCGATACCGTTGCATCCGTGAACGCTTTATGATATACAAAAAGCAAACGGACATGGAAAAGCGGTGATGAAGCTGCTCATTATGCCCTTTGATATTCATTGCGGATATGCCCGGTACTGACGAAGCCGGACGACAAGCCGTCTGATAGCATCATTTCAAGCTGCAGGCGGCTTTTTATTTGCTGTAAAAACAACCTGCCATAGGCAATGGTTTTTTTGAAGGTAAACTATTGACATATGGAGGGGAGCCGTACTATAATTGCGTTGAATAATGAATAGAGGTTCACTAATGCCGCAGATCCTGAAGCTGGAAATCAAAGAAAAAATATTGTCGGCCGCGCTGGGCTGCTTTCTGGAGAAGGGCTACCGCAGCGCCTCCATGCAGGAGATCGCGGGGAAGGCGGGCATTGCGGCGGGGAACATCTATAACTATTTCAAAAGCAAGGAAGAGGTGTTTTCCACGCTGATCGGTCCGGTGCTCCAGGAGGTCAAGGCGATCTTCGGGGTTCGGTTAAGCGATCTGCCCATGCTCAGCCTGGCGGACGGGATCGGCATTTCCGGACAGAAGATGGACGCGTTCATCCGGGTGTATCAAAAGAACCGCCGGGTATTCGTGCTGCTGTTTGAAAAAAGCGATTCGACCAAGTTTGAAACCACCAAGGCGGACGTGATCGAAAGCCTGTCCGCCGCGATTATCCAGGCGAAGAACACCTTTACGGAAAAACCCGCGACGCCGCAGCAGGAGACGCTGATCCGGGCGTTCGCCACGGCCTATATCAGCGGGATTATCAGCATTCTGACAGCCAAAGAGGACGAGGACATCAAGCTGGACGCGCTGCAGCAGTTCCTGCCGTTTATGCGAACCAAACTCATCGACAACCTACGCTGAAAAGGGGAAGCGCTATGAAATTTGAAAAGCTTATCCAAAGCCTGATCCGCAACAAAAAGATTACGCTGTTTTTCGTGTTTCTCGTGATCACCGCCGGGACCATCGCCTATATCGCGATGCCCAAGCAGGAGGTGCCGGATTTCTCCACGCCGTACGCGATGATCACCACGGTGTTTCCCGGCGCCTCGCAAAAGGACGTGGACGCGTACGTGACCGTGCCCATCGATACGGCGATACAGGCCGTGGACGGGTACGAGACCTCGCTTTCCTACAGCGCGAACAACCTGTCACTGGTTGTGCTGGAGCTGAAGTTTTCGGCGGACAAGGAAGCGTCCTTCCGGCAGCTGAAGGAAATCCTTGCCGAGCTGCAAAGCGATCTGCCGGAAAGCTGCGGCGAGATCAGCGTCAACACCAACATTACGGATACCGCGGGCGTGCTGATCAGCCTGTCGTCCGCCGACCTCACCAACCGGCAGGTGGCGGAGCAGGCCAAGGTCGTGCGGGACAAGCTGAGCACGATCGAGGGGTTCAGCCGCTTTGAGATTATCGGCAGTCTGGACCAGAACATCGTGGTGCAGATGAACGAAACGCGGATGAAGGCCGCGGGGCTGACGTTTGCCAACGTGGTTTCGCTGATCGACGCCGGCAACCTGGACCTGCCCATGGGCAATATCACCACGGACGGCGGGCAGATCACGGTGGATTATCTGGGCGGCTACGAAAGCCTGGACGACGTCGCGGCACTTGCAATCGGGTATTCGGCGCAGCTTGGCCGGTCCATCCAGCTCAAGGATATTGCGGACGTCAGCTACCAGACGGCCAGTGGCAGCACCTACTATACGCACAACGGCGAGCAGGCCGTGATTCTGGCAGGATACTTCGACGAAGATATCAACGTACTGCCGCTGAAGCAGGAAATACAGGACGCGATTGACTCCCTGTCCGGCGTGCTGCCGGAGAACCTCGACGTATCGCTGATGATCTCCCAGCCGCAGGAGATCAGCGATTCGCTGACAAGCTTCCTGAACAATCTGCTGATTTCCGTGGGGCTCGTCATTTTGGTGGTGCTCTTCGGGATGGGCTTCAAGAACGCCGTGGTGGTATCGGTTTCCCTGCCGCTTTCGGTGCTGATGTCGTTTCTGGCGATGTACTTTTTCGGCATCAAGATCCACCAGATTTCCGTGTCCGCGCTTGTGCTGAGCCTCGGCATGTTGGTGGATAACTCCATCGTCGTCAGCGATTCCATCCAGAACTATCTGGACGGGGGCGAGAAGCGGCTGGAGGCGTGCGTGCGGGGGATCAAAAGCGTGGCCCTGCCGATTCTGACCTCCACGCTGACCACCGTCGCGGCGTTCGCGCCGTTTATCTTCCTCAATTCCATGGCGGGAGACTACATCCGGTCGCTGCCGGAGATCGTCTGCATCGCGCTCGTTGCCTCGTATCTTTCGGCGGTCTTCATCATTCCGGTGCTCGGCTCCATCTTCTTCAAGCCGCAGCCCAAAAAGAATATTAAGAAAAAGCAGATGTTCAAGCATCTGCTGGAAGCAAGCCTGCGGCACAGGGCGCTGGTCATCGGCATCGTGCTCGTGCTGCTGGCGGGCAGCGCGTATCTGGCTGTGAACCTCAACCAGATCTTTTTCCCCGCCTCCGATAAAAACATCCTGTATATCGACGTGCGCAACAACGTATCCGGCGAGCTGGACAGCACGCAGGCGATTATCGGCGAGCTGTCGGAGATCGTGGCGGCCGAGCCGGGCGTTACGGACTACTCCGCCTCCGCGGGCGGCGCGCTGCCGCGCTTCAACGATATCATGTACATCTACACGCAGACGCCGGACGTTGGCCAGATCATGATGCGGGTGGATTTGGATCAGGCGGGCTTTGAAACCAACGCGGAGTATCAGGAGTATTTGCAGCAGAAGATCAACGATCTGGATCTGGACGCGAAGATCACTGTTAAAGAGCTGATGTACGGCTTCCCGATGGATGAGGATGTGAAGATCCGCATCGTCGGCAGCGATCTGGATGCCCTGATGGCCGACGAGGAGAACGTTTACCAGATTCTGACCGGCATGGACGGCTTTATCAACGAGAGCAAGGGGAACGTCCGCTACGTCGACACCTACGATATGGAGATCGACGCGACCAAGGCGCTGGAAAACGGCTTGGTATCGGCGGAGGCGCAAAACGAAATCAGCATCGCCATGCTCAGCCGGGAAGCCTCCTACTGCATGGACGGGGATTACCGCGAATCGATTATCGTAACGGCAGACGCGCAGACGATGGACGACGTCCTGGCCATTCCGCTGAAAAACGCGGACGGCAATTACGTGACCGCGGGCGATATTCTGAGCCTGACTGAAACGCAGGCGGTCTCGACCATACCGCGGATGGACGGCGACTACGTCATGACCGTGACCGCGGACTACGATCCGGATCTGAACGGCGCGGACGCGCTGGCGGAGGCGAAAAAGCAAATCGAAGCGCTGGACCTCGGCGACGCGCGGGTGATCTACGGCGGAGAGGAGAACCTCATTCAGGAAAACTTCGGCCAGGTAGGCGTGCTGGGCCTCGTGGCGCTGGCCGTGGTGTTCGTCATCCTGCTGCTGCAGTTCAAATCCTTCCGGATGCCGCTGATCATCTTCATCACCATCCCGCTGTCCGTCATCGGCTCGGCGACCGGGCTGTACATTACGGGCATGCCGCTGTCGTTCACGGCGCTGCTGGGGGTGGTGAGCCTGCTGGGAATCGTGGTGAACAACGCGATCATCCTGGTGGATTACATCAACAAGGAGCTTGCGGGCGGAGTGGCGCTTCACACCGCGTGCGTCAACGCCTCCATGCGCAGGCTGCGCCCGATTTTGCTGAGCTCGATCACCACGGTGATCGGCCTCGTGCCGATTGCGATCGGGCAGAGCCAGCTGTTCAAGCCCATGGCGGTCGCGCTGATGAGCGGCCTGCTGGTCTCCGCACTGCTGACGCTGGTGGTGCTGCCCGTGTTCGTCAGCTTTACGCAGAAAAGACAAGGCGCATCGAAGTGATATCTGCTTAAAATCACGGACAGATATCCGCAGCGCACCTTGGAAAACGGTAACAGGATCGGAAAACAAAACGGCAACAGGATTGTGAAACTTTTTATCGCCGAGTGCTTCACAATCCTGTTTGTTTGTGCTATGCTTATGCGTTCTGCGGATACCACATCGGCAGAACGCAAGAAATGATCCGTTTGTCCGGCCTTAATCGGTGAGGCATAAAATGTATGAATGCGCTGGGAGGTGCGTGTATCAAATGAAAACGAACATGCTTGAAATTCACGATTTATGCGTGAAAATCAAGGACAAGACGATTTTAAACCATCTGAATTTAACCGTTCCGGACGGCGAAGTGCATACCTTGTTCGGCCAGAACGGAAGCGGGAAAACAACCCTGATGATGACCGTCATGGGATTTTCGGGGTACGAGATCACAAGCGGGCAAATCCTGTTCAAAGGACGGGATGTGGCAAGCCTGGACGTATCGGAGCGTGCACGGCTCGGCATGGCAATTGCGCAGCAGAGGCCGCCGACAGTTTACGGCGTCAAGCTGCGCACCATTCTGCGCTATATACTCAGGGATGCCGACCGCCCCGAGGAGAAGATCGAGCGGCTGGCGGAATCTGCGAGGATGGAAGATTTTCTGGACCGTAGCATTCACGACGGCCTGTCCGGCGGGGAGATCAAACGGGCGGAGCTGCTGCAGCTGCTGGCGATGCAGCCGGATTTCGCCATGATGGACGAGCCGGATTCGGGCATCGATATCGAGGCGCTGCATGTGATCGGCGGGCTGATCAACCGGCTTTTCTCCCCCGATGAAACGCGTCCCGCCAAACGCAAGGCCGGGCTGATCATTACCCATAACGGCAGTATTCTCAAGCAGATCCATATCGATAAGGCACATGTGATGCTGAACGGAAGCATACGGTGTTCGGGTAACCCGGAAATTATCCTGGACAAAATCTCGCGGTTCGGGTATGAAGAATGTGCGAAATGCACCGAAACGAGGTGTGAGCTATGAGCGCGATGAATCGTGCGGGCGGAGAACGCGGCAGCGATCCGGCCTTTGTGTATCAGCTGGATGAACGGGATATACAAACGCTTGCCGGTGTTGGCGTTGCGCCGGAAAGGGACGGTCAATCCACATCGCTGGTCGTCCGCGATCAGGAAACCGTGTGCTTGATGAACCATCAGAAGGGCGTGGAACTTCTGCCAATTGCCGATGCGCTAAAACGGTACGATTGGCTTCAAAAGGAGTATTTCTTCAAATCGGTTCCGGCCGATTACGACGAGATCACGCGGCAATGCGCAAGCCAGGAAAGGCCGCTCGGATACTTTATTCATGTCGGGAAGGGCGTGCGCGCCGCGCTGCCTTGTCAGACGGCGCTGTATATGGCGACCAACGACACCCAGCAGGCGGTGCACAATATCGTAATCCTTGAGGAAGGCGCGCGGCTGGAGCTTGTAACGGGCTGCGTATCCCAACACCAGATCACCGACGGCCGGCATCTTTCCGTGGATGAGTATTACATCGGCAAGAATGCGAGCCTGAACAGCACCATGGTGCATTCGTGGGGGGAGCACGTGAAGGTATATCCGCGCAGCGGAGCGGTTGTCGGAGAAAACGGAAGGTACGAGAGTCGTTATATTTCCCTGAAAACAGCGCAGCTTGTACAAAGCGATCCGCAAACGTATCTGAACGGCGAAGGCGCCTCCGCACAGCTCCTCACGGTCGTGCTTGGCGCGCAGGGCTCGGAGATTACGACGGACGGCAACGTATACCTCAACGCGAAGGACACGAATGCGGAATTGCTGCACCGCGGCGTTTGCCTGGGCGGGCAAATGAAACAGGGCGGGCTGATTATCGCAAACGCGCCCGGCAGGGGACATGTGGATTGTGCGGGCATGCTTCTGGAAACAAAGGGAGACGGATACATTCAATCCATACCGGGACTGCGGTCGCATCATCCCGACGCACGGCTCAGCCATGAGGCAAGCATCGGCAAGATTGCACCCGAGCAGCTGGAATACCTGATGTCGCGCGGCATGGAAGAGATGGAGGCCGTGTCGATGCTGATCCGAGGATTTTTAGGGATGGACATCATCGGCCTTGGCGACGAACTGGACGCGCAAATCGCCGAGATTGTGGAAATTGCAGGACACGGTGAAAAGTGATTCACAGGGGAAATCCGGACCGGCGGATCGCCTGATGTCAATCGATAATAAAGGCAGAGTAACGCGGAGCAGGCGGTTCAGGCCCGTGGCGGTCGTTCTGCCGTGCTCATAAGCTTTACGCACAAGAGGATCAAGGCTTGCTATGGAACCTTATTATGCGGGATTGCAAAGGGTACTGACGTATATCGACAATCATCTGACGGAGGATCTGAGCCTTTCCGTGCTTGCGCAGGTCTCCGGGTATTCGCCGTACCATTTTCACCGGCTGTTCCACGCATTGACGGGGCAGACGCTGCATGATTACGTACTCACAAGAAAAATAAACACCGCGGCGAGCCAGCTATTATATGACCGGTGCTCCATCACGCAAATCGCGCTTGACTGCGGATTCTCGTCCCCGGGCAGCTTCGTGCGGTGTTTTCAAAAGAACATGCATTGTTCCCCCTCGTTTTACCGGAAATACAAGGAGCGGAAACGTCCGCTTGCTCCGGCGGACGGCATAGCCAAGGCCTATGCTCCGAACGATGCGCTGGATGCCATGTTCTCCGTTACGACGCTGCCCGATATTCGCGCGGCGGGGATCGTGACGAAGGGCCTTTCGGAGCAGTTTCAAAGCAAGGAAATCGAAAAAGCGTTTGCGAAGCTCTTTGCATGGGTCGCCAAAGCCGGACTGAACGCCGGGCGCATGGACGTGCTGGGGATTACGCTGGATACGCCGGAAGTCGTACCCCTGTCCGAATGCCGGTATTTCGCGTGCGTTTCCGTGGATGAGGATATCCGGCCGGGAGACGGTATTACCATCCGGACACTTCCGCTGAAGGGCCGGTATATCCGGTTTTCACTGGAGAGAACGAGACCGGATTTTCCGGAAGCGTTCTTTCAATTGACGGATTACCTTTATGGCAGCTATATGCCGCGCACAGGCCGCTATCCGGACAACCGGTCGTTTGTGGAAATATACAGGCAAAGCGGCTCCGGCGTCGGGATTATGTATTACGTACCCGTTCAATGACCGGAAACGGATCATGCTCGGCTTCAGGGAAACATCGCAAGAAATGAGAAGAGGAATTCGATCTTAACGGGTATAATGACGGGGCGATCCATACAGCAGGGGAGTTTTACGAATGAAAACCATTTGTGTCGCCGCGATCGGAACCCGGGGTGATTGCTATCCTGCGCTGGCCCTTGCCGGCATTCTGCGAAAGGAAAACCAAATTAAAATCCTGACGTCGCCGGATATGGTTCCGTTGTTCCGGCAGCAGGCCTATGATTGCTGCCCGGTCGGGGATGATTTCTCCAAGGTGGTCGGCAGCAGGGATATTGCGTATTACCGGACGCAGATCGAAGCGCAGTTTGACGGCTGCCGGACAGCGGTCGAAGGCGCGGATGTGCTCGTGGGCGCAGGCCTCTTTTATGCCGGACGAACGCTGGCGGAATGCTTCGGAAAACCGTACTACCATCTGTTCTTCACGCCGCAGGTGCTGCAAAGCGATGCGTATGCACCGCCCGGCATTGCAAAGCCCTTTCGCGGCAGAATGCACAACCGGCTTCTATGGAAGAAAAGCTTTGCGGAAAGTGATTTCCTGCTGAAGGCCCTGATCGACAGGAAGCGCGGGGAGCTTGGCCTGGCTCCTATACACAGCGTATACGGATACCTGATTGATCAGCCGGGTACGGTGATCGCGCTGGACGACAGGATCGCTGAAATCCCAGGGCAATACGCATCCCGCATCCGGCAGATCCATACGCTGCGCTTTGAGGATCCCGCGCCGCTGGACGATGCACTGCAAGCCTTTTTGGATCGGGGAAGCAAACCGGTCCTGATCAATTTCGGAAGCGCCGAATACGCGGCCAGGGGATACCGGGAAATGCTGAAGCGCACGATGGATACGGGCCTCGGCCTTGGGCATCGCATAGTCATTCTGACGAAAGCGGCGGCGAACGCATCCACAAAATCTGAAAACGTATTCTTCTGTCCATACGCGCCGCACGCGGCGCTGCTTCCAAAAACGAAGGCGATCATCCATCACGGCGGAATCGGCACGGTTTGCGCGGCCCTCGGAAGCGCGACGCCGCAGATCATCATGCCGCAGGTTTTGGACCAGCATTTCTTTGCGGAAGTCATCCGGGAGAAACAATGGGGGAGAGCCGTTGATGCGACTGGCAAAGCGTTTTCCCTGCGGCTGGGCAATGCATTGCGGGACGCAGTGGAAAATCAAGCGATTCAAAAAGGCGTAACGGATATCAGCCGTTGGATGAACAGCGCGCAGTACCGGGAGGAAGGCCTGCAAAAGCTGCGGGGGGCCCTGCCCGCGTGTTTTTGATCAGAAGCGGGTTGCGTAAATACTCCTTGGAAGCCCCGATTTGAAAATCGCATACAAAGGCGGTATAATGAACGGGAAAGAGACAACGATTTGATCGAGGTTGTTCAAGATGGAAGATCATACGAAGATTTATGCGATGCTGCGGGCCAAGGGGTTTCGCATCACATCGCAGAAAAAGAAGATACTGGACGTCTTTCTGGGAAATCCGGACAGGATGCTTTCGGTGCATGATATCTGTTTGCTGCTGCCTGAGGATACGAGCATCGATAACGCCACGGTGTACCGCAACGTGCAGAAGTTTCTGGATTTCGGCATTCTGGAATCGATGATCGACGAACAGGGCGTGAACCGCTACACCGTTTATGAACAGGACCATCATCATTACCTGATCTGCACGGAGTGCGGCAAGATCATCAAGATTCCCTGCGAGGGCCATTTTTGGAAAACGCAGGCGCGGGAGAACAATTTTCAGGAAACGCACCATAAGCTGGAGGTGTATGGAAAGTGCGCCGAGTGCAAAGGAATAAAATGTTCTGAAACATAAGAAATATGCTTGACAAAGGCGGGACGGTATGCTAACCTCCTTATTGCAATTAGATTGCAATAAGGAGGTTCTTGGAAATGAAAAAAGTACTGTATGTAATGATGTCGGCATTGCTGCTGGTGATGATGGTTGCCGGATGCGCTTCCGCAGCGGAAGCCACAATGACCGTTGCGGTGGGCATTGTGCCCGAGGAAGCCTTCGTGGAAGCGGTTGCCGGTGATCTGGTTCATATCGTAACGCTGATTCCCCCGGGATACAGCCCGGCGAACTACCAACCGACGGCCACGGAAATGCAGGCGCTTTCCGATGCGGAGATCTACTTCACGCTCCAGATGCCGACCGAGCGGGCGAACATCCTGCCCAAGGTTGCGGACTTCAATCCGGATATCGAGATCGTCGATCTGCGGGAATGTGTGCTGAGCACCTATCCGCTGCTGAACACCGACGGCGAGGAAATCACGACGACCGAAGGGCAGTCCGTGGATCCGCACGTATGGCTCTCCCCGAAGCGCGCGATGGTGATGGTGCAGACGATCGCGGATTCTCTTTCCGCGGCCGACGAAGCCAACAGCGAAACCTATCAGGCAAATGCCGCGGCATACATCGCCAGGCTGGAAGCGCTTGACAGCGAAATACAGGAGAAACTGGCGGATGTCACGAATAGAGCATTTACGATCTATCATGCCGCCTATAATTACTTCGCGAAGGACTACGGCCTGGAAATGATCGCCATCGAAATCGAAGGTAAGCAGGCAACAGCGGCGGAGCTGCAGGATGTGATCGACTTCGCGAAAGAAAACGGCATTAAAACCGTGTTCTATCAGGAAGAGTTTGATGACAGCCAGGCGGAGACGGTCGCCGAGGAAGTCGGGGGCGTCGCCCAAAGCGTAGCGCCGCTGTCCATCGATTATATTCAGGGTCTGGAGGATTTTGTGAACGCATTTGTGCAGTCCAAAGAATAACATGGAGAAATCGACAGATATTGTATTTCAGAATGTCCGGTTTTGCTATGGGGAAGTTTGCGCCGTCACCGGCGTAAACTTCTCTTTACGCGAAAAGGAATTAACCGTACTGGTTGGGCCAAACGGCGGGGGAAAGAGTACGCTGATCAAGCTGATGACCGGGCTGATCAAGCCGGATGAGGGTACAATCACCCTCCGCAAGGGAATCGAGGTCGGCTATGTGCCGCAGAACTTCACGTTCGATACCTCCTTTCCGCTGACGGTGGAGGAGCTGGTGCTGCAGGGGACGCTGTCCAGGAAGCTGCGCCCGTTCAGCCGATATTCCGCCGCGCAGCGGGAGCGTGCCGTGCAGGCGATCGCGCAGGCCGGGCTGAAGGGTTTCGAACGCCGCGGCATCGGCCAGCTTTCCGGCGGGCAGCTCAAGCGCGCCGTGATCGCGCGGGTGTTTGCCTCCGACGCCAACCTCATCGCGCTGGACGAGCCGGACGCGAGCCTGGACGTGGACGCCGCCAGGGAGCTGTACGAGATCCTGAACGTGATGAAACAGGAGAAGACGATCGTGATCGCAAGCCATCATATCAATGCCATCCTCGATATCGCCGATATGGCGCTGTACATGAACCGTACGCTGACGGAGTTTACCTCCTGCGCCGTACTCAAGGACAGGCTGCATGGGGGGATTTCGCTGTGATTGACGCGATACTGAACTATCGGTTTATGCAAAACGCCCTCTACGCGGCGCTGCTGGCCAGCATCGTGACCGGCATCATCGGCACGGTGGCGATCGAAAAAAAGCTCATCAGCATGTCGGGCGGCATTGCGCACGCGTCCTTCGGAGGGATCGGGCTGGGGTACCTGCTGGGCTTCGAGCCGATTTGGGGCGGGCTGCTGTTCGCGGTGGCTTCGTCGCTGATGATCTCCCGGCTGCCGAAAAGCGCACGCCTCAAGGCGGATACGATGATCGGTATCCTGTGGTCGTTCGGTATGGCGCTGGGAATTTTGTTCATCACGCTGGCGCCCGGCTATATGCCGGATATGACCAGCTATCTGTTCGGGGATATCCTGTCCGTGTCCAGCGGATTTATTACCTATATCGCCATCTTCACCGCTATTGTGGTCGTGCTGTTTTTGATGCTGTATCATCCGCTGATCGTGTACCTGTTTGACGAGGATTACGCCAGAGCGCGCGGCATCAACGTGAAGCTGATGGAGTGGGTCGTGTATCTGATGATCCCCGTCGGTATCATCGTGCTGGTGAAGGTGGTGGGGATCATCCTGACCATCGCGCTGATGACTATTCCGGTGTCGATCGCGAAGCTGTATTTCAATTCCATCGGGAAGGTCGTCGGCTTTTCCATGCTGTTCAGCTTTGTGTTCTGCATTGCCGGTCTGACCCTGGCTTACTACGCCAATATTCCGTCCGGCGTTTGCATCGTGATCATCAGCACGGTCGTGTACCTGCTGCTGACGTTCACGCGCGGGGGGATTCAAAAACGCAGGCACAAACTGAAGTCCCATTCCTGATATCCGCGCAGTATGATGTAAAACTTCCCCGCATCAATTGACAAAAACTTTCGGAAAGTGCTACCCTTTGAATGTTTCCACGAACATTTGACGGGTATAATAACGTGCATCAATTAACGAACAATCGGAACCTCCAAAAGGGAATCGTGCTTTTCGTATTCGCCGCGTCCGTATTCTGGATCGGCTTTTGTTTGGGTACGGGAGAAATGGAAACGGACGTCGAGGCGGGCCTGCGCGGCTTTACGCTGATTCTCTGGTCCATTCTGCTGGAGGCGCTCCCGTTTGTGATGCTGGGCACGATCATTTCGTCGCTGATCCAGGTGTATGTGACGGAGGATATGCTGCTGAAAATCATGCCGGACAACAACTTTATGCGGCTTGTTTTCGCCGCGCTGATCGGGTTGATTTTCCCGGTCTGCGAGTGCGCGATCATCCCCATCACCCGGGGCCTGCTGAAAAAGGGAATGCCCACGGGCCCGGCCATCGCGTTTATGCTGGCGACGCCCATCGTCAATCCCATCGTGCTGCTGTCCACATACAACGCGTTTCCCACCCTGTCGCAGATGATGCCGATGCGCGCCGCGTGCGGCTTTATCGGCGCGATTGTGATCGGTGCGCTGGTGAGCCGCGCGAAAAACAAAACCGTGCTCAAGGAGACCGGCGAACCGAAGGAGTGCGCCTGCGGCTGCGAGCATTCCCACGGGGAAGCGGTATGCTGCGTATCGGAGCACAGCCATACCGGGGAAACGAACGGGAAATGGAACGCCCTGAAGGCGGTGCTTGCGCACACCAACGCCGAGCTGCAAAGCGTGGGTATGTATCTGATTTTCGGCGCGGTGATCGCGGCCACCATGCAGATGGCGGTGCCGACCTCGGTGCTTACCGGCATCGGCGGCGGCAGGATTACATCCATCGTCGTGATGATGGCGCTCGCGTTTGTGCTGTCGCTTTGCTCGGAGGCGGATGCGTTTGTTGCCAGCACATTCCTGCTGCAGTTCTCCGGCGCGTCGGTGCTTGCGTTCCTGATCGTCGGCCCGATGGTGGATATCAAAAACATGCTGATGATGCTGGGCAGCTTCCGCAGGGGCTTCGTGGCGCGTCTGATCCTGACGATCCTGCTGGTATGCTTCATCCTGGCGCTGATCGCGAGCTTTATCCTCGGAGGCGGCTATGCGTAAGCTTGTGGCGGAGATTCTGTGGTTTTGCATTCTGCTCGCCCTGATTCTAATCATGGGGTATCTGCTGATCGGCGGGGACGTGCTTATATTCATTGCACCGCGTATGGTGCCGATGGTGTGGTTCGGCTTCGCCGTGCTGATCGCGCTGTATGTTTTTCAGGCGTTTCGTATCGTAAAGCTTGTACGGGAAAAGCAGTTTCAGGGATTCGGAAAAACCGGCATGCTGCTGTTTGTGGTGCCCGTGGTGCTGCTGCTGACGGTCATGCCCAGCGCGACCACCTCCGGATCGCTGCCCAACCAGAACGTTAAAATTCTCACCCAGAGCACCGAAAGTACGGCGGCTGTGCAGGCGGATACGATGACACAGGATGAACAGAGCTCTCCAACCGGCGCAGAGCCTGCAAAAACCTTCGAATCCGTTCCCGTGGAGGCGCTGGCAAGCCTGAATTCCTGCATTCTGGAAGACGAGACGGCCTATTTCAATCCGTCCACCGACGTGTTTTCGGACTACCTGCAAAACACGCTGGAGGAGCTGGTCGGCAAGACCATTACGGTCTACGGCTTTGTGTATACCGAGGACGCGTTTCCCGCGGATACGGTGCTGGTTGCCCGCATGATGGTCACCTGCTGCGCGGCGGACGCGTGGATCGTGGGTTTCCACGTCAAGGTGGACAGCTCCGTTGATCTTGCCGTCAACGACTGGATCCGGGTCACGGGTACCGTGCGGAGCTTCAGCATGGAGTATTACGGGGAAACGTATGATTTTCCCATCCTGACGGACGGGATCATTCTGCGCTGCGAGGCCCCGGACGCGGAGGACGCGTATCTGTATCCGTAATAAAAATCGCATATAATCATATGTTATACAGCATATGTATATTGGATATCCATCCTTAAAAGACAAAGATAATCAAAAAGCGATCGGCCGGGAACCTTTGCAGGGCAAGGGTTATAGCCGTACTATTCCATTATTTACAATCATGAAATTTTGTGATAAATTATAGCTAGCATCTGTTTGTGCGAATAATTGAAGGAGGGGAAAACCATGAAAAAGAAAGTTCTTATCATTACCATTATCGTTGTCGTTGTTTTGGCTGCGGTTGCGGGCGTTATTCTGTATGTGAACCATCAGAAGGCGCTGGAGGAGCAGGCCGCGCTCGAAGCGCAATTGGCGGCGGAACAGGCTGAAATCGAGAGGAAGGCAAATACGCCGATTGTATCGGGCATTGACACGCTTTCCGAGAAGTTCAGCCCATTTTTTTATGAATCCGGATACGATCATGACGCGTACATTTTAACCCAGGAAGTTTTGATGACGTCCGATCGTTCCGGCGGTATCGTATACAACTCGATCGAAGGGGAAACCGTCCCCTACAACGGCGTGGATTACACCTACACCGGTATCTCGGATCTGTCCGTCGATTATGACGAAGCTTCCGATATCACCACCTACACCGCGAAACTCAAAGAGGGTGTCCTGTTCTCCGACGGCGTGGAAATGACGGCGGACGACATCATCTTTTCATATTATGTATTTTTGGATCCGTCTTACACCGGCTCTACGCAGCTGGCATCCTATAATATTATCGGCGTAGACGATTACCGCACGCAGACCACGGCGGATGTCTATGCGAAGTATGCCGATTTGGGCGTCGCGATCTATGGCGCGGGCAAGGACCATGTCTGGACCGCGGAAGACGCCTGGACCGAAGAACAGCAGACGTATTTCTGGTCGACGTTGGAAACCAACTGGAAAACCGACGTCAGCAAGATCATATCCACCTGCCTGACCACCTATGCCGCTTATATTGAGTCCAACGTGGGGATTACGGCCGAGGAAGCCAACGCCAACGAAGGCCTCGGCGTCATCACCGGCATGGCGCTGTGGGGCTTCGGCAGCATGGATGCGGAAACCGGCATCTTCACCGCGGCCGTGTCCGGCACGACGTATGATACGAACGCCGGCGAATATCCCACCCTGGACGATTACTACAATGAGACCGTATTGGCGTACGAAGGCGATCCCGAGGCCTATGCTTCCGTGGAAAGCCCGGACGGCACCGATGTGCTGGGCCAGACCTACAACGCGTTCATCGCGACGTACGGCCCGCTGGATGCGTCCATGAGCGGAGGCATTCCCAACATTTCGGGCATCAAGAAGATCGACGACTATACCGTGGAAGTGCGGACCACAGGCTACGAAGCGCCCGCCGTGTATGCGATCTTCGGTATTGACGTCGCCCCGATGCACTACTACGGCGACGCCGCGCTGTACGACTATGAGAACAACCAGTTCGGCTTCCCCTTCGGTGATCTGTCCCTGATCCAGTCCAAGACCACGGCGCCGATGGGCGCAGGTCCGTACAAGTTTGTCAAGTACGAAAACCGCATTGTGTACTACGAAGCCAACGAATCGTATTACAAGGGCGCTCCCGAAACCAATTACTTCCAGTTCAAGGAAACCAACTCCGCGGACGTGATCCCGGGCATCACCACCGGCACGATCGACGCCAGCGAAATGAACGGCACCAAGACCAATTTCGAAAGCATTATGGCACTCAACTCCAACGGTGAGATTACCGGCGAAACGATCACGACCAGCAAGGTGGATAACCGCGGCTACGGCTACATCGGTATGAACGCGGCCAACATCAGCGTGGGCGGAGAGCCCGGAAGCGAAGCCTCCAAGGATCTGCGCAAGGCACTGGCGACCGTGCTGGCCATTCACCGCGCCACCGCGTACGACAGCTATTACGGAGAAGCCGCGTCCGTGATCCAGTACCCGATCTCCAACACCTCCTGGGCGGCGCCGCAGGCGACCGACCCGGACTTCAAGGTTGCATTCTCCACCGCGGTGGACGGCAGCGATATCTACACCGCCGATATGACGCCCGAAGAGACCTACGCGGCGGCGATCGCTGCGGCGAAGGATTATCTGATTGCGGCAGGCTTCACCTTTGACGAGGCGACCGGCATGTTCACCGCCGCTCCCGAAGGCGCAAAGCTGTCCTACGAAGTGATTATCCCCGCCGACGGCATCGGCGACCATCCCTCCTTTGCCGTGCTGACCGCGGCCAAGGAAGCGCTGGCGACCATCGGCATCGAACTGGTCATCAACGATCCGGCCGATTCCAACGTGCTGTGGGATGCGCTGGACGCCGGCACCGCGGAAATGTGGTGCGCCGCGTGGCAAACCACCGTGGACCCGGATATGTATCAGATTTACTACAGTGAAAACGCGCTTGGCATGGGCGGTTCCGATTCCAACCGTTACATGATTATGGACGACGAGCTGGATACGTTAATCCTCGACGCCCGCAAGAGCGACGACCAGACCTATCGCAAAGCCCTTTACAAGCAAGCATTGGATATCATCGTTGACTGGGCTGTTGAAATCCCCGCGTATCAGCGTCAAAACTGCGTGGTCTTCAGCACCGAGCGTCTGGATATCGACAGCATTACCCCGGCGATCACCACGTACTGGGGATGGCTCGAGGATATCGAAACGCTTTTGGTCAAGTAAACAGGGTTCCAATAGCTCGCAGCGATATAGCGAATGAAAGGTGAGCCTGCTTTTCAGCAGGCTCACCTTCCCAATTGCTATAACCCGCAGTTGTAAAGGGCGGTTTCATTTCATGATCAAATTTTTAATACGGCGTATCCTGTTAGGCATCATGATCGTTTTTTTCGGAGCATTGATTGTCTATACGGTTATTCGCTTTCTGCCGACTTCCTTTGTGGAATCCCAGGCGCGCATGCGCGCGACCAACATCCCCGGAGCGCCGAAATATCAGGATTTGCTGGCGCAGCTTAACGCCCTGTACGGAATGGACAAGTCCATTCTGGCAGGCTATTTGGCGTGGGCCGGCAATGCCGTTAAGGGGCAGTTCGGCGATTCCTGGCTGTACGGCGGTACCGTGATCGCCAAATTCAAGGACGTTATCTGGTATTCCATCGTTCTCAATTCCATCACGCTGTTTGTGGAATTGATCGTATGCATTCCGCTGGGCATTCTGGCGGCGCGGAAACAGTATTCCAAAACCGATTATTTCGTGACGGTGTTTGCGTTGTTCGGGCTTTCCATGCCGTCGTTTTTTCTGGCGACGCTGCTGAAATATATCTTTTCCATCAATTTGGGATGGCTCGATTTGTACGGGATCGTCGGCCGGTATTATGAACAGCTGAATACCTGGGGCAAGATCGCCGATATGGGATCGCATATGATCATGCCTGTCATTACACTGGCGATGGTATCCATCGGCGGATTGATGCGCTACACGCGCACCAATATGCTGGAGGTGCTGAATTCGGATTATATCCGCACGGCGCGCGCCAAGGGGCTTTCGGAACGGATCGTGATCAACCGGCATGCGTTCCGCAACACCTTGATCCCGCTGGTGACCTATATGAGCTACCTTCTGCCGAGCATGTTCGTCGGTTCGATGATTACGGAAACGCTGTTCCAGATTCCGGGCATCGGCTATATCTCGTTCAATGCCATCGTGGCCGGCGATATTCCCTTTACAATGTTTTATGCCGTGTTCATCATCCTGTTGACGCAGATCAGCCTGATCGTCGCGGACATTATGTATGCCGTGGTCGATCCGCGCGTCCGCATCAATTGAGGAGGTGAAAGCATGAGCGAATTCAACAATAAACAGAACGACAGCGCGAAGGACAACGATACCTGTACCGCCGGCGTTCATAACCTGAGCGACGAGCGGCGCATCAAGGTGCTGTCGCCGTCGATGCTGGTGATGAAGCGGTTTATCCGCAACAAGCTGGCGATTACCGGGTTTGTCATTCTGGTGGTTATGTTTGTGTTTTCCTTTATCGGCGGTTTGCTGATGCCCTACAGGCAGCAGCAGGTGTTCCTGAAGCAGGAACGGATCCTCAAGGAGTATGCGGCCGCCCTGTACAATACGGAGCTGAGGACCTTCAGCGCCCCTGGGGAGGATTTCGACAAGGCGGCGTACGCGCAGTTTGTGCTTGCGATGACGAAGGGTCAATCGACCTTTTCGTCGAACGGCGTTAATTACTCTTATATAGCGGAGAACGGGTATTACCTGATTTCCCGGATCGACGTGATTGCCGACGTGATGGTGCGGAAGCTGCTGTTTTCCTATACGCCCGTGGAGGGTTACATGCTGCCCGAGGATTTGAAAACCGCCTATGAGGCGGCGGTCGGCGCGCAGGAGACGAGCTTCGAATACGGCGGGAAAACCTATATCGCGGGCGAGGGGACGGAATCCTTTATCGGATTGCCGGTCGATGTCGCGATCGCGTCGCTGAACGTATTTGACAGCGCGTCCGTCGACGTGCAGGAGCTGGTTTCCACCTACGCGTTCCACCTGGCGGCGGAGCGCGCCATCGCGCAGGAGCAAGCCTCCTTTACGCTGGACGGAGTGACCTACGCATTGCAGGCGGAAGACCTGTCGCACCGCATCCTGCTTGACGGGCAAACCATTGCACTGGTTTCCGATATGATCGTCAATCCCTACATCGCGAGCAATTTCCTCTCGCTGGATTTGAAGGAAGCCATCCGCAAGGCCGTTTATGAAAACCAGAGCTCCTTTACCTTTCCCAACGCGGAGGGCGAGGATATCAGCTACACCATCACGCTGGTCAACCTGACCTACAATATCAAAACGCTGACCATTGCGGAGCTGCTGGACAGCTATGCGTCGCCGTCCGCGGCGCACGTGCTGGGGCTGGACGCCAACGGCATGGACGTACTGACCCGCCTGATGTACGGCGGGCGGATCTCCCTGATGGTCGGCTTTGTGGTTATCTTTTTCGAACTGATCATCGGCGTGCTGATCGGCGGTATCGCCGGGTACTTCGGGCACTGGGTGGATACCGTCCTGATGCGCTTTATCGATCTGTTCAACTCCATCCCGTACTGGCCGATCATGATCATCACCGGCGCGGTGATGGACGCGTACAAGGTGGACCCCATTCCGCGCATTATGTTCCTGATGCTGATTATGGGTCTGATGGGATGGACGGGCATCGCGCGCATCGTGCGCGGCCAGATCCTGACGCTTCGCGAGCAGGACTTTATGGTGGCCGCCGAGGCGACGGGCATCAGCGTGCGCAGGCGGATTTTCAAGCATTTGGTTCCCAACGTGATGCCGCTGCTGATCGTCGAATCCACGATGGGTCTCGGCAGCATCATCATTACGGAAGCGATTTTGAGCTTTTTGGGCCTTGGCATCAAATACCCGATGGCGTCGTGGGGCTCGATCATCAACGCGGCCAGCGACGTGTACGTAATGACGAATTTCTGGTTCATCTGGATCCCCGCCGGACTGCTGATTCTGCTCACCGTGCTTGGCTTTAACTTTGTCGGAGACGGATTGCGCGACGCATTCGATCCGCGGATGAAACGGTAGGTGGACGGCATGATGTTCAAGAGAAAAAACAAGGGACAGGATTATATCTCCATTTCCGAATCCAGGCGGATCAGCCGCGAAAACCGCCGGATCACCAACCAGATGGAAAAGATGCGCAACCGCAAGCATGTGGACGTACGCGAATACACAACCCGGATGCACGACGAAAACAACGTCGTGGAGTTTGACGACGTCCACACCTATTTCTTCACCGATATCGGCACCGTGAAGGCTGTCAACGGCATTTCGTTTGATGTTCCGCAGGGGAAAACCGTGGGCGTCGTGGGCGAATCCGGCTGCGGAAAATCCGTGACCAGCCTTTCGCTGATGCAGCTGGTCCAGCGCCCGCAGGGGCAGACCGTGAAGGGCGAGATCCGCCTGAAAACAGGCCGGGGGACGTTTGACGTCGTGAAGACGCCGACATCCGCCATGCAGTATATCCGCGGCAACGTGGTCTCGATGATCTTTCAGGAACCGATGACGAGCCTGAACCCGGTCTTCCGCGTGGGGCGGCAGATCGACGAGGTGATACAGCTCCATCAGCACGGGCTTTCCAAGCAGGAGGTCAGGAAGCGCTCGATCGAATCGCTGGATATGGTGGGAATCGCCAATCCGGAAGGCGTGTATATGCGCTATCCGCACGAGCTTTCGGGCGGCATGCGGCAGCGCGTCATGATCGCGATGGCGCTTTCGTGCAACCCGCGCCTGATCATTGCCGATGAACCGACCACGGCGCTGGACGTAACCATTCAGGCGCAGATTCTGGATCTTCTCAGAACCCTGAAGGACAAGATCAACGCCAGCATCATGCTGATCACGCACGATCTGGGCGTCATCGCGGAAATGGCGGATTACGTCGTGGTGATGTACGCGGGCCACATTGTGGAAAAGGGAACGGCCGCGGAGATATTCCACGATCCCAGGCATCCCTATACCATCGGGCTGATGGAATCCAAGCCCAACGTGAACAAACATGTGGATCGCCTGTTTTCCATCACGGGCAGCGTGCCCAATCCGATCAACATGCCCGATTACTGCTATTTCAAAGATCGCTGCGAGCATTGCCTCGCCGCCTGCGACGGAAAATATCCGCCGGAAATTTCCCTTTCACCCACGCATAAGGTGAGTTGCTATCTCTATTCTGATGGGAGCGAATCCATATGAACGACGCCCTGCTGCAGGTGAAGAACCTGAAGAAATATTTTCCGATCAAAAACGGGCTGTTCAGCCAGGTTACCGGCCATGTCAAGGCTGTGGACGATGTGAGTTTTTCAATCGCGCGCGGGACCACGCTCGGCTTGGTGGGTGAATCCGGCTGCGGCAAGACGACGGTCGGCAAAACGCTGCTGCGTTTGAACGATAAAACATCCGGCAGCGTCCTGTTTGACGGCGTGGACGTTTTCAGGCTGCACAGGCAGGAGCTGCGCAGCCTGCGGCCGCATATGCAGATCATCTTCCAGGATCCGTTTTCCAGCCTCTCGCCCCGGCTGCCGGTGGGGGAGATCATCGGGGAGGGCGTCCGCGAGCATCACATCGTGCCGCCCGAGGAGTTTGACGACTATATCACCAAAACCATGGAGGACTGCGGACTGAAGGACTACCATAAGGACCGGTATCCGCACGAGTTTTCCGGCGGGCAGCGGCAGAGAATCTGCATCGCGCGCGCGCTGGCGCTGAAGCCGGATTTTATCGTATGCGACGAGCCCGTATCGGCGCTGGACGTGTCCATTCAGGCGCAGATCATCAACCTGCTGTCCGACCTCCAGCATGAATACGGGATGGCGTACCTGTTTATCTCGCACGATTTATCGGTCGTGGAGCATATATCAACCGACGTGGGCGTGATGTATCTGGGTTCGATGGTGGAATACGGCGCCCGCGAGCAGATTTTCAAAAATCCGCTGCATCCCTATACCAAGGCGCTGTTTTCCGCAATCCCGATGCCGGACCCCGATGTGAAAATGAACCGCATCATTCTGCAGGGCAGCATACCGTCGCCCGCCAATCCGCCGTCCGGATGCAAGTTTCATACCCGCTGTGCGCAGTGCATGGAGCGGTGCAAGCACGAGATACCGGTTCTGAAAACCGTGGAGAGCCATGAGGTGGCGTGCCATCTCTACGATTGATATGAAGAAGCAATACGAGGATGACGACGGCCGCGTCATTGCCAGCATGGATGTGGAAGGCCTCCGGCCCAGGCGTACGCCGGCGGGCGTGAAGGCGGAGCCGTTGAAACCGAAAACGGACGCGACCCAAAAGGAAGCGTGGCATATCGCTTTGAACGCCACGCTGGCCGGGCTGTTCATCGGATTTGTCATCATGGGAGCAATCGCGCTGGTCGTGTTGATTTTGACGCTGGTCTGGTAATTTCCGAAACGACCGGCGCCAACTGAGGTTTTTCCTGCTTTCTTTCGCTGCGAAAATTAAATACGAAAATATTTTTACAACCGGGAAAGCTTCCGTGCTCGTTTCCGCGGACGGGATGGAGAAACACGAGGAAACACAAGCGCTTCCTGCGCTGATCCATCTATATTTTGCTGATAGGATATACCGGATACGGAAAGGCCCCGGGAGACGGATACTTGAGAAATATTTGCGGAAGGTGTATAATAACATTGAGCCGGAAACCATGGTGATTGATGGCTCGGAAAGCGGGGCGATTCCATTGTACAGCAACGATGAAGACCAAACGGTCGGTGGCATGGCCGCAGACGAACCGGAGGAAGCAGATTTCATCGAAGGCGTCGACGAAGACGGAAATACCATTCTTCTGGAAGTCATCCGCTATTTCTTCTATAACGGCGATGAGTACGTTATCCTGGGTGAAGCCCAAACGACGGATTGCGACCATGACCACTACTGCGAGCACGACGATTGTACGGACGAAACCGTGGAGCTCTATGTGATGAAAGTCGTACCTTTGGAAGAAGACGACGATATGGAAGAGTTCGTGCCCGTAGAGGACGAAGATCTGCTGGAACAGTTAATCCGCGTAGCGGAAGCAACGTTTGACGAGGATGCTCCCGACGACGACGAAATGTAAAGCCGCGGGACGAATTCAACGCCTCATCCCGTTGCCATAGGGGTTGCAGATCGGGAAAATTGCATATGGGAACACAAATCGGGCGGCCAATTGGCCGCCCGTCTTCAAACTGATGAAAAGGGCTGATTTGCTTTGTTGGCTGCGTCGGGCTCGGGCATCACTTACGTAGCGAGTAAGCTCAGCTATTTGCCACCCCCGCTTCCTAGATAAGCGCTGAATAAATACCCTTCACATCTGCCGCGGCATAGCACAACCGCTTCAAGCTCTTCAAACCTTGAAATAGTTCCACTATTCCTGCGGTTTTCATCACATAAATCGACAGCACTCTGCCGTGGCGGCCGCAAAGGGATTTAATCAGCGCATACCTAGCATCTCAGGCATCCTGAACAAACTGAAACTTATTGCAAAAATAAAACGAACGGCGAGAACCGTTCGTTTTAAAGTGCTTGTGGGTTATTATTCACCCATAATATCTTTATGGATCGCGGCGGCGGCTTTTTTGCCGGCACCCATGGCGAGGATCACGGTGGCAGCGCCGGTTACGGCGTCGCCGCCGGCGTATACATGATCGCGGCTGGTGAGGCCGTCGTCGTTACGGGTGACGAGGCAGCCCCATTTGTTGGTGTCCAGTCCCTTGGTGGTTTTGCGCAGCAGGGGATTGGGGCTGGTGCCGATGGCCATAACCATGGTGTCAACATCCAGAACAAACTCGCTGTCCTTCTTGGGAATGGGGCGGCGGCGGCCGCTGTCGTCGGGCTCGCCCAGCTCCATCTCGATGCATTTCAGGCCCTTGACCCATCCGTTTTCATCGCCGAGGACTTCCACCGGATTGTTGAGCAGCTTGAAGATGATGCCTTCCTCTTCGGCGTGCTCCACCTCTTCAAGCCTTGCGGGCAGCTCCCCACGGCCGCGCCGGTAGACCATTTACCCGGTTTCGGCGCCAAGCCGCTTGGCGCAGCGGGCGGCGTCCATCGCCACGTTGCCGCCGCCGACCACGGCCACGGCCCTACTCTTCTGGATGGGGGTGTGACTGGCGCTGTCATAAGCCTTCATCAGGTTGATGCGGGTGAGGTATTCGTTGGCGCTGTACACGCCCTTCAGGCTTTCGCCGGGGATGTGCATGAAATTGGGCAGCCCCGCGCCGCTGCCGATAAACACAGCTTCATAGCCCCGTTCGAACAGCTCGTCGATGGTGAGCGTTTTGCCGATGACCACGTTGGTTTCAATCTCTACGCCCAGCGCCTTCAGGTTGTCGATTTCCTTGCGCACGATGGCCTTGGGAAGACGGAATTCGGGTATGCCGTACACCAGCACGCCGCCCGCCAGATGCAGCGCTTCGAAAATGGTGGTTTCGTAGCCGAGCTTGGCGAGGTCGCCCGCGCACGTCAGCCCCGCGGGGCCCGCGCCGATCACCGCCACCTTATGGCCGTTTGGCGTGGGCTTTGCGGGCGTCTCCTTGCTGTGCTCCCGGTGCCAATCAGCCACGAAGCGCTCCAGCCGGCCGATGCCTACGCTGTCGCCTTTCTTTTTACGGACGCACATCTGCTCGCACTGCGTTTCCTGCGGGCATACGCGGCCGCATACGGCGGGTAGGGAGGTGCTTGCGTTCAATACCTGAAACGCGCCCTCCATATCGTCCTCGGCCACTTTCTGAATGAAGGCGGGGATATCGATCATCACGGGGCACTGCGAAACGCAGGGCTTGTTCTTGCAGCCCAGGCAACGCTTGGCTTCGTTGATCGCCATCTCCTTGGTGTACCCGAGCGCAACCTCGCTGAAATTCTTGTTGCGGACATCCGGATCCTGTACGGGCATCGGGGTTTGGGTTAAACACATGTTGCGGTCCGGCATGTTACTGAACCTCCTTGGCAAACAGCTTGCAGGATTCTTCCCTGGCTTTGCCTTCAAAATCTTTATACATTGTGCTGCGGCTGATCGCCTCGTCGAAATCGACCAGATGGCCGTCAAAATCCGGCCCATCCACGCAGGCAAACTTGGTTTCACCGCCCACGGTCAGGCGGCATCCGCCGCACATGCCCGTGCCGTCCACCATGATGGGGTTGAGGCTCACGATGGTCGGCACCGCAAACGGCTTGG
>Ga0116164_10000795_pt1 | contig 25729 bp, 21 predicted proteins | sample AD_UKC109_MetaG_FD_89888 | JGI IMG/M metagenome (GOLD analysis project Ga0116164, IMG submission 89888) | Active sludge microbial communities of municipal wastewater-treating anaerobic digesters from Hong Kong - AD_UKC109_MetaG | ecosystem: Engineered > Bioreactor > Anaerobic > Digestate... | reverse complement strand
CCGTTTTTTTAGATATCGTACCGGCTGACCTGGTCTTTGCCCCCACACTCGCCGACAGGAAGGCTTGCTCATCGCCGAAGCGCCCTACGCCCCTTCTCTCAACTTTTCAGTTGGTCGGTCTTACTTCTAGAACGCGCCATGCTCATTGAGGCATTGCTCAACTTACGTGGACCGTTTTGCCCGCGTCTGGCTTCGGTTTGCAACCACAGACCCGCATACGATTGATGCCATTATAGCGTTCTTACCGCATAAACGCAAGCAATTTATGCAAAAATGGGAAAAATTTGTACACAAAGTCAATGAAATGTGCGATTTTCTCCTGATTTTATATCAAAAACCTTGTATCCAGGATTTTATACATGAAATGTCTTGACACTAAATGCAAAGCGTACTATACTAATTATGCAAAGCGCGCTATACAATACGAGGAGGCTGACAGGAGCTTGAAAACCAAAATCGCGGAGCTGCGCAAGCAGCGCCGCATTTCGCAGGAGGAGCTGGCCCTGGCCGTAGGGGTTACGCGGCAGACCATAACCTCGCTTGAATGCGAGCGATATACGGCGTCGCTGGTGCTCGCCTACAAAATCGCCCGGTTTTTCGGGCTTGCCATTGAGGATATTTTTGATTTTTCGGATGTGGAGGAGTATTAACATGGATAAATTCAAAGAGGAGCTGCAAAAACGGCTCCTGGCGATGGGAACCTATGCGGTGGGACTGGCAGTGCTTGCGATCGGCAGCTTTGTACGCCAGTCCGCAGGGGAAACGGAGGAGATCCGCGCGTTTATGGCGGGTATGAACGCGGGTCTGCTCGCCGTGGTGGTGATCGTGCTGGTGCTGACCGCGCTGCGCTACCTTGCCGCGCTGAAGAACGAGGACAAGCGCAAGGCGCTCTATATCTACGAAAACGATGAACGCCGCCTGCTGATCCGCAGCAAAATGGGCGGCGACGCAATTCAGCTGGTGCTGATGGCGCTGGTCGTGGCAACCGTCGTATCGGAGTTCTTCAACCAGACGGTGTTCTTCACCCTGCTGGCCGTGCTTTTGTTCACCGCGCTGGTCAAGGCGGTGTTCAAAGCCGTGTATACCGGGAAGCTAAGATAAAAGACAGTCTGGGGTTGCGCTTTGCCGTGAAAGCAAGCGAAGGATTATGCCGGAAGAACACAAAAAAAGGCCGCGCGATGCGCGGCCGTTTGGCGGGCATCCGGGAATATAAGCCCCGGTCTTCCAGCCGACTATCGTTTTTGTCCGAGCAGGTCGCGGATCAGCTTGCCGACCTTGTACCATACTGTATGGCTGCGCTTGATGGCCACAGACGCATCCAGCGCGCCGCGGCGGAAGCGGTTTTCGTCGGGGCTGAGGCGCACGGCCTCGCGGTAGCTTTGGTAGGCGGTTTCAAATTGCTCCAGCCGCATGAGAATTTCACCCTGGATATAGTAAAACTCCGCATCCTTGCGGTCGGCGCGGTTCAGCTGGCGCAGGGCGCTTTCGAAATTGCCCTGCTCGACCAGCTTTTGGGCAAAGTGCTTGGCCTCCTCGGGCGAAACCAGGTTGAACCCCACGCGCCTGACGCCACTCAAGCGCAGCGCCTGCTTGTAGGCGAGGTTGAGCACAACCAGCCTGTCCTGCGCGGCCTTCTGCTCATCCGGATTTTGAAAGAGGTCCGGATGGCATTCCTTTACGAGCTGGCGGTATGCCTTGCGCACCGCATCGGGCTCAGACCCGCTGGGGATGCCAAGCGTCGTATAAGGACTGATTTCGGGCACAGGGTTCACCTCTTTGAAAGCGGGATTGCAAGGCTAAACACGGATCCGTTTGCCGCTTTGGATTCTTCGCGGTTTATACCGGAAGCCTAGAGCGGTTCGCGGGTGATGTCGGCGCCCAGGGAGCGGAGCTTTTCCTCCAGGCGCTCATAGCCGCGGTCAATATAGGCGGTTTCATACACTTCGGTGGTGCCCTTGGCCATCAGCCCGGCAATCACCAGCGCGGCCCCGGCCCTCAGGTCGGTGATGGTGACCGGCGCGCCGTACAGCGTGGGGACGCCCTCAATGAGCACGGTGCGGTCCATCAGCTTGATGTGCGCGCCCATGCGGCGCAGCTCGTCCAGGTGCTTGAAGCGCTGTTCAAAAATCGTTTCATATACGGTGGACTGCCCGTTTGCCATGCACAAAAGCGCAGTGATGGGCTGCTGCAAATCGGTGGGGAAGCCGGGGTAGACCTGCGTTTTGATGTTGATGGCGCGGTGCTGGTCGTGCGCACGGACGCGGATCATGTCTCCGCCGTCAACCACGTCGATGCCCATTTCCAAAAGCTTGGCGGTGAGCGCCTCCATATGCGTGGGGATGCAGCCGCGGATGGTGACATCGCCATGGGTGGCGGCGGCGGCGATCATCAGCGTGCCGGTTTCAATCTGATCGGGGATGACGGTATAATTGGTGCCGTGGAGCTTTTCCCGCCCGGTCACGCGGATCACGTCCGTGCCGGCGCCCTTGATGCGCGCGCCCATGGAGTTTAGGAAGTTCGCCAGGTCGACGATATGCGGCTCCTTGGCGGCGTTGTAAATAATGGTCGTGCCCTCGGCCCGCGCGGCTGCCAGCATAATGTTGATGGTGCCGCCGACGGTGACCATATCAAAAAAGACGTCCGCGCCGGTCAATTTCTTGGCCGATGCTTCCACAAAGCCGGATTGCTCCAAAATGGTCGAGCCCAGCGCGCTCAGGCCCTTGACGTGCTGGTCGATAGGCCGGGAGCCGATCTCGCAGCCGCCGGGGTAGGCGACCGTTGCCTTGCCGCAGCGCCCCAAAAGCGCGCCCAGCAGATAGTAGCTTGCGCGCAGCCGCCGGGTGAGCGAAAACGGAACGTGGTGGCTGTTGATGGGCTGGGGGTTGACCTTCAGGTACTGGTCGGGCACATATTCGCACTCTGCGCCGAGCTCTTCCAAAATCTCGATCAGTGCGTGTACGTCCTCGATATCGGGTAGGTTTTCTATGGTTGAGGGCTCATCGGTTAAAATGGTGGCGGGTATAACGGCAACAGCCGTGTTCTTGCCGCCGCTGACCGCGATTTCGCCCATCAGCGGAGCGCCGCCCTTGATGAGCATCTTCTCGTGCGTGAACATCCCTGTGCTTGCACCGCCCTACAATAAAAATAGACTGGGTCCAAGCCACATTATACACGCTCGGCGATTGATGTGCAACAAACGCGCCGCCCGCGCCCTATACGGCCTGCACTGTTTACAAGACAGCCCGGTTTTTAAGCCAAAGTCATGCTATAATACTGTCATTACAGGAGGCCCGCGGCTGTACGCCCGGGAATGAGGATGAGATGAAAAGACCGCTGATATGGCTGCTTGTGGGGTTGATGATTTTTACGTCGGGTGTATTGCCCGCCGCCGCGCAAGGTGTTTCGCCTGTCGCTACGCTGGTGCCGCCTTCGCAGAACCTGGCCGTTCCCACGCCCGAAACCACCGGCGAGCGCGACCTGCAAGTGGGCGATGAGGGCAAAGACGTGCTGGTGCTCAAAAAGCGCATGCAGGCGCTGGGGTATTTCAAGGCGGGGTCGAGCCTGTCCTCCGATATCAACGCGCTTACGCTGGAGCGCCTCAACGACCTGCTGAAAGACAACGGCATGGAGCCTGTGGAGATCATTACCGTCGACATACAGAACATGCTTTTCCAACGGGATGATCTGGCGAAAAACTATGAGCCCATTGTGACGCCCGTGCCCCAGCCGCTGATTATGCCAAAGGGCACGCCTGCGCTGCCGGAGCTCGACGCCCAGGGGTTTTTAAAGGAGGCGGACGGAGAGTTTGTGTTTGCCGATCCGGATGACGGCCTTTGGTACTATATTTCCAATTCGCTTTACATCAACATCCGCCGCTATAACGACCTGGACGCGGAAAACATCTGGTACGAATCCGAGATCAAAACGCGCGGGGACGAGCAGCTGAGGAGCTTCCTGACCAAAACGCGCAAGACCTACCAAACGCCCGTACAGATCGCGCGGGATAACGCTGCGGTGCTCGCGTTTACCGATGATTTTTTCACCATGCGCAAGTACGGCATCGCCATCCGCGACGGAGAGGTGTTCGTCGACAGAATCCGCACCTCGTCTTCCACCTACCCGCTGGGTGATACGCTGGCGGTGTTTGAGGGCGGGCTGATGTACGCCTACGATTTTTCGGCGTTCAGGGCCCAGGAGTACCTGGATATGGGCGCTTTGCACGTTTTGACCTTCGGCCCCTGGCTGATAAGCGGCGGGGAGATCAACCCAAAGGTACTGCAAAGCACCTATATGCACTACCTTGAGCCGCGCTGTGTGATCGGCATGATCGAGCCGGGGCACTTCGTGGTGATCACCGTGGACGGGCGCTATACCGGTGCCGAGGGCGCGTATTTCAGCTGGTTGGCCCTGCGCCTCAAGGAAATCGGCGTCACCGAGGGCATCAACCTGGATGGCGGCGGCACCACCGCCCTGGTGTTCATGGGCAAGCAAATCAGCCGCGTGGCCTCTGCCAAGGCCGACGGCAGCAATACCCGCCAGGTGACCAGCATGCTGGGATTTGGGAAATCTGACGCTGTTCCGAATTAGGATAACGCTGGCAAAAGCCCGCACAGGCTGGCGATCCTGTTTCCGCCATCTTGGACCTGTCCTATCCTCGATGCAACTGCGATGAGTGTACACCCTGTGTGGTGTTTGCGCGAAGCGCAAAGCGAATGCGGTTGGGAAGATTTACAGAGCGTACAAACGTAAGTGCTGTACGCGACAATAAATCTGATTTGCTACTACTTCGGATAGGGCAAGCCCAACCTGACAAAAATAGGATTCGCCATCATGCGCGGTTTTTACCATCGTTACCCTAATTCTGCTTGAGATTATGCTGCATAAAAGAAAACAAAGCCCGCGCCAACGGCGCGGGCTTTATGATGGAGTTTTTTGGGGCACTGTCTCTAATTGGGGTTTGGGAACGGATAATACCTAATCTGCATTGTAGACGCTGACCGACGGGAAGGCCATGCTGACGCCGGTTTGCTTGGCGGCGAGGAGTATGCCGTGGTTGATGCGGTCTTTGACGGTGAGCATCTCAAAGTAATCGGCGATGTTCATGCGGAAGATCACCCCGACGGTCAGAGAGGAATCGGCAAAGGCATCAAACCACACCTTGATGCTGTCGGTGATGACGTCCGGATCGTTTTTAAGCAGGGTGTCCACCGCCGAGACGAACGCGGACAGCTTATCATCGGGCGTGCGGTACTCAAGCCCGACGGTGAAGTTGATGCGCCGCTGGGACCGCTTGGTTTCGTTGTTGATAACCTCGGCGGCAAGCTTGGAATTTGGCAGGGTGACCATGCTGCCCGAAAGCTGGCGGATGCGCGTGGAGCGCAGGCCCACGCGTTCCACGGTGCCCATCTGGTTATCGGACAGGGTGATAAAGTCGCCGACATCGAAGGGCTTGTCCAGCATGATGGAAATGGACCCGAAAAAGTTACTGAGGCTCTCCTGCGCGGCCAGCGCCACAGCCAGGGACGAGATGCCAAGCCCGGCAATCAGCCCCGACAGGCTTCCCACCCACGGCGTGAGGATGGAAACCGCCGCCAGGATGATGACCACGACGCGGATGCCCGACTTGAGGAAATTGCGGGCGGACAGGTTGATCTTGTCCGGCTTGCGCTGGGCCATGGTTTCAAAATACCAGCTGACGGCAAGCATCAGCGCGCGGTACAGCGTGTAATACGCCACCAGCAGCAAGAGGGTGCTTAAGATTTTCTGAATCAGGTTGAAGGTTACATCCTGCAGGTTTATATAGGGAAGCGCGATGATCAGCAGGCTCAAAAACAGTACATATCCCAGCAGCCGCGCAAGCTTTTCCCGCAGCTCCTCGTAGCGCCCTGGCGTTTTGCGCCTGAGCGAGGTGAACGCCAGCCGGAGGATGAGCGTCACCAGCGGCTGCTTGATGACAAAGATCAGCGCCACCAGCCCGCATACGATCAGCAGTGCGGTCAGATCCGCCGTTTGGAAATAGTCCTGAATGCTTTTGAGGATGTCTGCCATGAGTCGCTCCTTTCCGTGTTCCGTGGTTACCTTTCAGGGCGGACCCAGCCTGTGCTATCCCAGGCTAAGCTGTGTGCCGCCTGGAAGCTCGATGGGTTCGTTGCCGTTGACGCGCACCCAGGCGGAGGCGGCGGAGGGATTGTACACAAACGCGTTATCGGCGGCAAACTGCAGGCGGCTGCAGACCTGCACGTAATCGTAAATCTCGATGTTGGTGGCGTACCAGATATCGGCCCGCCCGCCCATGAGCTTGCAGAAGGCTTCCATCAGGTCCCAGTTGTTGTCGTTATCAAACTCGTAGCTGTGCCCCCATACGTAGAAAAGGCGGGGGTGAAAGCCGTGATCGAAGCCGTTGAAGACCTCCGCCATTTCCATCAGGCGGTGGTTGTGGTGGCAGGTGGCCTTCCATTGCAGGAAGTCCGCGGGCATATCAAAGTTGAAGCTGTCGCCCACGATGCGGCTGTAAAACACGCCAAGCGACGGCAGCATTTGGCGGATCTCCGCCGTGTGCGAGCCAAAGGGGTAGCTCATGCCGCGCACGGGGTAGCCGAAAATGCCTTCCAGCGTTTTGCGGTCCTCCAGCACCTCCAGCGCCACGGCAGGCAGCGGGCAGCGGTCGATGGCCGGGTGCGTGGCCGTATGGCAGGATACCTCATGCCCCTGATAGGTGGCGTATACCTCCTCGGGCTTGAGGTAGCGCTCGTGCTTGCCGAACATCGCCGAGTTCAGGTGAAACGTGCCTTTGATGCCGTAGGTGTCGAAAATCTTGATTAAGCGCTTGTCCTGCCATACGCCGTCATCGTAGCTCATGGTCAGGCATTTGTTTTTTCCGCCGGGGAAACAGGTGGTTACTGTATTCATCTTAATCGTCGCCTCCAAACGCAAACAATGTTTGCGGATATGGGTTTATGCTCGTTTTATTCTACCACGAACCGGTCGTTTTGGGTACCGCGCCGCACAAAAGCCTGTGCGGCGATGCGCGTCGTTTGGCCGCGCTTGTGTGGAAGCGCCTGATGCCGCCCGTGCCGAGAGAGCGACCGCAAAGACGCTAAAATTCCTATTGACATCTTTTTTGCGTTATGCAATACTATGGATACAAGAAAGAGTGAATACAAGTTATACGTCCACAAAACCTTTGTACGATAAGACATTAGAATGAATACAAAATTTCTCGCAAGCGACTGCTATGCATGGCAAACAGCAAAAGAGTGCTGTTTCCAAATAAAAAACATCGAATAGGGGAGGAAATTTCACAATGAAAAAGGTATTTGCATGGATTCTTGTGCTGACCCTTGTGGTCGGCATGGCGGCAATGGCCAGTGCAATGACCATGACCCTGGGTCACTTCGGCAAATCGCCGGATACCGGCGATCCCCTTGGCACGGCCGCGCAGGCCTTTGCCGATAAACTCAGCGAGCTGTCCGGCGGCGCGCTGACGGTAGACGTTCGCGGGGACAGCGTTCTGGGCAACGCCAAGGAAATGATCGAGCAGACCCAGCAGGGCCTGATCGAGGCGTGCCTGGTTTCCCAGGGAACGCTGGACAAGTTCGACATCCGCTATGCGTTTGTGACCGCGCCGTATATGTTCTCCGGGTATGATCAGGCCTATGCCGTGGTGGACGGCCCCTTTGCCCAGTGGGTAAACGACGGCACCCTGGAAGCCGCCGGGCTGCACAACATCGGCGCGTGGGACTACGGCTTCCGTATGCTGACCAACTCCGTGCGCGAAGTAAAGACCCCGGAGGACGTGAAAGGGCTCTTGATCCGCACACCCTCCGAAGTGCAGAAGGTCGCCTGCTTTGAGGCGCTGGGCGCTACCGTGCAGCCGCTGGCCTTCTCCGAGCTGCTGCCCGCCCTCAAGCAGGGCACCTTCGACGGGCAGGAGAACCCCATTGCCACCATTGTCAGCTTCAAAATGTGGGAAGTGAACCAGAAATACGTCAGCCTCACCCGGCACACCTGGGAATCGGTGAACCTGACGGTCAACAACGACTGGTGGATGGGCCTGACCGCCGAGGAACAGGGCTGGGTGACCGAAGCCAACGAATACGCCAAGGGCGTGATGCGCGGTATGATTCAGGAAGCCGAAGCGTATTATGTAAGCGTCCTGGAGGAGAACGGCGTCACCGTGACCACCGTGGATCTGGCGCTGTTCAAAGCCATGATGGGCCCCGCCTGGGCGGCTGTGAGCGAATACGCGGGCGATACCGACGGCTCGATGCTCCAGACGTTCCTGGAGATCGTCGACAGCACCAATCCGTAACCGGCTGGAGATGCCATACCCGCCGCTGCGGAATGATACCTAGGATACCAAGCCGAATGGCAGCCGTAGGTTCGCTGCCATTCGGCCCTTTTCAGAAAACGAGCGAAGGGGGCTCCTGACGCTATGGTTGCACTGATTGTGAGCCTGGTTCTCCTGGCGCTGATGTTCATCGGGGTTCCGGTATGCGTGGCGATGGGCATCACCGGCGCCGGCGCCTTTGTGGCGCTGGACATGGCAAAGCTTTTACCGGCGCTGGCGCAGCGCGTGTTTTACGGCACCACCGGGTTTACCATGCTCGCGATTCCGTTTTTCATCCTCGCGGGCAACCTGATGAATACCGGGGGCATTACCGACCGTATTTTCAACTTTGCCAAGGCCATGGTGGGGCACTGGCCCGGCGGGCTTGGGCAGGTGAATGTGGTTTCGTCGGTAATCTTCTCAGGTATGTCCGGCGCGGCCGTGGCGGATGCGGCGGGCCTTGGCTCCATCGAGATCAAGGCCATGAACGACGCGGGGTTTGACGAGACCTTCTCGGCCTCCATCACGGCCGCGTCGTCAACCATCGGGCCGGTGATTCCGCCGTCGATCCCGTTTGTGGTGTACTCGGCGTTTACCTCCACCACGGTGCCCAGGCTGTTTGCGGCGGGGTTCATCCCGGGGCTTTTGATGGCGCTGGCCATGATGATCTGCGTGTACTTCATCTCCAAAAAACGCAAGTACCCCGTAAGCCATAGGATGCCCTGGAAGATTCGGTTTTTGTACCTGTGGAAGGCGCTGCCGAGCCTTGCGACCATTGTAATCATCGTGGGCGGCATTCTGGGCGGTATTTTCACGCCGACCGAGGCGGCGATCATCGCGACGTTCTATGCGTTTTTCTTAAGCTGTGTGGTGTACAAGCAGCTCAAGTTCAAGGATATTTTCAAGGTGCTCTACGATAGCCTGAAAACCAGCTGCAAAACGCTGTTCATCATCGCCGTGGCCAACTTCCTGGCCTGGTTTATGATCCGGCTGCGCATCCCCGATCAGATCATCGAGGGGCTGCTGGCGGTGACCACCAACCCGCAGCTGTTGATTTTGATCATTGTGGGCATCCTGCTGGTGCTGGGTATGTTTCTGGAGGGCATCGCGGTCATCCTGATCGTGACGCCGATCTTTTTGCCGATCGTGGCGCAGATCGGCATGGACCAGGTGCAGTTTGGCGTGATCATCGTGCTGGCGTCAATGGTGGGGCTGCTCACGCCGCCGGTGGGCATGAGCCTGTACGCGGTGTGCTCCATTACCAATGTGGAGCTGATGGCGCTCAGCAAGGCGGTGCTGCCGTATGTGATCGGTATCATCATCGTGCTGCTCTTGTGCGCGTACTGGGCGCCGTTTTCGATGTGGATTCCCACGCTTCTGTACGGTTAAGGAGGGATGCGGATGAAAATCCTGGCGGTATTGCGCAAAACGGACGAGGTTCTTTCGCGCGTCCTGAAGGTGTTCGCGGTCGGGCTGAGCCTGGTGATCGCGTTTGTGCTGCTGGCGCGGGTCATCCTCCGGCTGCCGTTCTTTACATCCTCCATGGCGTGGTCGGAGGAGATCGTCGAACTGACCATGGCGTGGATGATACTGACCATGGCGACGCTTTTGTTTCGCGACGGGGAGCACTTCCGGGTGGAGCTCGTGGAAAAGAGGTGGGCCAATAAGCCGGTGATAAAATACTTCAACCTTTTTGTCACGCTGGTCAGCCTGTTGTTCGTCGGACTGCTGCTTTACTATGGTATCAAGTTCATGATTCCGCAAACGCAGTTTTCGCCGATCCTCAAGATCAACCACCGCTTCTACTACGCCAGTGTTCCCGTGAACGCGTTTTTGATGCTGTGCTATTTGATCCGCGATCTGGTGCGCAACATCCAGGCGTTTTTCCGGCCGCGCTGCGCCTTGCCAAAGCCGATGGAGTACGCGGCGGAGTAAATGGATGAGAAGAGAGTCAATGGGTGTCAACACACAAAGGCCGCGCACCGCGCGGCCTTTGTGTGTTGAATAGGGCAGTGTAACCGTTACTGCTCCGTGAAATAATCCTTCAAGTTCGAAAACAGCAGCTTGCCCAGGCGGGAGATACCGCCGAAGAGGTGCTTTTGCATCAGGGGGCGGATGGCATCCGTATCGCTGTTTTCCAAGGCGGCAATCAGGGCCTCGTGCTCATCCACGATCTGGGAAAAATTCTTGATTTCCACAATATCCAGCATGCGGAAGCGCGTATAGTGGCAGTTGGAGTTGCGAATCAAATCCCACAGGTACTCCTTGCGGGTGGCGTTGAACCAGGTCTCGTGCAGCTTTGAATCCAGCTCGTAAAACTCGCGGGCGGTAAAGCTTTCGCCCTGGATGAGCTGCACCATGGAGCTGTGGATGTGGCGCAGGCGCTCCAGCTCCAGCATGTTGGGGATGCGGATAAAATCCTCCAGCACGAAGGTTTCCACCGCGATGCGCATATAGATAATCTGGTTGATGATGTTGAAGTTCATGCGCGTGACCTGTGTGCGCTTGTAGGGCGTAATCGATACCAGATCGCACAGGCGGAGCTCCTGCAGCACCGAGCGGATGGGCGAGCGCGATACGCCAAAGCGCTCGCAAAGCTCGTTTTCGGACAGGCTTTCGCCGGGCGGAATTTTAAGAGTCAGGATCTCTTCCTCCAGAATGCGGAAAATTTCCCGGCTCGAAAATCGTTCAGGCATGTTTTTGGGCTCCTTCATCCTCAGAATGATAACTTTCGACCATTGTATCATGCGTATGGAAGTTCGTCAACCAAATGTATACGAATAGAACCAAGAAACGTACAAACCAATTGCCGGTGATGAAAAAACAGAGGAAATAGAAGCAGAAGAAAGGACAGTGACTTGTATGCAAGTAAAAACATAAAACATACGAGCGCTGTGTTTGTGGCGATGCCGCCGGAGCGCTGAAGGGTATGCTGTGCGTTTTTCATCGTGCGGCCATGGCTTGCCGGATTGCGAATTTGCCGATGTGTGCAGGGTTGCCCCCAGCATCCGAATTCGTGGTTGTTCCGGCTGGCGGTCTGTGCTATTCTTCTATGAGAAACTGTGCGCATCGCTGGCGCAAATCAATCAAGAGGAAACGGACTGAAGTATACGATGATTCGATGGATGAAAACCATAACGGCCGCTGCGCTGACCCTAGCGGCGCTTTGCTTTGCCGTGACGGCGCTGGCGGATATGCCCCCGGCGACGCAGGTCTATATCGACGGCGTGCTTTTAGACGGGCAAGCGCTGTACCTGGCAAGCGGCAGCGACGCGGCGGTGCAGACCAAACCTGCTGATGGCGGGTATGCACACTTTGACAGTGCGACCGCAACCCTGACGCTACATGGTATGACTCTGCATACGGCGGCGAATGTCCCCGGCGTTCCCCAAAGCCTGATCTATGCCGACGGCAGCCTGACGGTTGCACTGGAGGGTGATAACACCCTGCGCTACACCACCAATGCCGGGGCCGCGCTGCTGGGCATCGCCGCAAAGGGCGCACTGACCCTAGCGGGCAGCGGAACCCTGACGGTCAGCATGAACAGCTTTAACGAAGCGGCAGGCAATACCGTAACCGCTGTTTCGGCAGGCGAATCGCTGCTGGTACAGGGCGGCAATGTTGCGGTTGCCATCACATCCGGCCAGACCGGGTTCGGCCTGCATGCCGCAGAGGGAATTGCGGTTTCCGGCGGCGATGTGCAGGTAACGGTGCAGGCCAAGCTTGCCCATGCCGTGTATGCTGGCAGCGGTGATGTAACCATCACGGGCGGCAATCTGATGGCGGAGGCCAAGGCGGCCGGCGAAGCGGATGTGGCAACAGGCCTGAATGCGGCGCAAATCACGCTGGCAGGCGGGCAGGCAACGTTTCAGGCGACCGGCGCGCCGGAGCACAGCCTTGGGGCGTCGATTGGCGGAACGATCACGGTGACGGGCGGGCGTTTGCGCCTGATCGGGGAAACCCGCGCAGTCAATGAGGAGATGACCGCCGCACCGATTACGGATACGCTCATCCCGGTCTATTGTGCGGAGGCGGCTAGCGGCGCGGGGATGCAGCCGTGGACGGACGGGCTGATGCCTGAAACGGACGACGAGGCCGTGTCGGTGCGCTTCCTGCAGTTTGGCGACTATCCGACTGCGGAAACCGCGCCGGTGGAAGCCGCGCCTGCGGCTGACGCGCCTAAAGAACGCTCCGCCGGGTTTTGGGTGGGTGTCGGGCTGCTTTCGCTGATTGTTGGGGTTATGCTCGGCGGCTATACCCGCAAAAAACGCTGATGCTGTAAAAAGTTCACTAGATAGAGCGTTGTGTGACCGGTTTATCTGCTGCCGGAGGCGCGGAATGATTGCGGGATACCGGAAAGCGCACCGGAAAACGAACAAAAACAGGGGAGCCGCATAGTGCGGCTCCCCTGTTTTGTGATGGGTTATACTTCCGGTTCGTCCTCTGCGGTGGGCTGAGCCTCGGACGCATCGGCTTCGGGTTCGACTGCGGTGTCGTCTGCCGATTCCATCGCGGCAGTTTCCTCGTCGGCTTCCTCTTCCTCCTGCTCGGCGCGGGCAACGCCGACGATCTTGGCACCCTCGTCCAGCCGCATCAGGCGCACGCCCTGTGTGGCGCGTCCGGTTTGGCTGATGGAGGAAACGGCCATGCGGATGATGACGCCCTCGTTGGTGATGAGGAGAATGTCTTCTTCCTCCGATACGGTCAGCTGGGCGACCAGCGGGCCGGTTTTATCCGTTAGGCGCATGGCGATGATGCCCTTGCCGTTGCGCCCGGTTTCGCGGTATTCGTCGGGATCGGTGCGCTTGCCGTAGCCGTCCTCGGTGATGGCGAGCACGGACTGGCCCTCGCCGATGACGCTCATGTCGATCATGCGGTCGTCCTGGGCGAGCTTCATGGCGTGCACGCCGCGCGCGGTGCGGCCCATGGGGCGGATCTTTTCCTCGCCAAAGCGGATGGCCTTGCCCAGGCGGCTGCCCAGCACCAGGCACTGCTTGCCGTCGGTCAGCTCCACGGCGACCAGGCGGTCGTCCTCCATCAGGGTGAGGGCGATCAGGCCGTTTTTGCGGATGTTGGCAAAGTGCGAGTACGGTGTTTTCTTGATATATCCCTGCTGGGTGAGCATGACCAGGTTGTGCTCTTCCAGATCGTCGCGCGGAACGGGGATCATCGCGGTGACCTTTTCGTCGCCCGGCAGCGCGAGGAGGTTGACAATCGCGATGCCGCGCGCCGTGCGCCCGGCCTCGGGGATTTGGTAGCACATCAGGCTGAACACGCGGCCCCTGTCGGTGAAGAACATGATCTCCTCATGGGTGTTTACGATTATCAGGCGGCGAACAACGTCCTCGTCCCGCGTGGTCATGCCGCTGATGCCGCGGCCGCCGCGGTGCTGGGCACGGTAGGTGGACTTGGACAGCCGCTTGATGTAGCCGAAGTTGGTCAGGGTGACCACCATATCGTCGGGGGCGATCAGGTCTTCAATGTCGATCTCGCCTTCGATAAAGGTCAGCTCCGTGCGGCGGTCGTCGGCGAACTTGTCGCGAATCTGCTGCATTTCATCCTTGATCACGCCCATGAGCAGCGCCTCGTCGTTGAGCAGGCTCGTCAAATAGGCGATCTGCTCCTGCAGCTGCTCGTACTCGGCGGTGAGCTTGTCGCGCTCCAGGCCGGTTAACCGGGCAAGCCGCATATCCAGGATCGCCTGCGCCTGCTTTTCGGAGAACTGGAAGCGCTCGATCAGCGCTTCGCGGGCGGATGCCACGTCGGTGGAGGATTTGATCAGCTGGACGATCTCGTCGATGTGATCCAGCGCCTTTAACAGCCCCTCCACGATGTGCGCGCGAGCCTCGGCCTTGTCCAGGTCGTAGCGGGTGCGGCGGGTAACGACGTCCTTCTGGTGTCGGATGTAGTGGAACAGCATGTCGCGCAGGGTGAGCACCTTGGGCTCGCCGTCGACAAGCGCGAGCATGTTGGCGCCGAAGGTATCCTGCATCTGCGTGTGCTTGTACAGGTGGTTGAGAACCACCTGCGGGATGACGTCGCGCTTGAGCTCGATCACGATGCGCATGCCCGCGCGGTCGCTTTCGTCGCGGATGTCGGAGATGCCCTCGACCTTCTTTTCGTGCACCAGCTCGGCGATTTTCTCCACGAGCCGCGCCTTGTTGACCATATAGGGGATTTCCGTCACCACGATGCGCTGTCGGTTTAAGGTCATTTCCTCAATTTCGGTCTTGGCGCGCATCACAATGCGGCCGCGCCCGGTGTGGTAGGCGGCGCGGATGCCGCTGCGCCCCAAAATCAGCCCGCCGGTGGGGAAATCCGGGCCCTGGATGAACTGCATCAGATCGTCCAGCGTGCAGTCGGGGTTATCAATCATGTGAATGCAGCCGTCGATCACCTCGCCCAGGTTATGGGGCGGGATGTTCGTGGCCATGCCCACCGCGATGCCGGAGGAGCCGTTGACCAACAGGTTTGGGAAGCGGCTGGGGAGCACGGAGGGCTGCATGAGCGTTGCGTCAAAGTTGGGGTAGAAGTCCACGGTGTCCTTGTCGATCTCGCCGAGCAGGTGCATGGTCAGCTTTTCCATGCGCGACTCGGTATAACGCATGGCGGCGGCATCGTCGCCGTCGACCGAGCCGAAGTTGCCCTGGCCGTCCACCAGCGGATAGCGCTGGTTAAAGTCCTGGGCAAGGCGCACCATGGCGTCGTACACGCTGGAATCGCCGTGGGGGTGGTATTTACCAAGCACGTCGCCGACCAGGCGCGCGCATTTGCGGTAGGGCTTATCGGGCGTCATGCCCAGCTCGTTCATCGCATACAAAATGCGGCGGTGTACGGGTTTCAAGCCATCGCGCACGTCGGGCAGCGCGCGGTTGATGATGACCGCCATCGCGTAGCTGATGAACGACGTTTTCATCTCATGCTCTAGCTCTGTTGGGATTAGCCGGTCTTGGATTTCGGACATGTGTTTGCTCCTTTTGCTGTGATGGAGACGATAGGGGCCTCGCCCCTAAAACCCTGACAAGGGCGCTGCCCTTGACCCACCATTGACCGCGCATTGCGCGGTCAAAATGGGGTTCAGGGGCACTGCCCCTGATCTGGGTTGCAGGGATGAATTCCCTGCGCCGCCCTAAATATCTAAATTCTCGACAAGCTTGGCGTTTTCTTCAATGAACTCCCTGCGGGGCTCCACCTGGTCGCCCATGAGCAGCGTCATCAGCTCGTCGGCGGCAATCGCGTCCGAAAGCGAGACCTGCATCATCACGCGGGTTTCGGGGTTCATGGTGGTCTGCCACAGCTGCTCGGCGCTCATCTCGCCAAGGCCCTTATAGCGCTGGAGCTCGGGCTTGGGCTCGCGGCCGATTTCGGTCAGGAGCTTTTCCAGCTCGATATCGTTGTAAACGTAGTATTCCTTCTTCTGCTTGGTCACCTTATACAGCGGTGGCATGGCGATATACACGTAGCCCTTCTCGATCAGTGGGCGCATGTAGCGGTAGAAGAAGGTGAGCATCAGGATGCGGATATGCGCGCCGTCCACGTCGGCGTCGGTCATGCAGACGATGCGGTGATAGCGCAGCTTTTCCAGATTGAACTCCTCGCCATAGCCGCAGCCGAAGGCGGTGATCATGGTTTTGATTTCGTTATTGCCAAGCGCACGGTCGATGCGGACCTTTTCGACGTTCAAGATCTTGCCGCGCAGCGGCAGAATGGCCTGGAACATACGGTCGCGGCCGTTTTTGGCGCTGCCGCCGGCGGAGTTGCCCTCGACCAGGAAAATCTCGCACTTGGCGGGGTCGCGCTCGGTGCAATCGGCAAGCTTGCCGGGCATGGAGGCCGATTCCAGCACGCCCTTGCGGCGGGTGAGCTCGCGGGCCTTGCGGGCGGCTTCACGGGCGCGGGCGGCGTTGATGCAGCGGTCCAGCACCGCGCGGGCGATGGTCGGGTTTTCCGACAGGTGGGTGTACACCGCGTCGTATACGAGGTTATCCACAATCGTGCGTGTGCCGGAGTTACCGAGCTTGGATTTGGTCTGGCCCTCAAACTGCGGCTCCTTGAGCTTGACGGACACGATGGCCGCCAGGCTTTCGCGCACGTCCTCGCTTTTCAAGTTCTGGTCGTTCTCTTTTAAATACTTGAAATCGCGGCCGTAGTTGTTCACGGCGCGGGTCAGGCCGGTGGAAAAGCCCGTCAGGTGCGTGCCGCCCTCCGGGGTGTGTATGTTGTTGGCAAAGGAGAAGATGTTCTCCGTATAGCTTTCGGAGTACTGGAACGCGACCTCGACGCTGGTTTCGTCCTCGGCAACGCCCTCGACGTAGATGGGCTCGTCAAACAGCACCTGCTTGTTTTTGTTGAGGTACTTGACGAACTCCACGATGCCGCCCTCATAGTAGTAGCTGCGCTCGGTGGGCGGGTCTTCGCGCTCGTCGGTGAGCGTGATGCGGATGCCCTTGTTGAGGAACGCCATCTCGCGCATGCGCACCTTCAGGACGCCTGCCTGGAACTCGCCGGTTTCAAAAATGCCTTCGGGATCCTCGTCTGTTTTCACGTCCGGCCAAAAGCGGATCATGGTGCCGGTCTCCTGCGTTTCGCCGATGATTTTCAAATCGTACAGCGCTTTGCCGCGCGTGTATTCCTGCTGGTACACCTTGCCGCCCTGCCAGATGGTCACCGACAGGTGCCTGGACAGGGCGTTGACAACGCTGGCGCCCACGCCATGCAGGCCGCCGGATACCTTGTAGCCCTCGCCGCCGAACTTCCCGCCGGCGTGCAGCATGGTCAAACAAACCTCCACGGCGGGGCGGCCCACCTTGGGGTGGATGCCCACGGGGAAGCCGCGGCCGTTGTCCTTCACGGAGCAGCTGCCGTCCTGATGGAGCACAACCTGGATATCTGTGCAGTAGCCCGCCAGGGCTTCATCCACAGCGTTGTCGACGATCTCGTACACGCAGTGGTGCAGCCCGCGATAGTCTGTAGAACCGATATACATGCCGGGCCGTTTGCGTACGGCCTCCAGCCCTTCGAGCACCTGGATCTGGCTTTCGTCGTATGCGTTGGCCTTTACGGAGGCGTTATTTTTGGGTGAATCGGGCACTAAATTGTACACTCCTTTGCGCTGGTTGCAAACCCTTATATTTCCTATCATATTATACCATTTTCGGGGGTGAAAAGCAAAGAAATCCTACCTATTAATAAGTGCGATTCTCTGTGCTGTTTCACCAGTCCGCAATCGCGCGCCGCGGATTATACAAAGCCTCTGATGGCTTAGCCTTGAAAATGTATGTCCGTCATGCTATATTGTTGGTACAAAATCGGGAAGGACTGATACACTGTGTCCGGACACAGCAAATGGGCTAACATTCAGCATAAGAAGGGGAAGACCGATGCCGCGCGCGGCAAGGTGTTCACCAAAATTGGTCGTGAAATCGCCATCGCCGTGCGCGACGGCGGCAGCGACCCCGCCTCCAACTCCAAGCTCCGCGATGTGATCGCCAAGGCCAAGGCCAACAATATGCCCAACGACAACATCGACCGCTCCATAAAAAAAGCGGCTGGCGAGCTGGGCAACGTGGAATACTTTGAAATCACCTACGAGGGCTACGCCCCCGGCGGCGTGGCGGTAATCGTGGAGTGCATCTCCGACAACCGCAACCGCACTGCGGGCGACGTGCGCCACTGCTTCACCAAGAACGACGGCACCATGGGCGTTACCGGCTCCGTGGGCTTCATGTTCGATAAAAAGGGCGTGCTGGTTCTGGAGCGCACCAAGGACATGGACGAGGACGAGGTCATGATGGCGGCGCTCGAAGCCGGTGCCGAGGACGTGCTTGCCGAGGACGAGGCCTTTGAGATCACCACCGATCCCACGGCCTTTTCCGCCGTGCGTGAGGCCCTGGAGGCCGGTGGCATGGAATTTGTGTCCGCCGAGCTTTCGATGATCCCCCAGAACTACGTCACGCCCGATGCCGAAAACGCCGTGAAAATCCAGAAGATGCTCGATATGCTCGACGAGAATGACGATGTGCAGAATGTCTGGCACAACGCCGAGCTCCCAGATGCTTGAAAAAGCGCAATCTGCTTTGTCAACTGCGAGATGGCAGTCGGCATCACTTACGAACGAGTAAGCTCAGCCCCTTGCCACTCTTGTTTCCTCGCATCTCACACTTTTTGAAGCATCTGGATGTGAATACTGGGCGTTGAGAATTAAAAACGCAATCTACTTTGTCAACTGCGAGATGGCAAGGGGCATCACTTACGAATACAGTAAGCTCAGCCCCTTGCCACTCTTGTTTCCTAGCATCTCATACCTTTTGAAGCAGCTGGATGCGAATACTGGGCGTTGAGAATTGAAAAAACGCAATCTACTTTGTCAACTGCGAGATGGCGGTGGGTATCGCTTACGAACGATCAAACTCAACCTTTTGAAGCCGCCCTCTTGAATTGGGGGCGGTTTTTGATTGTGAAGTGGGTGGGCGTTCTCCCTGTCGGCTTGCTGCCGTTTGGGAAGCCGTTTAGAGGCTGCGGGATGCGGGTATAATAGGAGAAAAGCCTTTGGGAAAGAGGGGAAGGGATATGGATAAAACCGGGATCACGCTGGATCAGCTGGAACAGGTGGACGAGCCGATTGCCGAGCACCTCAGGAACTTCTATTCGGAGAAGATGGTGCCGCGCAGCGATGGGAGCGGCTTTATGCAGTATTACAAGTGCCCTTGCGGAAAGGGCCACGTTGTGGATGAGCAAACCGGAGAGCATGATCACATCACCTATTTCACCTGCGACGAATGCATGGTGAAGTATGATATCGTGAAATAAACCTGAATCGTGTCCTACAGCAATGAATATTGGGAGCAAGTGGCCGCGTGATCGTACGGCCTGATTCAGGTTGCGGAGGTGTTGCCCTCCCGCGGGGATTGGGCAACGACAGAGAATGCACCCTGTATGGCGCGGCTGCGCGGCGGCGGCAGAATCGGAGCTGGAATGTTTACGAGCCACATGAACGGAAAAGAAATGTGCGACTATATAGCCGAGTGGATCGCATAGCCCGAAGCGTATCCGGCGTTCACCCCGTCCTCCATCAGGCGCGCGACTTCCTTCAGGGCTTCTGCGTGGAAGTAGAACACCTGGCGGCGTTCGTAGTGCATGGCGTGCTCGACCTTGAACCAGGGAAGACCGTTGATGTAGCGCAGGGTGAGGACAAGGCGGTGGCGTTCGTCCTGAAGCTGCTCGATCAGGGTCAGGCGAACGGCCAGAGACTCGGCGATGTGTTCGATCAGGGTTTTGAGGCGGTTCTGGGCTTCGATGAGCTCCAGGGAGCGCTCTTCAAAGCTGCCGTGCGCCGGCAGGCGCTGGATATGCGCCTGGCTGAGATGGCTGGTAGCGCGCGTGGTGGCGGCGCGGAGGCTGTCCAGCTCATGGACCAGCGCGTCGCGGCGGCTGCACAGGTCGCGGTAGTCGGACAGCCAGTGCTTGGCAAGCTGGGTGCGGTCGGCGGAATCGGTCATGACGCATCCTCCCCGGCTTGGCAAGTTTTTTTGCGGATATCGGCGGCGATCTGCAGGCCGTCGCGGATGCCAAGAGCGTATATTGCGGCAAGAGACTGCTGCCCTGGGGGTAATGCGGCGGCTTTGCGGATGGCTTTTCGCTGTGCCCTGGCCTGGCGGATTGGGTTTGCCTTTGATCGAAGTATCATGACGGCCTCCTTGATGTGTACCGCAAGACCGATAAAAGTCTCACAGTGTGTATGTGAACACATAATAACAGATGATATTGTGTATGTCAACACCATTAAGTCCATAATATGTGTAGACCTACACATTTCTTTGTGTTACAATGGTGCAAACGGAGGTGGACAGTGTGCAGGAACGGCTGAAAAGAATCCGAAAAAACATGAACCTGACCCAGCGGCAGTTTGCCGAGTTCATCGGTGTGACCCGCGATATCATCGCTTCGTGGGAAACTGGCCGCGTATTGCCCTCAGAGGCGATCCTGCGGCTGATCTGCAGAGAGTGCGCGGTGAGCTACGCATGGCTGAAGACCGGCGAAGGCGAGATGGCGGAGTGCCGCAAGGAAGCCGAAGCGGAAAAGCTGATGCGCATTCTGGACGGCGACAATGCCTTTATGAAAGCCTTTCTGTGCAGCCTGGTGGACCTGCCCAAGGAAGCATGGGAGCAGATGGAGGCCTTTATCAAAACATTGCAGCGGGGCATGGAACACTCCTAACGCAAGGAAGTTGATGGCTGCCGGTTGTGCGTGGCAACGCCGCAGCGCATAACCAAAGCCCTGAACACGGCGCAGCTGCCGGTTCCGGGCAGTTTGCTATAGGGTATATGGCGGGGGATACGGCAGGGCGGCTGCCTGCGCAAAGAACATCGGATCGATAGGTACAATTGGCAACGGTGAAATACATGATTATATTAGCGAACATATGTTCGGTTGTCAATAGCGTGATGGGACTTTTGGTGCAGAAGAGTGCGGAGATTGATGCGGCCGGTATCCGCTGTGCGATGCGTAGCTTGCCTGCGTTTCATCAAAAAGAAGCGCTGTTGCGCTTCCTTGGGTGATGAACGTATTTGCCCTGAAATATTCGCCACGGGGACAACCAGGCGGCACGGCTACCGGGCATCGGTGTGGAGCAGGCTGTACACCGTCAGGTCTACGACGCCTCTGCCTGTCCACACATACCCCTGGCGGATGGTGCCCTCCTTTTGGAAGCCGTTTCGAAGGAGCACCGCGTGCGAGCGCGTGTTCTCCGGCATGACGAACGCCTGTATGCGGGCAATGCCGATAGCGTTGAGCAGGTAGTCCGCCATCATCCGCACGGCCTCGGTGGCGATGCCCATGCCCCAGAAATCCGCATGCAGCCGGTAGCCGATTGTGACGGCGCTAACCTTGCTGTCGAAATCGAACATCTCGGCAATGCCCACAACATTTTCCGGCCGGGAGCGGAGGCAGATGCCCAGAAACAGCGTTTTGCGCTTGGTAAAATCACGGGCGAAATGCCCGATCATGCTCTGCACCGCCGCCAATGTTTTCCGCGGGCTTCCGGGCGTATAGCGGAACAGTGTTTCGTCGGAATAGATGGCAAACAGATCCTGCGCATCCTCGGGCTCGAGCTTGCGCAGGATCAGCCGTTCCGACTGAAGCCGTGGGTACTGTGCGAACAGATCCTTGGGCATAGGGCCTTCTTTCCACAGCGCGCCGGTATGGGCGCATAGCTGCAGGAGAATAGGGGGGAGGATTGATACTTCGCGACGCGGGGCTATTCCTCGTCGTCTCCGCCGTGCTGGAACATGGTGTTCAGCTCGTCCTTATCCATGAAGGGCAGCAGGGGCAGGATGCCGGTAAACCCTTCCTTCTGGGCGAATTGCATCGCGATTTCCGTGATCTTCTTTTTCTTCATGAAAGGCGCGAGGGCGATGAGATCCTTGATAGTGCCCTTTTCCAGGATTTTATCGGCCAGATCGGTGACGTTTTTCTTGCCCAGGAACGGCGCGGCCATGATGAGCTTTTTGATTTCGATGCCGTCCTGTATCACAAACTGCAGGCATTGGTCGATGGCGTCGCGGCTGATGAAGGGCAGAAGCCCGATCATGCTGGCGAAGCTTTTTTCACGCCTGGCCGCGTCTATGGCCATGGCATCGAGGGTTTTTTCGTGCAGGAACGGCGCGGCCAGAATCAGCTCCTTCATGGAAAGCTTTTCCCGCACGCTTTCAAACAGCTTTTCCGCCTGCATGGGCTTCACCAGGGGCGCGACATCCAGGAAGTCCTCTGTGGAAAGGTCCTCGTCCATCGGCTCTTCATGGATGAGCTTTTCCACGACCTTCGTGCTCTTGCCGTTGCCCAGCAGATCGTCGATGCTGACGCCGAAAATCTCGGAAAGCTCCGATAATTTGGCAATGTCGGGCATGGTCTGCCCGCGCTCCCAGTTGCTGACGGCCTGGAAGCTAATGCCCAGCTTATCGGCCAGCTCCATCTGGGTCAGATTGCTTTGCTTTCGCAGGTTGGATATGGTTTTTGCAACGTGCTGCATATCAAACATGATGTTACCTCCTACTTTATTCCCGTGTATTGATTCCAAAATGCGCTTGCTTTCAGGCGATCCAGTTCGGCCCAGCTCGCTTCCTGTGAGCGATTGAACGGGCCTATGCGACGATCGTGTCTGGAATCGCGTTTGCGTTTCCTGGGCCGCCATGCGAGGATTTTACGAAGCCAGTTCACGCTTGCCTCCTCCCTTTCTGCGGAGAAGGCCTTGCCCTCCCTCCCGCAAGGAAAGCATAGGGCAGGACAAAGCGAAAATACAGCAAGCGGTAGTTGAGTTTCAACAAAACTGAGCGTTCAATTCACGGTTGAATGCCTTATACTGCGCAATTGGCCGCGCGGACTGCGCGGCCAATGCGGTTTATCAGCGAGTGACGGGAAGAAGGTTGCGACCGGATCAATCAGGCGTTGTCGTCGCCGTCGTTATGGTAGCGGTCGGACCTGCGGCCGGTGCGCGGGGATTGTTGATTGTCCCGGTCCGCGCCTGGCGCCTGCTGCTGGGGCCTTGCATAGGGGTTGCGTGCGGCGGGCTCCTGCGGCGAGGCGAACGGCTGGCGCTGCGCGTAGGGGTTTTGCTGCGTCGGCTGCTGGGGCTTTGCGTAGGGGTTGGGGCGCTGGTATGGCGTCTGGCTTTGCTGCTGCTGGCCGGCTGCCGTTGGCGGCGCTGCTGCTGCACGGCGGGCGTAGGGATTATCCTGCGGGGGCTTGGGCTGAGAGCGGCGGGCCGCTGCGGCACGCGCTGCAGCCTTGCGCTTCTTGTTCTGCGTCAGCGCATAGGCGTAAACGCCGCCCGCGCCGCCGATGAGCACAATGCCGCCAAGCACCAACCCCACCCAGCCGCTGCCGGACTGGGTTTCCTTGGTATCCTCCTCATACTCAATGGGAATCATGGTACCGATCACAAAGGTGGAGGTCGGCTGGGGTGTGGGGGTTGCGGTTTCCAGCGGCACGGCAGGTGTGGCGTAGGGGTTGAACGGCTCGTAGGTCGCGTTCAGGCTGGTGGACGGGTTTTGCCACACGCCGACGTTCCAGTCCTCTACGGAGGAGACCTGCCCCTGGGTGGCGGACCCGCTGGTCGAATTATTGTTCGTCGTGGTCGAGGACCCGGAATTCTGAATGCCCTGCAAATATTCGCTGGAATTGAGGAAGGTCGACAGCTCCGCCAGGTTTAAGACCTTGAAGAAATCGCCGCTGACCCAGCCGACGGTACCGGACTGGTTGATGTTATACCAGGTGGTTCCGTTAGCGCTCTGCGAGCCCAGCACCAGCCCGAAGGCATACTGGTTGAGCACGCCGATGCGCGTACCGCCGGGCGCGGAGCGGAAGTTGACGGAGTTGGCCGTAACATAGCCATAGCTGGACTGCGCGTTGGGGTCGTACGGCGCGGCTGTCTGCATGGGTGTGGGCGTAGGCGAGCCCTGCGCCAGATAGTTGTTGACCTCGGTGGCGGTCATCATGCGCAGCTGATCCTGCCGGATATAGCCGGATAGGCCGTTATAGCTGCTGACATGCCAGCCGTAGCCATCGTAGTACACCTGGCCGGATACATAGACCGCCTGGTCCTCTCCCAGCCATGCGGAGATGGATGCCTGTGCGCCCGGAACGGTGCGCAGGGGCACATCGTCGCCCAGGGTGAGGAAATAGCCGGTCTGCGGAACGGGCGTTGGCGTAGGCGACGGGGTGGGGGTCGGCGATGGCGCGTTTGCCGCGTTGTAGGCGTCGATGTAGCCCTGCGCCTCACCCGGTGTGATGGTGCGCACGGAGGTATAGGGCAGAAGGCCGATATAGCTTTTGCCCAGGTAGGTCTGCGCGCCTGTCCATACGGTGCCGTCTACATCCACCTGTCCGTTTAAGTATAAAAGGGTATCGGCAGGCAGGGTGGTGATGATGGAGTTATCGGCAAAGTTTGCGTTGTCGCGCAGGGCAACCTGTGTAAGCGTCAGGCCGTACCCGACATAGAGGTCCAGCTGCGAAGCGGTCTGCGTGGGCGTGACGACCGGTGTATCCGTGGGGGTTGTGGTTGGCACAACGGTCGGGCTTGCAGTCGGCGCAGTGGTGGGCGTATCGGTGGGGGTTGCCGTAGGCGCGGCCGTGGGCGTTTCCGTGGGGGTGGGTGCGGGCGACGGTGTAACATAGCTGCCGTCGATATCGATCAGGCTTAACCACACATAGCAGTCCATGGTGGCATAGCGTATATACGCCCAGTCTCTGTTGTTATAGTTGAACCAGCCGTGCACCCAGATGTTGGAATCCTTGCTGACCTGGAACAAAATGTTTGCGTCAGTGGAGGAATCCGGCGTGGAGCGGAAGCGGACGCCCGTAGTGTTGGTTGCGCCGGGCTGGCCGACCGCGGTATAGCCGGGATAGATGCCCGAAATATCCAAAGGCTGGTCGTTCTCACCCGGCATATTGGCGGGCGTATCGGTGGGCGTCGCGGTTGGCTCGGCTGTGGGTTCCGTGGTTGGCTCAGTCGTCGGTTCGGCCGTCGGTTCGGTTGTCGGCTCAGTGGTGGGTTCCGCTGTGGGTTCGGCGGTTGGTTCGGTTGTAGGTTCGGTAGTCGGTTCCGCCGTTGGTTCTGCTGTGGGTTCGGCGGTTGGTTCTGCCGTCGGCTCGGTGGTAGGCGTGGGGGTGGCAGCCGGGGTTTCGACGGTCAATAGGCTCAGCCACACATAGCAATCCGTATTGTTGTAGCGGATATATGCCCAGGTGTTGCCGCCGGAGGTAAAGCTGCCGTGTACCCATACCTCGGTGCCCAGGGCGACCTGGGAAACCAGGTTGTCCGATACGCCCGATACCGGGGTGGAGCGGATGTTGACGGAATTGATATTCGTAACACCGGCCGCGCCGATGGGCGTGTAATCGGGATAGGTGCCGGAGATATCCGCAGGCTCGCCATCGGCAGCCGTAGCGGTGGGGGTTGCGGTCGGGGCATCGGTGGGCGCGGCTGTCGCGGCTTCCGTGGGCACAGGCGTTGGTGTGAGGATCGTCAGCAGATCAAACCAAACATAGCTGTCGGTGCCGTTATAGCTGATATACGCCCACATGGTGGCGTCGATGGAGAAGGTGCCGTAAACATACACCTCGGTATTCAGATCCACCTGTGCAACCAGGTTCACCGTTGAGCCGGATACCGGAGTGGAACGGATGTTGACGGAGCTGGTATTGGTGACCGCGCTCTTGCCAACAACCGTGTAATCGGCATAGGCGGTAGGGTCGGTCGGCGTGGCAACAGGGGTATCGGTAGGAACCTCGGTCGGTACCTCAGTCGGCGCTTCGGTGGGTGCGGCGGAATCCAGCGTTACAAAGGAGTACACCACGTAGCAGTCCACACCGTTATACTGGATGTACGCCCAAACATTGTCATTG
>Ga0116164_10000794_pt1 | contig 25750 bp, 17 predicted proteins | sample AD_UKC109_MetaG_FD_89888 | JGI IMG/M metagenome (GOLD analysis project Ga0116164, IMG submission 89888) | Active sludge microbial communities of municipal wastewater-treating anaerobic digesters from Hong Kong - AD_UKC109_MetaG | ecosystem: Engineered > Bioreactor > Anaerobic > Digestate... | reverse complement strand
GGGAGTACAAACACGTGATCCCACCAGACCTGTAGTCAATCCGTTATCACCGTCTTTATCGAAAGTATAGGCAAATTCATAACCTTCACCCGGGACATAACTACTAACATCATCCATAGATCTGGCATCACCATCGTAAGCCTGAGGACCTACATCAGAGTCCATATAAATACCCATCGCACAATCGAATAAAGTATCTGCCTCATTCATGTTGGTAATATCAAATTCTATATAAACCAGATTTTTTATATAATCGTAACTCCATTGATAGCTCATTTGACGGACGCGAACTTTCAATTGTTCTTCAACTCCATGATTACTGTTGGAAGCTCGTGATCCCCAGTCTCTTTCACCGGTTGTTCCAAACGGGCTGTAATCATAATAATAAGATATAAAATCCTGCTCGGAAACAGGATAACCATCCTCATCATTTAAACCGTCGATATCGTCATCATGAACTTCGCAGAAATTGTAGTTAGCATTTCCATTATAGGAAAGATCGACAAATCCCAGCGGGAACCATATATCATCGTTGCTTTCGACCACGGCAAAATCATCATCGGAAAAATCGCTGATATATTGACCGGATAACGATGTAAAATCAGTTGGTAGTTCATTTCCCTCGACAACTGTTCTTAAAGGGAAGGCATATCCCACCGGATCTTCATCGATTTTACCATCGCCGTCATCATCCACACCGCGGCGATGATTTCTGATGGATTCGGTCATAATTGTATCAACAACGTTATATTGGCTGTAAAGAGTTCCTAATGCAGAAGTTTCCAAAGGACTATAAGCAGGAATGAATTCATAACAATCCAAATCTCCATCGAAACCAACCGTAGTCAATGTATCGATAACAAGTTTCATATCCGGTGTCCATGGTGGATCGGTCGAACTGGCTGGAATACAATCGTCTCGATCTTCCGGTGGAAAAGATATCCAATATAATTTCTCACCGAACGAGTTTCTTCGAATCTTTTTGGCTCCGAACCAAAGAGCACCCTGGTACAGGTAATCGATAGCACTGCCGCCCGGATATTCCAAAGAGGGCCAGGGTGGCGTAATATCATCACCTGCGCCAAAGAAACCGTAGTTACTTACACGAAGCCAAATGTTTCCGACGTTATGATATCTCGTCAGATCGAATTTTTTACTGGCTCCTCCGCCATCGACAGATTTTGCGATTAAAAATCCGCCGACAAGGATAAATACTGTCAAAATCAGAAGCAATTTAATTTTCAGTAATTTCATTTATATCCCCCATGTCTTTATTTATCTAAATAGAAGCCAACCGGGAAAGTAACCCAGCAAGCCACAGGTTTTCCACCACTTGTGGCAGGAGAGAATTCCCACTGCTTCACAGCTTTTATAGCAGCGTCATCCAAACCGTTAGATCCGGACATTAGTGATTGTTTCACTTCGATAGCACCTACGCTGCCATCGGTGAAAACTTCCACTTCCAGCCATACATCGCCTTGGATTCCACTCTTTTTTGCGAAATCCGAATAAGTCGGCGGCACTCTGCGTATTACAAAAGGCGGTTCTTCATAAACAACGAACTTTGAAGTTTTACCGACTATGTTTTCGGTTACTTCTTCATAAGCGTCTAAGGTCGTTTTCTCAATTGTTTCAATAATTTCTATATCTTCTTCTTCGTCACTTTCCAGATCATCTTCCACAATGATTTCCACCACAGGTTTTACTGTTTCTTCCGGTGGTTTGATCTTTTCTTTTATTTCCGGAATATCGATTACTACACTTTCCTGAATCACGACTCTTTCATAGGGTTTTACTTCTATTTCGGGTGAAACAATGAAACCGAATAAAAGAATGAGGATGGCAAGGCTGAAAGATTTATCATAAAAGCTGTCAGCAATATCTTTCCAATCTACAATTTTATTAGCCATTTTTCACCTACCTTTTCAGCTTCGCTTCAAATGATACACGCAATGTTCCGGCTTCCCGAAGCTGGTTCATCACGTCCGACATAATACCGTAACTGGTGTCTTTATCGGTTCTGAAACAAGCAATCACATTAAAATCTTCCATTAATTTCTTCTGCATCACATATTTTACATCGGGAATGGGAACAATCATATCATCAATGGAAATAGACCCGTTTCTACTCACGTAAATCGTGGCGGAATGAGTTCTGGGAATTTTTTGAATAGCTTCTGCTTTGGGTAATCTTACTTTCAATCCTTTTTCTCTCACAAATACGGTAGAAACCATAAAGAAAAGGAGCAGCAAGAAAGCAATATCAGACATTGAGGCAGTTGGTATTGCAGTTACCGGTCTTTTTGCTTTGTTTATTTTTGCCATAGTTCCTTCCTAATTTGTCGATAGAGAGATTTTTTCAGCACCGGCAGATTGAAGTCTGTCCAATGCCATAACCATATTCTCGTACTTGCTTTTTCTATCGGTTTTTAACGAAATAACCATATCGGGATTTTCAGTTACGATCATTTTTATCCTACCTTCCAGTTGTGGCATGGTCACTACTTCTTCGGTATTTTTCGTTTTGAGAGTAATAACACCCTCCGCATCGATCCAGACTTTGGTTATATTATCGTCTTTTAATCTTACTTTTTTTTCTGCATTCTGACTGGCAGCGGGCAAATTTATTCCCAATCCATTCTTTATATCGAATTTAGTCGTGGACAGAAAGAAAACAAGCAGCAGAAAAGCTACATCGGACATCGATGAAGTGGGAATGCCTCCCAAATCTTTTCTTTTTCTGCGTATCATCCTGCCTCCTATTTATTTTCAACCAGGGTTTCGATCAGTTTTTCCGAACCTCTTTGCATATCCATCACCAGTCCATCGACCATGGTAAGGAATATGTTGTTAAAGAATTGTACAGGAATAGCGATAGCCAGACCAGCAGCGGTTGTAATCAAAGCGATTTGAATACCGGAAGCCACGATGGTCGGTTCAACTTCACCGGCAGCGGCGATATCGGCAAAAGCTCTGATCATACCCACGATTGTTCCGAAGAATCCGAACATGGGAGCCAGGTTAATCGTGGTGGAAAGCGGAACAAAGCCTTTTTCCAGAAAAGCCATTTCAACCACACCGGCATTTTCCACAGCTTTTTCCACAGCTTCCACGCCTTTATCCATTTTCACCAGACCGGCATGTAAAATAGCAGCAACCGGACCTTTAGTATTTTCACAAAGTTTGGTAGCTTCAGCATATTTTTTACTTTCAAGCAATGGTATAAGTTTATTCAGGAAATCATTCATATTAATTTTGGCATAGCTCAGAGAAATGATCTTCCAGATAATGGTGGCAATACCCCAGATCAACAAAAGAAGCATGGGATACATTACGAAACCGCCCTGGATAAACAAATCAACTAAACCGCTGCCTACAATCTTTCTGGCAAACATTTCCAGCCCACCTGATTGGGGTGATTCTTCAAAAGGCACAACACTCGATTCTGTGGTTGTATCGGTTATTGCTTCCGTAGCTGTTTCTTCTGCGTTAACATCCTGTGCATAGGCAAGAGCCGTAAGTAAGAAGTTTGCCAACACCATCAGCAAAAACACTGTTATTAATTTTTTCCTCATTTTATATCCTCCTAAAATATATAATTTATTTCTTTAAAAATTAAATGATAATCCAAATGTATAGGTTCTGCCCTGAGATACATTGGAAGGATTTTTGGTATAAAGGTCGTGAATGTATTGCACTTCCTGAGCCACATAACCGTTTTGATCGGGGTTCAGATCATCTCCATCATAATAAGGAGAACCGGTTCTGCCATAAACGCTATTGATGTTTCTGCGATTGAACAGATTTTCAATATCGAAATAAGCTTTCACAAAAACTTTCTCTCCGAATTTTATCTTTTTGGAAATACGAACGCTGGCTTCTTCATAATGAGGTTTATGTTTACTGTTCGTATCCATGGATTCGCCTTCTTCGGTTAATGGAGTATAAGGAGTACCGCTGGCAATATTGTAAGTGAAGTTAGTAGAGAAATCATTTGTAATAAACTGCGGCACTACCCAATCTGTGAAGGGCATATAGAATTCTTCACCGTTATTCACACGGAAGGTTAGATTCAATGTTAAGTTATGTCTCTGATCCCAATCCAGCGGGAATTCGCGCAGGTCGGTGGTCGTGCTGGAAACCACGTTATCGGAATTATTTCCGTAAGCCCAGGAAAGAGAATAACTTGCCGATCCCATAATGAACGAAGACAAGCGTTTTTCCAGGTTCAGATCGATACCACGGGCACTTCCGTAATCCTGAGAATCCCATTCATAATAAGTAATATTATTATCGGGATCTTCGATTTCCTTCAAAGTAGGATAATTATAAATATTCTTGTAGTAAGCTTGTAATGTCATCACATAATTCTCACTTAATTGTTGTTGCAAACCTACCTCATAAGTAACGGTGATCTGAGGATCGAGAGTGGGAGAACCGATAGTAACTGCCGAGTTGCTGGCAATAGCATCTTCTGCTGTATAAGTAGTGAAAATATACTGCATCTGCGGCAACTGATTCTGATAGTTATAAGCAAAGTGTAAAACCGATTTTTCCGAAATAGGATGAGAAATACCCAGACGCGGAGAAAGCAGCATACGGAAACGATCGTCTTTATCGAAATCTTCCCATCTGGTAATTCCACCGTTTTTAATGATCTTGTATTTTTCACCCAAATACCAGAAGTCAAAACGCAAACCGGCATTAACGATCATTCCTTCCCATTCCATCTTGTCTTGCAGATAATAAGCAGCCTGGTAAGGATTGGCTTCATAACCGTCGGTAGTTCCGGAAGCATAGAGCGTGGCATTATAATAATCTTCCTGGCTGTAAGAATTGGAAGTGAAGTATTCATCCAACTCTTCTCCGGAAGGATTGGAAGTAGCATAATATATACTTGAGGAATTAGGTTTCGAAATCAGTCCGTAATTCGTAACTAAGGAATCCAGAGTTTCTTCAGCTACTCCGTCGAGATTATAGAACCAGTGAGTCGGAGTACAACCATTCAGATAATCCTGATATTCCGTTTCACTGATAGTCCAGGGATTAGAAACCTGATTTTTCTTGATGTTGTGTTTGATAAACTCCACACCGGTTTTAAATCCGTGAATATCGTTGTATTGATATTCAAAATCCGAGCGCAGCGTTAAAATACTGTTCTCATCATCCTGGAAGAAACCATAAATCGAGCCGGGGCGGGTAAATGAAATAGCGCCGTCAGCCGTATTATCGTAAGTGATATACCAATCATAAACACTCTCATCATCATCTCTTTTCAATCCTGGATTATCAGGGCTACACAAATAATCGATACCCGTGCAATAATAAGGTTCATTATCGGAGAAAGGATCGAAGTTATCATTTAATACATAGAAGTCATCCAGAGCGATTCCTTTCGGTCCCAGATTTACATCTTTATTATAATAGCTGGCTTTCACTTTCAGGTTGGTCTGGGAATTGAAAGTATGATCATAAGTCATAACATATTGTGTTTGTTCACTTTCCGAATGAATATAATAATCGGGAGCATACTTCCAGGTATAGCTGAACGGATCGGTTACACTTTTGTCGCCACGCACAGCCAACGTCAGATTTGTCGTGGGAGAAAAATCATATTTCATCTTTAGATTGGCGTTATAATTATTATAATGACGATTGCCGAGATCAAAGCCGAGGAAATCATCGCGGTCAGCATAAGGATTGTTGGAACTAAAATGCTCATCGGTAAGATATTTCAATTCTTTTACCGGATCGTTTTTAAATTCTTCCCAATAGCGGGAATCACTCCAACTGCCGGCGCCATTCATGAAGAAGGTAAATTTCTTGCGCAGAGAAGGTGCCAGAGCACCCAGAACAGGTCCACCGAGAGCAAATTTTACTTCATCGTTATTCGCATTATTTGTATCAGGAATCAGATGATCGGAAGAAGTTTCGATTTTGCCGGTGTAAACCTCTGTTCCTGATTTCGTAACGATATTAACAATACCGGATTGGGCATTGCCATACTCGGCAGTAAAACCACCGGTTTTTACATCGGTAACCTCTACCGCGTCCATATCGACGGTAAGAGCAGAACCGCCATCGACCGGATCGGAGACCGACATACCATCGACGGTATAAGCTACTTCGTTCGATTTTCCACCACGAACATGAAGCTCACCGTTTGTTTCGGTAACACCTGCCTGCAGAGCAATAATACCATCCAAATCATCCACTGCCACATCTTCGATCGCATCCGATGAAAATGTCATACCGGAACTGGTTTTGGTTTTTTGCACCATTTCATATGCGGCTTCTGTAACTACATATCCACCGATTTCGATGATGTTCTTGGACATAACGAAATTCTTGATGGTGGTTAAATCGAGGTTAATAACTATGCCCGTAAGCTTTTGTGCCTGAAAACTAGGATGCATACATACAACATCATATGTACCCGGTGGGATATTTATGATTATATAAGTTCCTTTGGCATCTGTCTGAGCACCGATTTCTTTGCCTTCCAGAACAACGTTGGCAAAGGGAACCGGATTACCGGATTCATCGGTAACTTTACCAGCAAGTTTACCTGTAGTTCCTGCAAATAAAAATGATGTGCTTATAAACAGAGTTACAAACAGCAAAAAAAGAATTCTCTTTAGCATCAAATTCTCCCCCTATGATTATAATTTTTGCTTTAGACAAAAACATTTCTGAGAAATTTCGTGTCAATTAATTTCTGGACACTATCAATTTCTCAACCTTATTTTTTTAAATTCCAATCATCTGTCAAGTACTTACTCTCAACCAACTTTTCGCTTTTCTTCTTCTCTTCTGGTTCCAATTCTTTAGCCACAAAAAAATCATCGTTTCCCCAGTTTTTCCTAAAGCCGGCCATAAAACTTTCCACTGCTTGAGAAAAGGAAACCGGTTGGGATAAAATTTGATTGATTGAAACAGTTTTTTTTGCCAGGTATTGAAGTAATTTATCTCTCTGTTCCGGTTCCAGATTCGGCAGTAATAAAGCCAGCCGGCTTTGATCCTGATCCAGAAGTATCGAACCGTGTTGCAGAAGAACGTTTTCTTTTCTTACCTGAGCGCTTCCTACAATTTTTTTTCTTTGATAATTCAGCTCGTATTTGGAGCTGCTGGCAAAACAGGGATTCGTCGTCTGTCTTTGATGTGCGGAAGAAAGGCTTCCTCTCTCCAACTCTACGTTTACACCCATTGCCAGAAAACCGGCAAGCAGCGCTTTGCTGATTTCGGAATAACTATCGGTGATGCTGCCGGAAAATCTCCCTTCGCATTTGGTAATGACGGCATAAGTAACTTCATCTTCATGCAAAACCATTCTGCCGCCGGTGGGACGGCGCACGAAGCCATAACCGTTCTGTTTTACTAAATTCAAATCGATTTCTTTGGCGACTTCCTGATTGTAGCCGCAGGAGACCGTCGGAGGATTCCAGGTATAAAATCGGATGGTAGGTAAGGAAGTGCCTTTGATCACGCCTTCCATAATGGCTTCATCGACAGCCATATTTTCGGCTGGGTTGCCACAGCCCGAATTCAAAACTCTCCATCTCATTCTACCTTCCTTACCCTCAAATCTTTAGTATTAATGCAAATTGTATTCCTTATATCGGTTTCAATCTAAATGCCGATACATAAATAATTTTCGTGATTTCTATTTCATTTTTTCACAGATAATTACATTATGTTCCAAAAAAAATATCTTTTCTGATGAATATAAAATATCCAAATATTCTGCGGAATCATTTCCACACACTGCGTTCCATCCTTGCCACAAAACACTTTTCAAAATCCGATATCCGTTCACCAAAAGTATTTTTATTGGGCATTCTGCTCGATCTGCAGGGAATTATTCTGCTGTGTTCTTTGCAGATATTCCAGCCTTTTCACGCGCATCGTGGAAAAATAACGAATGATAATCACCACGAAAACCAGGATCAAAATCCGGATAATCAGATTAATCCAGGAACTGGATTTCTGACGGCGACGTTCCGCCATCTTTCTTTCCAGTTCCTCTTTGAATTTGTTATAATACATTGTTGTCCGGCGTTCCTTATCAATACTCTAATATGGCATTCAAAGCAGCCCGGAATCGCTTAATTCCTTCCACCAGATTTTCCATGCTGTTGGCATAGGAGAATCTGACCAGTTCATCCGCGCCAAATGCCGATCCGGGTACGAGCGCCACCCGATGCTCTTTCAAAACGTATTCACAGAATGCCACCGAATCTTTGATGTTCTTTCTGTTGTTGTGCAGGTAGAAAGAAATATCCGGCATGGCGTAGAAAGCACCGTGCGGTAAGCAACATTTTATATTGGGAATGTTATTCAATTCATTTACCAGATAATTACGGCGTCTCTCAAACTCTTCCCGCATGGCGATCACGCTATCCTGATTGTGACGCAAAGCAACCACAGCAGCCTTCTGAGTAATGGAATTCACGCAGGAAGTGGTGTGGCTTTGAATGCGGCTGGCACATTTGATAATTTCTTTGGGACCGGCAGCGTAACCGAGACGCCATCCTGTCATGGCATAAGCTTTGGAAAGACCGTTGATGAGCACCGTTTGCGCTTTGGCTTCGGGAGAAACGGAAGCGATAGAAACATGTTCCAAACCATCATAAGTCAACTTTTCATAAATCTCGTCCGAGATGATGATTATCTCGTGTTTAACGCAGACTGCGGCAATTTCTTCCAATTCCTGGCGGGAATAAACCGAACCGGTAGGATTATTGGGCGAATTTAAAATCAGCGCTTTGGGATTGCTGAGCGTTAAGATCGCTTCTTCCAGCTGAGTGGCAGTTATTTTGAAATCGTTTGCCATGTTTGTGGGCAGCAGAATAGGAAAAGCATCCACCATTTCCACTTGAGAAGTGTAACTAACCCAATACGGAGCAGGAATCAAAACTTCATCCCGCGGATCGCAAATGGTCATCAACACAAAAACGATGGAAGCTTTGGCTCCGGGAGAAACCAGAATATCGCTGGCTGGATAATCCAACCCGTTATCATTTTTTAATTTATCGGAAATCGCCTGTCTCAACTCCAAAATTCCAGCCGAATCCGTGTAGCGGGTAAAATTATTGTCCAGAGCTTTATGAGCGGCATCTTTAATGTAATCCGGGGTATCGAAATCAGGTTCGCCCACACCGAAATTTATCACATCGATGCCATTCGCTTTCATTTGTTTTGCCAAAGCGGAAACAGCCAGGGTCGGCGATGGTTTGATCGCTTTAGCTCTGTGCGCAATCTGAATTTTCATCATAAATCCTACCTTTATATATTTTTTTATTTTTCATTTTCTACGACTATCCTGGAAATGTCCGCTATTTGTAAGAACAGGATTCTGATACGGGCAAGCAAATTGTACCTGTTATTACGAAGGTCGGCATCGTCCACATTCACCAAAACTTCATCGAAGAATTTATCTATCGTTGTTCCGAATTTGACGAGTTCTTCCAAAACCGATTCGTATTTTTTCTCAGCCAAAAGTGGTTTGGTAGCGGCTTGCAGCCTGCCAAACTCGTTGAACAATAATTTTTCTGATTCGTCCGAAAGAAGCTTCACATCCACTTCACCGGCTTCTTTTTGGTCGGCGATGATATTCGAGACGCGTTTAAATCCCAAAACCAGTTTGAGGAAATCCGGTCTTTGCTTGAAATTCTGCAAAGCCTGCGCCCGGCGCATCAGATCGGGAAGCACGGCATGATCGATGTGCATCACGCTTTCGATCACATCGTAAGCGATGTCGTTTTGCTTGAGCAGCCATTCTGTGCGCTGTTTGAAATATTCCAGCAGGAACGGCAGATTATTTTCTTTTTGGGGTAATTTATCTTCCAAAATATGCAGAGCAAAAGCGATCAGTTCATGCAGATTAAATTCAAATCCAAACTTGTCGATGATCTGCACGATACCGTTGGCTGCCCGGCGCAAAGCAAACGGGTCTTTGGAACCGGAGGGTATCATATCCACTCCGATGATGCCGCAGACTGTGTCCATTTTATCAGCGATAGCAACGACCGCTCCCGGCAGTGTGGCGGGAAGCTCATCCCGTTCCCCGCGCGGCATATAATGTTCGTAAATGGCATCGGCAACCAATTGCGGTTCACCGCAAACCAGCGCATACATTTTTCCCATGTAACCCTGCAGTTTGGTGAATTCTTTTTCGCCCAACATCAGGGATACCAGATCGGCTTTACAAAGCAGAGCGGCTCGTTGGGCAGCTTCTTTTTCCGGCTCATTACTTTTTATATTTTTCAGAATGTTATCCGTAAGTTTTTCTATCCTGTTCGTCTTTTCCAAAAGCGTTCCCAGCTTTTCCTGGAAGGTGACTTCCGATAATTTGGAAACAAATTTTTCCAAACTGATGGCGCTGTCTTCCCGGAAGAAGAAATCGGCATCTTCCAACCTGGCAGTGATGACTTTTTCATTACCTTTTTTGATCAGATCGGAAAAGAGCGGATCGCCATTGGAGATGAAAACGAATTTATTGTTGATGCTGCCGTTTTCATCCTGCACGGCAAAATATTTCTGATTTTGGGAAAGGGTGGAAGTGATAACTTTTGGCGGCAGATCGAGATATTCAGTTTTGAAATCGGCAAGGACGGCGGTGGGATATTCCACCAGATCGGTAACTATTTCCAACAGATTGGCATCCTCGATAATTCTCAGATTCGATCCCACAAAAAGAGCGTGAAGTTGTTGTTGAATCAGCTGCTTTCTTTCTTCACGGTCGGGAATCACAAAAACTGTTGCCAGTCGAGATTCGTATTCATCTATCGAACCGATCGTCACCGGATTATCCGGCTTCTGGAAGCGATTTCCGTAAGAAACATTTCCCGCCTTCAAACCATTGATCTCCACCGGCAAAATCTCACTTTCCAAAAAAGCGATCAGCCAGCGAATGGGACGGGCAAAATTCATATTTTTATCGCCCCATTTCATCGATTTCGGAAAATTCAGTCCGGCAACGATTTGCGGAATGATCTGTAATAAAATGGCTTTGGCGTCTTTACCTTTTATTTCCTTGCGGACGGCTATTTTCTCACCTTTCGGTGTATCGAGCACGAAAATATCCCGGGCATCCGCACCGGCTCCCCGCAAAAATCCCAACGCAGCCGGCGTAAGATTACCGTTTTGATCATAAGCAGCAGCTTTGGCAGGACCGATCTTTTCCAGAATTTCGTCTTTCTGTTGCAACTGTAATCCGCTTATTTTGATGGCAAAACGGCGGGGAGTGGAGTATGTCTTAATCCTTTCATACGAAAGGTTTGCAGTTTTCAGTTCGGTTTCAAATCCGCTGCGAAGTTTACTCACAGCTGCACCGATATAACCGGCGGGAATTTCTTCCACGCCCAGTTCAAATAAAAAATCACCCACAGGCATATTAACCTCAAAAAACAATTTGCTCCAAAAAATAAATTCGTATTTTTATGTCTAACCTTTTTTAAGGCAAAAGAGATAGAAGGCGGCGAGAAAGGATAATTTGTTCATTCCACGCAGAAATATCGCTGCGGAATTTATGAGATTTATCGAGCGTTATAATTTTACAGCTTGTGAATCACCAAGTACGCCTTGACGCGTACCACGACGTTGCACGTCGTGACTGCTGCCTCGAAGCGTACCACGACGTTGCACGTCGTGTTTTTTTCTCGACATGCAATGTCGAGGTACAGCTTTTCTCGACCTTCAACGTCGAGGTATATTGTCATTGCGAGTTCTTCTTCCGGCTATTCCATTGCGAAGCAATCTTTTCTTTGTTCTTATCTCAAGCCTGCACATTGAGGAATGTTCATCACGCAAACAGGGATGTTTGCGTTACTTCCCGACGTCGGGGTACGGCTTTTCCCGACAAACATCTTTGCGATGCTTTTACACACCCCGTCCCGAAACTTCGGGACACCCCTAAGCCAAAGGTTTACAAGCCATAGGATTGCTTATAAATCTCATAGAGGGGATTATTTCAATAGCATGATCTTTCTGGTGGCTGTTTCTTCTCCATCGAGTTTGAGTCTGGCAATGTACGTTCCACTAGAAACTCGTTTGTCGTTGTCATCACGTCCTTTCCAGATGCAGTTAAAATCTCCCGCCGAAACCTGGCATTCCATCAGCGTTTTCACTTTCTGCCCTTTGATGTTGAAGATTTCCAGAGTCGCAAAGACGGAACTTTGCGTTACGCTAAAACTGATTGTGGTTTCGGGATTAAAGGGATTGGGATAGCAACTCAACCACCCGATTGCGTTTCCCACAACCTCGTTATTTCCGAGCCCGGTCACGGTCAATGTAACCGGAACCAAGTTTTCTTCCCAATTATCGGAGATAGCGATTACGCCGCTGTACTCGCCCGCACCCAGTCCATTGGTATCGAATTCCAAAGCAATTATTATGGAATCTCCACCGGTAATCGTACCGCCGGAGCAATCCAATTCCAGCCATTGCAAAAACTCGCTGATATTGAAATGTAGTTCTAATTCTCCGCCGTTGCTCAATTTCAATTGGCTTACGGCAATCTGATTTTGTGAAAGCTCGATATGGATCGAATCGGGATCGATGATTAATTCCGGCGGAAGAGGCGGGTAAGCAACGGTAAAATCGTGCGGATCGGCGGCTCCGATGAAAGGATGATTAGCACTTTTACCATTAGCATCCGCAGCATGAATGTAATATTTTACACTCGTACCGGGAACCTGCCCCGGAATATCGGCAGAATAGGTGTCACCACCCTGGCTAATCATATTCACCGAGACAAAATCGCTGTCATTTATTTGGTAAGAAACCAGCAACGATTCGGGATAAATATAAGCATTCCCATAAGAAATTATATCTGCCTGAATGGAGTATTGTTCCTGAACTTCCAGCTCTCCCAAAAGAGGATAATGCTCGATGTATAACATATTTCTGTCTGCCATGCCATAAGTGCGGCAACGCAATCCATCCGTATTTAACCAACCCGTACTATAAACCGATACGATCTCATAACCCGGCATCGCCTGCCCGTAAACATCTAAGGCTTCATCATCCCACTGGCTGCCGGTGGTAGGAACATACACCCGATTGTTTAAAATAAGACTGTTCGTGTAAGGAGTGGTGGGCGTTCCGCCCGGAGCATAAACCCGAAAAACCTGGTAATGATTTCCCCAGGCACTGGTCTGAGCAGCAAAATAATCAGCGACAAATTCATAATCCGCATACCGTTCATCCGTTATCGGCACCTGACCGATCAATATTTTGTCGACATCGAGGAATTTTCCCCAACAATTTATATGTTGAATGTATGCTCCCAATGGATCGATAGTTACGTGATAATTATCGATTCCCAAATACGACTGAACATAATCATGAATTTGCGTAATAGTAAGGTTGGTATTTTCTTCATAAATATAGTTGGTAGAAGCAGCCACGCTATTCCCGTCACACATGAAATTTCCGCCATTGTGCAACATATTCATGAAATAATAAGGCACGTCCCAATAATTGGCAATTACACCCGGAATTACATTATCGAAAGGTCGCGGTCTGTCGTATGTAAAATCCACGATCTCCACCTGATTATCATGAGCGATAAACCAGGGTCCATAATCCGTAGTCCAATAACTATCAGTTTCCGCAATAATGAATTCCACGTTATTTAAATTAACGCCGTTGGTTTCAAAATAAGACTGACATTGAGCATAAAAGCTCTGACTGACGATCGTATAAACGGTGGTATCCACAGACATGAGTGCCACAAATTCGATGGGAATGCCTAACGGGTAACCGATTAGCACACCTTCCATTTGTTCAAATTCTGCGATCGGTCTAACATTTCCCGTGGGAGGATCGAGTGGTACGAGCTGAGCATCGGTAATCTGCGAAGATTGCTCTTGCGGTGGAGTGATTTCTGTTTGTAAAAGTTCTAAATTCTTTTCGGTTGTCTGTAGCAGGAAAATCTGGGAAATCATCATTAACAATAATAGAATTCTTTTCTTCATAGCGATTCCTTCATTTTGGTAATACAAATAAACTACACTCCGAAGAGATCGAAACTCTTCGATGCTTCAAAATTCACTTTTACTGTTTGGAAATGACTTTTTTCTGTTTAGAACATATATCCCATCGTGATCTGATTTACATAACCCAGATCGCCGTAGGATGCGATGGCATAATCCATTTTTATTTTATACTGGCTTAAATCCAAACCGAAACCGAACGACATGCCGGAAAACGTTTCGTCGTCACCACCGGTTTTCCAGTCGGAAGCGTTGGTTTTGTATCCGGCTCGCAAAGCCAATATATTATTCAATTTATATTCGATTCCCAATTTGCCGGTATAATCGTATTTCAACGGTTTATAGATATCCACGTTCGCATAGAATTTATCGTTAGGATGCAGGCTGAAACCGATAGCGGCTGTGACCGGTAATTCCTCTTCATATTCATGATCGGTAAAATAGGAAAGCTGTTTGCCGATGTTGCGAAGTGCAACTCCCACTTTCAGATTTTTGTTGGTGGTCTGATGCATAATTCCCACATCGCAAACGGCAGCCGTCGCCGAGTTTTCATCCAGAGATTCCCGGATAAATTTCAGATTGATCCCCGCATCGAGATTGGAGAGGACATAATGAGCAGCACTGAGCCCAAATACGAAATCAGAGACGCCAAAAGTACCGTCGGTGCCGGCATATTGACCGTAAGCATCGACGAGTGTACGGTCTTCGGTGGCATTAAGCCCTTTGCTGAAAGCAGCAAAAGCAGTTTTGTCATTGTAACGCCAAGCAAAAATAGCGGAACCGCAATCCACGCCATCCAGGTAATTCATGTAAGTTATCTCTGCCTGTTTACCTTTCATCTGCACCAAACCTGCCGGATTGAAGAAGACGGCGCTGGCATCGTTGGACAGCCCGGTGTAAGCATTTCCCAGAGCGGAAGCGCGGGCGCTGTAATTTACTTTTAAAAAAGTGAAGCCGGTTGTTCCTGCATTTTTATCGATCCCGACAAGAAAGATCGGGATGAGCAGAATAAGCCAAGTGATCCTAAACTTCATACTTAATTCCTTCCAAGATTTCGTATAACTCATCAACCGAGCTGCAATTCAGCACTTTAGAGCGATTTTCCTCGCTGCGAAAAAAGTTGGCGATTGCGCTCATTATTCTCATATATAATTCTTTTAATGACTCGGGAACCGCTATCATAAAGATGATCTTCACCGGTTCGCCGTCAATTGCTTCAAACTCCAGTTCATTGTCAAGCAGATAAACCGCCACCTTCAAATCCTGCGCCGAAGAAGTTCTGGCGTGAGGCATAGCGACACCTCTGCCGATTCCGGTGGACATCAGTTTTTCCCGCTCCATGATTTCCTTGAAGAAAGCATCTGCTGAAGTAACCACGCCCTGTTTTTCCAACAGTTCCGTCATCTCATAAAGACAGCTTTTTTTATCTAAAGCGTAATACTGACAGCAGATCAAATCTTTCGTAAAAATCTTCATAAATCCAATCCCTATGCCACCTTCGTGGCTCTAAATCTGCCTCCATTTATTTCCTTGACTTGAAACCGTCAAATAATTTTTTGTGTAGCTGAATAATAAATAAGAGAGGTTTTACTAATGATCAAAAGAAAACTGGTGAGTGTTTTACTCGGTATGTTTTTTCTGCTAAGCATTTCCAGCATCCTGGCTGCAGGCGTTCCGGCAGAAACAGTAATTGCAGAATTTGATGGTGGTACGATCACCATGGGACAACTCGAAGAGCGCATCGAAATGATACCTCCTCTTTATCAGCAAAAATATTCCACTCCCGAAGGAAAAGCAAGCCTGCTCAACGATCTGGGCGTGGAAGAAATGTTCTACCTGGAAGCTTTGGCTCGCAACGTGAAAGGTGACAAACGCTACTTCAATGAGATCGACAATCAGATCAAGTCGGTTTATTATAATGTGTATAAGAAAGACCTGGTCGATCAGAATCTCACCTTTACCGATAAAGAGAAAAAGGCTTATTTTAACGATCATGCCGATATGTTTGCAGATAAGAAATACGAAGATGCCGAAGGCGATATCGAATGGCGTTTGCGACCGGAAAAAGAAAAAGCTATCATGGATACCGAAAAACAAAATCTATTGGATAAATATGCCATCGTTTACCATGACGATGTAATAAATGAATTCAATATGACCCATATCGACAGCAACTCCGTGATCGCAGGAAAGGTGCTCGTAGCCAGTAATAATCCCGATATAGAGATTACAGTCGGTGAATTGGTGGAAAAATGGAACGATCTGCCCGAACAAAACAAAGCTGCCCTGATAAACAACGAAAACCTGAAAACATATCTTACCAACTATATCGAATTGGAAGTGTTCTTCCTGGAAGCCGTAGGAAAAGATTACGAAAATAATGAAGAAGTACAGAAAACAGTGGCTCAAATCCACCGCACCATGATGCTGCGCACGGTTTACAATCAGCTCGTGGTCGATACCATCGCTCTCGATACTTTGAGTCTGAAAAAATATTATGAAGTTAACATAGATAAATTCAGTTCCAATCCCTATCGTAAAATTCAGACTTTCGGTTTTAAAACCGAACAGGAAGCCAAAGACAATCTGAAAACAGTAAAAAATTTAGTAAAAAAGAACGATGAAGAAGGTTTGAAAGCTTTGATCAAAGAGAAGTCGGAATATAAAGTAAAAGACGGCGTCCTCGATCATATCTACAAAAACCAGATCATTCCCGGTCTCGGCAAAGACGAAATTTACAGCGATTACGTTTGGAAAGCAAAAGAAAATAAGTTCAGCAAAATCTTTAAGAATTCCAAGGATATCTGGGTTTTCTTCCGCCTGCTGGAAGATATCAAAGCTGTTGCCGAACCGTTTGAAGAAAGTATCAACAAAATCAAAAGAGATAAACTTTCCAGCGAATCCCGTGAGAAATTCGGACAAGTCAGCACCGAACTTACCAATAAATATCATCTGAAAACATATCCGGAAAAGCTGACCGTCATTTTGAGCGCCGAAGATTATTTTAACAAAGCCGAAGCTGCTCAGAAGCGCCGCGGCTTCAAAGACGCCATTTTCTATTACGATCAGATTATTAAAAATTACCAGAATAACAGCGACGATTACAAAGCCACTTTTATGAAGGGATTCATTTATTCGGAAGAAATGGACGATAAAGAAAACGCCCGTCAATGTTATGAAAATGTGATCAACAATTTCCCGGAAGCAGAATTGCACGAATCTGCCCGCTACATGCTCGATGAGTTGGCTGGAAAACATCAAGATGTTTTCGAGAATGAAATTCCTGAGGAGAACGTCGAAGAACCGACCCAGGAATAATTTTTTGGAGGTAAATTATGTTTTTTCGCGGAGATGAATTAAAAAAAGTTTTTTTGAAAGCAAAGAAAGAACGATTTGGCATTATCGCCTCTAACGTGGTTTTCGACAGCCAAATTCGTGGAATCGTACAGGGTTATGAAGCTCAAAATTCCGACGGACTTTTACAGATGAGTTCCGGCGCCGTAAAATATGCCGCCGGCAGCACGAACGACATAAAAACAGGAGCTCAGCTGATTTCCGCCATGACCAAAGTTATCGCCGGTCAGTACAAAAACTCCGGTGTGGGCTTGCATATCGACCATGCCACCCCGAATTATTTCGACTTCGTAGTTTATTGCATCGAAAATGATCTGGTCTCATCTGTGATGATCGATGCTTCCAAAGAGGATTTCGCAGAAAATATCCGGATTTCTTCCGAAGTGGTAAAAGTAGCTCATGCTCATCATGTGTTGGTGGAAGGTGAGATCGGTTACATCAAGGGTTCGGAGGACGAAATCGTTTCCGAAACCGAACTCTACACCAAACCGGCAGAAGCTCTGGAATATGTCATTAAAACCGGAGTCGATCTTTTTGCCGCTTCCGTGGGTACGAATCACGGCGTTACCAAAGGTTCACAGGTTACTTTGAAACTCGATCTGATCAAAGATATCGACAACCTTCTGATCAAAAACGGCATCGAAACCGGAATCGTCTTGCACGGTGCTTCCGGACTCACTGCCAAACAGCAGATGGATGCGGTAAGAAACGGTGTGGTCAAAATTAATAAAGACACTCATTATCAGATGGATTTTTCCAGAGAAACTCAGGCTTACTGGGAAAAAGAAAAATATGCTATCGTCAAACCAGCCGGCATATCGGAGGATGATTACATTCCCGATAAAAAGCGTTTCGATCCGCGTAAATGGATCGTTCTCGCCGAAAAAGCCATGCAGGCTTCGGTGGAAGAAATGGTTCAGATCAGCGGCAGCACCGGTAAATCAATTTTATTATAAATAATTTAAAAAATATAATTCGGAGGATGCGATGAAAAACATTGCAATAAACGGTTTCGGAAGAATCGGACGGTTGGTTTTCAGGGAACTTTTGGAAAGAAAAGGATACCAGATTTGCGCCATCAACGATCTAACCGATGCCAAAACTTTGGCTCATCTGCTCAAATACGATTCGGTTCACGGTCAACTGAAATACGAAGTGGAAGCCAAAGAAAACTCCATCATTGTAGATGGAAAAGAAATTAAAATTTATGCTGAACGCGATCCGGAATTGCTTCCCTGGAAAGCATTGAATATCGACATCGTGGTCGAATCCACGGGCGTTTTCCGTTCCAGAGATAAAGCAGCCAAACATCTTACAGCCGGTGCTAAGAAAGTAATTATTTCCGCTCCTGCCAAAGGCGAAGTGGATGCCACCATTGTGATGGGTGTAAACGATAACACTTTGAAATCAGAACACAAAATTGTCTCCAATGCTTCTTGTACCACCAATTGTCTGGCTCCCGTTATGAAAGTGATGACCGATAATTTCCAGGTCGAATCAGCTTTTATGACCACAGTTCATTCATACACCGGCGATCAGCGTTTACTCGATTTCCCGCACAGTGATCTGAGAAGAGCACGTGCTGCCGCTTTGAACATGGTTCCCACCACCACCGGCGCTGCTGTTGCTACCGGCAAAGTTATTCCGATCTTACAGGGAAAAATCGACGGTATGGCTGTACGTGTGCCCACTCCCGACGGTTCTCTGATCGATGTGGTGATGACGGTGGATCGTGAAACCAGTGTGGAAGAAATTAATGGTTTAATGAAGAAAGCTGCCGAGACATACCTGAAAGGATATCTGGAATATTCCGAAGCACCGCTCGTTTCCACCGACATTGTTCATAACCCGGCTTCCTCAATTTTTGATTCGGGAGTGACCATGGTACGCGGAAATATGGTGAAAGTACTTTCCTGGTATGATAACGAGTGGGGTTATTCCTGCCGCGTCGTAGATTTGATCGAACGGCTGGCACATCTGGAATAAATCCTGCATTCCTTAGAAATAAGGTCATAAATTATGTAGGAAAATTAATGAAGAAAATTACGATTTCTTTGGTAAGCCTGTTTATGACAGGCTTACTTTTTAGTAGCACTAAAATGCTTGTGCAGTATGAACCCGGCAATGTTTTACCTGCAGCCAACCGGGAGGATACTGTAATTTTTTCCGAAGATTTTGAAGATGGAATTCCCACCAATTGGGTTTCCGAAGATGTTACCGATCCGGGTTCTTATTGGTACATAAGCACTTACAATGCTTATGGCAGCGAAGGAAAATCCTGGCGCTGCGCCGATCCCGAAAACTTTTCCAACGGCGGTTATGATAATGGCTGGTATCAGGTGCTCGATACTCCGGTTATCTCTCTTCCTTCCACTGGCAATGTGGTCTTGAGCTTTGAACAATTCCGTTCGATCGAAGAGCCTACGGATTATCAGAATTTCGACGGTTGGGACGGCTTGAATGTCCGCATCAGAACTACCGATCAAAATTATGAGGATGCCGTTATTATGACGGATTGTTCGCCGGCATATAACTGCTCGAGTCTTTACAGCTTTGGTTCCATTCATGCTGAAGATCCCGATGGCGAACCAGGCATCCCCGGCTGGGGTGGCAGTTCGGATTGGGAATCCACTCAAATCACTATTCCGGCTGCTTTTCTGGGACAGGATGTCATCATCAGTTTTGCTTTTGCCAGCGATGAAGCCGAATCCACATCTTCCAATTCCGAACTCACCGGCATTTATATCGATGAGATCGAAGTGGCGAATGTGTTTTACCACGACGGTGAGACGACTACCGACTTTCACGGTTTTTCGAATACTCCTGTCGGCGGCGATCTGTGGCACGCTTTTATGAACGATGACAATATGAACGTAGCCGGTTGCTTCGATGCCGAGACCGGAATTTACAACGCCAATATGGAAAATTATCTCACCACCCAGATCGTTTATCTGCCGGCAAACAGTAATCCGTATTTCGATATGACGATCCAAACTACGCTGGATGATTCACTTTTTCCGAATTGCGATTATTTTTCCATCGAAGTTCAATATGCCAATTACGGACAATGGACGAACTGGAATTCCATTTCCAATCCTGCCGGCGATCCCAATCTGCCGCAAGTCGTTTTCACCGGCTCGGTTTCGGAACGAACTCTTTTCTCCGCTGGCTGGGCAGGATACAACGATTTGAGCGCTATTGCCGGTCATTCTGCCCGTTTCAGAATCGGATTTCATGCCAACAGCAACCTTCCTTCCGGCTTTGGGTTGATCATCGACGATATGCAGATTGTCACCCAGGTTTACAGCGGAACGCCTCCCCAAAATCTGGCAATCCAGCTAAATAACGATTATTCGGTGCAGCTCGACTGGGATGCGCCGACGGGAGTAAACGTTCTGGAATATCGAATTCATCGCCGTACCGATGGCGAAAATTTTGAACTGATCGCTTCTGAAACCGGAACTTCTTATTTGGATGATTCCACCGTTCCCAATGCGACGAATTATTATGCCGTTTCCGCGCTTTTGGATGACGGCGATACAGAACTTTCCGAACCAGTTTCCGTTTTTGTACCTCAAGCCAGCGCTTATATTTTGCAGCACGACGATGGCAGTTCCGAAAGCGGCTATCAGGCAGGAATTCTGAATGAAATGTCTGTGATTTTTGAACCGGTTTACAACGTTGCCGCTTTAACTCTTACCCACATTCAGTTTTATCTGGAAGAATTAAATGAAGGTGCGCTGGTACTCACAGTTCGGGAAGATAACAACGGATTTCCCGGAGAAGAGCTGACCGGTTTCCCGGTGAGTTTGGATCAGGATAATCTGCTCGCCGGCTGGAATACTTACGGGATACCGGAAAACGTCAGACCGCAGTTTGTTGCCGGCAATTTCTATATCGGACAGATTGTTTTTGTGAACTCTCCCGTTCTCGGTTTCGATCAGGATAGCAACGGTTATAGTTATTTATCCGATGGAGATTGGGCGCAGGTTTCCGATGGCAATTTTCTGTTGCGAACCATCATCGATCCCGAACCGGCTAATTCCACGCATAATGATGAAGCGCTGCCTTCCAACGTACTGAATATCTCGAATTATCCCAATCCGTTCAATCCCGAAACGACGATATACTTTGAAACTACAAATTCACCCGCATTAACGCAAATCGTCATCTACAATTTGAAAGGTCAACGAGTAAAAACTTTGCTGAATTCTGCGCTTCCCGCCGGCAGACATACCGTGGTTTGGAACGGCACCGATCTGAACGGAAAAGCCGTTGCCAGCGGTGTTTATCTTTATCAGGTAAAAACAAACAATCAAATAAAAACAAAAAAAATGCTGTTGATGAAATAGCATTTTGGAGGTAAAATGAAGAAGTTAGTAGTATTAATGATCTTGGCAGTTTTAGTGGGAACGATGTTCGCTGAAAGGATCACAGAGAATCAAGCCAGGGAAGTTGCCGAAATGCAGATCAGGGCTTTTGCCAAAGATAATTATACCATCGAAAGTACTTTCCCGATGCTACAAAATGACCAATCCGTTCTGGCTTATGTTTTTCAACTTAATCCCGCCGGATTTGTGATTGTCTCCCCCGACACCGACATCAATCCTGTAATTGGATATTCTTTCCGTAATCAGTTCGATTTTAACAGAACCGATAATAATACAGGTTACTTATTTGTGGAACACGATCTGAATTCACGTCTGGAATTGTTGTCCGTTACTTCACCACAAGTTATTTCCGCCAATAATGAGCTTTGGAATAGATATTTATCGGGAACGGTAAATTATGCCAACCAGCGCGACACACTTTGGCCCCCCGAAGGTTATTCCGATACGGAAGGCTGGGTGGAAACTCAATGGAATCAATCTCCTGCACCTTACAACAGCTTCTGCCCCATCGATCCCACGACTAATAACCGCAGCGTTACCGGTTGTACGGCAACAGCTCTTTCTCAGATATTATTCTATCATATGTATATTGGAAATGTTAGCTTCACTGATGACGATGATTATACTTCCATCTATACGAATCCTCCCATTTATATCGATGATCAGGCAGCCAGTCTGGATTTCCCTACCTTCCCGGAATTAAACGTTTATCTTTCCGACCTGATGGTAGCTTTTGCTTATGGTTACCCGATAACCAACGAGATGATCTCGGCTTTGAACTTCGGAGCCGGTGTTTCTGTTGAAACGAGTTACAGTTCCAACGCTTCCGGTGCTTACACTACCGATGTTTACGATGCCCTCCTCTATAAGTTTGGTTACGATACTGCCAGTTTTACATATTATGCCAATGCCACTTTTTATAACAATCTGCGAGATGATATGATGGCAGCCCGTCCGGCTCTGTTTGGCATTTTATCCAATGGTTCCGATGGACATGCCATCGTCTGTGACGGTTGGAATGAAGATAATGATTATTTCCATCTGAACATGGGCTGGGGCGGTTCATGGGACGGCTGGTATGATCTGCCTTCCGGCATGCCTTCCGGCTATAATGAGATCAATTCTGCCGTTTTCAATATCGAAGGCGGAACGATTCCTTTCCAGGTAAACGGAATGGTTTATTGTGACGGCGCTCCGCTCGACCAAACATATATCACTCTGGATGGTCCGCGCGATTACGAATTGCAGGTTACCGATCCCAGCGGATACTTCACAATACCCTATGTACACGCTGCCACTTATGATGTAACCGCTTACATCGAACTGGATGAAGGTGGTTATTATTATATAAATGAAAGTGTTACTTTAGATGAAGGTAACAGCAATCTCATTATCTATCTGGATGATTACTCGACTTTATCGGGAACGGTTTCGGCTCCCGTTAATACGGAAAATACTCATGTGAACATCTACCAGAATAATGTTCTCATCACGTCCAGCGTCGCCGATGCTTCCGGTAATTTTGAAATGCCCGGAGTAATGCCAGGAGAATATCAGGCAGTTGCCAGTTTAGCCGGAAATTACTTTGAAGAGCAATATTACACAGTTTCGGCAACCAATCAGAATATCAGTTTCAATCTGGTGGAATATCCCAACCATCACACGGTTTGTTTTGCCGGCGATGCCACCGATAAATTCCAGTTTTTGCAGGATATGAGTTGTGGGATTTGCTTAACCGGCGAAGATATTGCGGATTATGAAGGCGAAGCCATTGCCAAGATGAGTTTCATGGCGCCGTTCAATCCCGAAGCCGGTGAGATTTATGCTCAACTTTGGAAGGGTACTTTGCTCGTTTCGGAAAAACAGGTTACCGAGTTCACAGATGGAGAATGGAAAGATGTTACATTCGACGATTTTGCCATTATCGATCCAACCGCCTTATATTATGTGGGTTATCGTATTCATTCTCTTTCCGGTGCGATTGCTGCCGCCTGGCACGATGCCGGTCCGAATATCGCAGGTAAGGGCGGATTCATCCGCACAGCCAACTGGTTACCTCTGCCTGCTGCTTACGATTTCAATTTCTGCATCAAAGGTAAAATCATCACTCTATCTCCGGGTGGCAATGATAACAACATCGTAACGATGGAAGATCGGTTGGGAACGAATTATCCCAATCCTTTCAATCCCACCACAACCATCAGCTACAATCTGGCTGGCGACAATTTCGTGGAATTGAGCGTTTATAACCTGAAAGGACAATTGGTGAGAACTTTGGTCGATTCACGTCAGACTGCCGGAACGCATTCTGTGGAATGGAACGGTAAAGATAATAACCACAAAGCTGTTTCCAGCGGTATTTATTTCTACAAAATGCAGGTAAAAGACGGCTATTCGGCTACTCACAAAATGATCTTGCTGAAATAACAAAACTGCTGTACGAATAGATTTATCCCGGTGTCGTTATGATGCCGGGATTTTTTATTTTTTGCCACAGACTTGCGCAGACTGATCACAGACTATTTCCAATTTTGCACTATTCATGAGGTTGGCTCCGAGTGCATTTCGGAGAATGGGGATTGCCAAGGATGGATAAGTCTGGATGAATCAAAATCAAATCGCCGAACTTTTTGCCACCTCGGTACCAAATATCAGTATGCACATTTCCAACATACTGCAAGAAAAGGAATTAGAAGATATTTCAGTTATTAAGAATTACTTAACAACTGCCTCTGATGGAATTTTCAAGTTTGATTAATTCATTGCATATAAAAATAAAAAATCATTACCGTATTTATTTAATAATCACTTCTGATAAAATATAAATTCATATTTTTTTTAAATTTTTGGGAGAAATTTTGTTGTAAGATATTGTTTGAGTTGACAGAAAAAAAGTATTTTAATTATTTTATTTATATTTATTTATCGAAAAAGATAAGAATTAGCGGAGGGCGTATTCTATGTTTGGAGAAAAGAAGAAACAAAAGATAGCTGAAGAACAATGGAAAGCTGAAGAACAAAAGAAAGCTGCTTGTGCTTTAAATCTTTGTACAGTTTCAGTTTCTCAAATTATTGATTACAATGATTGTTATATACTTGAACAAGAATATCAAGCAATTCTGAATAATTTGAATCTAAAAGAAATGCCAAAAGATGAATCTTTATTAGATATTCTTAAACAACTTCTTGATACTATAACTTTTTTTAGAATTCAGGAAGGTGATAAAAAATTCGTTGAAAAAGATTATCAGCAAAAGATGAAAGATGCTATTTGGTCAGCCGTTCCGAATTTTGGTCTTATAGTTGCTGGTGGATTAAATCCTGTATCTATTGGAATTTCATTAGCGAGCCAGATTGGTATAGGTTATATGAATTATCGAAAACAAAAAGCCCAGAATAATTCTGAAAAAGAAAAACAAATGTGGCAACTTCAACGCTCTGCAATGGAGCAGTTTAATGGTCTTAGACGTGAACTTTTTACTACATCATGGCGTTTGGCAGATAAGTACGATTTTCCTGATGAATGGCGCTTAACAGAAAATCAAATCAAACAATATGATGAAATTTTGATAGATTCCGATGTACTTAGAAAGTATGAGCGTCTTGATATCATAAAAAATAATTTTAAAGCATATCCACCCTTTTGGTATGAATTTGGAAGTGCTGCAAATACAATTTCTTTAGAATATCAAACTAAAGATACAAATATAAGTAGAGAATTTTCAGAAAAAGCAAAATCACATTTTAATATATTTCACCAAGAATATATTCCACTTATGCGAGAGGATTTAATTGCCTCGTCTTGTGAGTTAGAGTATGCTGATTGCCTTTTGCTAAATAAAAATACCGAAAATTGGAAATCCGTAAAAAGTGAAGTCATAGAATGCCTTGAAAGGGCATACAAATTTGCCGGAAAAGAACTCGATGTTATTCAACAATGTGCATTTTCATATTTTAGAATTAATGAAATTGATAAAGCAAAAGATTTATTTTTGCAACTTGTAAATG
>Ga0116164_10000793_pt1 | contig 25766 bp, 26 predicted proteins | sample AD_UKC109_MetaG_FD_89888 | JGI IMG/M metagenome (GOLD analysis project Ga0116164, IMG submission 89888) | Active sludge microbial communities of municipal wastewater-treating anaerobic digesters from Hong Kong - AD_UKC109_MetaG | ecosystem: Engineered > Bioreactor > Anaerobic > Digestate... | reverse complement strand
CTATCTTGGTCATCTCCACTTCCAGTGGCACGAACTGTTCGCCTATCTCGTATGTCGCCACGGCGTCCTCCTTGGAATAGCAGACCAGTTCCTCCCTCAGGGACGGGTCCTCCCAGTATCTCCATATCTCGGCCCCGTCGATGTCGCTCTTGTCCTTCCCCATATACTCCTTGTAGACGACCTCTAGCTTGTACCTGGAGAGGTTGACGGTCTTTTTGACTATCGGGAACAGGCCTATATGGACGATGCCGGGTATCTCTGCGCTGTTGGAGTTGCCCCTCCCCTTTATCCTCATCTCGTTCACGAACCTGTGAGAGACGGCAAGCACAGAGCACCTCTTACGTATGTATGGAAGGTCGAAGTTGTCCCCGTTGTAGGTGACGATGATCTGTGGCGCCGCCTTGTCAAGGAAATCGAAGAATGCCTCCAGCATCGACTTCTCATCGGGACAAAATATGGAATTTGGGCATTCCTTCCACGTGAAGACGTGGGAACCCTCTGCATTGGCGGCGGATATCATTATGATCGGGTCCTCGCTCGGGTCCGACATGCTGCCCTTGCGATTGCAGTACGTTTCGATGTCAAGGCTCAATACGCTTAGGCCCTCGGCCTTGCCCTCGATCTCCTTGAAGGACCTTAGGTATCTCCTTCCCTCTCTCTCCTCCGTTTCAATCTCCAAGGGTTTGAGCAGTGGTATACCCTTGTCCATCAGGTACCTTCTGGTGTACAGGATGTCATATTCGAATATGTCGGCGTATTTTGATATATCGTCCCTCAGTTCCGGGACATGGAATGGATAATGGAAAAACACCTTGAGGCAATCGACGCGTTTCCCCTTCAGTCTCATCTCTACCCTTTCTATGTCCTTTACCTTCACCACGGTCTCCTTGTTCACCTTGACAAGGTCCAGTATCACTCTCTCGGCATCGTTGACCTTCGGTATGGCATATATATATGGGGTGTGGGAATCGTCATAGATGGTCATGCAACTATCATTATCTTTCACGAACAATCTGACAGTTGTCCTATCGTTCATGGCGACATAATCGCAATCGAAGATGATCATTAGATAAGGTATTTAAATTTAGTATTTAAAGATGTATGGGGATAGAATGAAGTTGGAATATATAGGACATTCTTGTTTTATTATAGAAGATGATAAGCGCATATTGATAGACCCGTTCATTACCGGAAATCCGTCCGCGAGCAAGGGAATGGATGACATGAAGGGCATCGACCTTGTGCTGGTCACACATGGCCATGGAGACCATCTGGGCGATGCCATGGAGATTGCCATTGACAACGATGCCACCTTCGTCGCGATGTACGAACTGACGAATTTTGCTGCAAAAAAGGGCGTGAAGAAGGTAGAACCGATGAACATCGGCGGCACCATCCATGTCGATGACGTTGAGATCACCATGACGAATGCATTGCATTCATCCGATTTTGAGGGGGGTGCCGGCCATGCCGCCGGATTCATAGTGTCCCTCAAGGACCATAAGGTGTACCATGCCGGGGACACGGGCGTCTTCTACGACATGAAGCTCATAGGGCAGATCTACAAACCGGACATTTCCATCTTGCCGATAGGGTCCAGATTCACTATGGGCATCAGGGAAGCGACCAAGGCGGTCGAGCTGATAGGTTCCGAATATGTGGTGCCCATGCACTTTGGCACGTATCCTGCCCTAGATCAGGACCCATACGAGTTCAAGAAGAAGGTTGGAGAAAAGGCCAAGGTGATAGTCCTCAAGCCTGGCGAATCAATCACCTTTTAATTTTTTATATATGGCCTTTCTGTTGACCACCAGGCCATATGATATACATATCAGTATGGCCACATAGGCCCCGCTCTTCATGATGATGAACTTGTTCAGTTCTTCGTTGCAGGTGTCGATCCTGCTCAGGCACTCGGCAACCTTCTTTGTGTTGCCCAACGTCTCATAGGTCTCCATGGCGTAGTTGAAGTACGTCTTCGCGTTTTCATAATTCTTTTCCTGGAACGATTCCTCTGCGATGTTGTAGTAGTTGTTTGCCTGGAGGTAATTTGTCGAGAGGTATATGTAGTTCTCGCACTCCTGTATGTCCGAGTACTTGTCAAGCCTTGAATATAGGTCGATGGCCCTCTCAAGATATGAGATGGCGGTCGTGTAGCTCTTGATCTGGAATGCGTTTATGCCCAGTTCTTTGAGCTGGTCCGCTTGGAACAGGACCTCTTCACTGGGCGTGCCTATGACCTTGACCTCCCACTCGCCGCTCTTGGATATCTCGTTCCCGTACTTGTCCTCATATTGAAGTTCTATGTAGAAAGTGTAGTATCCGGGATCGATCTTCATCGTGTCTGCGGACGTTTCAGCGACCAGCGAACCGGACACCCCGATCTCCGCTTCCTCGCCCTCAAAGAAGATCTCTGTCTGGAGGTCCCCTATCGCAGGGTCTGTAGTGGCAGTGATCGTGACGTTGTAGGCGCTTCCTGTGCCATAGTTGTTCAACTCTGTCGTGACCACAAGGGGATCTCCCGGAAGGACCTCTGTCGGGCCATCGACGGATATGGCCACCTTTGGATCCCATCTGTACGTCTGGATGACTATCTGGCCTTGGAGAACGGCCCTCTGACAACCACCCTCACAGGAACCGCTCTTGTACGACACGGTCAAGGGTATAAGGTGCTTGTCGGCCGGACAGTCGCTGTTCACGTAGATCTTGTAATAGGCCGTGACACTTCCATTGACGGGGATGAAATGTTGGTCCCCCATCTCAACTACGACCTCCTCCTCCACGTATTCGAAGTAGTCTGCGTTCTCGTCGGAGAGGTCCAACTTTATCACAGGGTCCCACATCATGAGGTCCGTGGTGTTGGTAATCTTGATCTCCAAGGTCACTTCCGACAGTGGGTCGGGTCTATCTGGATATATTGAGACCAGCGTTACAAAGCTGTCATCAGCACTGGAGAGATCGATATTTGACGCGGCTATTATGCCAAAAAGGAGCAAAATGACCAATAATCTCCTCATCCATCACACCTATGCGGCCATTATTATGGTGCACATGTTCCTTATCCCGGGACCAAGGCCCAATATGAGTATGACCATTTTTAATATGTTCTTTATATTGAGATTCTGGAAGTCGCCTTCAGGTATAATCCAATCCAGGAGATATAAACTTAATGTAATGAATATTATCTTCAGGGGAAACATGACCACGGGGCCGAAGATGTCGATGAAGTATCCTGTGAGCACATGCTGTTCCACATATCCATAGAACTGGATTCCAGTAAATGTCGTGGCCGCATCGAAGATATGGGCCCCAACGATGTATTCGTTTCCCTTGAGGAAGGTGTCATAGCGGCCCGAGATCAATCTCAGAGGAATGTAGAGGGCGCCGAATGAGCCAAGTATGTACACCAGACCCTCGGGCCTTTTTATATTATAGACTATGAGCGCAATATTCACCAAGGCCAGAACGACCCCCACCAGGAAGACATTCCTGTGGAAGTCGATATCGCGGTGCTGCTGAAGGATGCTCATCACTATCATCGTCGCTATGGTGACAAGCGCGATCGTGATATATATTCCCGGGGTGATAAGGATAGGGGTGTCAGGATAGACCTCCGCGTCCACAAGCGCCCTCGAGGTGCCGCCAAGGATCATGAACGGTATCAGTGAGAGGATGAGCTTCTTGTCTATCTTTACCCGTATCTTCTCGAAGAACTTGATGCCAAAGTAAGTTCCTATGGCAAATATCACCGCATAGGTCACGGTGTTCACGATATTATAACCGGAATGCTGGGTTATGGGGTCTATGAAGTACTTTGATATGAAATCGGATATTGTATCGAAGACACTGGCCATGGGTAGTGATTTCCAATGAAGTATAAAACCTTTTTTCCCTTCTAACCAAAATACAAAGTTTATTAAACATGATTTACGTCCTTAATAAACATGGATAGATACACCCATACCATGGAAATGCCAAGGAAAATAGTCATGGGAAGTGGGATCATCGACGAACTGGGCAAGGTGGTCGTTGAGCTTGGTTTCAAAGACCCCATCATATTGTGCGACAATATCACGTATGAGATAGCTGCCAAACACGCTTCGGAGCTATTGTCCTGTCCTGTCATTTTCGCTAAGCATGCCGACTTCTCGGAGGTGGAGAACATAGTCAATGAACTTCCATCCGAGGTCGATGTCCTTATAGGTGTTGGGGGCGGCACTATCATAGACCTTGCAAAGCTGTCATCGAGGCTTAGGTCCATACCTTTCATATCAGTGCCTACGGCGGCCTCCCACGACGGCATAGCATCCTCAAGGGCGTCTATCAAAAAGCGGGACGAGAAGACATCCATTCAGGCGCTTCCTCCCGTTGCGGTGATAGCCGACACGAAGATCATCTCTGGCGCACCATACAGATTCCTTGCGGCAGGTTATGCCGACCTCATCTCCAACTATACGGCCGTGAAGGATTGGGAACTTGCACACAGGATCAAGGGGGAATACTTCTCGGAATACGCCTACCAGCTCTCGCTTCTCTCGGCAAAGCTCATGATAAAGGACGCCAGTCTCATCAAGGAGGGGACCGAGAGGGCGGTAAGGAAGGTGGTGAAGGGTCTGATCACCTCCGGCATAGCCATGAGCATAGCCGGCTCTTCGAGACCGGCCTCGGGTTCTGAACATCTTTTCTCACACGCACTTGACGCCATAGCGCCAAGGCCTGCGATGCACGGGGAACAATGCGGGGTGGGGTCTATCATGATGATGTACCTCCATGGAGGGAAATGGGGCTCCATAAGACGGGCCTTGAAGACCGTCAAGGCACCTGTGGATGCCGAAGGCCTTGGGATGGATGACGACATCATACTCGAGGCGCTTGTCATGGCCCACAAGATAAGGGACCGCTACACGATACTGGGTTCAGAGGGGCTCACGAGGGACGCTGCCAGGAATCTTGCCCTCAACACGGGGGTGATCAAGGCATGATGACGCTTATAGGGGAAAGCATGGCCAGAAAGGGCATGAAGTTCGTATTCGAGGGGACTTCCGAGGCATGTGACACATGCAAGCTCAGATTCACATGCGCCAACAATCTTGAGAAGGGCAGGGTGTATGAGATAGTGGACGTCAAAAAGGTGAAGCACTATTGCCCCAAGGAGGACGACTATCTCACGCTGGTCGAGATAGTTGAACCTGCGCTTGAGTTCGCCCTTGACAAGAGGAAGGCCATCAACGGCATGTCGCTGCCGTACTCCCAACCATGCAGGAACAAGCGATGCAAGAACTGGGACACCTGTGTGCCGATCGGGCTCTCAGATGGTGAAAAGGTCCTGATAAAGAAGATAAAAGGGGACATCGAATGTCCCGAAGGTTCCAAGAAGCTTGTGGAAGTAGAGCGCCTCTAGGGGTATATCCTTGCCGGCGTCCTTGGGAAAAGACAGCATTCCCTGATGTGTTCCAGCTTCGATATCCACCTGACAAGCCTTTCTATCCCGAGACCGAAACCGGAATGCGGCACGCTGCCGTATCTCCTGAGGTCAAGATACCACTCATAGCTGTCTAGGCTCTCGCCCTCCGCCAGTATCCTTTCGACAAGAAGGTCCAGATTGTCCTCCCTTTGGCTTCCGCCTATTATCTCGCCGTATCCACCGGGTGCCAAAAGGTCGGCGCAGACCGCCCTGTCCCCTTCCTGCTTCATATAGAACGCCTTGATGTCCTTTGGATAGTTCTTCACGAAGAACGGGTACTCGAAATCCTCTGTCAACACCTTTTCCTCCTCGTATCCGAAATCGCATCCGAACTCTATGTCCACGTTCTTTCCCTGAAGGATCGATATTGCCTCGTCGTAGCTTATCCTCTCGAACTTTGGTTTCATGTCCCTGAAATACGATGGGTCCTGCCCGAAGTACTTCAGCTCTTCCTGATATCTGTCGCCCACGTAGTTGCATATGTGTGACACGAGACCTTCCTCTACCTTCTCGTTGCACGCCTCGTCGCACCAAGCCATCTCCGCCTCGAGGTGATAGAACTCGGTGAGGTGTCTCCTAGTCCTTGACTTCTCCGCCCTGAAGGACGGCGCGAGGGAATAGACGTTCTCGAACTGGAATATGGCGGCCTCCAGGTGCAGTTGGGCCGTCTGTGATAGATAGGCCTTCTGGCCGAAGTAATCGAGTGAGAAAAGGGTGCCGCCGCCCTCGCCCGCGACGCCGACGAATATGGGGGCGTAGACCTCTGTGAATCCTTCCTTGGCGAAGTATTCCCTTGCGCCCTGGATGACGCCCATCTTCATCCTCATGGCCATTTTCGCGTCCGTTGACCTGAGCGTGAGGTGCCTGATGTCAAGCAGCGCCTCTGCCCCGGTGTCCTCCTGGATCGGGAAGTCATGGGATGGTGAGATGACCTTGAGTTCCTTGCAGGATAGCTCTATCCCGCCGGGGGACCTTTCGTCTTCCCTCACAAGCCCCTTCACAAAGACCGATGATTCGATCTCGCACATCTTGGCAGCTTCAAAGACATCTTCGCTCACGTCCTGTTTCTTGACAGATACCTGCACGATGCCAGTTGAGTCCCTGAGGACCACGAATACGAGCTTGCCGTGCCTCCTCTTCCTGTAGACCCATCCGTAGAGGTCAACATCCTCTCCTATCTTCCCTGGTAAATCCTTGATGTAAAGGTCCTTCATGGTCACACCTAACAACACATTATTGATTATAAGCTCTAATGGACTGTTTTATAAATCTTATCAAGGCGTAATCGCCCGTTATATCCATTTCTTGCGATAGAGGAAGAATATTCCCATAAGGGCGGAGAAGAGAGATACACCCATCATTATCTCGAAGGCATAGGCACTGCCGCTGAAGGGCAGGTTTATGTTCATCCCGTATATGCTGGCAACGAGGGTCGGCAGCATCAATATGATGGTGACAGATGTCAGGACCTTCATCACCACGTTGAGATTGTTCGAGATGACGGAGGCGAATGCATCCATGGTGCCTGTGAGAATGTCGGTGTGTATCCTTGCCACCTCTATCGCCTGGCGATTCTCGATGATGACATCGTCGAACAGGTCCTCGTCCTCTGGGTAGAGATGGAGAAAGACGCTCTTTTGAAGCTTTTCCATCATGAGCTCGTTGGCCTTTAGGGACGTGGATATGTACACGAGGCTCTTCTCAAGATTGAGCAGCTTTATCAGCTCCTCGTTCTTGAGGGACTCATGGAGCTCGTCCTCGATCGCGCTCGACCTGGCGTTTATCCTGTTGAGGTAGTCGAGGTATGTAAGCGCACTATGGTAGAAAAGCTGCAGCACGAATCTGCTCTTCTTGGCGGGATTGATGTTCTTTACCCTCTTGGAGGTGATCTTTTCCAGTATGTCGTTGAACTTCAGGGAAACGGTTATTATCACCGTCTCGCAGATGATTATGCCCAATGTCATGGTGGTGAACTGGACGTTCTCCTCCTCGGGATCGAAGTGGGGCGTACGAAGGATTATCAGCGTGACGCTGCCCTCTATCTCAGTACGTGACCTCTCGTTTCTGTCAAGGGGGTCCTTGATGAAATCGACCGGTATGTCGAACTGCTGGCTCACGTCGGTGATCTCTTCCTCGGTCGGGGCTATCATCCTTATCCAGCATCCCTTCTCCATTCCCTCGATCTCTTCCAGCTCCTCGTCGTTCCTCTTGTATATTCTGATCATGCAATCACCTTGGGATGCCGTAAGGCCTCATTATATGATATATAGATTTTAATTTCTTTATTAAATGTTTGTAATGGTGTAGAGGACGCACATTGGGCATGTTGGCCCCCATATTCTGCGTTCAATACTGGCCTGATGTGAAAGAAAACTATGGCTCCATGAGATCCCCGGGTTATATTTCTTATTATATATTATCATTTTTATATAACATAGAGACTTACCGATGCAAAACATTTTTAAATGTCCCCTATGTTATTTCCCATACCGTACAAGGAGGAGTAATATTTGGGAAGGATAAGACCAAGATTCATTAAGAGGGTCGCTTCTGAGATCCTGGTAAAGTACACCGACGAGCTTAGCATAGACTACGACAAGAATCGTGACTTCTTGGAAGACGTTCTCGAGGTACCTAGCCAAACGGTCAAAAACCGCATAGTAGGTTATGTGACCACCCTCAAGAAGCAAGAGGAAAGGGCTAAGTTATCTTGATGTCGAAGGATGTCAGATATGTGTATGGAGAGTAGGGTTTTATCTTGGCCACGTTCAGGATAGAGGCCTTTCTTCCGTGTTGTTCTGCTCTCTCTCTGATAAGGTCCTTAACACCATCCATCTCATCATCCCTCACTATGGAATAGAAGTGTATGGTGCCACCTTTCTTTGTATTGTCCATTGCAGGGCCTAGGAATTCATGGGCCGTCTTGGGCAGATTCATGATTACCCTGTCCGCTGGCGGAAGTTTTTTTGTCTCCTCTTTGGAGTCGCCGCATATCGGAATGACGCCCTGGACCCTGTTTGTCTCGATGTTCCGCTTAAGATATTCTATGGCATCCTCGTTTATGTCAATAGCATAGACGACCTTGGGCCTGGAGTTCTTCGCGATGGCGATGGAGAACGGCCCGATCCCGCAGAACATGTCGATTATCTCCTCTCCCGGCTTGACCAGGTCTGAAACCCTCTTCCTCTCGTTGGCCATCCTCGGGGTGAAGAACATGTTTTTCAGGTCCATCTCGAACACGAGACCGTATTCCTTGTGCTTCGTGATGGTGCTCTCCCTGCCGGCCAGGTGAACGTACTGCCTTGTCCTGTACTCTCCCTCTATCGCACTGCTCTTGGAAAGCACGGTCTTATAGTGCTTGTGTGTCTCCAGGAAGATTTCAGCGATTCTCTTGGCATACGGTTCCAATGCCTCATCGAACTCCATGACAGCAATGTCCCCGATGGAATCGAAGGTGTGGATTCTCTCGATCAGGTCCCTGGCAAGGAATTCGCCCAACATCTCCTCGAAGGTATCTTCCCTTTCGATCTTCTCGAAGTCAAGCTCGATGTTTTGGGCCCATTCGATCTTTTCAGTCACAGGGAAGTAGATGTGTTCGTCATCCGTCACTATCCTGTAGCCAGTGAGGAGCCTTCCCTCATCCATCAGCCTCTTCCGGGTCTCTTCCCCAAACTTCTTCAAAGCCTTAACGCCTTTCATGTCTGACCGCCCTAAACACCTTGTAACCGCTCCCCCGCCTGACGATCTCTACAGATTGGAAATGCTTTTCCAGTTCCTCCCCGTAGCTCCTCGCTCCCTGTTTGGTACGCACCACCGCATAGAATCTGCCTCCATCCTCAAGATGGTCGTAACCTTGTCCTATCATCTCGTAGATGACCTTCTTCCCTGCCCTGATGGGGGGGTTCGTCAAGATGATGTCGAACGAGGTGCCGATATCATTGAACATGTCGCTGTCATGCACTGTCACCTTGACGTAGTTGGCCTTTGCGTTTTTCCTTGACAGTGACAGGGCCCTAGGATTGATGTCTGAGAGATGCACGTCTGCCTGGGGATACAGTCTCGAGATGATGATGCCGATGGCACCCCAACCGCATCCCAGGTCCAGGACACGTTCCTTGGACAGAGGTTCAATGGACTCAAGCAACAGTCTGGTGCCCTTGTCCAAACCGCCTTTGGCAAATACCCCCGCGTCCGTGAAGAAGTAGAAGGTCTCGTTTCCAAAATGTTCGCTGATTTTCGACAGATCGTGATTGGAGCGAGGGCTGCTGGAAAAGTAATGGTCCATTGAAAATCCTTTAAACAGAAAGCTTTTTAAACGTTGGCACATTCACCTAATAAGTAATTTATTCATGATTATTAGGTGTTATCATGGGATTTTGGCAGGGAAAGTCACGTAGGAAGAACACTGGAGGCAGGTTGAAGCTGGCCTGCAAGAAAAAAAAGAGAGAGATGGGTAGCGAGTTCATCGAACCTAGAATCGGCGAGTACCGTAAGAAGGTCACGAAGACCTATGGCGGTCATGAGAAGATAAAGATCAAGAGCACAGAGTTCGTGAACGTGAACACACCGGAAGGTTCAAAGAGGGCAAAGATCCATAAAGTTATGGAGAATCCGGCGAACATACACTATGTGAGGAGAAACGTCCTCACCAAGGGCGCCATCGTCGAGACCGACATTGGCAAGGCCAGGATAACCTCGCGTCCCGGACAGGACGGCGTTCTCAACGCGATTTTGGTGGAATAGACGGTTCCACCCATCTTTTAGTTAGTTTTATAAATTTCAATGATGTATATCATACAAAGTCGTTTTTGGTCATTGGTATGCATCCGTTAATACAAAAGGCGAAGGAAGAGAACAGGTCACTCCTTGAGAACGAGGCCAGGGAGATACTGAAGTTGTACGGTATAAACGTCCCACCCTACAGGGTGGCCTCCAACGAGGACGAGGCTGCGGACTTCGCCAAGGAGCTTGGATATCCCGTAGCCATGAAGATCCTTTCTCCCCAAATTCTGCACAAGAGCGATGCCGGGGGCGTGGTCCTCGACATCAAGAACAGTGCTGAGGCAAGATCCGCTTATGCAAAGATCATAGTGAACGCAATGAACTATGACAAGGAGGCCGATCTTCTGGGCGTCCTGATAAGCCCCATGATGAGACAGGGCGTAGAGGTCATCATAGGGATGACCCAGGACCCCCAGTTCGGACCTGTTATAATGTTCGGCCTCGGCGGTATCTTTGTCGAGGTATTCAAGGACGTCTCCTTCCGTGTCACCCCCGTCGACAGGGTGGACGCATCCGAGATGGTCAGGGAGATAAAGGCATATCCGATCCTGACGGGCATAAGAGGCGAAAGGCCCAAGGACATCGATGCCCTGATAGACCTCATATTGAAGGTGTCGGACCTCTCCGACGAACATTCCGAGATAAGGGAGCTTGACCTCAATCCGGTATTCGTGTACGATCAGGGAGTCTCTGTCGTCGATGCCAGGATAATACTGTAAGCTGTCACTCCATCTCTTCTGTTATCAGGTGCCAGGTTATGATCCGCTCCTTCCTCTGGCCCTTCATCCTCGCCGCTATCTTGAGGATTATTCTTGATGGCGACTCTGTGTACAGGCCTGCGAACTTGCCAACTTCCACGCCTTCAAGGTAGAAGTTTCCAAGCTCCCCCGGATCCTTGCTTATTCTGTACCCCTCCAATGTCCTGAGCTCGACCTTGGGCTGTCTGGAGATCACTATCTTCAACAGTTCGTTTAGGTTCTCCTGGTCCAGCTTGAACGCCACGTTGTCTATGGCATTGATCTGTTTTTGCGTGAGCTCGTTCATAAGACCCATCTCTGTTAATGGTATATAATATTTAGGTGTTGGCTTTCCTTATCTGTGCATTGTTTTTCAATTATGCAAAACATTGATAATTATTATAAAAACTTTATTATTTTTTAATAAATAAAAAAATACATCAATTTTTTAACTTTTAAGCAAAATTAATCAAAATAAATTAAGAAAAACTTAAATAAGACTATAATATTATTTATTTTCAGATAAAAACTTAAATGTGGTGAAACAGGATGAACGCATTCAAGACCGTAAGAAAGATGGGATTTGGTTTCTCATTTGCGAGAAAGATGAAAGAGGAGAACGCAGGGGCGGCCGCATTCACCGACAACGGCCACGCCCTCACAGCAGAAATGAGCAACTATACCAATGACAGGAACACATTCAACGTCCTTTACTGAGGTGAGAATATGGCAAGTGACAGTAATAAACTCTCAAAGAATCTATGCAATGCATACTATGACAGTGCCTTTGATGCAAGGGCGACCTTCTCAATGGTGCTGTAAGGGTGTGGCCCGCAAGGGCCACATCCACCTGATATCCCTATTTTGGAAAGTGATGGTCCAGAACACATTTATATATCATTCAAACTGAACTTATTCTTGGCATGTTGACACTTGAACTAGATGGCCTTCTTGACGAGGTCGGGAAGCATGATGCCGGCACCCTGGGAGTCCAATTGCCCTCCGGGTTGAGGCAGAGGGCCAGGGAGATAGCAGGGTTTTTCAAAAGTCACGGTTATGAGGTGATATTTTCAGGAGACCCATCCTACGGCGCCTGCGACGTATCCGACGATGTCCTTGCATCGGCCGGTGCGGACCTGCTCTTACATTTCGGACATTCGCGCATGGTCGGACCCTCGAGGATACCTGTGATATATTGGCATGTCAGGGATGACATCGACATCGCGGCCGTCATCTCGGGCAACATTGAGAAGATCCGGAGCATGGGGAAGCGCGTGGGCCTTGCCACCACGATACAGCATGTCCACAAGCTTGGTGGGGTGAAGTCCCTGCTGGAGGATGCCGGACTGTCCGTGATGTTGGGTGAACCCATCGATAGGGTCTCTTTTCCCGGTCAGGTACTGGGATGTTCGTTCGAGACAATGGACGCTCTGGACGTGGACTTCTTCATATATATAGGAACGGGCACATTCCACCCCATCGGGATGTCGTTGTCGACGGACAGGGAGGTATTGCGCTGCGATCCGTACACGGGCACCTGCGAGAACGTCACCGCGGAGCGGGACAAGATACTCAAGAAGAGGTACGCGATGATCAACAAGGCAAGGGACAAGAAGGATTTTGCGGTGCTCATATCGACGAAGAAGGGCCAATACCGTTACAAAGAGGCATTGAAGATAAAAAAGCTTTTAAATCTAAATCAAAAGAGTTGTGTTCTTATCTTTGCAGAGGAGATAAGCAACCACATCATCCAAGATTTCGATTTTGACGCGTTTGTCGTGGCAGCTTGTCCAAGGATAGCTATCGATGATGCGATCCATTTCGATAAGCCTGTACTGACGATACCCGAGGCAATGATGATGTTCGACGACATTGATTACAGATTTGACGAGATACATAAGATTTAAAAGAACAATCAATTATCATTATTAAAGCGGAGATGTAAACATGAAGGATGAAGGAATAAAATCAGGTGATTTTGTCATACCTGGTGCAGTCCTTGGCGTAGGCGAGGAGTTCATGCCCGGAGAGGGGGCATATGAAGAAGAGGGGATAATACACTCCTCAGTGGCCGGCATAGTGGATCTTGACATGGAAAAGAGGAAGGCCTCAGTGGATGCAAGGACCGATACCCCCCCTGTTCCAAGGGAGGGCGACGAGGTCATATGCGAGATAGTCGATGTGAGACCCCAGATGGCCTTGGTGGAGTTATTGGTCAAGACGGAAAACGTGAACAGGGCGTTGTCGGCACCCACCACAAAGGGAAGGGTATACATCGCACATGCCAACAAGAGATATGTGACAAAGCTTCAGAACGAGTTCAGGATAGGCGACATAATAAGGGCAAGGATGAGGGACACCAGGAAGACCCCATACGAGCTCTCGACCGTCGGTTCAGAGCTCGGAGTGCTGCTGGCGTACTGTACCAAGTGCAGGCACACCCTCGTGAAGAAGGGCACCAAACTCGAATGTCCGGCATGCGGCAGCGTAGAGACAAGGAACATGGCCAGCGACTACGGCAATGTGAAGATATAGGTGGACGACATGGAGATTGAGACCATCAGTGACGGTGGAGACCAGATTGAGATAAGGCTCCATGGGGAGAATCACACATATCTTAATCTTTTGAGAAGCTACCTGCAGAAGGACAAGGATGTGACATTCGCGGCCTACAAGATCCCCCATCCTCTTCTTGACAACACAAGACCCTTGCTCAAGATCCAGACCAATGGGAAGAAGACCCCTTGGCAGGCACTGAAGGACGCCAACAAGTCCATACTTGCCGATGCCGAGGAATTCAAAAAATCGCTATGAACGACTCTAATCTATCGAAGTTCGGAGACGTTTTGGTAAATTTCCTGTTTTCAGCAGCCTATCTTGGTTCCAAGGGTCTCTATGACGGTTTCAAGGTAACCAATCATGTTCTAATGCAGGCCTTGAACAATTCGAGGTTCAAGGCGCCTCCCAGAAGCGACAAACATCAGAGGGGAGACTATGTCGAGGCCTTGATCGCAAAGGCCTGGGGGCGATTGCTGACCATGGATGAGATGGTTTCGTTATTGTCGGACTCGATAGCCGATGCCGATATGGGGAGCAGGGAGAGCAGCACCGATGCTCAGATACGGGCCTTCACCGTTCTTTTGGACGAGATATATGAAAGGGCCAGTGGGGAGCAATTGTTATAGTCATTCCAAATACTATTGTATAAATTCTCCTTGGACCACCGTACCCTCATGAAAGGAACATTGATAATCTCGTTGCTATTGTTGTCCATGCTATCCACCCTACCGATCGGACAGATTGATTGCACAGAATCTGGCGGTCTCGTTATCAATGAGATAATGTTCAATCCTGGATGCGTCCTGGACAGCAGAGGGGAATGGTTCGAGCTTTATAATCCGACCGATTCCCTTATCGTACTGCGCGGATGGAGCTTCACGGACGGTGGCGGGGACCTGTTCATCGTTCAGGAAGAGATCTCGATACCGTCTAAAGAATACCTCGTGTTCGGAAGGAACGACGACCCCCTCTCCAACGGCGGAGTGAACGTTGACTATAAATACAGTGGCATGTACCTGGCCAACGGCGGCGACACCATCATGGTGGTCGACCCCCAGGGAAATGTGATAGACAACGTTGATTATTCATTGAAAGGTTTCCCTTCCGAGAGCGGAAGTTCCATAGAATTGAGGAATCCATCGCTCGACAACTCCCATGGCCGGAATTGGAGCATATCAACTCATGACAATGGGGCGGGGGACAATTGCACCCCAGGGTGCATTAACAGCTGCCACGAGGAGGAGGTCATCGGCACAAGCACGATACCCATCATCGCATTTGAGCTCATGCTTGACGGGAGACTCGGGAACGAGTGGATATCGTCACTGACAAAGGAGGATGATTCATATGACAAGGCCTCCCCCGTCCAGGAGGAAACGGTTGCCACAACGGAACATTCAATGTCGGCGCTGTTCTGTGACAACAAGGGCCAGTACTATGACAACAGCAAGGCGAAGATGCTCTACAGCCTCCTCGATGGGCTGGACATCGGGACAAGGACCCTGAGCGATGGCCCCATCGAACCAGAACACCTTGAGGGTATAGACCTGCTCATAATCACGAATCCCCAGTCCCGCTTTGATGACGAGGAGCTCGGCCATATCGATGACTATCTTGAAAGTGGAGGGAAGCTGCTATTGACAGGACAATACTTCAAATACATATATGCCGAAGCGCTCAATGACATTTCAGCCAAAAGGGGGATCCTTTTCACATATACGGAGATCATTGACGACGAGTCCAACACCGGTAGCAACTATTATCCGAGGATATTGATAGACCTGGATGGAAAGAAGGAGGTCAACATCGCCAATTCCTGCGCCCTTTGCATTGTGGACGGAAATGGCCTCATCTACTGTGAGGATAGCTCAAGGGTAGTTGATGCCGATGACCATCACCTTGACATGGCATCATGTGTGGCGGCCCTGACCGGGGACGGCTCGATACTTTGCATAGGAACATCATCCATCGTCACCACCACGCTGTACAGGGCAGATAACTTTGAAGTTATACGAAAACTGATAGAATGTCTTTTGTTCGGTGGATTATAGGTCTGTTTTTTTCCACCGAAAGCTTTTTATATCTCATAAAAAAACATCTATTGGCTGTTTTTGAAGTCTATCGACTTATTATCCTAAAACATTATGCCATAGTAACTTGACATAAGTTTGTGTCAATTTGGATGTTTTTCGGATTGGAAACAGTCGAATCGTAGGATATTGCAAAGCTTCTTAGACACTATCATTGCATAACGACTTCCAAAAAGGTGGTCATTTGTCATCAGAAGATATATTGAATAACATTGCTAAAGAAATCAAAAATAGTGTACCTAACGGCACAATAATCACTAATATAGATTTTGAAGGGCCGGAAGTGGTCATATATACACGAAATCCATCCATGTTGGTCAGCGATGCGGATCTTATCAAGGAACTTGCCAAGAAGTTGAGAAAGAGGGTGGTAATACGTCCAGATAGCTCTATCATCATGTCCGAGGACGATGCTATCACGAAGATCAAGGAACTTGTCCCTAGGGATGCGGAGATAACAGACATCTATTTTGACCCTGGCATCTCGGAGGTCATCATAGAGGCGAAGAAACCCGGACTTGCGATAGGAAAATCTGGTTCAACGCTTAGGGAGATAACGAAGAACGTCAGGTGGGCGCCCAGAATCGTCAGGACCCCCCCAATATCCTCCACGTCTGTCCAGGGCATCCGTAGCACCCTTCACAGGGAAAGCGCTGAAAGGAAGAGGATCATGAAGGCGGTCGGACATAGGATATACAGGAAAGAGAACATCCGCTCCGATTGGATCAGGATAACCGCCCTTGGCGGCTTTAGGGAGGTCGGAAGGTCCTGCCTCCTCCTGCAGACTGACGAGAGCAACATACTTCTGGACTGCGGCGTCAATGTCGCATCGGACGATCCGACCAAGGCCTATCCATATCTCTCCAGCCCGGAGTTCAAGTATATATTATCATCAAACGAGCTTGATGCCATAGTGCTCAGTCATGCCCATCTTGACCATTCGGGTTTCGTTCCGTACCTTTACAGGTCGCTCTATGACGGACCTATCTATTGCACACCCCCAACAAGGGACTTGTCCATGCTATTGCAGAAGGACTTTGTGGAGATAGCCAAGAGGGAGGACAAACCCTGCCCCTACTCATTTAAGGAAATAAAGGACGCCATCACCCACACGATACCCTTGGACTACAAGGAGGTGAGAGACATCTCCCCTGATGTGAGATTGACATTCCACAACGCTGGACACATCCTCGGCTCTGCCATAACGCATTTGCATGTGGGCAACGGTCTGCACAACATTGCCTACAGCGGTGATATAAAGTTTGCAAAGACAAGGCTGCTGGAACCCGCCAATGTGAGATTCCCACGTTTGGAGACATTGATAACTGAGAGCACGTACGGAGGTTCCAAGGACATACAACCAAGTCGTGATGATGCCGAAAGGGCCCTTCTAAACACCATCAGGAGGACGGTCAATCGCAAGGGAAAGGTCCTTATCCCTGTATTGGCCGTGGGCCGCGCCCAGGAGATGATGATAGTGCTCGAGGAGGCGATGAGGAACGGTTCGCTTCCGCAAGTGCCCATCTACCTTGATGGCATGATATGGGAGGCGACAGCCATACACACGGCTTATCCCGAATATCTTTCCAAGGCCTTAAGGGACCAGATCTTCCACCATGAGCACAATCCTTTCCTATCGAAATGCTTTGACAACGTACCCAACTCAAATAGGAGGAAGGACATCATCGAGGGAGATCCCGCAATAATACTCGCGACATCCGGCATGCTTATAGGCGGGTCTTCAGTTGAATACTTCAAGGCCTTTGCACCAGATGAGAGGAACTCCATAATATTCGTGAGTTACCAACCTGAGGGGTCCATGGGGTCACGCGTCCAAAAAGGCTGGAACGAGATTCCCATGAAGGACGAGACCGGCAGGACACAGGCGATCAAGGTCAACATGGAGATCAATACCATTGAAGGTTTCTCAGGTCACTCTGACAGAAACCAACTGATGAGATTCGTCAACAGGGTGAGCAACGGTACCGAGAGGATATACACCAATCACGGTGAGAGTGGAAAGTGCATAGACCTCGCGTCCTCTATATACAAGGTGCAGCAGAGGAACAAGATAGAGACAAGATCGCCGCAGAATCTCGAGACCTTTAGGATATACTAGTACAGGATTATCAGCAAAAGGGCGGCCATGGACAGCGAAAAGGAAACGACATCGCTTGCGCCCATGCTGCATTTCCTGTAGTAGCTTCTCTTTTTGTATATTCCAAATGCCCTCCCCTCCATCGATATGGTCAGGGAATCCACCTTTGAGAGGGCGGACATTATCAAGGGTATGAAGGTGAACCTGGCCATCTTCATGATCTTTCCGACGCTTCCCGCATCTATCCTCAAGCCCCTGGCCACCTGGGCGTTCCTTACTGTGGACGCCTCTATCTGGAAGACCGGGGCCAGGCTCATGGAGGTGACTATCATGTATGCGTACCTGTAGGGAACTCCTATCTGCATGATCCCGTTGACGAACTGGCTCGTGTTGGTGGTGGAAACGAACAGCATACTCGAAAATATCACACCCACGAAAAGGGACGCCTTTAGGATCCCGTTCTCTATGCCTTCTCTCGTTATCAGCAAGAAATGATATTTAATAAGGGGGTCCCCGTCCCTTGTGAACAACACGTTTATGAGAACAAGGGAGAGTGATAGGGTTATTATGAATCTTAATCCTCCAAGCCTTCTGGGCGAGAGCCTTGCCATAATGTACATCAGGGCTAACAGCCCCAGGAGAAGGGCGGTCCTAAAAAGGTCATCCGACATGAACAATGCAACGCAGTAGGTAACAAGGACCACCATCTTCAACACTGGATGGAACGATTCCAGCACCGTGCCCCGGTTCTGAAAGGTGATCAAGTGCATTCCCCCATGCCCTTCGGAATGAACTCGTTCCTATTGTCCCTCTCCATCATATTGAAAACGTTCTCAGGGCTGTCATCATAGATTATCCGTCCGTCCTCGAAGAAGACTATCCTGGTGCAGTACTGTGATATCATCCTTGGGTCATGGGACACGAACATGATAAGATTGTCATCATCCCTGATGTCATCCAGTATCTGGACAAGATTAGTTGCATTCTTGAAGTCCTGGCCTATGAACGGCTCATCGAGCATCAGGATCTTGGGTCCATAGGAACATACGGAGGCGACATTGAGCCTTCTTTTCTGGCCGAAGCTGAGCTTGAACGGTTTCTTGTCCTTGTCGACGGGAAGCTTGAACCTTTCAAGGAACTCCCCCGTGTCTGGAGGTCTTACATCGAAGTTCCTTGCGGCAAACTGTATCTCCTTCTCCACACTGTCCTCGAATATCTGATGATTGGGATTTTGGAAGACGAGACCAACGTTCCTGGCGTTGGACGAGATGCTGTTTTTCCTGACCTCTTTGCCCATGACCCGTACACTGCCCTCATCGGGTCTCAGGAATCCCAGTATGGTGTAAAGGAATGTGGTCTTCCCAGATCCGTTCTCTCCCATTATGCATATCATTTCGCCTTCGCGCGCCTTGAAGGACACTTCCTTTAACACGTCCCTGTCCCCGTAGGAGAAACTGATATCATCGATCTCTAGGATGACCGAACCGTATCTCATCTCTAGGTCCTTGGCCTCACCTTTCAATGGGCTGCACATGCCATATTCCTTTAGGTCCTTGGTCGACAGTACCTCGTCAGGGGACCCACTGGCGGTGATCCTGCCATCTTCCATCCTGATCATGGAGTCGGCGTACCTTATCAATGATTGTAATTTGTGTTCCATGACCACTATCGTCATGTCAGTATCCCTTTTTAACGATATGATGGAATCGAATATCTCTTTGGTGGCGACGGGGTCAAGATTGGAGGTAGGTTCATCAAATATCAACACCTTCGGTCTCATGGCCAGCATGGACGCCAGGGCGATCTTTTGTTTCTCTCCGCCTGAAAGCTCGTATGTGGCCCTTTTTCTGAGATGGTCCGCCTTCGCCATCTTCAGTCCCCAACCTATCCTCTCCTCGATCTCATCGTGGCTGAGATTAAGGTTTTCCGGCCCGAAGGATACTTCTTCCTCGACGGTCAGCGCCACAAGCTGGGATTCGGGGTCCTGCTGCACTATCCCCACAAGGGAAGACGATTCGAAAACGTTTCCGTCGATCACGTTCTTTCCATCAACGAGGATGCTGCCCTCGGGTTCGCCCAGCTCCCTTGAGAATCCGGCTATACAGAGGGACAGTGTCGACTTGCCGCATCCTGACGGGCCCGTGACCAGCATGAACTCGCCCGGGGATATCTCCAACGTCACGTCATCGAGTATCCTTTCTTTGGAACCTTTGAATTTGAAGGAAAAGTCCTTGATACTTATCATCACTCTATCCTCAACTCTATAAGCATCCTGACCCATTCGCCCGCCTCGCGACCAGGGATGATCATACGGAAATCGCCATTGTCATCCAAGGTTATTATGGCGTTCTCTATTTCCAGGAGTGCGTCAAGGTCGAATTCTACCCTATAGGCATCGCTCGCTATGGCTATTAACTTATCGCCCTTGGGTCCTGCCTCGTCTATCAAGAGCCGGATAGGGATCCCTTCATAGTCCTTAGGGGGTTCGTATTGGTACGTTCCCACCATCTCGGTGTTCACGACCATCAGCTCGTCCTCGTAGTCCGCGTAATAGATCGAGAGCTCGTTCTCCACATTTCCGGTTATGTTCAGAACATTGCCGTCCGGTCTCCCTAACTGGTAGTATGCGGCACCGAAGGCGAGTGAGAATATGAGCCCTATGGTGATGACCTTTTTGATGTTCAGCGCGCTTCTCTCCAGGGGTTTGTCCTCTTCTATCAGGTCAACCACGGACTTTGCGAAGAGTCCGGCGAATATGACGCCAGATATGAATGCCACGGCGGAGAGCGCCAGGAAGAGGGGCCATGCATCATAGGTCGCGAAGGCCAGTTGGAAGAACAAGATGTTCGCACCGGTCGATATCCCACCCACAAGGGCGTACATCTTTGCCTTGGGATTTGAGATGAACAGGAACGCGATATCGATGATCGCCGCCTGGAAAACCGTCAGCGCAACGGCCAGGATGCCCAGCTTTCCCCCTGTGAGGAATTCCACGAAACCCTTGAGGAATCCGGCGAGGATGGCGGTTCCCTTTTTCTTAGTTAGGCCGTAAACCAACATTATCCAGAAAATGTGCAATCCAGCCATGAACTGGCCGGCACCGAAAGGCACTCCGAAGAGATTGTTCAGCATATTGCCAAGATATCCCACATAGGTGGACAAAACCCCCCCGAGGGAGGATATGACGGCTATTAGCACAAGGTCCCTGGTGGAAAAGTAATATTTCGATGCCATGGAAGGAGTCTATGATATTTCTATAAAAAAATATCGCTATTCAAATTATCTCCCACAAGGCGTCCATCTCCGGCATCGGGAGGTTCCTGCCATTCTCCGTTATCTTCCCAATGAAAGAGTAAGGTATCGAGGCACCTTCCAGGAGCGACGCCGCGTCTTTGGTGTTTCTTTCAGGTATGGTGGCCATCAGTGTGCCGGAGCTGATGAGATTCAATGGATCAACGGAGTAATGGGCACATATCTCCCTTGTCTCACGGGACACCGGAATCTTGGAGGTGTCGACATCGAATCCGAAACCCGAGGCTATTGCCATCTCGTTGAGAGCTCCTGCCACACCGCCTTCCGTAGGATCGTGCATCGAGGTTGCAAGGTCCCTTATCAGTCTGGCCTCGGAAAGTATGGAGAGCTTCTTCGAGTATCCCTTGGCGTTGTCCACCAGGTCCTTCCCAAGCATTTCGGAGAGCTCATCCGCCCTCTCATGCGCGAGTATCGACGTTCCCTCTATTCCCGCGCCCTTTGTCAACAATATGCTGTCGCCCGGTCTCGCCCCTGAGGTCGGGACGTATCTGCTGGTCCATCCGAACATGGTGCCACAGATGATATTCGTCTTCTGGTCCGGCACCATCTCAGTGTGTCCCCCGATCAGGTATGCGCCGATATCCTCGCATGCGGTGTTTATCTGGTGCATTATGTCGCGCAGCTCCTCTTCGCTGGCGTGCTCCCTCAAGAGCACTATCGCCGTCATGTACCTTGGATCGGCACCCGTGGCCGCTATGTCGTTGGAGTTCACGTAAACCGCGTGATACCCTATGTTCTTCGAGGCTCCCGTCACAGGGTCGCTGGCAATTACCTCATAACCGTTCTCTGTTTCAATGACAGCGGCATCCTCGCCTATCTTTGGCCCCACGACAAGTCCCTCGGGCCATTTCCCCATAGAGGACATCACTATCCTTTTTAAGGTGTTCACGGGGACCTTTCCGGATCGCATGGAAATGACTTCATATAAATGCTTAAAAAGATTGCTTATAAAATAAAGGACTCACCCTTCCAGTTCACCCGTCACCTGCATTATGAACTCATTGAGCAGCACCTTTGAATCGTCCATGAGGTCTTTCACTATATGGGGCATGGACTGCCTCATGACGTCCTTGATGACCCTCGAGGTCTCTGGGTCGTCGATTTCCAGCGTCTTGTTCCCGAACTCGTATGAAATGTGAGAATCCTCGACAGAGAGCTCAAACTTCCTTGACATGTACCTTAGGAAATATCTGTTATTGATGTACATCTCGATGTCGTCCGTGTTCAGCCTTTCTCTTTCATCTGCCTTCGTGAACTCCAGGTCGCCGCACTTAACGGTCTCGTCACTGCCTTTCTTCTTATAGTACAGTTCACTCGACTCGAGAAGGACATTTTCATCGGAAAATCCCAAGTATGTGCTTCCTTCGGTCGTCAGTATATCAAATGCGAAGGGATAGCTCTCAAGGCTCTCGAACCCGTTATCCTTGTCAATATATTCCTTCCCCCCTATCTTGATATGGGAGCCTTTGCCCTTGAGGTCTGCGATTTCTATCGATCCAAATTTGACATAGTCACCATCCACACCCTCCAACACCTTGAAGAAGGGAAGGTCTATCTCTGTCTTCTTCTTACCCTTCGTTATCATTATTTTGAGGTCCTCCAACTTCATGGAACTGTTCTTTTCTCCTTTCACGAAGATGTTCGAGAGCTCCATGATGTCATCCTTTTCAAGTCCAAGGCCCTCCAGGTCCTCTTCCGTTGCCATACGATGATCGGTGTTGGGGTCTGAACAATCATTGCCCTTCGCGTGGCACATGCCTATGAAGTTTTGTTTCTTTGAGAAGTAATTGGACGTTATCTTGTAATTGCCCTCGCCAAAGAAGACCTTGCCGCATTTTTCCCCATCCCTTTCCATATCGACGAAGATGGCACCTTTCCTTACCTTTAGCTTGGCTATTGAACCCAATATAAGGTCCTTTTGCAAAACCTTGATGGGTCCGGCTGCCCTGGGCACATCCCTTACCTCATCCATCACCTTTGATATGTTCTCCACCTTCTCTTCGAAGATGTCATAGTCATGCGTCTTTTTCGAGGCGCCTATGATGTAACCGACGGCAAGCGCGGCGATTCCCACCAGGATGGTGGCATCCTGATATTTTATGAAAATGTCGAACACCTTCATCAATATCCATGAGAGGACTATTAGGAATCCCAACGAATAGAACGTTGACCTTACCCTCCAGTTCGTGTTCTTTATTGTGGTGGCCCTGACAGTGAAGCTAATGGCGAAGGTTATCAGGGAGATACCGAGCGTGAAGTTGACCTTTCCCTCCCATATTGGTCCCAACCAGCCTATCCAATTGAATATCAGTAATATTATCCATATGCCAAACAGTGTCGTACCAGCCTTTCTAAATGCGGAGGAGAGATTCTTTCTTATCTCTCTTCTGGTCTCGAATCCTCCAACGAAGGAACCAAACACCCAGAGGGCGAAGGCAATGATAAGGAATTCCTCCTTGTACTCATACTTGCCAAGGATGTCCGTGGCCAGGGCCATCAACCACAAAAAGAAGAAAACTCCACCTATATTATGAATATAATTTTTGATATTATGTCTTCTCATCCAAATACACCTCATCTTTCATAAGTCTAAAGAACGTACTGGCAATGATGAGAGTCTGTTTGCCAAGCTCGGTTATGGAGTACTTTCCCCTGAATCTTTCCTGCCCAACTAGGTTCACTTCCATAAGCACTGTCAGATGGAACCTCAAGGGGCTGTGGTCCAGACCAGTTATCTCCTTGAGCTGGGCGAAATACTGGTCGTCCTTGGAGAGGGATTTGAGTATCTTTATCCTCTCCTCGTTCGAGAGCGCCTTGAAAAAGTCTGCACAAACACTTTCCTCAAGTTCAATGTCCTTTATCTGATCATAACCAAGTTCCCTGCCGTTTGAGAGCAACATGTTCTTTATCTCAATGATCTCGTTCTTCAACTCGGAAAGTTCGGCCTTCAGGGTTTCCATGTTTACACGTATCATTATAATGTACTTGAAGTATATAAATATATCTTTTGTTTATAGAGTCTATTTATTCTCTTAAGGTTGATCTTTAGGCGTACAATGTCGCACAGACATTCCAAAATTTATCTTGATACCGGACTGGCCCGAACAATGGTAGAGATACCCTAAAGCATCACGCACTGGTACACTTCGTTCGTTTCGGAATCCTGGACAATGATGACAACACCGCCATCATCTGGCACGTCCAGGGTGACGGTAACGCTCTCAATGCCATCAAATGACGATATTCTGGTCTCAAAACCATCGATTGTCACATAATTGTAGGTCTTTGAGGATATAGAAACTCCATTCCTATAGGAAACGAACACCACATCCACGCTGGTGGACGAGTCTATTCCCTGCGGCTTGATCAATGCGTTGATGACCTTTTTTCCAGGTTCTAGTACGGAATCAGTCATCGTGGCCTGTATCCTTACCAACAGGTCTTCCGCAAGATTCAGTTCAACAGCCGAGGCGTATTCGTTGTACGTGTTGGAATTGCCTCCGGAGATCTTCTTATTGCCATCGATCATGGCGACAGGATATCCACCCACGCTGTATTTTGATATCCTCTCTGACGAGAAGGATGTCTGGAGGGCGTCGTTGACATGGTACTCCAACACGACCACCTTGCCAGGATAGTATAACAATATGTCTTCCATGGCATTTTCAGCGAAGGGGCAATATACACAATTCGCCGATGTGATCAGTTCCAAGAGCACGAACTTGTTCTGCTCCTCCACTGTGTTGACGTTGAAGTTCAGGATCTCCGACTCTTGACTGCCTGTGGACTTTATCGTTAGGGTCACCGTGCCTTCCAGGCTGCCGGCAGAGTCATCTGGCACGATTATAGATATGCCTATTGTTATCTGTTCATCCTCCTCGAGCGTGACGGTCTCTTTGGAGATGTCGTATGTCCATCCGGACGGGAGAGATGTGAGCGCCATAAGGATATAAGTGTCGGAGAGGTTGCCCATGTTCCTCAGCTTGAACGTGAACGTCGCAGTTGTGCCCGGGAGGACCTCCCTTGACATCTCGGTGCTGGTGACATCAAATGAGTAGGAAGGATCGACCGTTGCCGTGAACTTGATGGTCTTGATATTATCCGGATCGTCTTGCGATGAGACCTTTAGCACGACCTCACCCACATCGTTGCCCTGGGCGTTGCTCGGGGCCGTCATCACCAGGATCACATCACCTGTCTTATTGGCCTCTATGGTGATCTGTTGCTCGAGCAGTGTTGCACTCCATCCGGATGTGAGGTTCTCGAGCCTTAGATAGTACGAGTCGGAATCATTACCAGTGTTCGCTATCTGTGCGCTGAACTGCACAGTGTCGCCAACACTGACATACTTCTCGGTATCGTTCTCATTGAGCTCATAGCTATAGATGGCTTCAGTGGCAACATTGAACACCTGACTGCTCGCGAACTTCCCGTCCTTCGTCCTCGCTATTATCTTGAAGGTGCCCTGGGCGTTGGCCTCGGAGCCCGACGTCGTCGATATCCGCACCGTGAAGCGGTACTTCTCCTCGGGTTTCAACGATACTTCGATCGACAGGTCCTCGTAGGCGGCGCTCTCATCGAGAAGCGTTATCTGCCACCCGGCGGGAAACGCAACGCTGTCGTCGTCCACAAATATGTCGTACCTCGAGAAGATGTTCCCCGTGTTCTGGAGCGTCACGGTGTAGTCGACGGTCTGGCCCGGCAGCGTGGTCTTGGAGTTCTCG
>Ga0116164_10000789_pt1 | contig 25782 bp, 14 predicted proteins | sample AD_UKC109_MetaG_FD_89888 | JGI IMG/M metagenome (GOLD analysis project Ga0116164, IMG submission 89888) | Active sludge microbial communities of municipal wastewater-treating anaerobic digesters from Hong Kong - AD_UKC109_MetaG | ecosystem: Engineered > Bioreactor > Anaerobic > Digestate... | reverse complement strand
TTTTTAGTTGCAAATTGTGAGTTACTGGAATTTAACGATGTAAGATTTGGTGATATTCAAACAGAAGGCATTTATGTATATGATTCAAATTTGGTGAATTTAAATCATTCAACATTTGAAGATAACAGAATTGCTTTGAAAGCCAACAATATTACTTTGTCGATGATAGATACAGATATTTCCGATTTTCTATATGGTTTAGTTCTTCAAAATACAGATTTTAAAGCGGATAATATTACCATTAAAAATGGAAAAGACGGGATTTACCTCTACAATTGTTTCTCACAACTTATAAATTCTTACATAGAAAGTGGAGAAAAAGGTATCTTTTATAATAATGAACTTTTTAAAAATCCTTCTGATATTATGAGTAATATTAATTTTGCAGATATTGAATCAATTCAGAAAAATGATGTTGTGTCTTTGATTATGGATACCAATATTAAATCGGAAGTAGCTATTCATATTTCTTCAGGGCCATATAATGTCGTTTATAAAGGCTTACCACCAAATGGGAGAATGATTCATGGTGGAATTAGCACAAATAGCACGGTAAATAATCAGGCGATTGGAAGGGTTATTTATTTGAAGCAAGGTGAAAATCTCAATATGAATTTTGATTTTGCAGCAGGTGAGGAAAATATTTCAGCTCCTACAATTCCAATTTCTAAAATATTGAATATTATACCTTCTGAAAATGGAACTGAAACGGAGACAAATATTGATGCACCGGAAGAGATAATAAATAAATATAAAAATTAAGGGGTGTAATAATGAGAAATAGATTTTTTATCATTGTCTTGTTTATTCTGATGTGTGGAGTATTATATGCTGAAGAACCGGAATATTATAAAATAACAGAGTTTTCTTTTGATTACTATCCGGATATTTTTTTTACACTTGAAACGAATAACCCCCTTAAGAGAGATCTTTTATCTGTTACTGAAAAGAGAAATGAAATTTCAGAGTTTGATTTTAAAGAAGAAATTACTTCAGAAAAAAATAAAGTTGAATTTTTGATAGTATCTGAATATTCTCAAGAGGATTTAGTAGAAAACAGATATTTAATACATGATAAACTTCTCGAATTACAGAAGAAATTGGAATTATTACATGATGATGTGAAGGTTACAGTTGCTTTGTTTGATGGCCAGAATTTTATCTCAGAAAAAAATCAGGATAAAGTGATATTTGATTTGTCTGGTGTAGCCAAATCTGAGAAATCCGATGAAAGGATTCTTTCTTTAGAATATTCAACACTTACTGAAGAGATTTCAAATGAGTTTGACATGAGATCAGAAAAAAAATATATATTGTATTTTTCAGGTTATTCTAAACTATTGGATACTTCAAATGATACTAATGCAGCTTATAATCGTTATAGTAATTTTGAGCAGTTTAAAAAGGATCAGGAAAAGTTAGGTGTTCAAACATTTTTGTGTAATGAAAATCTATTAAATACATCTGATAAATTTATTGATGATATTTATCATACAATTAATTTAAATACATACAATTATTTATATAAGTATTATTTTGGTTATCGTGTTCCTTTAGTTTTAAATTTAACTGAAGTTCACAGAATGAGTCTTCAGTATGCCGGTGAACAATTGATCAATTACGATTATCAATTGAATTATTCAGCTGATAATCATTTTATTCTTGATGTAACTACGACTAAATATCCTTCTATAGAATTTTCATATTACAATGATGGTCAGTCTATAAATGAAAAAAATCTAGTTCTTTATGAGAATTACAAAAAAAATGATTATTTTGGAGAAACAGTGCAGCAAAATGAAGCCATAGATATCGTTTTTGTTGTTGAAGACAGCTTTTATTCGAAAATTTATAATAATTATTTATTGAATGAATTACAGGATTTTATCGATACACTGGAAGAAAAAGGTTATTCATTAAGGATTGGGTTAGTCAGATATTCTGATTCAGCAGAAATTAATCATATCTTATCCTATAACACTGAAAAGGTGATGAAATCTTTTTCGAAAAACGAATATTCCTGTAATGGTTTTGATTTCTATAGTGCTTTAGAAGCCATTGTAAAGGCTTCAGAGATGAATTTTCTCTCTTATTCCTCCAGAAATGTCATATTTTTTCAGGCAGCGGATACCTTCTTTTTTGACGAAAACAGAAAAATTCTTCCAGATAGTGTTGAAAAAGCACTGTTAAGCAGAAATATAAATTTCTTTTCTTTTTCAAATCATGCTTTTTTTGAAGAGTTGAACTATAGGGTTTCAGGAAACACTGTTATGAATACTTCTTCATTAAGTAGTTTGATTAATTATATTTCATTTAAGAATGATTTTGATTTTTACGCTCTCAATACTTCTATTGGAGAAGAAGCTGATTTGATTTTATTTGATTCGGGAAGACTGATAAAATCAAATTATTTGATTAGTCTTGATGATGTTAAAGACAATTTCAGGATCAATACAATAACAGCTGCTCCATTTGTAGCGAGGCGTGGAGAAGAAGTGATATTAAATTGTAAGACAAATCCTACGAACAACGTTTCATTTTTCTGGGAAGAAACAGGTGAAAACGGAATTAAGAATTTCAGGGATGGTAATCAAAAACGTTCAGTCACATGGATAGCGCCTATGAAAAAAGGATATTATACACTTTCGGTTAAAGTGGAATATAGAAATTACAGCCTTGATGGCGAAGTTGTGGTGCTTGTTGAATGAAGAAGTTGACAATATTTATTTTATTCGTTTTTTTATCTCATACCATCTTTTCATATATTACGATGGTGAAGTTTGATGATCATTATTTTCCTCAAATTTCGTTAGAGTTTGTTTCTGATTTTTCTATTGAAGAAAATAAATTATATGTGATTGAAAATGGCGCTAATTCTCTGCCGTTCACATTTACAAGTCGATGCTATAAGTTGAGCAAACCACTTGAAATAGTCATCTTTATCGATGAATCTACTGCATTTGAAGAGAATTTTGATGAAACTCGCAATGAATTAATAGAGTTATACAGAATGGTTAGAAAGAATGGATATGATGTGAAATTAAGCATTATAACTTCTTCGGAGAATAAAAATAAGGCCTATTTTTCAGGTAAGAATAATTTATTTTCATACGATGAGACGGTTTTTGAAGACCTGTTAAACAAGATATTCAATCATCAAAGAAAGAGTGTGTCAGACTTTAATTTAATTTTAAAAGGATTTTCGGAATATTCATATGATGAACAACAGCAACTGGTATTTATTATCATTACAAGTGGTAAAGAAATAGATTCTATCGTGGATAAATTGTACTTAACAGATCGAATTATTTTTAAGAAAAGTGAGCCTGATATTTTTATTTTTTCTGAAAATGACTCTTTTTATTCAAAGTTTTACTATGAAAAACTTGTTAGTGATGTTGGAGGAGCTGTTTTGGTTCCTGAAGAAAATTCGATAGCCGATGTGTTGAATTATTATTATGGAGAACAACTGTACAAAAACATCATAACTTATGTTTCTGATGAGCAAATAACTCCACAGGAATACTTTATAAAGCTGTTTTTTAATGATACAAAAGAAGAGTATGTACTAAAAATGGCTTCTGATTTTTATGATGATATAAGAATTAATTCAATAACTGCGGTTCCTTTTCTGGTAAAATCGGGAGAAATTATCACATTAAAATGCCTGACAACGCCATCTGATGATGTAATTTATCAATGGAAATGTGACTCAGGAAACTTCAATAATTATTTGCCAACCAATAATGAAATTCAATGGGAAGCCCCTTTAAAAGAAGGTATGTATATCATTCGAGTACACTGTACTTATAAAGGATCCGATATTGAGTCAGAGAAAGTAGTTTTGGTAAAGAATTAAATAGTTTGTCAATTCTATGATTAGACTGGTGTATTAAATATTTGTACCATAAATCAAAATTGGAGGTTGTGTATGAAAAAATCAAGTTTTTTGATTATTGCATTAATTTCTTTTGTAACTTTCAGTGTTTCATTTGCGAGTATTAAACTTATCAGTCCTTCAAAATCGGACTCTATTATCGGCGTTCCTATTATTTTAAACTGGGAATTAGAAAATGACATGGCAGAAGAAATTCCTGTCATTTATTCTATTTATTTGGGAACTTCACAGGAAACGCTTGAATTATATGAAGATAATCTCCTTGCAAAGGAAAGGGCAATATTTTTCCTACCGGATGATTTTAGCGGTAGATTGTATTGGAAGATTATTGCTTACAATTCAACCGGCATCATTGATGAAAGTGAAATTAATTCATTCAAATATATCAGTTCAAAAGATTTACGGTCGTATTTTTATGGAAAACCAAATGAGATCAAAATATTGCTTTCATGGGAAAAAAGCAGGTTTAATCTTGATTTACATTTGACGGGAGAGAATATAGCAGGCGGGGATATTCACATGTTTGCTCCTCTTTCAGACGAAAACAATGGAAGTCCATGGCCTGGAGAAATCAGAATGAAATCCTATAGAAGAGAGAATAAAAATTATAAAGAAATGACTCTGTCAAAGGCTTTTCTCGACAAATTCCTTGATTCGGAATTCAGATTAAGTGTTGAGAGCAAAGAGGGAGACATCTTGAGTGCAGAGCCAACTGTTGAGATTTATTTTGACGGAGAATTGGCTGAAATCTTTGAACTTCCGGATGAAAAAACAGATTGCTATTGGAATGTCTTCGATTTTATACAGGCAAATGCGGATGATTTAAGAATTGATATTGTCGACAAGCTTTCAAAAACATCTTCCAGTCTTTGGACTGATGACAGAGATTTAGAAGGGAATATTCTCGTTGATCCATATTTACCAATAAAACCCCCTGTTCTTGATATTGATATAGAGGCTGATTTGAGACTCGTTGATGTTGATGATTTCATCGATATTCTGGAAGATCTCGATATAGAAGTTGAAACGGGAGATCTTGAAGTAGCCAAGATTGTCTTGCCTCAGAATGTTGAACTCGATACAGAAACAATGTCTGTTTTTGTTAATGATGTTGCTTGTAAATTATTCATAAGAAAAGCGAAGAAGATAAAAACAACTGTAGATATCATGTTTGTTGTTGATAGATCGGGGAGTATGGATAGCGAAATAGCAGGTGTAGAGAGAAGTCTTGAGAAATTCATCAATCATTTAAATGAGATAGGATTCAATGCAAGAGTCGGATTATTACCTTACGGTAGTAATGCACCAAGTTCTGCAGGCTGGCAGGATTTATCCGATTATTCTGCCACACTTGATTTCATTTATAGAAGATTAAATAACAGTGCCGGTGGTTATGAAGTTCCGTATACAGCTATTAATTATGTATTCGAGAATGCAGGATGGAACAAAGATGCTGAAAAACATATCATTTTGGTTACTGATGAAGATTCAGAAGAGAATGGCAGATATGAAAGTTTAAGCAAATCCAGACTCATCAAAAAACTCGGCACAGAATACGTTGTTCATACAATTCTTTCACCGGAAGATGATTATAACAGAAATGTGACAAACTACACTTCTGAAGCAGATCCAAGAGAGGTAGCTGAAGAAACAAATGGTATTATTGAATATACGGATAGTTATGGAAATGTTGATTTGACAACTTCCGGTATCCTTAATTTTGCTGAAAATTCTTATTATATCTTCTTCGAAAGACCGGAAGGCATTTCGGGAGATATTGAAATCCTTTATGAAACGAATAAAGGAACAGGTTATTCATCATCAAAATAATATCAATATTGCTGGGGCTTTTAAAAGCCCCGCTTTCTTTTGAGAAATAAAATGTGATTTTTATATGGAGGGGTATTATGAAGAAATTATTGTTTCTGATAATGATTTGTTTGGCTTTTAGTATTTCTTTTGGTAGTTTGACGCTGTTGGAGCCAATCGACGATACGGCTGTTGGTAATTTTCCAATTATTTTAAAATGGGACTATGAAAAAGAAATAACCGAAGAAATTCCAGTCTATTTCAGTATTTTTTTTGGGACTTCGAAAGATAATCTGGCATTGTATTCAAACAACCTTCTGCTTGAAGAAAGAGGAATCTTCTTCCTGCCAAAAATAAAGACAAGAAGAGTATATTGGAAGATTGAAGCCTATACACAGAATGGGTATTTGGAAGAGAGTGAAATTAATTCATTCCAGTTTATCCCAAACACTTTGATTGTAGAAGAAAATCCATATATTAACAATATAAGAAATATTGAGATATTCCTTGAATGGGAAAATGAAGCGATTAAATTGCGTTCACATTTAACCGGGTCTCTGGATAACGGAAATTCTTTTCACCTCTTCAAACAGGGGATGGAATCGCATGACGGAAGCCCATGGCCGGGTTATCTTGATTTAAGTTACAGTACCCAAACTGAAGTAACGATTATTAATAAGCCAATTCTTGATTCAGTTTATCGTTACAGTGTTGAAGATTTCACGAATAATCGAAAAGTTCTTCCAGAAGCCATAGCCAAATCTAATGCTGTTGTATCGGTCTTTGTAAACGATGCACCAACAGAAAAAGTCAGAGTTGAAGCACCGGATGGTAAAGGTGTTTTCTGGAATGTCTTTGATATCTATATCACCGAAAAAGGTGAAGTTGAATTCAATTATCTTAACAACTTTACGGATGATTATGAGTCTGTTCTGGCCCCTGATATAGAAGATTATGTGTTGGAAGACCGTATTGAAAATAAACCAACCCCGATATCAACACCAACATCTGGTTCTGATCCTGAACTTACACCGGAACCAACAATCAACATAAAGGACTACAACAAAACATTGGAAGGCATTTTGTTATCGGATGAAGAATTTGAAAAGCTTTTTGCAAAAACAGGAAACTCAGCATCAGAACAAAGTGCTGTGAAAATTGTTATACCTTATGGAGAAGCATTTAATGAAAAATCTGTTGTTGCACTTGTTGATGATGAACAAAGCAAATCAACTGTTGAACAGGCAAATCGCACTCAAATTGCGAACGATGTTCTGTTTATTCTCGATATCACAGGCAGTATGAGTGAAGAAATTGATGGTATACGGAAAAGTATAAAAGAATTTATCGCTTATTTGAATACACTTGGATTAGACATTCAAATGAGTGTGATGCCTTTTGATGATAAGGTTCCGGCTTCTACTATGAGACTCAATTGGCTGGATTTATCCGGTCTTAAAGAGACAGAGAATTACTTGGATGGATTAAATGCTCATGGTGGAGATGATTTGCCTGAGAATCCATATTATGCAATAACTTATGCTTGTGACAGGGTAAACTGGCGAAAGAATTCAAACAAGATGATTTTATTGATCACGGATGCTCCGGCACATGACCCGTTCAACAGGGGAGATGCTGGAAATAAAGCCATCTCGTTTAAAGCGGATGCTATCGAGCGCATTCAGGACGATTTTGTCTTACATGCAATCATCACGCCGGGATATTTTGATTCAAAGGATACCGATTTTTCATCCTATGATGATCCGAGGGAAATAGCTGAAAAGACCGGTGGTATATTAAAATATGCAGACAGCAGAGGAAATATTGATCTTACGAAGAGCGGTATTCTTGAGTTAGCGGAGAATTCCTACTATATCATCTTTGATAATCCGGGAAAAGTGGGACCGGAAGATTTCAATCTCTTGCTCCAAACCGCAAAAGGAAAATACAGAGTAGAGATAAAAGAATAATCAATTATCTCTACAACCTAAATGGATAAAATTTAAGCGGGGAATTTAGAAAATTCCCCACTTTTTGTTTTTTTCTACGTTTGGTGATAAACTCAGGAAAATACAAAAGGGGCAAAATAGAGTGATTGGCTCTGCCCTTTTTGTGGATTTAGAATTTGTATAATAAAAAGTTTTTTACGAAACTATAATATGACAGAGACTCTGCCCCTTTTAAAGAAATTATTTTCTTTTAAAGCTTCTTTTAATATTTCAACGGATTCGTCTGAAAGAACTATATCGCAACCATTTACTGATTCTGCATCAATAATAAGTGGATTTGTTCCAACATTTATGTTTTTAGCAACAGTTATAGATGGGCAGTAATTAAAAACTGCACCAAGATAATTTTTGTCCAGAGTTTCACAGGAATAGATGATTTCGTTATTACTGTTAAGGATTCTTGGTTGTATTGCTTCAATAAGTTCCATACCCGTTGTGTCAATTACAACACCTGTGTAGTATGCTGGTTTTTCCTCGGCTTCTTCAAATTCTTTCACAGGTGTTTTTGTTAATTCTGAAAAATCTATATCTGTAACTTTCTGGTTTTCAGGGATTCCAAATTTATTGATTAATATCCCCATTATTCCCGTTCTATCTGTAAGCGGGACACCCATTTCTATCCTGTATAGGCCTTCAATTTCATAGACACTTTCAGCAACAATTTCTTCAATTACTACTTCGGCACCTTTTAAGATTCCCTCAAAAGTTTTCGAAATTTCATTACTGGTCAACATATTTTCTATCTGTACATTTGACTCTATATAAGCCCCTTTGATGATTTCCAGAAGTCTTGCCTGTGCATCAGCAAGAGCGGCTGTTCTGGCTTTGTAAATTGCTTCTCCCTTAGAGTCATAGCTGTTTATGATACCAAATCCGGTTGCTTTTACCCAGCCATTCTGAAGTGTTGTAAGTTTTATTCCTGATTCTAAGGTTGTTCCGATTTCTTTGTATGAATCCAGATCTCTTAATATTGTCAATAATCCGTTTTCGCCTACCATATCCAGGGCAATTTTTACCTTGTAAAGAGATACCTTTGGTAAATATTCTTCTTCAATGATATAAGCCCCTTTTAACCAACCAAGAACTGCAGTTGTCATTCTTCTATCAGTCAGTATCCCATCCTGCATGGTTTCGCCGCCTCTGAGACTAACTCCTTTCATTATTTCAAGCATTCTTTTTTGTGCATCCATAATGGCTGCTTCTCTCGCTGAAACAAATCCCCAGGGTTCGCCAATGAACTGTTCAGGAACAGCTCCAATGCCAGTACTGATAATCTTTGTTGCAGTGACTATTACTTCACCTGATTCTGGACTTAAATATTCTCCTGTACAGATTTCTTCTGATTTTATAGAAACTTCATGAAGCAGTTCCGGAGTCAGATCCTTTACTAAGTATTCAATCATGTATTCTTCTACAATAATTGATTCAATTAAGTCAAGTACTTTTGAAAAATCTCTGTTTTTTTCTATATCCTTCCAGATTCCTCCAACGTTTCTGGCGATTGTTTCAAAATTATACGGACTGAGTGCAAATACACACATGCCAAAACTTTTTAAAGCATTGATAATCTCTGGCTTGGTGATGGATGAGATATCAGTTCCATCTTCTCTTTCATGTGGAGCTGCATCGGTAATGAGAATTAATATTTTCTGTGATCCTTCACGGTAAGAAAGAGAAAGTGCAGTTTTCATAGCATCCAGTGAGGCTTCTTTTTTATCTGAGCCATCTTCAGGATTTAAAACTCTTAACCAGTCTTTAAATTCATCGACATTTGAAGTAAAGTTATGAATTTTTCTTACGGAATCTCCAAAGGTTATTAGAGCGATATTATAATCAATACCGGTTGCTTTCAGATTTGATGTGAAAGCATCAATTCCTCTGTAAAGTGAATTGATTTCATCTTTCATACTTCCAGTAGTATCAAATACAAAAACGAGATCGACAACTGAATGTTTAAGAGATGATAATTTCTCAGCAGAAAATGTCATTTCTTCAGCATTATCTGTAACGTTTACTATTACCCCTTCGTCCGATGAGACATACAATTTGACTGCAGGGAAATTAGATGAATCAATACCTGTTAGCTGTACATAAGAAAATGCAGTGAAACTAAGTAAGAAAATCATAAAACCAAAAATAAAACCCTTTTTCATAAAATTCACTCTCCTTTTTGAGCTGTTATTTTTTTATCCGTCATTTCTATGATGGAATAATTTTGATTATCAATTTCTTCCGCTATTGAAAACATTTCCCCTTCAAGTAAAAACATAATAATACCATTTGAAAAGTTAATAGATTGCGAATCTGGAAATGTGTTTTTAATTATTTTCAGATCAGAAAAAGAACAGTTGTGAATTTCTACCATAACCTCCGAAGCTATCTTTTTCAGATGATACTCGTTTTGATATCTTTCAACTGAATATCCAAATTCTTTGAGACGATTCATTAAAACACTTAGATTACCGTCATAACGCAATTTATATTTAACTCTGTCACCATATCCCTGGACATTAGTTAGAGATTTGATACCAGATATTTTTTCGAGATTTTTTTCGAAATCATCAATTCCTGTAATAATAAAAGTCAGGGTATCTTTATCCATACTTGTTTTTAAAAACAACTGTGGGATTTTTCCACTCAGTTCAGTTATCAATTCTTTTGCAAGATAATGAATGGTTTCCATATTGATATTTCCCTGATAACTTTTAATATCAGTGAAGGCGCCGATTTCTTCGGCGGTAAGTGCATCAATGAGTTTCAATTTATATTTATAAAAAAGTGTTTGGATAGTGTTGTTGTAAAATTCTGTTTCGTTAATACTATACGTTGCCTCTCCACTTATAATATATTTCGTGCCAAACCAGAAAGATGCTTCATCTATATCTTCAATATTATCCTTAAGCATGACCATTCTATTTTTATCTTTTATGGTTTCCAACTGTTCGTAATCAATTACCTCTATTCCATTTCTAGATAAATCATTGATCAGCATGAGTCTGAACGTTTCATCACCTTCCAGAAAGAGAAAAGTATTGATTGTTTCAATAGATTCAAGAATATCTCTTAAAGACTGTTGAATATCGGCAATCATCACGTTTACATTCAACGTAATCCAGAATAATTCATTTTCTACATCAAGCTGCTCATTTATTACATCGAAGGATTCGACAAATCCATTCGATTTTTTAAAGATAGAATCCTCGATCAATGTACCGTTTCTAACCAATGATTCCTGAGAGATCAGGGTACCTACAGCTTGTTCAATAGATAGTCTTAAAGCATTTTCTATTGCTTTTTCTCTTGCTGTTTCGATATTTCCGTCTGCTATCCCCCCCAAACCAACTACTTCTACATTTATAATTGAATTTGACGCAAAGAAATGTGTATTTGTTAGTAAAAGGATAAGTAAAAAAAGTATAAGTGTTTTTTTCAATAAAATCACTTCCCAACCAAGTAAAAATCGTACGATATTGAATACTGGGAGTCAGAAGAAAAAATGTTCAGTATATGACTTAACTCATAAATGTTATTACACTGATAAAGCATTTCTTCTTCAAGTTTTCTCTCAGTTCCTACAATTAAAATATATTCTTTTACTTCAGCTGTGGTATCAGATAATTCGACCTGTGCACTTAAATTAGTATTTCCAAGGGTTCCTCCCATTTTAAGATAACTTATTGAGCCATTTGGAGTTGCTGAAAAGATCCAGTTATTCGGGAATGAAGATGATATTTTAAAGGAAATAACCTCCTCATCGTGAAAAACAGTTCCATTTTCTTCATTTACTTCAATGTTTAATTCGTAGTCTCTGCAATTAGTATTTATCGGTGCGCTCAGGACATTCACCGCTTGTTGGATATAGTTTTTCAGTAAAGCATCAAAAGAATGATTTAAAATAGTAACACCGTTTTTTTCAAAAGCATATTGATAAGTTCTTGAAAAAAACTTGCTAAGTGTTCCGGTATCAACAAAATTGAGGTGAAGAAATATTTCATTTTGTTCCTTATAAATTTCTCCTTTGAGGAAATATTCAGCTGATTCAATGAATTTTTTGTCAAGAGAACTGATATTGTTTGGCAGCCTCTTTTCCTGCAAGAGTGTTTCAATATCCTCTCTTTCTAAAAGCTCTACACCATATTCAGATTCAAGTATCATTTGAATCTTTGATAAAATAGCCGTTTTACTTATTTCTTCAACTTCAGAAATAAATTTACCGAGGACAATTTTAATTTCTCTCTGAAAAACATCTTTAGTTGGCAGTTCGGTAATAGTATTTAAGGCAAATAGATTTAAAGTAACGGAAATAACTATTACTACTATCAGGATGATTTCTTTCAATTCATCACCACCTTTTTATTGGTTATATAAGATACTGTTATAAAATATAATTTTCGGCATGCATTAAACTATTATTTATTGTTTTATTAAAACTAATCTGAAACCAACAGTCTTCAAACTGTTTTGCTGGTTTATAAAATCTCTATCTTTTATTCTGCAGTCAAAATCAGAACTTTTAAAACTACCTCCTTTAATGATCCTTTTTTTGTTTGTTGCCGATGAGGTGACAAACCAGTTGGTTACTTCATTTTTAGTATATGGCACATGAATGTCGTAACAAAGTTCACATACATTTCCGCTCATGTCATATATTCCAATAGAATTTGGCGCCTTTGTTTTGACAGGCATTAATTCTTTATTTGAGTTTCTTAGGTAAACTGCTATTTCATTAATATCATCAGAACCTGAATATAAGTATTCTTTACTTTTATTTGTTCCCAAAGCGGCGTATTCCCACTCCATTTCTGTTGGAAGTCGGTATCCTTTAACCTCCGTAATATCTTCTGTTCTTTTACCTTCCTTATCAAGAAAGTTTCCTTCAGCATCATAAGCTTCTGGTAATCCTGCTTTTCGGCTTAACCAGTTTGCATAATAAATAGCACCCAACCAGTTTATATGAACGGCAGGATAATCTTCATAACCATCATCAACAAGATAAGTATCGTTTTTTATGAGGATCATACTATCAGTTATCTGAATATCGATCAAGTGTGTCTTTCCGTAATTTCCATCATTTCTGATGTCCATTTCATTAAGAAATTTACAGAGTTCTTTGTTTGTCACCTCATTTTCATCAATATAATAATCATAAGTAATGTTAACAGTATGACTTGGAATTTCATCCAGGTCGACACCAGCTGAGAAACTATCATTACCAGTTATAAACCACCCTTTTTCTACGAAAATCATCCCATCAGGTGTATATTGTTTTTTATCAACCTGATTAATCTTCATAATTTCTCCGGCTTTTATATCGATGATTTCAGCTATTACAACTTTCCCATTATCTTCAACAGATATTTTATGACTTCCGGGTTGTACATTAATATCTAAAGGAACCCAACCCTGGAAAACTCCGTCAATATAAATACTTAAAGATTCTGGGCTTTCAAATTTGATTAAAGATTCTGTTATAATCGTATTTTCAGTAACTGATATTAATTCTTTCTCTTCAAGTGAAACATTATCTTGAGTATTTTCAAACTCAAAATAAGATGAATTCACATAATTGCCGTCAATGAAAATACGAACGTACCATTTTCCCGGGTACAAATTAAGTTCGTTGATAAAAGAAGAATTTTTGTTTTGAAGAAATTCATATCCTGAAAGTGTCCGCTGAATGCCAGTATCGGTATTTAAGCAAAGTTGGGGATTTTCAGAACCATCATAATATATTTCGTTATTTGGTTTATACCAGATACCGTAAACTTCATGATCAATATTCCAATTTTCGGCTTTTAAACCAAAAAATATTCCGGTATCTTCATCACTGAATATGTTCTTTTTATTCCAGTTGATATCATACATTCCCGTTTCAATATTTGACGGATTTGTTTGATTTTGTTCAAACATTGAAATCAATATTTCTCTGTTTTCGCCCTCGGATATCTTAATTAATTCTTCGTAGTCTAAATAACTTTCATTTTTTACCTCTATTTTCATTAATCCTTCAGGAATGAACAACATATCATCATAATCAGATATCTCTTCGTCGTTAATTTTTAGTATTGAACCAGCAGGTATCCCTTTCAGTTTGATATGAGCATATCTTGCAGCTAATTGAATTGAAGTCTGCTTTACAACACCGTTTTCAATGAAAATATTTTCCGGTTTGGATTCTCTGAATCCGTCTTTATTGACTATTAATTGATAATAACCAACTTCAATCTCTTCTTTAAATGGGGTTGACCCATAGAAATTTCCATTAAGGTAAACTTTGGCTTCAGAAGGATTGCTTTCCACCTGAAGGGTGCCTTTTTCAATTATTGTGTTTTCTTCTTTTCTCATCCCTTTGGATGTAAGAATAACCATATCGCCTTTTTCAAATATAATTTCATCGGAGAATAATTTCATACCCGTTAAATTTCTTGTTTCAACTTGATGTTTGCCGGAATTTATTTCCATGGAAAGAGGTACCCGCCCAACGTGGTTTCCATCAACAGAAACATTTGATCCAATTGGTTCTGTGATCTTTAAAATGGTTTTCAACTCAACAAGAACAATATTTATAGTTTCTATTTGAGCTGAATGCATGATGATCTTTCGGGAGAACTTTGAAAAACCATCTTTTTCTACTTCCAGCCAATGTTCTCCAGGGTCTATATCAAAAGATGGGGTTTTTATTTTTTTACCATCTAAGGTAATGATCGCACCTTGTACATTGATCTTTAAATCAATTTTGGCAGAAGTCTTTTTCAAATTAATTGTCAGATTTTCAACCTCACCACCGGAAGAATCTTGAAGCAAAAACTCTTCAGCAAATCTCTCATAACCTTTTTTTTCTACATTAATCAAATGTTGTCCTGAAAAGATTTCTGTTGTCAACGGACTCAATCCAATATGAGCATTATCAAGATAGATATCTGCACCTTCAGGTATTGTCTGGATTGAAAAATCAATAGGTAATTTATCTAACTTTTGGGTTATTGTTGTATTACTGTCTATCGTGTAGAAGTTTGTAGACTCTTCATATCCTTTTTTTCTGAAATCAATAGAATAATCTCCCCATGGAATTCTTAACGTTAATGGTGTTATTCCCTTATAAATATTGTTAAGAAATATTCCACAATCTTCAGGATCTGAGTCTATTTCCACTGAAACCTCTTCTTTAATCAACTTGAAAGATTTTTCTGAATTTCTGTATACATCGGGAAGTCCAACTTTAAGTTCATCTTCTATTGATTTATATTGATCTTTTTTTATTAAAAGATTATATTTTCCAGGAAGAAAATCGGCTATATAAGGTGTATGACCGACTTGAACATCATTAATATATATTATTGCGTTATCAGGAGTGGAATTAATACTGACATTGGCAGTTTTCTTGTCAAATTTATGTCTTAAAATCAGTTCTTTTCCAGCTTCAGCGTCATTTGTACTCCAGTCAAAGTCTTTTTTAAAATCAATAAAACCATATTTTTCAAAGAGAATCTGATGCTTTCCCCATTCTATTTCAGTCTTTAGAGGAGTTTTACCGATTAAAATATCATCTATATAGATAGATGCATCACTTGGAGTAGATTCAATTGTAGTTTTGATAAGACTTTTCTTCATTTGCAGGAGAATCCGGGTTTCCTGTATATATTCTGATAAATCCAAATCACATGAGTAATCTTTATATCCGAATTCCTGTGCTGTAATCTTATAAATGGTTCCCCAATCGACAGAAATATCTATCGGTGCATAGCCTATACTTTGTGAATTGATAAATACTTCTACGCCGGTTACGTTTGATTCTATACATAAATCTGTTTTCTTTTTATCAAGCATTACATCAACAGTTTTTTTATGCAAAAGATCATCAGAGACTAATTTTAAATCAATTTCCTTAGTTGTATAGCCTTCTGCTTCAAACATTAATGTGTAGCTGCTTCCCCATTCAAGTAACAGATTTGAATTCCCTTCAAAGAACTTTCTACCATTTAGAAAGACATTGGTATTATCCGGATTTGTATGGATTTCTACGTCGACTTTAAGCTTTTCAGGAGTAATTGTTTTTTCGTATTTTTTACTGTATTCTTTCAAGATAAATTCTTCGCGAATTGCTGCATGTCCTGGTGTTTCAACTTTTAAGTCATATACTTCTCCCCATTTCAATTCATAACTTAGTGGTGCGATACCGAGTTCTCTATCATTTAAGAATACCCTTGAATTTAATTCAGTAGACTTAAAATAGACAGTGGTTACTTTTTTTTCAAGATTAAAATTAACGTTAATTTTCTTGCCCGCAGTAGTTTCTTCTAATTCCACCACTTGTTTTTCATCAGAATATCCCGCTTTACTAACCGAAATCGTATATCCTTTCCCCCAATCCACATTCATCATACATGGTGAAACACCGGAATAAACGCCGTTAAGAAAAACGGATGCCCCTTCAGTTGTGGAATTGATGATCAGAAAGACTAACTCCCGTTCAAAATCGAGCTTAATATTCCTGTTTCCGTTTTCCACATCACCTTCACTGATATTCAAATCAAATTCTATTTTTTTATACCCTGTTTTTTCTGCTGAAATCATATATAAGCCCTTTTTTAATAAAACTGATGAGCTGTTTTTGCAAGGCACACTATTTATTGAGAGTGAGAAAGAACCGGTGAGTTCTGAAATGAAATCTATATTGCACAGTGTGGGAACTGGTGAAGTTTTAAAATTCCACACGGGACTTTCTGTTTGATTAAAATTATCTTTTGCAATTACCTGCCATGAATATTCCGTATCATACTCAAGCTCTTCAAGCAGATATTCATCATCTTTTAAATTTTTTACGATATTCCTTAAACTGCCATTTCGGCCAACAAAAAGATCGTAAACGAGTTCGTCTCCATCAGGATCTTCAGCGCTCCACTTTAGTAATGCCGTTTTTTTTATCTTTGAGTTTTTTTCAGGGCTACTTATTTTTGGGATGAATGGTGCTTTGTTCTTCTCGATAGAAACAGTTTTTTTAAACAGAACCCCTTTTTCAGCAAATTGAAAATTCTCAGTTTTGGTGACATAACCATATTTTTCAAACTTCAGCTCATACTGCTGCCCTACTTCTAACTGAAGATAGACAGGACTCCTGTCTTTTTGTTCCATACCATTTACATAAATATTAACACCCGATGGCTCCGTAAAAAGCAGTAGATCTCTTTGTTCCTTTTCAACGGTAATCACTTCTTTTTTTAAAGGTTCTTCCGCAGTAAATAATAGCCTTTTCTCAATTTTCTTTATTGCAGGACCATCAATAACGAGAAAATGTTCACCAACAGTGATGTTTTCTATAGTTAAGCCATCATCTTTTATTCTTCCATTTAATTCATTGTCTATATAAACTTCGGCACCTATACAGAGTGGGTTGCCAACACTTAGAGAAAGATAATTGGTTCCTCTTCGTTCTGTCTCAAGTTCATAGTATTTTTCTTTTTCACTATCCTCAAAATTTATTTCAGACTCGAATGGTTTATATCCTTCCTTTTCTATTCTTATGATATGATGAGCTTCGGTCGATTCCAATGTTTTTGGGGTATCGCCTTTGAAAACACCATCAAGATACAGTTTTGCTGAATTAGGACTTGTTATAAATTGAACCGAGTAAATCTTTTGCTTGTTTCTCATTAAAATTTCAACTTTTGCAGATAATGCTTCAAGATCTTTATTCTTATAATAAGACTTTATATACGATTCCATTTGCAAATCATATTCATTTTCAATACTGGTTTTCTTGGCAAAATTGATTAGTTCATTATATACATTTTCACTTAGTTGACCATTGATAAAGGCATTTTGGAAGTCATTCCAAGCTTTATTTTTTTTATTTTCATAATCGGAGGCAAATATTGTTTTTTCATCTACAAGAATTTGTGGATGTTGTTTATCCTCAGTTTTGTAAGATACCTGATCTTTTATATAATTTGCCAGTTCGGCGATCTGTATGTATTCATCTTCATTCCCGCTTTTATTGGCGGCTCCTTTTAAACCTTCTATCAGATAATGTGTGAAATATCCTTCACCATTCTCCATTAATAAAGAGGTTTCGTTTTTCCCTGAAGAGAGAATGAACTGAAAATTCCTTTTTTCATAAAGATTCTGAAAGCTGTCTTTTATAAAAGTAAGATTTTTAAGCGAAAGATCCGCTGTAATTCCACCGCTATAACAAGAATCGATAAATAAAAAGGTGTTTTTTGCCGTATGATTCTCTAACCTCTCATTTCTGAAAAAATCAGTTAGATTTAAACTTGAAGTTTTCAACTCCGCCGGGTAAGAATCTGCTGCAAGTATGTAAGAATCTACACCATATGTCTCATACTCACTGAACCCATGACCGGTATAATACAGAATAAGATTATCAACGTCTTTCCTGATCCAGGCCGCAAGTTCTTTCTTTAAAATCATCAACGATGGATTTTCTAATAATTTTATTTCATCTTCCTGACATATTTCAAGTGTTTTTAGATAGTCTGCAATTTCTTCAGCAGATTTTTCTACATCGTTCAAATCCAGTATGGTTTCATCGGAATAGTTACCAACGGCTATTATAAGTGCATATGCATTTGATCCATCAGATCCAAAGACCGTTACAGCCATAAAAAGAATTACTGTAAAAACACACAATATCATTTTTTTCATCTACCTCACCCCATCTGTTTTTCACTATAAAATAAAATTTAATCTAATGATGTTATAAAATATTAACCAATAAAATGGTAAGAATCCTCAACGATGTTTATACTTGACAGCATAATATTTAAATCGTCCATCCCTTAAAATGATCATTTCAAAATTCTGCCCATATTTTGCGGAATTAAGTCTACTGACAAGTTTTTGAGTATCCAGAAGTCCGTATTTGTTGATAAAACTCATTGCACTTGCCGTTGAGAGTTGCTTGCTGGTGTAGTGAATGTTGTAATCATCTTTTGAGATTTTGTTCCCTGAAGGATTACCAACCGTCTGAGCTGTAATTGTGTCTTGGAATTTAAAATCTATGGACAGAATAAAATCCCCCGTTTCCAGAAATATTGAAGCAATTGAATTGCGTGTGATACCCTTCACTCGGACAGATCTGATGGACATATTTCCATATTCGGCTGATTCATCCTGAATATAGACACCGAGTTTGATTGAGAATGCTGAAGATAACAAAGTTAATAGCACTAAAATCGTCATCAATTGTTTTTTCATGAGATAGTCTCCTTTAAGGATATTGTTGTTGCCGCTTTAAATAAAAATAGCCGGATCCACAAACAGAAAATACTTTCCGGATTCGAGACCTTTAAAATAATATTCATAGGCTTCTGTTTCATCGTTATATACAGGTGATTGATTCCGGATCTCTCCAGTTTCGTCTGTTGTCAGAAGTACAAGTTCTGGCAGTATCGTATCCTTGTTCGACTTGATGGTAATCTTCACAGCGGTTTCATCATCGCTGAGTTCAACTTGTATTCTCTTTTTTATCCTGTCAGAAATTAAAACCTTTTTAATGTTTGTAATGGCTTTTTCCGTATTGTCGCCTCTTTCTATACTTGAAGAAAGGGCATATTCAAAGGCGGCGTTTTCAGGTGAGAAGTCTATTCGACTGAATATTCTTCTACCTATTTTTTCAGTTTTTATCAGCAGGGTCAGACCGTATTGATTGAGTGTATCAATGTTGTTTATCATATAATTTAGTTTTTCTTTTATTTTATTATTAATTGCCATTTCTTGACTTATGTGTAAAAGAGTTCTCAATTTGTCTTCTTCAACAAGTTGATTATCCAGCTTAATTGACCATCTTTCAATAAAGCATATATCCTCATACTTTTCATGCAGCTCTTCTGAGCAGGTATTACATTCTGAAAGATGATTTTCTATTGCCAGCATCTCTTCCCAGCCCAGTGAATCCAGGTCTTCTTTCAGCATAAATTTCAAATACATCTCTTTTTGTTCCTCAGTTATATGATTTATTTTCATTTGAATCATCTCCAAAAAAGTTTTTTGTCCCCTGTTTAAATACCGTTACTGTTAATCAAAATCGGCATGCTTTATACCAGGATTCCTTCACTCTCAAAGAGGGTTTTAATTCTTCTTGCAGTTCTTCTCTTCCAGTCACTGATATTTTTTGAAGGTTCTGAACCAAAAAAAGCATCCAGGAGAGTGATTTCGGCAACTTGCCGGATATCTGCCTTAAGTGTGTTTCTGGTTCGCATATCCGTTGAGAGAATCACTTCATCCAATGTCTTTTCAAGCTGTTCATCCAGTTCTGAGAAGATATCCTGAAGATCTTCCTCGTCTCTTATAGAATTCAGTTCAATTTCCTCTTTCAATAAAAAACAAAGGTCGCAGAGTGCATTTGTGGCATATCTTGCGGCAATTTCTCCAGGCTTTTTTCCTGTTGCAATCAATCCGAAACAGATGACCTGCCAGGGATAACCGCTTTCTTTTCGGAAAGCATTTTGAAAGATTAGCTTGCTTTTATAAGCACTGTTAAACTTTTCATCAGGTATCGCTGCAGAGTCTATAGAACGAGTATTTTGAAATTGCAACTTTTCAAATGAATTTCCGGAGTCATCCTTATCTTCCGATTGTTCAGACATGTATTCTGTTAGTTCATTCATCTTTTTTTCAGAGTTCTTAAGCATGTTTTCCGCTATTTTCTTAATCCATGTGAAAAATCCTGCTTTTTTAGAATCAAATTTATCAATATGTTTTTGAACTTTGTCCCATATCTCTACTGATTTTTCATGGACTTTTTCAAAGTCTGAAAATCCGGGGATTCCTCCAATAAAGTTGTTAATTTCCTTCATGATAGTATCGTTATATCTATCAATAATGATATGGAAGGCAATGGCGTTTTCCTGAACACTCAGTGCAACGAGTGTCTCAATGACCAGTCTTTCCGTTTCTGCTTCTTTTTTTGTAATATTCCGTATGATCAGCTCAATTTCTTCATCGGTGTATTTTTGTATTAAAGTATGTATTATTTCAGAAGTCTGATTACGTATTTCTCGTTTTCGATTGAAAAGCTGCAAACCGTGCATGGTCTTTAAACTGACAAAAACACAGGTTTCAAACTGTTTTCTGGAATTCATTTTATCCCCCTTTTATTCTTCAGCCACAACAAAATCATAACCGGTTGTTAATATCTTTGGATATTCGGTTGCTATCCCGTTTTGCACGCAAATTTTCTCCGTTTCTATTTGAATATTTTCCGCCAGTTCACGTACACTGATCCATTTGTCATCCTCAGAATAAAAACTGTTCAACAAGGCTTCTGTAAAGAGACCGTTTTGAAGTATTTCTATCTCAATACTGTTTTCTCTTGCCTGTGAAGAGGAGAATACATTTATTCCGGTATCCCTGTTAATTCTGAACATTTCATCCTCAATGATTCCGGCTGTGATGATGTCTGTCAGAACACCGGATTGACAGGCGTCTATCATGATTAACATATTCTGTGAGCTGAGTTCCTCCAATTTTTCAATAATCATTTTAAAAGGAAATAACATTCCATTTGTTTGAACCAGTGAAAAATCGTAACCCGTTTTAGATTCAGAGGCAATTCCGTGACCGGAATAATAAAAGACAAAAATGTCCTCCCTTGCTATCTCTATTTTAAGTTTATTTATTAGGGCGAAGAGGTTGGATTTGTTAAGATCTTCATCTCTGAAGATAAATGCTGAGAAAGTCTTATCCATATTTTTACGTTTTTCGTCGAAGAGTCTGGTTGTTTCTTCAGCATCTTTGATACAATAATTTAAATTCTGATATTTTTCATAATCATTTATACCGATCGCAATGAGATAAAAATTTCTATGTAAAAACTCTCTTTTATTTCCCTCTACACAGATGATTTTCGGCTTTGAAAGAATTCCCTCCCTGTTTTGAAGCTGTACGCTGTTGATATTTTGTCCGCTGACTAGCTCGATGGGAATGAAAAAATGATTTCCCTCCTTATGGAACCCGGAAGCAAGCTGTTTTTTACCGTTGAGAGAGATAACAGGAAGAATTCCCTCCGGTATGTTTCCAACTTTGCAGGTGATCATCAACTGAACAGCATCTTCTGAGATTTCCTTTTCATTTATCTCAGCGATCTCAGGAGGAATTTCAAAATCGCTGATTTGTCTGAATGGCTTATTCCCTTCATAAAGCAATTCAACATCCGTTTTGTTCTCAAGTATCGTCTGCATTGTTATTACAGTGTTGTGGAACCTTTCAGAATATTGGCTGAAATCATAAATTTCAGAAGCTGATCTGTCATCGGTGTTGATACGCCATTTCAACATCCTGTCTGCGTTTCGGCTGCAGGCATAGTAGCCATTCTGTGTCCAGAGAATCCATTCGAGTGTCTGCGGATCAATGAAGAAATTCAGAAGATTCTCCCCATCACATGTTCTATACCATCTGAAAGTTCCGTCGGCAAAAAAGGCAAAACATTGAAATCCTCCCCTGATAAGATTCACGTAATAAGTGATAGATGGTGCTGTATTTTCCCAGATAATATTTTTTTGGCTATCGTAATATCTCAGATTCCAGTCGGTGCCGGAAAGGATTCCTTTTCGATCCGCTGTGATGGCAATAACCTTGGATTTTTCAAATTGCTTCATTGGGAAATATTCCCCATCCATCTTGAAATTTGTTGAATCTTTCCAGTTTGTGATATTGAGTGTTGAGGTGATTGGCGGAAAATAGTCAAAAGTTTCAAGATAATCCTTTTCGGAGACGAGTTGCCTTTTTAAAATATCAAAGATAAAGGCCTCATCCTGATCTTCTATTTTAAATTTCAACCTTGTTCCATTTGTGTCAATCTGAAGAGATTCTGCAATTACTTGTGTGTTGATACTTTTCTTTTGAAAAACAACCATTCCATCAGCGATGATGCCCCATTCCGGATCATATGAGGAATAACAGATTTTGTCTCCATAAGCACGGATATGATCAACCCATTCAATGTTGAGTGGTACTTCGTCACGCTTCCCTCTGCCTGCTTTATTCCAGATATAAAGCTTGTTTTTTCCATCAATTCCTTCACCGGAAGCGACAAGTTCAAGATCATTTTCAGTCCATGTGAGGGAGAAAAGATTTTCCCTTATTCCACTTGTGTTTAGGTTGTATAAACGTTTAAGTGTTTCGGATGACAGGACTTCTATCCTGTTTCTGATCTCATCGATGAAAGAAACAGCTATTTTTTCCCCATCGTTGGAAAAAATGGTGTTGTAGATGACATCTCCGCAGTATCTCTCTTCATGTTTCATTAATACGAGTTTATTGTCTTCGATTCCATAGAGATAAAGACCTCCGCTTTGTGAACCTGTAATGATTCTGTTCCCATCTAGGTTGATGTCACACCAGTAGGAAGTGGCATCCCAGTTGAAATTTGTATGATCCAGCAGTTCAAAAGTTCTTCCGTCATAAAGGTGAATACCGTGTCCAAGACTCAGAGAGACAACAAGATATTTCCCATCTCGTGAGAACTGCATATGATGCGAAATATTCGGAATTTTAACCGTGTGTTTTATAGTGGCTGTTTCGTAATCAAAAACATAAAATACAGCATCCTCTTTAAAGACATCCAGCCACACGCTGCATACAATGTCCTTTGTTGAGGGAGAGATGGAACAGCTCAGTATCTGTCCGTCTTTTTCCATGCGGAAAGGGGGATACAATGTTTTAATCATTTGTCCAGTATTAAGGTCAAATACCTTCACAGTCTTATCCAACGAAGCAGTAACAAGTAAATCCTCCGCTTCAAGGATGTCAATTTTTGTGATTGATGAAGTATGATTCTGTGAATCGGTGAAGATCAGCGGTTCATTGGGTAGTTTATAAACAGCAGGGATATATATCTGCAATTGATTTCCCTCGCGCAATATCCATAAAAGTACAATATCTTCAGGCTGCACCTGTTTTAAAAAGAATTCAAGTTCGTCGTTTGTCTTAATCAGGCAATTTTTCGGAATATCATCTGTGATATCCAGCGTCATTCCGATGTATTCCCTTATTGCTCCCTGTTTTACAGGTGTGATTCTTTTAATACCAAGAACCCGGTCTCCGGGAATGAGATAATCGGCAGATTGATAACCTGGCAGAAGAGAATCAATCGTCAACCCATCAAAACAAGCGCCAAGTTTGAAAGTGCTTTCCGAATTCGTTTCTGAAAAAGCGGTTAAAATAAAAAGAGATAAAAAAAATAAAAAGACTGTTTTTTTATTCATAACTTATAGAATAAAAAAGGAATCGTCCGTCTCTGATAACATACATGATAAAGGGAGTGTATTCACCCATATTTGACAACATTGTACTCAGCTTGTTTAGTGAGAAACCCAAAAACATTCTTGGAATGTCATCAAAACTGATATGGGTTTTACTTATTTTTCTTGAAGGGGTATAGTTACCTTTATCATCACCGATAGTCTGAATATCATTTGAGGGTTCATCAACCATCGTTGCATGACATATGGTATTTATGTCACCACAAATGAGAAAGTCTCCGGATTTAAGAAATTTGGAAGCAAGTGAATTCCCTTCAATAGAATTAACCTTAACAGCATCAAAGGATATCCCATTGTATGAAATTCTGAAATCGGATACATTGACACCAAGTCTGATAGAAAAGGAAAAGCTCACTATTAACATAAAACACAGAAAAAGAAAAAGATTTTTTTTCATAAAACACTCCTATTATCAAAATATTTTTCATATTTGAAAATCTTTACATTATTTATTTCAATAACGATATAACAATGTGGTGGTAACTTTAATATAATAACTTTAATTATATTTTACCATAAAAAGATTTTATTTTGAATATCTCAAACAAAAAATCCTCGCAAGCGAGGATTTTTTAAAAGCCGGGAATGCTAATTTTTATTATCTTCTTCTTGCAAAGAATTCATATTGGTCAAGCAGCCTGTTCTTTGAATCCATCACTTCCATAGTTCCGGAAATATAATTATCATCTCTGATCTTTCCGGACATATAAACAGTATGATGCTCGTTTGGGTGTAAATCGGGACCACTAATGTTGAAAGTGTCTCCTTCTATAGTCCCGTGCATCTCCTGACCTTCCCAATACCAGGTTATGTTATTTCCGCTTTGACTGATCTCCGGAAGACCGCCCATGACTGAATAGTGACAGGTGTCTCTGACTGTGGAATAGGTCATTTTTGCCGAAAATCCCCATTCTCCTGTTAAATCATATTGTCTATTATAGGTATATGAGTAAAAATCCTGATGGTTACTGCCGTAGGTTGTATTGTTGTTAACAGGAAGTCCGAAAAGTTTTCCGTTCGCCGACATGTTGTAACGTCTGTTGTTGATCAGCATAGAGCCGCTGAAGGATGTGCTTTGTTCAAAACCCTCTAAAATGATGCTTCTGTTGTCAAAGGTGATTGTAAAGCCATAAGTCCCGTTTGAGCTAATGATGGGATTGAAGATATCCATCTGTCCCGAATAGGTTGTTCCATTTGTCATGTTATAAAGATTACAATAAGTCTGTCCGTTATCAAAATACATTTCCAGATTATAACTGTCACTGAGCCCGGAAACATCAATTGTCCAACTTCCGATGTTATTTCTTGAGAATACAACAGAGACTAAAACCAAAAATGTGATTAAAATAATGAAGCTCTTTCCAAAATTCTTTTTCATAAAATCCCCTCCTGAAATTATTATCAATTTATGTACCTGTTGGATTTTACTTTTTCGGCAAGTATGAAATAAAACCCACCTTTACAAAGGTGGGTTCATTCAAAGGGGGAATGTTTTTAATTATTCATCGAGAGAGCCATTCTTATATGCAATCTTCAGAGAAGAAACTTCATTCTCGAAGGCATGTTCAATTGTTTCGATATCGTGATCACCATCTTCTGCTCTCGGGTAATCATAAGAGTCTCCCTGGAAATCGTTGTGTTTATAGATCCTGATCTTGACATTTCTACCGATCTTCATGGAAGACAGACTGTCGTTTGAGATTCCAAACTCAGCTGAATTTCGATAATGACCAACACAAAGTGTGCTCTGATTCCCGTGAAAATTACCTTCTTCATACAGGATGAT
>Ga0116164_10000788_pt1 | contig 25824 bp, 27 predicted proteins | sample AD_UKC109_MetaG_FD_89888 | JGI IMG/M metagenome (GOLD analysis project Ga0116164, IMG submission 89888) | Active sludge microbial communities of municipal wastewater-treating anaerobic digesters from Hong Kong - AD_UKC109_MetaG | ecosystem: Engineered > Bioreactor > Anaerobic > Digestate... | reverse complement strand
GGATGGAGCGAGTCCTCGGCGGTGTCCTTCGCAAACTCGTACATAGGTGCAAGGACCAACAGGGAAGGTGGGCCATCGGCGCTGGCGGCCGCGATCATCGGCAAGACGCCGTGCTACGGTTACCATCTCGACGAGGAGAGGGTGGCCAATGCCGTCTTCAACGTGGAGGCGAATATCGAGAAGGATTCGGACTACGGCGCCCTCGGCGTCCAGGCCGGGAGAATCACCAAGAAGGGCGTGCCGTTCTTCAAGGGGCTTCCTGATATGAGGACCTACAACTTCAAGCAGCTTGGCGCGTCGATGGCGGCCTCGGGGTCCGTCGCTCTCTACCATGTGGACGGGCAGACGCCGGAATCCCGTGCAGGCGATATGGTGGCAGACGACCATGAAGAGCATGTAATAGAGAATCTCGATGAGGCGTACGCCTACCTGAACACCGGCTCGGAGAACGTTGACTTCGTCTCCATGGGGTGCCCACACGCATCGATGGAGGAGATCGTCAACATCGCCGGCATGCTGAAGGGAAAGAGAATCAAGGTGCCCCTGTGGATCACCACGTCCCAGGCGACATCGTGCCAGGCCAGCGCATACGGCTACAAGGATATCATAGAGTCCTCGGGCGCAAGGCTTGTCAACGACACCTGCATGGTGGTGTCCCCGATAGAGGAGTTCGGGTATGACACCGTCGCGACAAACTCCGGGAAGGGGTGCTACTACATGCAAGCATGGTGCAAGGTAAGGACAAGATTCGGAAGCATGGGGCAATGCGTCGATGCAGCCCTCACGGGGAGGTGGAACGAATGAGCGTGATGGAAGGCAGGCTCATAAAGAAGGGCAAGGCCGAGGGCGAGGCCCTGGTCAGCGAAAGACCCCTCTCATTCCTCGGCGGGATAGACCCAAAGACAGGGGAGGTCATCGACAGGGAGTCCGACCTCTGCGGCCAGTCCGTCGCGGGCAAGGTGCTCGTGTTCCCACACGGAAAAGGCTCCACGGTCGGTTCGTATATAATACTGTGGCTCAAGAAGGAGGGTGCGAACCCGGCCGCCATCATAAACGAGTCCTCCGAGCCGATAGTCAGCGTCGGCGCCATAATATCCGACATACCGATGGTGGACAAGATAGACATATCCAAGATAAGGACAGGCGACATCGTGTCGGTGGACGATGGAAAGGTAACGATAAAAAGTAGGAAATAATCATGTGGAAGGACATGGAGGAATGTTTCAGCTCATCGAAGAGAAAGGAGATAGCGACGCTTTTCCTGATACTCGGGCTTTCCTGCAGGGATGACAGGAAGGTTTACTGCCAGGACATAGAGGTGCCCATAAAGAAGATAGCAGATTCCATGGGGATAGACAGGAGGGTGGTCAACGAAACGGTGAAGGACATCCTCGCCAACGACCGCCTGAGACAGGTCTTCGGCGGCCTCAAGCCTAGGGCGTTCCTTAGGGACTCGGCCGCGGCCATGGACTGGGGCGTCATAGAGATAGAGGCCAGCTCGGAGACCGTCGGGATCGTTGCGGGCGTCTCGTCCATAATAGCCGATGAGGGCATTTCCATAAGACAGGTCGTCGCGGACGACCCCAACCTGTTCCCCCAGCCGAAGCTGACGGTGGTGACCGAACAGAAGATACCCCCGCAGCTCTATGAGAAGATACTTGCTGTCAAAGGCGTGAAAAAAGTGTCAATATACTGAAGGTGCACCAATGGACGAAAGAAGAATGATGTACCTACCTCTTGGAAACCCAATATTGTTCCTCATGCTCATATTCATACCCATATTCTTCATAATGCTCTTCATCAACGTAGTGCAGGACGCGTTCATGAATCTCGGACTCCCTCCCATGGCGGCGTCGTTCTTCGTGGTGCTCTCGATAGTGGGCAGCCTGATCAACATACCAATAAGGGAATACAAGTTTACCAGGACCGTCAGGTACGACAAGCCCAACAATCTGTTCTTCTCATGGCTTTACCCGCAATCGCACCAATATCAGCAGATGTCCACTTCCACCACCCTATCAATCAATCTGGGAGGGGCCGTGGTCCCCCTCGTGATATGCCTCTACATATTCCTTCGATATCCCGGATATGTGTTTCCCTGGTGTCTGGTGACCATACCATTGGCGGTTCTCGTCTGCTACAGGATAGCCAGGATAGTGCCCAATGTTGGGATAGTCATGCCCACCTTCGTGCCGCCGCTGGCGGCATCCACCCTCGCCATGATATTTGTCGGATCTGGGGATGTCGTGTCGCTGGCCTATGTCACCGGTGTCCTAGGAGTACTGATAGGCGCCGACCTACTGAATCTCAAGAAGATAACCGATACCGCCGCATCCACGGTCTCCATAGGTGGTGCGGGAACGTTCGACGGCATCTTTCTCACAGGAATAGTAAGTGTTTTTCTAGGCAAGATAGTCTCGATCATGTGATTACTATCGGCATGGGCACGAAGCATATGACAAAGGCTATCATGGCCAATGCGGCGATTATCTTTGCAGGCCTTGATATCGGTTCGAGCTCGTTGAGCGGGCCGGGATGCCCCCCCTTCGTGATGAAGTAGACGAACACGCCCCAGATGAGCCATCCGGACCAGAAGAACTGCTGAAGTTGCAGTACGCCGTATTCTGACAGGATCCCTATGAAACCTGCGGCCAAAAGGACCCTTACCATCCCTTCGGATATCTTCTTGTGTCCCTTCTCTCCGAAGACAGCCCTTATGATATGGCCCCCATCCAACTGCCCCGCCGGAAGCAGATTGAGCATAGTGACGAAAAGCCCAACCCATCCCGCGAACGCCAGAGGATGAATCCAGAGGGCCATGCCGTCGGGCACCGAGACGCCGGAGAGCGCCGAGAGCAGCATGAACAGCAACGAGGTCCCGAGCGAGACCCCGCCTTCACCCAGGGATGATGCGGGCACTATGTAAGACATCCTCATGCCCACCAGCACCATAGGTATCGCCACCATCAGGCCCACAAGCGGGCCGGATGCGCCTAGGTATACGGCATCGTTTCTCGTGGGTATCGGCGACTTTATCTTTATCAAGGCCCCCAACGTTCCCAACGGCAGGAAGGGCATCGGTATGAAGTAAGGCCAAGTGGATGATATGCCGCTCCTTATCGACTGTATCTTGTGGCCCATCTCGTGGAGACCCAGTATCGCCACCAGACCAAGTGAAAAGCTCAGCGCGCCGTTCCATGCGTTGTCCATCAGGCCTTCCTCGACCAGAGGGAGGGAAAGCGAGTATCCCGCATAGAGGGTCGACAACACTGTCAGTATGAAGAGGCCGATGTACACATAGGGTTTTGAGAATCTGCCCCCTTCCTCCCTCAACTTGTTCAGAAGGAAGGCGTGGTACCTGCCGTCCCTTTCCCTAAGGTAGACATCGTATCCAAGGCCGGAAAGAAGATCATCGATGTTGTCATAGTCTATCGCAGAACTGCCCAGATCCAGAAATATCACATTTTTGTACTTGGTGATGGTGTTGACCCTTGACTCGCCTATGGCGTCTATTATCTTCGAGAACTCTTCCATGTCCTCCTCGCCAAGGCCGTCCTCCATTAGGTAGCTGCATTTTGGGCACTCCGGGGAGAGCCTGGGCGTCTTGGATGATATCTTGTATCCACAGTTCGGGCATCTGTAGCTAAGGTCCATCGACTAATAGCTGCATTGACAGTATAAAATGTTTTTCTGTCATATCGGGATAACTCTATTTATAACATATTTTTCTTTTTTATGTTTTGAAAACATTTTGATGTTCTGATATTCATGGCTCCTGTCACAGTGCTGTTCATAGCCGCCTTGGTCATTCCAGAAAAAAGAAAGGATGAGTGGTATGCCTAAACATCATTTTTCTTCAACGCCCTTTCAAAGATCATTTCAAGGGACGGGATGACCGGACCGAGGTATCTGGGAGCGATGTCGTGTCTCTTCAGTATCTCAAAGAGCTTGACATTGAAGACCTCATCACTGAGCTCCGTTCTTATCGTGAAGTTTGAATTCCCCTCCTCACTCACTTTACCGACCTCTGAGAAATAGTCTGCTGTGGCGCCTGGTGCCGTTACCCTATAGGTCTTCTCGAACATCTTTCCAATAAGGTCGTCAAGCCTTCCTGAAAGCACCACTTTCCCCCCGTCCATTATGGTTATGTTGTCACAGACCCTCTCAAGCTCGCCAAGGATATGGGTGGAGATGATGAAGTTCATCTCCCGTTCCCTGGCCAGCGCCCCTATCGTGTCCAGTACCCTCTTCCTGTTTAGGGGGTCAAGGTTCGATGTGGGCTCGTCCAGTATCACAAGATTGGGATAGCCAAGAAAGGCATCCGCCAGGCCAAACTTCTGGAGCATTCCGGCGGAAAGGGACCCTATCTTCTTGTCGGAGTAGTTCCCTATCCCCATCAATTTAATTATCGATTCGATGTCGGACCGTGTGGCGCCTATCAGATTTGAGACATGCCTGAGATAATTCCTGATGGTGATGTGTCCGGGATACGCAGGTTTTTCATGCAGTATGCCTATGGACTCCAAGTGCGTGTTCTCGAAGGAGGCGTTCTTACCAAGCAGCTCTATCCGCCCGGAAGTTATCCCGATGAGGCCTATGCTCATCTTGATAAGCGTGCTCTTGCCCGCGCCGTTCGGCCCCACAAGCCCCAATATTCCTTCATCAAAGGAGAAGGATATATCGTCCACGGCCCTGAATCCGTTGTCATAGACCTTTGTGACGTTCTCCACCTTCAGTATCGAGGTCATTTTTCTTCCTCCTTGACCATTAAACCGATGATCATGAGGATTGCGCCCGCGATAGCTATCGCCATGGAATGCAGTTGAAAGTCCTCCTGTATCCCCTTGTGCCTGACAAAGGAGAGGATGAACTCGTTCGTGGTCCCGCTGTCGTTCACTATCTCAATGGCATAGAATCCCCTGTGCGGAAAGGTGAACTTCCACGACGTGGAGGAACTGGCCTCCGACTCTAAGATGTATTTCCCGTATGGTTCATCAAAGAGGGCGTTGACGTCCCACACCCTAAGGACATAGCTTTCGTTCTCGGCTGCAACGACTTTTATCTCATATTCCTTGTTCTCAAAGTATGCATGGTTGCCCCCGGACTCGTTTGGGAATATGTTATCTTCGTATAGTGTCTGGGGGTATCCATTCTGGGCATGGACCAGGTCGGAGACAGAGAACAGCAATCCAGCCAGCAATAACATTATTCCAAGGCGGACCATGAATTTTCTAATTTATGTCAAGCCTCCTTGTAAACAGGTAATATGAGACGATGAACAGTAATATTCCAGCCATTGGCATCAGGCCCGCGGCCAGGATGGCCTCGATGTGGGACAGACCCTCCCCGCTACCAGCGTAAACTATTATTCTTCTGAGGGACTCACCAGGCAGGAATACCAGCTTTCCAGAGATGGTGTCAACTATCACCACCATGCCAATCGTCACTAACGACGTGATAGCGACTGATTTGGAGAGCATCGATGCAAAAACGCCTAGCGAAGCCACGAAGAACGACGATATTACCAATAGAATCAATGCCAGGCCCCATCCTTTCCATGCCGAGAGGAATTGGGCCCAAGTACTGGGATCTAGCAAAAGAAGAGAAAGGAGCACAAAGATGCATGATATTGCATTAATCACCAACATCACAGATATGAACTTCGTTAAGAAAAGACTTCTTCTTTTAACAGGTCTTGAAAGGGCCGTCTTGAACATTCCGTTCTCTATCTCGTTTGAAAAGGTCAGCGCCACGAGCACAGCGACAAAAAGGGAAGTACTTATAAACAGGCCTGAAATCGTATTTCCCAACTGTATTTCTATGAAGCTCTCATATTCGGAAATTACGCCCATAATAAGTAAAATTCCAGTTGGAAATGCTCCTGAAGATGTTGAATTAGAGATGTTGAACATACCCATTCCTACCTGCAGCCCCACTACGATGAGCAGTAACTCTGGAATCGGGAACTTGCCCACCTTCTTCAGTTCCCACGATAATAGGTAAAGAAATCCAGACACTTTCATCTCCTCCTGTAAGCCATTACACCCGCCACTATGAGCAGGGTTACCAACAATGCAAACACATAGGGTAAGATCGAGCCCGAATCTCCGGAGCCCTGGGTGACGTATTCGGTCGGCACGAGATTTGTATCCAAAAGAACGAAGTCCACACTGTCCTCCCAGCCATCTTTCATTATGACGTAGGGGCTAAAATCCATTCCTGTCATGGCCGCCGTCACATCGTCGCACAGGCCGACCCCATAGGACCATATCGGCATTCCTGTGGCCGCATTGTAACATATCCCAGCACTGAAATAATGTGGTTCCCCCTGAATGACCACCGACTCGTAACTGTCGATGTCCTGGCCCAGCATAAATATTTCATCCACCGTTCCTTTGACCCTGTTCTCGAATACGGACCCCCAACCATCGTAGGCTTCCTCGCTGATATAACTGACGAAACCACCTATCTGCTGACCGTGCCAGTCGTATCGGTATACCTCGCCCGTTTGTCCTTCCAACGGGTACTGCTCGGGATTAATCCACCAAAGCCATCTGCCTATAACATTTCCCTCAAGATCGAAGACATCCCTCGTTCTAAGGTCTACATCAACAATTGACTCGTAGTATTGGGTGCCGACAACATATACCTTCACGCTGTATTCGCCCCTTGTCTCCATCTCTCCAGTTTCCTGATTATAGACCTCTTCAGGCTCAGAATAGTAATACAACTCTAGGTCCTCGGGGTCAAAGGCAGGTAAGAAGGAGAGGTCGCCCGCCTTTACCATCTCTACATATTCCTTCCCTCCGAGATAGATAGAGTTGTCACTATATGTATCCCAATTGGAATTGTAGTATTCCTTGGGCGATGTGAACTCTATCCATTGCCTGACCCTGGCGATGTCCCCAACCCTCTCGAGACATTCCCAGCCCACGGTGCCCTCGCAGTATAGCCACTCCACAGGCTCCGCGGTCAGCGTTGCAGAGAAGCTGTATGTGGCGTATGTGCCTTCCTCAACGTTGTCCTGATAGGCGGAGATATAATCAAAACTCATCAAGAGTAGTAAAGAGAATATTAATGCGAAACATTTCTTCGATATATTCAAAAATACACCAGATTACGTCTCATATGTTTAAATATATCATTTTCGCCTGATTCCCGATATAATGTCATTTATAACATGTCCCTCTTGATATACAGGACGATTAACATCAGGACGCTGACAATAGTAACAGCCGCCAGCACGAGGTAAAAGTAATCACTACCCTCACTTTTTTCGAATATTGTAAGGACAAGATTTGTCTCAACCAGCGAGAACATGACATCCCCCTCCTTGCCCTCGTCCATGTCGAACGCCATATATGGATAGAGATCAAGGCCGTTTGTCATGATGTAAGTGATATCGTCTTGAAGTCCGACGCCGCCCCTTGCCCATATCGGCATGCCTGATGATACAGAGTAGGCTATCCCAGCGGTCAGATAGTTCTCATTGCCGTCCTCGTCCGTACCACAGCTTACCATCCAGGGATTCATGGTGAAGCATTCGTCATGTTCGCCCTTGAATCTGTTATCATAGACATACCAAATGTCGGACGTTTCCTCGCTGATATACTTCACCGTACAGTTGACCTCCTGGTCGCACCAGTCGTACCTGAACACCTCAACGATGCTCTCGCCATAAGGGTACTGCTCGGGATTGATCCACCAAAGCCAACGTCCTATACGATTATTGTTCAGGTCGTACACCTCCCTTGTCGAGAGGTCAACATACACCATCTTCTCGAAATAATAGTCGCCAGAGGTCGCTATTGTCACAGAATGCTCATTAATCAATCTCTCTTCACCACTTGAGGGGTCTGTGACCAGAAAGGGTTCTCGTATCTGCTGCACAGTGATGTTGTCCTTAGGGAACCACGGTACGAAAGAAACGTCACCATCCTTGGCCATGCTGACGTATTCTTCGCCCATGTAATATATATCGTTGGAGATTAACTTGCCTGTGATGACATCAATGTACTCATAAGGTACACTGAAAGATATCCACTGTCTCATCTCGGCAAGGTCGCCGTTCCTTCCAACACACATCCATCCCACCTCACCTTCACAGTACAGAGCATTTATTCCGTCGATGCTAAGACCCGCCTTGAACTCGTATGTGGCATAGGTGCCTTCCTCAACGTTGTCCTGGTATGCAGATATAAAATTGATACCAAGAAAAAGAAACACAACAATAATTGGTATCATGCATTTCCGTGATGTGCGCACAAACTACACCATGCCATTTACTTATATATTCAATATATTCTTATTGCCTGAATGACCATTGGCAAGCAATAGATAGATCAAATAGGGAAAAAAGATAAGATCAAACACACTTCCTCATTTTAAGATAGAACGTGTCCCCCTCATCCTTTCTGTCCACTTCCTCAAACCCGCTCTCCAGAGCCATGGCCGATATCTGGTCGATATCCTGGACCTTGTTCCACCTGGTCCCGTAACCGGTCTCGATGACCTTGCCACCGATATCGATCTTTAACAAGATTGCATAGACCCCCTTGTCATCCCGGTCCCTCTTTGGGATCCTCATGTCCCATATGTGAAGCTCTCCGCCGTCCTTGAGGACCCTGCAGGATTCCCTCAGGACCTTGGAAACGCTATCCCTGTCCATGTACATGAACGAGAAGAAGGCCGTTGCCGTATCAAATACACGATCGGTGAATCCCATCTCAGTGGCGTCCATGACCAGCTTCACGCAGTCGCATTCGGAAGCCTCCTCAAGCTCGCTCCTAAGTTTGTCGATGGCGATCACCCTGTCGCCTGCCAACTGCCCGATGACGCCCTCACCCCCTCCTCCGACGTCAAGAATCCTTCCCTTGGGATTGACATTCTTGAGATTTAGGTGCCTGTAGCCCAGATAGAATATATTGGACCTGACATATTTGTCAATGAAGTATTCAAGGTCCTTCTTCATTATCATCCAAGTGTCATCGATCATGATCCCCTTGAGGTCTCCAGACCCTATGAAAGATGAAATGTCGTTCAAATCGAACGAGTCCTTCAACGACTCCACGACATCAGATAGCTCCAGATACGCATTCCCATCAATGTTCTTCATGCGTCCACCAACATATAAGGTCAAGAGCATTGTTTTTATACTTTTACAGATTCCCTTAATCCATGGAGTACTTCCCCTATGAAAAGCTGAGGGAATATCAGGAAGAGTTCATAGAAACCGTCATGACAGAGGCGGACAAGGGAAAGAACCTCGTGATCGAGGCGTCCACCGGATTCGGGAAGACCGCCTGCGTGCTTGCATCTGTCCTGCCGATCGCCATGGAGCGGAACAAGAAGATAGTATACCTCTGCAGGACCCACAAGCAGATGGAAAGGGTGATAGAGGAACTCAATCTGATATGCAAGAAGCACAGCATCTCCGCCCTGGCGCTAAGGGGGAGGCGGGAAATGTGCCTGTCCCCCCTGGTGCTTGACCACACCATGGACTCCAGCAGCTCGATGTACGTCTGCAGGCTTCTGCGAAAGATGAAGAAGTGCAATCACTTCAACAACACAAGGGAGCGTGAGGAGAAGGCGCACGAGATGGAGGTGATATTCTCGAGCAGGCCGACCTTCAGCCAGGAGATAAAGGAGGCGTGCAGGGACGAGGCGTTCTGCCCATACGAGATAGCCAAGGCCGTGATGAAGAACGTCCAGGTGATAGCCTGCTCCTACCTCTACCTATTCGAACCCGGGATCAGGGAGGGGTTCCTCGAAGGCATAGGGGTGAACCTGGAGGACATCATAGTGGTCATGGATGAGGCCCACAACCTTCCTGAACTGGCGATAGAGCTTGGTTCCAGCCAGCTGTCTCTCTCATCTCTCAAGAACGGGATCAGGGAGGCGAGGGAGCACAACGAGGAAGGCATCGCGCAGATGCTTGAGTTGACGTACCAGGCGATGACGGCGCTTGACGACAAGTACAAGCTGGCGACCGGGGAGGAGTCCCTCATCGTGCCCGCCGAACTGCTGTCTTTCTACCTCGGGGGCAGGATGCCGTTCCTCCCTGAGAGGAACATACATTCCATAGAGGAGTTCGTAGCATACATCGTGAAGCAGGGGGAGGAAATACAGAAGGAGAAGCTCAAGCGCGGCAAGCCGCCACGGTCCTACGTGCACAGCTGCGGCTGCTTCATCCACAATTGGATAGCGATGAGGAATAGGGACGACTTCTGCTACCTGATAGAGAAGTACACAACGAAGTCGGAGACGGAGAGCGTCAAGCTGGAGATAGTGGACCTCGACCCGAGGAACGTCACCACTCAGGTGACTGACAACGCATTCTCGGCCATCGCCATGTCGGGCACCCTCTCGCCGCTCGTGGCCTTCGCCGACACCATAGGGCTCAAGAACTTCAAGGTCAAGGCATTCCCCTCTCCGTTCCAGAGGGAGAACATAAAGGTGCTGGCCGTGCGCGGCGTGACGACCAAGGGTAATCAGAGGGGGCTTGAGATGTACAGGAAGATAGCCTCCAAGGCCGCCGAGGTCGTGAAGAGCACACCCAAGAACGTCGGCATCTTCGCACCTTCCTACGAGGTGCTTGACGGGCTGATGTCCGCGGGGTTCAAATACATCATAGACAGGCCGCTATACATCGAATCGAGGGGCGCTTCCTCGGAGGACAACGATGTGTTGATCAGGGAGTTCAAGGACCACGAGAGCCACGGGGGCGCGGTGCTTCTGGGGGTGCTGGGCGGCAGGAACGCGGAAGGCCAGGACTATCCGGGGGACGAGATGAACTGTGTCGTTGTTATAGGCGTGCCATACGCAAGGCCCACCTCAAGGGTGAAGGCCAAGATAGACTATTACAAGAAGGTGTTCCCGAACAAAGGCAAGTACTACGGATACTTCCTCCCCGCACACCGGAAACTGAACCAGGGCGCAGGCCGCGCCCATAGGAAGCTTCAGGACAAGGCGGCCATCGTCTTCCTAGACTACAGGGTGCTGCAGCCCTTTGTGAAGAACGACCTCTCCGAGTGGATCAAGAGAAGTATCGAGATCGTCGACGACAGGGCGGGGCTCATCTCAGAGAAGCTGAAATCCTTCTTTTGAGAGTCGATGCTCTCCACATCAACTAGTTTTAAATAATTGCTACCCGATATCCATACCAGTGAAAAGATACTGCAGGAACACGGATTTCGCCGAGATAGGCGTTCGAGGACAGGAACTGCTCTCAGGAAGCCATGCCGTGATCGTGGGGGCGGGGGCGCTTGGCGGCGTCATATCAACGAATCTTGTCAGGGCAGGCGTGGGCAGGGTGACGATCTGCGACGACGACGGGATAGACATCCACAACCTCCAAAGGCAGATACTTTACTCTGAAGACGACGTCGGCGACAACAAGCTGGACAGTGCCGTGGGGAATCTCAGGAAGATGAACTCGGACATAGAGATAGACGGCATAAGGGACTATCTCACCGAGTCGAACGTGGGGGACGTGATAGGCGATGCGGACATCGTGGTCGACGGGACCGACAGGATGGAGCCGAGGTACGTGATGAACAGGTACTGTGTGGAGAATGACATACCATACGTCTACGGCGGCGTCCTCGCCAGTTACGGCATGACGTTCAACATCGTTCCAAAGGACACCCCATGCCTGGAATGCATATTCCCAAAGACCAAGGGATTGGAACATTTGCCGACATGCGCCGATGTTGGAATAGTGAACACGGTGCCGATGATAATCGGTTCCATGCAGGCGACCGAGGCGATGAAGATACTTATCGGGGCACAGTTCTCCAGGGACCTGATAATATACGATGTCTGGGTGCAATCCTTCGACAAGGTGCACATCAAGAAAAGGGACGATTGCGGGGTGTGCGGTCACTCCTCGTCGTCGTGAACCCATACGACCTTCTTGCCGATGAAGACCTTCTTTCCCTTGTTCTCCTTGTTCTTTTTGGAGTCTTTCCTCATTTGGGCCATTGACTTGTCCTCGCCCTTCCGCCATTTCTTCGACTTTGCCATCCTAACCGCCTCTGGCTTCGAACTCCTCTCTTAGGATCCCCATCACGATGGTGTCATGGTAACTGCCTTTCTTGAAAACATCGTCCCTCAGCGTTGCCTCAACAACGAATCCGCATTTCTCATAGGACCTGATAGCCCTTTTGTTGAATCCGTATACCCTAAGGAACACCTTTTCCAGGTTCAGGTCGCTGAAGGCATAGCGCAGCATGGTCTCCATGGCGTCCGTCCCAAGACCCCTGGACCAATATTCCTTCTCGCCGATCATTATCCCGATCTCGGCGACCGAGTTGACCCAGTCTATGCCGTGCAGGCCCACGTTGCCTATATGCCGGTCCGTTTCCCTGTCCACGATGCCCAATACCACGCCGCGGTCGTTGGGTTTCTGCTTGTTGTCAAACCATGCCATCTCCTGATCAAGGGAATAAGGGAAGTGGAACACGAGGAACTCGCCTATCTGGGGGTCGTTGATCCACTTTTGCATCCTTTCCACATCGCACCTCTCCAGGGCACGCAGATAAACTCCTCTTCCGCCTATCATGTCATCGACCTTCCCTGAAATCATCGCTCAAGATGGACATCGGTATGATATCGTGGCGTTCACACCGCCAATATCTGGCCTTCCTCAAGGTTCCTTCTCTAATGAAACCGCACTTCTCATGGCATTGTATGGCTCCAAGGTTTTGGGAACATGTCTCCAGGCTGACCCTGTGCAGGTCCAGTATGCAGAACGCATGATCTAACAGAAGCCTTGTTGCGTCCTCAACATGGCCGCTTGACCAGTAATCTTTCCCGCCCATCAGAATGCTAAAGTCTGCCTTTCTGTCGGTCCAGTTGATGTCGTTTAGCGTGGTGACGCCTATCGCGACACCGGTCTTTTTGTCATCGATCATGAAACCAACGAATGTGTTGGAACTAGATCCCTTGGCGATCATGTCCATTGTCCTGGCCAGGTCCAATGAAAGGTCCATGTCCATGAGGTCCATCACGTCATGGCCATTGTACCACAAGAACAGCGTCTCGGCATCCCGTTGCTCAACGGGCCTTAACTTGACAAGGCGTCCCTCCAAAGGCTCACCCTAGCTCTTCCATCATTGACCTTACCTTATCAAGGTCGCTGGCCAGACGCGCAAATGAGAATGCATCGCAAAACTCCAAGATGGCAAGGGCGCTATCCGCGTCCCTGACGGAGTTGTTCCCGATGAGAAAGATCCAGTCGGGAATGTTCAAAAACACGCTGAGGTCCGTCTCGGCACTGCCCTCTATCATCGCATCGACATGCAGGGCATCGCAAAAGTCGTTCACTGAGATAGCGAGCTCCCTCTCGGGCACTATGTTTCCCCTGATCTTGACTATGGTCCGCGCGTCACAGGCGTCCTTGATCGACCTCAAGATCTCAGTGAGCCTGGGAATGTCTGACAAAAGCGCCTGTCCGGCGCCGATCTCCGTTATCTCTGGTTGCCTGCAATGGGCATCTATCTCGACCAGTCCATCCATCTCGGCGATCACCGTCGCGGCATCAATATATCCCTCAAGGGTGGCAGAACGGATGTTCACTGCCACGTCCGCGCCAGATTCCGACGCCAGGGCCATCTCTGTCCTGATGAACTCAAGGGGATCGTCCACTATGAACTCCTCCCTGCCCCTCTCCTTCATTTTTTTGCTCTGTTGCATGGAGAGGTCATCAACGCTTACGCCACCGATGGTGACCATCCCGACGCCCTGTTCCCCTATAAGCTTGCAGAAGCTTCCATCGTTCCTGCCCGCGTAAGCTGAAAGGACTGATGGGTGTCTTAACCTCAATTTATCACCAGAAAGTCCAAGATATTCATCCCTAGTGCCTTACTCTTATATAAATCTTTCATTGCAATATCGGCCCTTAGAACATCCAATCCCCGGTCCTCAAGCGCCTTGGCGTATGCCTCGTCGGCGCGGTCTATGACAATGGCATCCAGCAGCCCCTCATACGCGTCCGCCACCCCTATTGGCGAGACATCGCGGCCAAGATCTGCCATCAATCTTCCTGCGGGGCCGCTGAAAGGGGTGTTTCCGATGAATGGGCTGATCGCCAACGTGTACTTCTCCTTGCAGAGATTGTATGCATCGCGTATGGACAGTATGGGGCCTATGGAGGTTATCGGATTGGAAGGCCCTATGATTATTGCGTCGGAACATTCGATGGAGGCCATGGCCCCGGAAGGGAGCGATGCCGTCTCAGAGCCAATGTATTTGACCTCATCGACCCTGTGCATCGCCCTGTCCCTCACCCAGTATTCATGGAAGGCCATGGGGCCATGTTCTGCTATGATGGTGGTTGTTACGGTCTCATCGGACATCGGAAATACATTTTCGCGCACCCCCAGGGATTCGCATATCCTTTTGGTGGCATCCGTGAGGGAAAGTCCCGAGGATAGGAGCAACGTCCTGTATATCTTTGTGGCCCGGTCCTTGTCCCCGAGCCTAAGCATCTCGTTGTACCCAAGCTTTGAGAGGGCCTCGTTTGTCCTGTATGTGTCCCCCTTCTGGCCATACCACCTTTCCCTGTCGATGATGTCTGCCAATGCATATATGACGGAATCGATGTCGGGAGATATGTGCACACCGCTTTGGACCAGGTCCTCACCCGTGTTCGCCACCACGCAGATATCCTCAGGGCCAAGAAGCCGTTTCATTCCCATCAAGAGCTTCGGAGTGCCCGTGCCTCCAGAGAAAAAGGTCAGCATGAGTAGCATTTCAAGCTCAAAAATAAAAAACAATTGGTTTTCGATGAAAAAATATAAAAATCGGTCATTTGTTAGGGAATTTCATGTCTGACATAGTACAATGCCCGCATTGCGGTTTCAGATTCTCGAAGGCCTATTCGAGGGTCAAGATGTGCAAGAGCTGCCCAGAGTCCATCAACAGATGCATGTACATCATGTGCCCCAATTGCAAGAAGGAATTCTCGGAATTCGGCCGTTGATATGAAAATAATAGCTTCTGGAACGTTCGACCACCTTCATGATGGCCATAGACTTTTCCTCTCGACAGCGTTCGAGCAGGGTTATGTGATGATAGGTCTTTCGTCCCAGTCACTGGTGGCGGGTAAGAAGCTGGACAAGCTTATACAGGACTATGGCGCAAGAAGAAGTGCGCTGGTCGGATGGCTTGCGTCCCTTGGTTATCGTGAGAATGCCGACTATGAGATAATAGAGATAAGGACGCCGCATGGATTTGCAACGGAGATCGAGGACATCGACGCGATATTGACCACAGAGGAGAACATCGAAGTGGCAAGGTCCATAAACATCGAGAGGGCCGCAAGGGGTTACAGGCCGCTGGATGTAGTGAGATGCGAGCTCTTGAGGGACGAGAAGGGAAAGATATCCTCCACAAGGGCGAGGTCTAGGTCTTCCTGAGAATCGCGAAGAACATCCCGTTAGTGTCGTTTACGTGCGGGTGTATCCTCCCACACTTACCGACCGAACTGTCAAGCTTTTTCCCCAGAGGGGATGTGAACCCGGGCGATATCTCCAAAAAACCCTTTCTTGGCGACTGCGGCTCCAGGGGGAGATTCTTTATGGCCCAATCGACCAGCATCTCGTTCTCCTCGGGTTCGAGCGAACATGTGGAGTAGACCATCTCCCCCGAGCTCTTGAGCATCGCCGCGGCCCTCTGCAGCAGGCCCTTCTGGATGGAGCTCATGAACGTTACGTCCTGTAGTGACCTGGAGTCTTTCCTCGACGGGTCCTTCCTGATTATGCCACTGCCGGTGCACGGGGCGTCAAGGAGTATCTTGTCGAATCTGGCCTTCGACCTGATCTTCCTCGCATCCTGCCTAAGGACTATGGTGTTGACAACGCCCATCCTGGCCAGATTGTTCTTCAGGGCGCGCAACTTGTCCATCGAGACGTCCGTGGCAAGGATCGCGCCGGCGTTCTCCATGTGTTCCGCCATCTGCGTTGTCTTCCCGCCAGGCGCTGCGCACATGTCCCAGTTCGTCTCCTCGGGGAGACATCCCAGCTGGGGCACTATGGCAGCTTCGGCAAGGCCCTGTATATAGAACATCCCCTGAAGGAACTCGACCGTGGAAGAAAGCGGGAACGGGCCGCCATCGACCAAGAAGCAGGCCCCCCCGTCCACTCTTCGCAATTCGAAACCTTTCTCTGTCAAGGAAGATTCCAGAGACTCCGGGTCCGTCTTAAGGGTGTTGACCCTTATCGATTGCCTCGGTTTCATGTCCATGGTATCAAGGAATCTGACAAAATCATTTCCGTACAGTTCCCTGTACCTCTCAAAAGATGTTCTGGGATAACCCCTCAGTTCGTCCACGATGAAGAATAGCTGGAGCCATATAAATAGTTAAGCAAGAATCCTCAATACGCGCAAGTTCCGACCAGCTCTGCAACGACCTTCATCTTCTCATCGCTGTCGGCGAGCTCGGAGAGCGCCTTGTTCAGCTTGGATTGGCTGAGATTGAAGTGCTTGCAATACTTCGTGATCTCGTCCTCCTTCCTTTTGAAGGGGGTCGTGAAATAGACCTGTCTCACCATGTAATCCACGGCATCCTCGCAGAGCTTTGTGTTCTCCCTGGTACATATCTTGCATGCGCTGTAGCGTTCAACTATTGTTTTGATATCATCGTCTGACATTGTTCTCACTATTAATCATCAATACTATTTAAAAACCTTATCATTGCGTGGCGAATCCCTCATTTGCAAGCGAAAAGGTGCATTTCAGGCCCCCGGGCAGGTAGGGATGTCTTACCAATCTGGCTATGCGCTTGTTGCCTTCGCCCTTCGATAGCTCGATTATCACCTTCGACCAGTATCTCAGGGTGTGGCCGCCTATGGCCCTCGTCCTCTTGCTCTCTATGTCGTCGTATACGTGATTCGTTATGACAACAGGTATGCCCCTGTCCCTGGCGATCCTTGATAGCACCAGCAACTGCAGGCTTAGCTCGTTTATCAGTTCCGTCCTGCTCTCAAGGTCCTTTGCATCCACCTTGTAAAGGGCCACAAAGGAATCGACAACAAAGAGGCCGATGTCATCCTTGATGCTTTCCTCAAGGGCCCGGATGGTCCTGGTCTGCTCCTCCAGGTCCCTTGGATAGTAAACCATCACATCCTTGAGAGCATCGCGCCCACCTATCTGTACAAGCCTCTCGGGGGAGAATCCGTTCTCCGTGTCGACATAGATGGTCCTCTTTCCGAGAGCCGATGCCACCGCCGCGGCCTTTAGGCAGTATGTTGTCTTGCCCGTGGCGTACTCGCCGTATATCTGGGTGATGCTGCCCTCCATCAGTCCATTGGAGATGTCATCCAAACAATCGAAACCGGTCCTCACATGCCTCCCCCAATGTTTTTATTCTTGATTGGGAAGACATAAAAATGTGATGGAAAGCAATCTCACTGATATTGTGAACAGGCTCAACGGCGCCATTGACATGATGAACGTCGAGGTCCCCGAGGGCATGCCGATAGGACCGCCGATCATGGAGGATGTCGCAGCCATAGACGGGGGTTCCTCCACAATATGGACCAACGGCATCATTTCCATAGGCGTCGTCAGGTACGGCCATGTCGCCTACACGCCCGCATTCAAGATCAAGGACCTGTCCATCAAGAGCGAGTTCGTAATGACGGAGGGCGGGACCCCCAGCCTTGATATCGAAAGACACCGCAGGGAGGTCTCGGTCATCAGGGACGCCTCGGAGAGCGGAGGTCTCGTGCTCGTCGACGGTGCTCTCTCAAGGATACCCGATATAGGCCTCGAGAAGGAGGTCGGGGCAGTGATAGACACAACGACCGTCGTGGGCGTCTCCAAAAGAAGCGTTCTCTCAACGATCAACGGCAGGGTCCCTGACATGTGGCTGCCCCTAGGGGCGTGCGAGTACAGGGAGGTTCCCGAGGACAAACTGAACAAGATGGTGGAGGAAAGGAATCTCATCGAAGGCGCCAGGACCGTATATGCGAGATTCCATGAAAATGGCCCCTGCCTCAGGATGGACATTGCAGGGGATGTGGGGAGGGCATTGGCCATATCGAGACATTATTCCTTTTATAACATATGTCCGGGTTACCCATTTCCATTGGCCGAGATACACAGGTTGGTATGCATGGACGACAAGCGTGGGATATATGAGAACATGCTCCGGGCCGAAATGGAGAAAGGGGGCATGGGTGCGGTATACCTCAAGGGCAGGATCGTCAACGAAAGGGAAACAGGGAGCTTCCATTCTACGCTTGATGGGCTCGTCTGATAAATATAACAGTTCTATAATCATTTTCTAGGTCCGAATATGGCCTCGCCCACCCTTATGAGGTTGGCGCCCTCGGATATCGCATGAGGGTATGATGACGACATCCCCATGGAAAGGTAGCTCATCTTCACATTTGGGAGCCCCATTGCATTGAGCTCGTCGAAGAGCGACCTCGTCTCCCTGAAGCATGACCTTACGACATTCTCGTCACTTGAATATCTTCCCATCGTCATCAGCCCGGTCACGATGACGTTCTCCATAGGGGATATGTCTCTCACAAGGCCCACTGCATCCTCAGGGTATACTCCCGCCTTCTGTTCCTCCCTGCCGCTGTTCACCTCGACAAGGATGGGCATGATGATTCCCCTCTTTCCGGCCTGTTCGTCTATCATCTCCGCATGCCTTGTGGAACCCACGGTCTCGACAAGGTCAAAGAGCTCGACTATCCTCTTTATCTTCCCTGATTGGAGCTGCCCTATGTAGTGCCATCTGGCCTTGCCGCCTATCAGGGGTATGACATCCTCGGCCTCTTGGAGATAGTTCTCGCCTATTATCTTGACACCGGCATCTATCGCCGTTTCTATCTCTTCGACAGTGCGGGTCTTTGCCGCCGCCTCCAGCATCACATGTTTTGGGAGGGAGGATAGTATCTCCTTGACGTTCGTGTATATGTTCATCTCTATCCATGGAAAAATAATTAAAGTTCATTAAAATACCTTTTTGTGATAACATGAAAGTCAGCGTTCTTTTCGTGTGCACCCACAACAGTGCCAGAAGCCAGATGGCCGAAGAGCTCCTTAGGATACATGGAGGGGACAGGTTCGATCCGGAGAGCGCAGGGTACGAACCGGGAGACAGTGTCTCGCCGCTTGTTGTGGAGGTCATGGGCGAGATGGGTGTGGACATCGGCAAGAAGAGGCCCAGGGATGTCTTCAAAATCTTTGAGGATGGTGCGAAGTATGATTATGTCATCACGGTTTGCAAGGAGTGCCTTGAGAACGGTTGCCCCATACTACCCTCTGAAAAGGAATTCCTGAGATGGGGATTCGACGACCCTGAGGCCCTGGAAGGCACATACGAAGAAAAGATCGAGGGCACCAGAAAGATCAAGAAGGATATAGAAAAGAGGGTATTGGAGTTCATCGGTTATGCTTCAGATAAGGGTAAAATTACCCTATAGAAAATTTTATAAACAAATCAGATTAAGTTAGTGCGCTTTTTATGTGCGGTTGTAGTGTAGTGGCCCAGCACTTGAGCCTTCCAAGCTCATAACCCGGGTTCAAATCCCGGCAGCCGCACCAGGGCCTTTTATTCTTGCTCCATATCATAAATAAGAAGATATTATGTCTTATTTGTGTTTGGAACACCTCCGTATGCGGGTTATAAGCCATTCAGGTGTGTGAACCGCATATGAAAGCCGAAATTGAGGAGATGGGTAACAAGTTTTACCTGTACTGCATCCAGAAAGGATTGGCAAAAGGGTACTGCAAAAGCCTGAAAAATCTATATTTGTACTGCGTGAAACGCTCAAACAATCTCATGCCGGGCCCAAAGGACTTTAGCATAATCTATCTTGACATGGTAGATAAAGACCGCTCGCCCTCGTATATTGCAAACGTAATCAAGATGGCCAATCACTTCTGTGACTTCTCTGGTGTGGAACGCCCTGCCTTGAAAGCCCCAAAAAACACGAGAAGGCGCATAGTGTATCTTACGGAGGTTGAAGCAAAGCGCCTGTTGTACGTCTGCACAGATTTTCGTGATTATGCCCTGCTTTGTGTACTGCTATACGGAGGACTTCGCAGGGGGGAAGCACGAAATCTGAAAATATCAGACATCAACTTCCAAGAGAGGGTACTGACCATCACCACAACGAAGACGCACATCGAAGCGGAATGCATCATGAGCGAGAAAACGTCAAAAGCCCTTTCCCAATGGCTAGCACACCGCCCCGAGACGGACAACGACTATGTTTTTGTGAAACAGAACGGTGATCCCCTCAGTGATGAAAGGATTGGATACTTGGTCAAGAAATATGTTAAGCGAGCAGGACTCAAGAAACAGGTCTCCACCCACACCCTGCGCCACACACTGGCGACGAACCTCCTGATAAACGGCGCGGACATCACGCTGGTGCAAAAGCAACTGCGCCACCAGAACATACAGAGTACACTCATATACACCCATATCACGACGGAAAAACAAAAGGAGATGTATGACAAGTTCAGTCCGGATTTCTAGGGATCAACGTAAAAAATGATTGTTGATGTACAATTACGATTCTTCGAGGCGATATGAAGAATGCGACCTTTACTGTGCATTAGGATGATATCAATGGTGTACTTTTAATGTACAAAAGTGTACATTGGTGTACATTACAATAATACACCCTTATACTGCTTTGTGTTCTGTATGCCCCGTTGTGCCACGTTCTCCCCCCCGTTGAGTCTTGTGTCGCCTGTGTCCCTTAACGCCGCTCCTGGGGCATCTAGGACCGCTGGGATACGTTACCGGAGGCATACAGCCTGTTCATACTCACATAAGGTAGGATTTCGTCCTAACATCCTAACATTTCCATCTTTGGCATGTGTTCCTTGCTCCTTGTCGTGCTCTGTGAAAGGGGGATATGCCAATAAAAAACGCCGTGGGGAGTGGTATTTAGCTCCCTCTGCATAAAATACATAATTTCCCCCAGAGAAATTGATTATTATTTTTGAGATTATATTGCCCCGGTCACTCGGTAAAGGGATCAATGGTGTATTTGGTGTATGAAAAACAGAAAACTTTTCTATATATGGTATTTCTCTTTTACTACATTTATTTCTTATATATTTTACTAAAAATAATACACCAAATACCCAAAAACAATAATAGGGCTTTAAATCCATCTTAAGTCTATAATATGCCTTCTTTAATGGTGTATCATCCGGGCAATTCGTACACCATTTATACACCACAAAATACACCACACCGGAATAAGGGGAAAAAGAAAAGAGAGGGGTGTTTCATATGAAACACCAGGGAAAGGAGGGGATTTGCCCCCCTTACCTGTCGCTGTCCTCCCTGGGCTTGGGGAGTACGCTATCCAGCACCATAAGCCCCGTTATCATCCGGGAATGGCCGCGCCCCTCGTCCTTGGCATACCCCCGCGCCTCCAGGTCCTTGACAAACTCGCGCTTGCTGAGGGCATGGCATCCAGACTGTCGGCACCATTCCCCATATTCGGCGTATAGCACTCCTAGGGGGACCCTGGGCGTAAGCCCCGTTGTGTCGCTTGCCGTTGCGCATACGTCCGTTATGAACCCCTCTACGGTGTCCTGCTCATCCCGTATGTCACGGGTCTTGTCCTTGACTGCCGAAGGCATGTTAAGCCCCTCCTCTCGCCACGCCTGGGCACCCTGCACCATCCAAGAGAACACCCCAGGCCGCTCACTCATGAGCTGCTCCTTAAGGTACTTGTTCTCCCTGCCCTCGAAGCACTCGTTGAAGGGGATTATGTGCGCCCGCGCCCATATCCCCTTGTCCCGAGGTGAGATATACGGTGGGTTGTTGGTGTCTATCCAGAGCTTAGCGTAGGGCTTGAACTCCACGGGGTCCATGTAGAGCCCGCGCCCTGAAACGGTCCCGCCCCCGGTGCATCCCTTAAGGAGCCCCATGGCTAACCGCTGGGTGCCTTCTGTTTCGGAGGTGGTGCAGAACCGCGCGCCCCGGAGCTTGGGTATGTCGGGGTTGAGGTCGGAGGGCCCGCGCTGCATGAAGGCCCCCACCTGCACCGTTACCGCGTAGTCGCCCATGCACTCGCGCATGAGCTCCAAAAACGTGGTCTTGCCGTTGCGCCTCGACCCCACGGGCATGAAAAACACATGCTCCGGCATGGCACCGATGAGGGAGTAGCCCGCCGCCCGCTGGAAGTAGGCCGCCAACTCCTCGTCGCCCTGCGTTATCTCCCCGATGAACCGCTTCCACCGCGGGGCCGTGGCCCCGGGGTCGTAGGCAACGCCCGCTATCTTGGAGTGATACGCCGCGGGATCATGCGGGGAGAGGGTGCCGTCCTGGAGGTCGATAATCCCGTTGCGGCAGTTGAGCGCGTAGGGGTCCGCATCGAACGCCGCGTAGCTAGTTTGGAGCTCCTCGAAGGTCGAAAGCATCCGTAAAGTATTGTCTACCTTGATGCTTTGCCCTACCCTAAGCGCATGAGTTAGGGCAGCTTTCGCCCCCGTCTTGTCGCTTGCGCCGAGTATCTCCGCTTGCAACCTGAGCTCACGCGCCCGGTCTTCCAGGGCACCGCGAACAACACACCGGGTAAGGCCGTAGCCCGCGTACAACCACCGGGCCCCGTCCCATGCGTACCATATCCCCGCCTCCTTGGGCTTGGTGGGGTGTATGTGGCGTATGTGGTGGCCCACGCTGTCCAGGATGAACCGCGCGTCCCCGATGTCGTTGTATTCGTACTCCTGGCGAATCGCCGCGTCTGTGGGATCGTACCGCGCGGTACTGCGCGCTATCCCCCGCACCTCGGCATCCTCCAGGGGAGGGTCGCACCGGATAGCGTTCACTCCCAACAACACCTCCTCTATATCCTCCCTGGAGGCACCGCGCCGCCGGAGGGACCCGGCAAAGCTCGTTAGGGCATTGTTCCGCTCCCCTTTCCTTAAAGGCTTGCTGAGCACGTCCGGGGAGCTGGAGCCACTCCCGGCGCGCATGTACCGCTCGTACACCGCCCGGAGCTCCTCGGTCCTGTCCCCCACCTCGGCGTACCCCGTGTGCGCCTTTCCCGTCATGGTGAAGTAGCGCGCCGTGTCGTACATTTCCAGCCCGATGTCTTCCCGCTTTCGCGGTCCTGGGGGGAGGGGGTCGCCCCTGCATATTATATGCAGTCCTTCCCCGCTGGGGGATACCTCGGTGTAGCTGCAAAGGGCCTTCACGATGTCCTGGGCCATGGGGGAAACGCACCCCCCCGTTACGTGGTGGTCCAGGTCCACCCCCACAAAGCCGCCGCCGAGGACGAAGCCCACGCCGTCAAAGCCGCCCGCCTCATACGCGGCCATGCACTCCTCGAACGGTGCCCATGTCGCGGGGTCGGTGCTGCTTGCCATGGTGCCGTTTGGCTGGTAAGGCACCTTGCGCTTATGGCATACCCACCGGCGGAGTACCTTGAGCTCATGAGGCATATTGTCTGGATTGATCCCCGTCATGCCCTGCCCCCCTCTTTCTTTTCTGTCAAATGCCACTCATGAGGCCACATCTTTCGGTCGCACACGACTGCCCCCTCTTCTTCCAGGGTACGCAGTATGTATTGCACTTCCCGCGGGTTGATGCCCGTAGCTTCCGCTATCTCGCGCCGGGTATGATGTATAACCAGCGCGTCCCGTATCCGTTCCGTCTTGCGTATGGTTTCACCCCTGTGCCGCGAAAGAAAAGCGGGGGGAGCGGCCGGGACATACAAAACCTTATATATTAGGTTCCAAGTATTATTAAGTGCTAATGCGCATGTCCGGCAACGGACCCCCGCGATTCTTCGCGGGGATGCGCCCTTTTTTGGGCTTTTCGGCACAGAAGATTCTATTCATTTTCTATCTTCTTAATGTGCCTTGAAGTTATTATACAAGAAGGGTTATTTATAGGACTGGAAAGAAAATGATTTCTCATATAAAAATAAGAGAACTAGTATGGCATTTCATGTTCTAAATTATTGGCCCAATCGAAACGTAATGCTAAATTCCTTGATATATTCTGTCTCTTCTTCAGTGAATCCATAATGTTGCGCAAGCACATCGTCTATCCTGTCCATGATATGCTTTGACTTTCCGGGATGGAATTCGTCATATACCACTCTGCCGGTAGATTGATAATAGGTCTCTTTCCTAACAGCATTTTTCCTGTAGTCCCCCATGAGTTCATCGCATATGGTCTCTAAGGACTGTAGGACCTGTTCATCCATTAATGCAAGCGAGCACGGGAAAGAGGTAATTAAATCCTCAACGAGATCTCTTCCATTCGAATGGGTAACAAAATACCAGTAAAAAAGAGAACTATTCATTATGCCCCTGATAGCAGATGCATATTCTTTATTTGTGGCGTAGAGCGATTTATAGTGATTCGATACCGTGGCATGGTCCCTTTCGTTTTTGAAATACGGCAAAAAGTCCATGGCGCGAATCCAATATCGGGGGGCGTTGTGATAATAAATAACGCAATCAGATGGTTCCTTGTCCAGGTAGTGGGCTAGTGGCTTGTTGGCACGGAGTTTGTCAAGAATGTCCGTCTCGATTTCCTGTCCGAGTTTGGGGATCCTGCCGGGGGAGACATGGCCGGTCGCATCGACGTACGATATATTATCAAACAATTCGTCACGTTCCTTGGTGTACCACCGCTGGTACGAGGTGGTGAATACCGTGCATCCGTATCCGCCACCGAGAGTCTTTTCGGCAAGGATAATGGATGAACGGCAGTCCTCGATGCCATTGAAGATCTTCCCGGGTCGGTCGTCGTAGTTGGATATCCACAGGGTTTTGCTGGATGAGAGGAGAAGGTCCTGCAAAGGTATCATGCGGTCCGTCGAAACGGCCGATATGGGGACGATATAACCGCAGAACCCGCCGGGCTTGAGAAGCGAGAATGCGCGCTCGAAGAAGAATGCGTGCGTGTTCCCGCACGAAGCCGTCTCGTAGTGCTCGATGAGTGCCTTCGTACGATTCCTCCCGCTTATCTCCACATAGGGTGGATTGCCGAGAACGATGTCGAAGCCGCCCTCCTGCATGATGTCGTACACGTCGATATGCCAGTGTGTCGGGTGCGGGACGACATGGTTGGAGGGGTAGTACAGCTTCTTTTTCTTCTTGTCCACCCGGTAGCTGAGCTCATGGAGATACCGGAAGTAGTTGAGCGAGGTAAAGTCGTACACCCGCTCCCGGATGATCTCTATTAGCTCCTTGAGCTGCTCCGCACGCTTGAGCGACTCGGTGCTGTAGAGCTCCCGTATCCGGGAGTAGGTGGCGAGGATGGCGTGCAGATTCGTACCCTGGAATGCGCGTTCGGCTTCATCGATGAGACGCATGGTTCCGGGGTCGTCATAGGCGAGCCGCAGTCCCGCTATGGTCGCCTGGATGGCCTTGTCATACGGTGAGTGGATGATGACCTGTTTGAGGTCCTCGTCCAACCAGCCTACCAGGGAATCGCCCGTGAGGATGTTGTACTCGATGTTGGGGAGGACTTCCATGTGTGAATCCCGGGAAAAATCTGCCGTCTCGATAAGGCTTAGCCACAAGCGGAGCTTGGTAATCTCCGTTGCGGTCTGCTCGATGTCGTTCCCAAAGATATTGTGCGTGATGATATGCTTCTTGATTTCAAACAGTGACTGCCGCTCCCCAAGGGCATCCCGGAGGATGCTGTTAATCAAGGTGAGCTCGTCAAGAACGGTGATTAAGAAGTGGCCAGACCCCTCTGATGTCAAGGTAATGTTACAAAAAAGAGCACCGATTTATTCAATGCCCTTCTACGTTTTTAGCTTTTCAAAACCACTTTGATATCACCACTATGAGAGACGATAACCTTGTCAATAT
>Ga0116164_10000787_pt1 | contig 25834 bp, 21 predicted proteins | sample AD_UKC109_MetaG_FD_89888 | JGI IMG/M metagenome (GOLD analysis project Ga0116164, IMG submission 89888) | Active sludge microbial communities of municipal wastewater-treating anaerobic digesters from Hong Kong - AD_UKC109_MetaG | ecosystem: Engineered > Bioreactor > Anaerobic > Digestate... | reverse complement strand
GGAAATCAATCGCAGGGTCATCGATCACATAGCAGATTTCAATCTTGTGTATACGGAACATGCCCGGCGTCACCTTATATCAGAAGGCCTGCCACATCGCCGAATCTACCTGACCGGCTCCCCCATGTTTGAGGTGCTGAATTTCTATAGGCCTAAAATTGACTCCTCTGCAATTACACATAGATTGAAGTTGAAAAGAGGCCAGTATTTTGTCGTATCAATGCACCGTGAAGAAAACGTTGATAATCCGGAGAATCTCAGGAGAATACTATTGGTATTGAACCGTCTGGCCGATGATTACCGGTTGCCGGTTATTGTATCAACCCATCCACGAACGCGTAAACGCCTGGAAGGTATTGACAGCACTACTCTCAGCCCCCTCATTCAATTCTTAAGGCCGTTTGGATTCACCGATTATGTAAACCTCCAGAAGGAGGCTATGTGTACAATATCAGATAGTGGGACTATCAGTGAGGAATCAGCCATCCTTAATTTTTCAGCCATCTCATTGAGAAATTCAATGGAACGGCCAGAGGCTCAGGATGCCGGCACAATTATTCTTTCTGGACTCGAGGTGGATTCTGTCATGAGTTCAATAGGCATTGCCATAGCTGAACATAAAAACGATCATACAAGAGCTATCCCTCGTGAATATTTGATTCCCGATACCTCCTGGCGGGTGTTGAAGCTGATGCAGGGATTATCATCGCTGTCGAATTCCTGGAATGGCATTGCTTCGATCTGACTCTGATCTGAGTAGAAAGCCGATACCTGAAACCTGAAATCTGATTACAAAAGCCAGGGAATATTCATCTACCACATATACTTTGTGTATTTTTATACTCTAAATCTTATTAAGATGAAAGTGCATCCCTCATTTGTATTGTTCTCTTTCCTTATCGTTATGATAATGAGTTCCTGCGTGTCAAGAAAGAAACTTACATATTTGCAGTATTCTGACAGATCCGGTGATCGCCTGGCGGAGACTGATTTTGGCACTTCAGTTACTCCTGCGGCCTACAAGATCATGCCTTATGATAATTTATACATCAGGGTATTAACGCCTGATCCTCAATATTCTGAGCTGTTCAATGCAAATGTCGGAACAGGAACTATCACCCAGGAAAGTGCAGGCTTATCCGGGTATTCGGTTGATTTGGACGGGAATATAGAAATTCCTTATGTGGGTAAGGTAAAAGTAGCCGGAAAGACCCTTTCGGAGGTAAAAGTTGAGCTGGATTCGATTTTTAAGAATTATGTCGCTGACGGGGCCATAACTATCAGGTTGGTTAATAATGCCATCAGTATAATCGGGGAGGTAAATTCGCCCGGGAGATATGTCTTATTCAAAGACCGTATAAATATTTTCGAAGCCCTGTCAATGGCCAGTGATCTCAGTGTGTATAGTGATCGTCAGAAGATTCAGCTGATAAGGCCATCCCCTTACGGACCGGTTGTCAAGGAGTTTTCGCTTGCGGACAGAAGTATTCTGAATTCAGAATATTTCTACATCATGCCCAACGATATTATCTATGCAATGCCCTTGCAGGGAAGATCATTTGTTACTAATACCGCAATTTATACTCTGTTCTTATCAACAATTACAACAGCACTGGTTGTAATCAGTTACATCCAGAGATTCTAGTCCAGGAACAAATAATGGGCTGTGATTAGAATACCATAACGCTAAGCTATCATCTCGTTAATTTTAGCCTGTATAACAGGACAATAATACAAACCTGCACCAATGACTAATCAGGAAACCTTTCCAAACGGATCACTGGACAAGCATTCACCGCACAGGAATGTCTTGGATCCTGAGGTGATTATATCACTTATCTTAAAGAATTGGTACTTTTTTGCCGGAGCAATCCTTATAGCTTTGTTGGGAGCTCGCATCTACACTAACCAGACGATGCCAACATACAGGACATCAACTACTGTTCTCATAAATGAGACAGAAGACCGTCCCATTGTTGACAATACAGAACTTTTACAGGGGCTTGGACTTCCAGGAGGTTTTAAGAACCTGCAAAACCAGATCATGATCCTCAGATCAGGGGCATTGATAGAAAGGACACTGAACGAATTACCTTTTGAAATTTCCTACTACTTCAAATCAATGAGAAAAAGTGTTCCGGTATATCCTGAAACGCCTATCAGAATTTATTCCGAGAAGGAGATTCCGCTGCCAAGAAATACTGAGTTCTCAATCACCTTTTTAGGTAATAATACATTCAGCATTGAATCTACTGACAAGACTTACCCGTTCCAGAAGACAGCCTCCTTCGATGAATCGATAGAAATTCGCGGAGGTAACTTTCAGGTAGGGTGTTTTGATGAAGAATGGCTCAAGCAAAATCAGAGCAAGAAACTGTATTTTACAGTTCACAATATTGCCCGAATGGTGAGGTATTATGCATCCAATCTCAGTGTCGAGCAGGTGAATCGGGATGGATCAATATTGAGAATCAGTCTTGAAGGAACCAACAGGGCCAAGGACGTGGACTTCCTAAATAAGCATATTGAAGGTTTTCAATCCATATCATTGGGAAGGAAAAACACGGAAGCTGAAAGAAGAATTTCATTTATCGATGACCAGCTTGTTGGCATTACAGATTCATTGATGAGTACTGAGAACAGACTTCAGCAATTCCGGTCAACTCATCGTGTTATGGATCTCTCGGTTCAGGGACAGGCACTTATCGGGCAGACTACTCTGCTTGAGAATGAAAGGGCACGTCTGGAGCTTGAGGCCAACTACTTTGACTATCTTGCTGACTATCTTTCTAAGGACATTACCGGAGAGATACCTATTGTACCAATTACAATGGGTATAACGGATGCCGGGCTGACACGACTTGTGGATGAGCTAACCTTATTGCAGGGACAGTTGGCCAATCGTGGTGCAGGTGATTTAAATCCATTGCAAAGGAACATGGAACAACGCATAAGAAATACAAAGGAAGCCCTGCGTGAAACCCTTAACGGCTTAAGAAGAGCGAACAGTCTGGCAAGATCAGAGAACCAGTCACAAATTAACAGGGCGAATGCACAGGCATCTTCCTTACCTGTAACTGAGAGGCAGTTGCTTGGTATTGAACGAAAATTCACACTAAACAATGAATTGTATACATTTCTTCTGGAAACAAGAGCTGAACAGCTTATGCAGAAGGCATCAAACAGGCCGGATAGTGAGGTGATTGATCCGGCTGATGAACGTTTTAGCGCCCTGGTTTCACCGATTCCCTTTAAAGTAAACCTTATTGGAATTGCCGGCGCAATGAGTATAACGTTTCTTATTGTTTTCCTGAATTTTGTGTTTAACAAGAAGCTGAAGGAGGAGGAAATACGCCGAATGACATCTTTGCCTATTATTGGCCACATCCCTCAAAGTACCGAGAAAATCAATACCGTAGTTATCAATTCTCCGGGGTCCACCATTTCTGAGACTTTCAGGCAGCTAAGATCCAGGATTCAGTTCTTTACCAAGGGAGCAGAGTCACCGGTGATACTTGTTACTTCATCGATGCCGGATGAGGGTAAAACTTTTATGTCAATTAATCTTGCCTCGGCATACAGTCTTTTGGGCAAAAAGACTATTCTGATCGGATTCGACCTGCGAAAGCCTAAGATCTACCAGGATTTCAATCTGAGCAATGATAAGGGATTAAGCACATGGCTGATCGGAGAAAGCAATCTGGGGGATATAATACAAGAAACGGCAGTGGAAAATCTTTCAATAATTGCTGCCGGCCCCGTTCCACCGAATCCTTCCGAACTGACTGCTCTTGCGAAGACAGGAGAACTGTTTAAGACCCTTAAGAAATCATATGACATCATCATAGTAGACACATCACCTATCGGGATTGTCTCAGATACAATCCATTTATCTTCCATGGCAGACGTCTGCCTTCTTGTTATCAGGCCGGGACATACACTGCGGGATATGCTGGAATTGACAATCAATGAAATCAGCAGCAATGGAATTAAGGATATTGGTATTGTCCTGAATGCAGTTCAGAACAAAGGAAAGCATTATGGCTACGGAGGCAAGTATGGGTATACGAATGACAGCAGTCAATCGTCAAAGTCCCTGAAACAATTCAGGAAAATCAGGACGAAGAACCGAACCCACTAGTTCTTCTTAATACTAAATTTCCCATCATTGCCAGGCAAATGTCTAAGGACAGCCCGGGAGTCAGATGTTTTGAATGAAGACTCAAACAGGAACAAGTAACTTTAACCAGGCAATCTGGCTTACAACCAGCAGCTTTAGCTCTTTTGCACTTGCCCTTGTCAGTGCGGCCATCCTTTCCCGGTATTTTGACAAGGCTGAATATGGCACATACAAACAGATCATGTATGTCTATGCCACCTTGCAAACTGTCTTTGCTGCAGGTTTACCAAGTGTTTTCACATATTTTATTCCCCGGTTATCGGATGGTCAGGGGAAAAAGCTGGTAAATGGTGTAAACCGATTATTCATAATACTCGGATTGGCTTTCTCAGTTTTTCTTTATCTGTCATCAGATCTGATAGCTGGAATCTTAAAGAACCCGGAACTATCAGTGGGGCTGAAACTCTTCTCCCCCTTCCCTCTTTTTACAATACCGTCCCTTGGTGTGGAGGGAATTTATACTGCACTGAGGAAAACAAAATATATAGCTATCTATCAGACAGCAAACAGGCTGTTGATGCTTCTATGTATTGTTGTGCCTGTAGTTGTATTTAAGGGAACATACCGTTCAGCAATAATTGGATGGGGTATAGCCTCATTTCTGACCTTCATTTTTGCAATGGTCATGAAGAACAGACCATATGTAAAAATAAAAGAAGAACTGGTTCCCAGGATGCACAAGACCATATTCAATTACTCATTGCCTCTCGTGGGGGCCAGTCTTGTTGGGATGGTTTTACATTCAGCGGATCAGTTCTTCATCAGCAGATATTATGGCCAGGTGGTCTTCGCGGATTTTTCAAACGGATTTATACAAATCCCATTTGTTGGCATGATAGCTGGTTCCGTCAGGAGCGTTTTGCTTCCCTTGTTCTCAAAGGCGGAATCGGAGGGAAATCTGAATGAAGCTTTTGGAACTTATAACAGGGCCGTATTTAATTCAATAAAGCTGATCTATCCGGTGGTTTTTTTTTGCCTTTTTTTTGCAGGAGATATTGTTGTACTGCTTTATGGTGCCCAGTATGAAGTATCCAAGTCTTATCTGCGAGCTTCACTAATCAGAGGAGTCGCCGATGTCTTCCCTTATCTGTCTGTTTTGCTGGCCCTTGGGAAGTCAAACGTATATTTGTTGGTCCATTTGGTATTTGCAATCTTAATCTGGCTTGTTGATTTCATAATTGTATCATTGCTGTTGCCACCTGTTGCAATTGCGTTGTCATCTTCTCTGATACAGGTATCTATAGCTGTTTCAATATTCCTGTATATTAAAATATCTCATGGCATAACTCTGGTACCGATCTACTTGTTGAAGAGTATGGTGATAATTGGAATACACCTGTCAGTTATTGCCGGCCTGCTGGTCATTATCCGAGAAATCTTCTTCCCCGGTTATGGACCTTATCTTGTTTTACCTTTAGCAGGAGTATTATTTTACTCGACAATTATAGTAACAGGAAAGCTAATCAAGGTCGATTATGTTGGAGAAATTGTGGACAAGGTGAAGGGAGCATTGAAATGAAGCAGCAAGCAGGGGGTGATCCAGTCAGACTTCTCTTTTGCGGTGATTTCATTGCGCAGAAACCCCGCGAAATAGTTCTTTCGGGTGATTTGAGAAAGCTTATTGCCGAATGTGATATCAAGTGTCTGAATTTTGAGGGTCCGTTACCCATCGGCAACCCAGTTACAATACCAGGAACTGCGGTGCTCCCTCAGTCGATGGATTCGCCCCCCTGGTGCGAAGAGAATGGGTTTAACCTGATATCCTTATCGAATAATCACTCAGGTGATTTTGGTGAAACTTCGCTGCTGAAAACCGTGGACGCATTTAAGTCAGCCACTGTGATTGGGGCAGGGACATGGGAAGAGGCTTATAGTGTTAAATCCATCGAAATAGAAAGCCTGAAGATTGGATTCCTGTCAGTAGCACAGTGTGAGTTCGGCATTCTTAACGATCATTGGACAACGAAAGAATCAATCGGTTGTGCCTGGATCAATTATCCGGGTCTGAACAACATCATTGCCGAAGCAAAAAGGTCGCTGGATTACTTGTTTGTCATAACACATGCCGGGATCGAGTTTTTTGACTTTCCGTTACCCGAATGGAGAGACCGTTACAGGGAGCTTATTGATGCAGGGGCTGATGCTATTATAGGAGGGCATCCTCATGTGCCTCAGGGATGGGAGTTGTATAAAGGAAAGCCAATCTTCTATAGTTTGGGGAATTTTTATTTTGATATGCCAAACAGAAGAGAATATTTCAGTAACGGGCTGGTTGTAGTACTGAGCCTGGATGACCAAAAGGCTTTTTCATTCCAGGTTTATAACACTATGTTTGAGGGCGAAGAAATCAAGATTGACAATTCGGAGAAGATCAAACTTCATAATGAGGAGACGTGCAGAATCCTGGCAAATGAGAAGGCATACATTGAAGTGGTGAATAAAATGTGCCTTACACTCTGGCGTTCCTATGAGGCCACCCTTATAAGAGCACTCAACAGCGACCGATCAACATTTTCGATTAAAGAATGGGTCAAATATGTTTCACACATTCTTCAGAGAAGAAAGACCGAATACCGTTTTATTCTGAATTACATGAGATGCGAAAGTCACAGGTTTGCTATCTCGCGTGCCGTTAAATTAATATCAGGCGTCAGGATTTAGAACAATAGCCACACTCTGACGGATCAAAGCAAGGAATTTGTAAGACTATCTCATTTTTTGAATATCAGAACGAACCAGCAATCATTTCAGATAGGCATCAATGGATCATAAGCGCATCCTCGTAGTTAGCCGCAGTTTTTATCCTACGGTATCTCCAAGGTCTTTCAGAGCCACAGAACTTGCTAAGGAGTTCGCCAGGCTAGGTCATAGTGTGAAGGTTATAACCTCCTTTAAGGACGGGGTTGATTATGGACAACTGGCAGAATCCTTTGGTGTTACGTTTAAGAACTTTGGACAGGAAGGTTTTAAGATGCTTGGTCAGGGAGGAAAATGGCAAGGTAATTTTTTTGTTAAGGCGGTTAACAGAGTGCTTCTGATGCTATTTGAATTTCCTGATATTCAAATAATGCAATTAGTTGCAAGGTCTCTGAGAGAGGAACATGGTTACGATCTTTTGATCTCCGTTGCAGTGCCTTATCCGGTACACTGGGGAGTTGCCTGGGCGCGCACATCTAAGCACCATATTGCAGGGACATGGGTTGCGGACTGCGGTGATCCGTATATGGGAGACAGGATAGATACAGTCAGAAAGCTTTTCTATTTTAAGTACATTGAGAAATGGTTCTGTCGCAAGACTGATTATATCTCGGTACCCACCCGGGATAGCATCAATGGTTATTATCAGGAATTTCATCGAAAAATAAGGGTTATTCCGCAAGGCTTGAATTTTGATGAAGTTCATCTTCCGCAGATGGTACATAATGAGCCGGTTACATTTGCCTATGCCGGAAACCTGGTTCCTTTGAAGCGTGACCCCAGGCCATTTCTGGACTATCTCGCCACTGTAAAGTCGGACTTCAGATTTATTGTTTACACCAGGAAAAAAGAGTTGTTGCTTGAACACAAAAGCATTCTGAGGGAGAAGCTTGAGATCCGTGACTACATTCCAAGAGCAGAACTGCTCCAGATGTTGGCTTCCATGGATTTTCTTGTAAATTTCGACAATAATACGAATATTCATACGCCGAGTAAACTGATCGATTACGCAGTTGTGAAAAGACCCATACTTAATATAACGTCGAGTCCTGATGAGCAAACAATAGCTGCATTCCTGGACAGGGATTATTCCGGAGCTATGGTTGTTGAGAATCTGGAACAATATGATATAAGGAGAGTCGCCGGGACATTTCTAGAATTAAGTGTATATTAATCTTAAAATCCGGAAATCTTATCTATGCTGAGATCTAGCATAATAGAACTTAATCGCAGATATAAGACCATTTTATCCGCCTGGTTATTATTTCTGATGAATCCATTTTCAGCGGTAGTGGTAGCTTTGAATAATCTCAGGGAATCTTACACCAAGAATATAGTCTGGCTATTTGTCGTCTATTATGGATTCACTCTTGTAATATCAAATGAGGGGATGGATGCCAACCGTACTCGTGATTTTTTCATTAGCCTCAGATATACTGATTTAGGTTTTAGGGAAATGCTGGCTTTAGCTTACCGGGACGGGTCGAATGTTCTTGATGTTGCCCAATTAATAATCAGCTACATTGTTTCAAGGTTTACCAGTGATCCAAGGATCCTATTCGCTGTGTTTGGATTAGTTTTCGGCTATTTTTATTCAAGAAATATCTGGTTTCTGATTGACAAGGCAGGCTCAGGTATCAAAGGGGCAAACCTGATCTATATTATAGTTTTCACAGTAATCATTGGCTTCTGGAAGATCAACGGATTCAGGATGTGGACAGCCGCACATGTGTTCTTCTTCGGGGCCTATTTATTCTTGATGGAAAACAAGAAAGGGGGGCTTTTAATTGCATCGTCTAGCCTGCTGTTCCATTTTTCTTATATGTTTCCTTTCGGCCTTATCTTGATATTCATCGTTTTACCTAGAAAGGTATCCTGGTTTTACGGGTTCTTCCTAATGTCATTCATTGTTTCTGAAATTGACATCAACGTGTTTACTGATAAATTGACCTCCATATTGCCAGGAATATTTCATCAACGAATTGAGGGTTATACAAGTGAAGCATATCTGGAATCTACTCTGGCGGATGAGGCAACAAGAAACTGGCGATACGATCTTTATCGCCAGGCAATTAAATGGGCATCAACATTGCTGCTTAGTGTGATTTACTTTAATGGCATGAAATACTTAAATGAACAAAAAAGATTGAAAAACCTTTTTTGTTTCGCGCTTCTTATGATGGCTTCAGTGAATTTGTTCAGCCACATACCGGCGATGTTTCGTTTTTATCCAATAACCTATTTGGTTGTATTTGCCTTCCTCTTTATTTACTTGCAGCAGGCTCCGGAGTTCAGATTTAAAAAGCTGGTTATGAATTTTTCATTTCCCTTGTTACTTTTTTATTGTATCGGTCAGATTAACACCTCTTTGCTGACTATTGGATTGATTACCATTATTGGAAATCCCGTTGTTGCACTATTTCCCACCAATGATTTCAATACCGCAATTATAGAATTCTTAAAATGAAACTAAACACACTGCTATTCAAAAACCTTGTAAATATCCCTGGTTGGAGAACAACGCGGAAGCTCGTTGTCATTGAATCAGATGATTGGGGAAGTATCCGGATTCCATCAAAAGAAGTATATGAGCAACTTAAAGTTGAGGGAGTAGGAGTTGACGGAAGTTATTTCACAAAATATGACTGTCTCGAAAGCGAGGATGATTTAAGCCAATTACTAGATGTTCTAAGCTCATTCACTGACATTAATGGCAATCACGCATGCATAACGGCCAATACAGTCACATCGAACCCTGATTTCGACAAGATTAAAGACAGTGATTTTAAGGTTTATTACTATGAACCATTTTGGTCTACTTATAATAGATATCCAAAGCATTCAAGATCTTTGGAAATTTGGAAAAATTCATTTAAATTGCATTTGTTGTGGCCACAATTTCATGGAAGGGACCATCTTAACCCAATTGAGTACCTCAAAGTTTTGCATCAAAATCATCATGAGCAGATTGCTTTTAGTCGATATGCTTTATTTGGCTCGAAGAAAGGATCTGACAGACAAGCCGGCTATTTAGCTGCTTTTGACTATGATACGACTGAAGAAAGAGATAGCTTTACGAGTATAATTTCAGAGGGACAATCCTTATTTGAACTGGCTTTTGGTTTCAGATCAAAATCCTTTATTGCACCAACTGGGATTAGAGGTGACTCTCTTGATGAGATACTATTCAGGAATGATATCCTGTATCACCAGGACGCACGACAGTGGTTGCCTAAGTATGAGGCATCCAAAATAGTCAAGCATAGATTTTGGGGAGCCATGAATCAGTATGGCCAACTATATTGGCGGAGGAATGGCACTTTTGAACCTGCCAGGTACCCTGAGTATGATTGGGTCGGGAGTGTTCTTAATGAAGCTAAAATAGCTTTCTTTTGGGGTAAGCCGTTGGTGATTAATTCTCACAGGGTGAACTATGTCGGGGGGATTGACCCTGAAAACAGAGCACGAGGGCTCGATATGTTGGATTCACTATTAAGGCGTCTTCAAAAAGTTTATCCTGATACCGAATTCATGTCAAGCGATCAACTAGGTGATTTTATGGCTCTCAATCCAAATTACTTTTTGGGGACACGAATTAATAGACATTACGAAGTCAAAAGTCTAGCGTAATCACTTTGAATGAGCAAGTTAAAGCAAAGGTTTTCTGAGCATTTATTTAATATTCCGGGGTGGAGAACCAAGCGAAGAATTGTGGTGTTTGAGTCCGATGACTGGGGAAGTATAAGAATGCCTTCGCGGGATGTTTATGAAACTTGCTTAAAACAGGGCTACAGGGTTGATCACAATTTGTTTTCCAGATATGATTCGCTTGCCAGTGAAGAAGACCTGACGTACTTGTTTGATTTGCTGGTTTCTTTCAAGGATAGGAAAGGTAATCACCCAGTAATAACAGCGAATTGTCTTGTGGCAAATCCGGATTTCGAAAAGATACAGGAAAGTGGATTCGATCAGTATTACTATGAGTCCATAACCGAAACATTCACAAAATACCCAAAGCATCATAAATGTTTTAATTTATGGCAGGAAGGCCTACGGTTAAACATATTCAAACCTCAGAGCCATGGCAGAGAACACTTGAATGTCTCCCGCTTCATGCATGATCTTAAGATTGGCGATGACGATGTTATGTTTGCATTCACCCATAAAATGCCGGGTATTTTTAAGAAGAATGAAGTTGAACTGGGGAATCAATATATATTCTCATTAGATCATGCTGACAATAATGATCTGTCCGAGAAAGTTCGGATTGTAAAAGAGGGCTTGCTATTGTTCAGAGAATTATTCAATTATTCATCCAAATCATTTATCGCAACAAACTACACATGGGATCCTAGCATGGAAATTGTTCTTAGTGAAATGGGCGTACAATTCATCCAGGGTTCAAAATTCCAGAACATACCTAAAGGGGGTCATAATGGATTTAAGCCTAAATACCACTTCCTCGGTGAAAGAAATGCTTTTAGGCAATTGTACTTGACAAGAAATGTCTATTTTGAACCAACATTGAGTATTTCCAATGATTGTCTTTCTTCTGCCTTACGGCAAATTGAGACTGCCTTTAGATGGCATAAACCGGCGATTATTTCTATACATCGTATAAATTTTGTTGGATATATTGACCAGCAAAATCGTGATCACACATTGTCCTTATTCAATAATTTACTGAGAAGAATTTTATGGCTTTGGCCGGATGTTGAGTTCTTTTCAACAGTTGATCTTGGTGACCTAATCGTACAGCAGAAAGACTCTGGTATGTAAATATGAGCTCAGCAATCTGCATTCTTGAGATAGATTGGAATCATCTCCAGTTCAATCATTATGTCACTCTCTTGAATCAATAAAGCCTTTAATTAATTTATAGTTAGTTACAATGGATGAGTCTGAAAAATATGGAGTTCAGGGGGAAATATAAAAGGCCAAGTTCGATTTTAGTATGGTTATTGCATCGATTTTCAAGGTACGTTGTGAGTGACAAATTGTATCTGAGAATCTATTATAGATTATTCATGAAAGAAAGGCTGGATCTGAAAAATCCGAGAACCTTCAATCAGAAAATTCAAGTTCTTAAGCTTTTAAATAAAGTTCCGAAATTTACTTTGATGGCGGATAAGTATGAAGCCCGTGATATTGTAAGACATGAGATTGGTGATGATTATTTAATACCCCTTCTGGGAGTATGGGATAAATTTGATGATATTGATTTTAACCATTTACCACAACAATTTGTACTGAAGCCGACAAATAATAGCGGAACAATAATAATATGCAAAGATAAATCGACATTAGACATCAAGGCAGCAAGAATGAAAATCAACAAAGCCTTGAAAAGGAACTATTTCTATGGAGGAAGAGAGTACCCATACAAAAATATTAAGCCACGTATAATATGTGAGAAGTATATGGTTGATGAGAGTGGGGTTGAGTTAAAGGATTATAAGTTTTTGTGTTTTAACGGAGAGCCGAAAGTTTTATTTGTGGCTTCAAATAGATACATTGATGTAAGATTTGATTTTTATGACATGGAGCTAAACCGATTGCCGTTCACCACTGGAGATCACAGCTTTTCTGAGGAATCAATTACTAAAATTGAATCATTTGGAGAAATGAAAGAGTTGGCAAGAAAACTTTCAAAAGGTTTAATACATATTAGAATTGATCTTTATAATATTAGTGGCAAGGTTTACTTTGGGGAGTTTACATTTCACCATAACGGAGGCATTGTTCCTTTTCACCCCATTGAATGGGATAAAAAACTTGGTGATCTAATTAAATTGCCTAATGAAAAGGTTCACTCGTAACGTTATTTTATGCAATGGACGGGTATTATTAAAGAGAAGTCAATTTATGACAGGATAAAAGCAATCTTCTTGGTATTTGATACTCTTTTGGCTTCATCGTAGTTCTTGGGCTACGAAAATTTGGGAAAACCCTTATAACGGATCAAATGCTATTAATTTAGCTATAATTATGGTAATGTATTTTTACTAATATAGTGTATATGAAGAAAGTATTACAATATTTATTAAGACATTTACATTTTCGAAATATTGATAGGATTGCGAAAGTGGATATCCTACGCATAATAAAGAGGAATAATATTAAAATCAACAATAAAGTTGCTGGTGAACACGCATATATAAATAAATGGAAAGTATTTAGGAGGGATGTTGATGTCCGATACTTCAGGGGATATGCTTATTATATCGGGGGTGATGAGAATATTGTGCCATCAAATATTTTAAATTCGGTCTTAGAGCCAGGTTTAAATGATAAGCGGTATTCCTATTACTATAGTGATAAAAATGTATATGGGAGATTATTTTCCAAAGAATATTTGCCCGCAACATTTTTAAGAAAAATCTGTGGAAGTTTTTATGATGAGAATTATAGGTCAATTAGTAATAACATTTTAACAGATGAAATGCTTCTTCTTAGTATTCGAGGAGCAGTAAAAATTGTCACTAAGCCAACTATTAATACTAACAGTGGAGAGGGAGTATTGGTTTTTATGAAAAAGGATGAAAAACAATATTTGAGTCAGTTTGGAGACACATTATCTTTAAGCAACCTAAATAAGCTCTATAGTGATGATTTCATTATCCAGGAATTTTTATGTCAACATGAATTTACTTCACAATTCAATTCCAGTTCTGTAAATACTTACCGGGTTGCGACATATAGATCTGTTACTACTAATGAAGTGCATGTCTTAGGTATTGTCCTACGAGTAGGAAGGCAGGGGTCTTCAGTCGATAACATTCATGCTGGAGGATATATTGTAGGTATTAACGAACGAGGCCTGTTAAATAGTTTCTTAACTGATGCAGATGGTCAGCGCATCACTATTTGGAATGGAGTGGATTATGAAAGGAATAGATTTGTTACTCCGCACTTAAGCTTGGTTCTTGATTTTGCACGGCATATTGCAAGCATGATTGTTCATCAGAGGTTCTTAGCGCTGGATATAATGGTAGATTCAACTGGCCATCCTAAACTGATTGAATATAATATTGGAAAATTTAGTGATTGGATTTTTGAGTTGAATACAGGGACAATTTTTGGAATCCATACAGATGAGGTGATTTCTTTTTGCAGATCACAGCAAAATAGTATACAATATTGTTTTCAATATTGAAGGGTGGATTTTCAATGATATAACGAAATCTTATTCAGTCATACAGGTTAGTCATTTTTGTTCACTAAAACAATTTGGATACTCTAAAACTGGTTACTCTAGTCCTATTTTATAGTTAAAACTATGGTCAGATTATACCTTGGGAAGATTATATTTCACATTCGGAAAAGTTTGGAAAGTCTCTTAAATTTCTCCATAACAGTACTGATAATAGCCTATGAAAGGAATGAAGCCCATTATAGACGACGAAATGTTGTAAAGAAAAATGGGGTAAAAATTATTAATCGACAGATAAAAGAATCAATCAAAGAGTATGCAAAAGCGAGGTTTGGCAGCAAATCCTACTGGCCTTTCCTTGCGCTTTATACTGAAATAAGGGGCGAATTTCTTAAGGGCTGGATCCCATATGATTACTATAGATTTGTTCTCTTGCCAAAGATTAACCCTAAGCCTGCATCATATCTTAGTGACCAAAAAACGTTTGATCATAAATTATTCGGTGGTTTTGCGATTGAACCTCTACTATTATTTATTTCAGGAAAATGCTTTAATCCAGAATATGAGATAATTGAAGATGAGAGATTAAAGAGATATTTGTCTGACTATGACAATAAAATTGTTGTAAAAGAAGAGTGTGGAATGGGGGGGAAACAAGTTAGAATCATTCACTCTTCAATGTTTATTCCTCATGAACTTAAGAAGGATAAAAATTATGTAATTCAACCCTATATAAAACAATTGGAGGTGCTTAATAATTTATATCCTCACAGCGTTAATACATTTAGAGTGAATACTTTTCTTAATAATGACGGGTCTGTTTGCGTAAAATATGTTTGGCTAAGATTTGGAGCTGAAGGCTCCAATGTTGATAATCTATCATCAGGGGGCTATTATTTATTCTTTAAAAACAATGGAAAACCGGAAGAATTTGTTTATGATTGGAAATTGGGAACCAGACTGTCTAATAAAAGCTATGATACTGGATTCTATTTCGCAGATCTAAAGATTCCCATGTTTAATACAATGTTAAATAAATGTAAAAGTGCACATCTCAAGTACCCTTATGTTAGATTGATTGCATGGGATGTGTGCATTGATAGTAATGGTGAACCAAGGCTAATTGAATGGAATACCTTGAATCCGGATTTTTCCTCTCAGGAGGCTAGATTCGGACCATTCTATCCTGAGGATGATGTATTCTAGGGTAATTGAGGCACATATTTTAAAGGTGGCATGCGTGAAGCTTATATCTGATGGATTCCAATATGAGTAATTTTAATCTCGATACTAGAGAATGAGCTCTGAAGTCTCAATCTGTATAGTTTCACCGTCTCTAGGAGTTGGAGGTATTGAAAGAGCACTGGTTGTTCTTGCAAATTTCATGGATAAAATGAATTACCAAGTAATTTTTATTTCTTGCCTTTCGGGTGAAGAGTTTTATCCTTTGGAGACCGGGGTCAAGATTATCATGCCAGATTTTAAACACCCTGCTAACCTGGTAGGTAAAGTTTTCTATTATCCCAGATTAATAATATATATTCGTAGAACAATTAGTAAGTTGAAACCAGACAAAGTACTGGTTTTTGGAGATTTATTTAGTCCATTAGTGCTATTAGCTCTATTGGGAATGAGTCTGCCTGTTTATATTTCTGATCGCACTAGTCCGGACTTCAAGTTAAAAAGGATGATTGTCCTACTTAAAAGATGGCTCTATCCGAATTCCAGAGGATTTATTGCACAAACTAAAGCCTCTGCTGAATTTAAGAAAATGCAATTTGGGGATAAATTGAATATCAGGGTAATCCCTAATGCAATAAGAGCAATTAAGCTTTTCCCGGAAATTAAGCGTGAGAAGATAATTCTCTATGTAGGTCGCCTTTCGTGGGAGAAGGGGCCGGAGAGACTCATTCAAGCGTTTCATAGTATAATGGATCGTGAAGGATGGCAACTACATATTGCGGGGGCTGGCCCTCAAGATTGGAGTCTGCGACAGCTTGTCTCTGATCTGGGGTTGAAGGAGGAGGTGCGCTTCCTTGGGAATGTAAGCAACATTGATGAAACCTACGCAGCCGCAAGTATATATGTGCTTCCTTCACTGCACGAAGGTTTCCCGAATGCATTATGCGAGGCGATGGCAGCAGGTTTACCCTGTATCTGCTTTGATACAATACCATATAACGAAATCTTTACTAATGGAGTAGACGGGATTGCTGTCAATGGTGATGGTATCAACTCTCTTATTGCCGCCTTGGCCTTACTCATGGGTAATGAGCAGCTCAGAATGTCCATTGGTTCAGAGGCGCATAAGATAAGGACAAGACTGGATGTTGATAAAATTGGTCCTGCAGTTATTGATTTTATTTTTGAGAAATGAATTTTTTGTACTACTTGTATTTCCTTTTACCAAACTTTGGAGCGTTAGGGCTACCAGGCAAAGCAATTAACAGACTATTAGTGTTGATACTGAAACGATTATTTGACAGATTAATGCCCACATACTATAGAAGGAACATGCATCGGGCAGGCTCTGGGATAAATACCAATAATCGAAATGAAAGCTATATAGTATCCTTAACATCGTTTCCTGAAAGAATAAACGAGGTGTGGATTACTATTGAGACTTTGATGCGTCAGACCTTCAAGCCTGACATGATTATACTATGGCTTGCGGAGGAGCAATTTCCTGACAAAAAAGTACCAGAGAGTCTCAATAAACTAACAAGCAGGGGATTAACAATAAAATTCTGTGAGGATTTAAGAGCACACAAAAAGTACTACTTTAGCCTGATCAATTATCCGGCATCCAATATTATTACGGTCGATGATGATTTATATTATCCCAGGAACTTATTATTTAACCTGGTAAAACTCCATTGTGAATTTCCAGATCTTATAGTAACAAACAGAGCTCATAGAATTACATTTAGCGGGAAAGAATTAAATCCTTACAGGCAATGGAAGCACAATGTCACTGATACACAGCCATCCTATTTACTTCTGGCAACAGGAGGAGCAGGAACTCTGTATCCGCCTGATTGCCTTCATAATGATGTATTCAAAAAGGAACTTTTGCGCAAATTGTGCTTTTATGCAGATGACCTTTGGCTAAAAATTATGTCCTTGAGAAGAGATAAAAAGATTGCAACCAATAAAACGTATAATAAGGATTTTGCATCTGTTGGTAAGTCTCAAAGAACCAAGCTCGTGTCAGTAAACGTATTACAAGGAGGTAATGACGAGCAGTTGAATAATCTGTTAACATACTTCGGGACGGACTTCCTTATGAAGCACTGCTAAGATTGGAAATCTTACAGTCGTTAAATTTGTCCTGTTAGGCGAAAAGTTTAAATGGGATTGAAATTGTACTAAAATATTGTCTCAAGTTGCTACTATGATGCAAGCCGTACGTTACTCCAGTGCACTGTGGGATCGGTCCTTTATAAGATTATGAAAGAGGGTGTATTCATTATTTCGCTGGACTTGGAATTGCATTGGGGCGTTTTCAGAAACGTGACCTCTGAATCACCATACATGCGTAACATTAACGGCACACCATTAGCGATTGAGAGAATCTTGCAGGTCTTAGAAGAACACAAGATATCAACAACATGGGCCGTGGTTGGATTGTTGTTTGCCGATTCTCATGAAATGATCAAAGAATTTGCCCCAGATGTAAAGCCAGTCTATAACAAAAGTAATCACAACCCATATTTACTTCAGATTGGAAGGAATGAAGGTGAGGATCCGTTACATTACGCCCCTTCTCTGATAAGGAAGATACAATTGGTACCAAACCAGGAAATAGCGACTCACACATTCTCCCACTTTTTAAGTCGTGAAGATAGTGTAACGACTAATGCTTTTCTTTCAGATATCGAGAGTGCAATTAAGATTTCTAAGGTATATGGCATAGGAATCAGAAGTATTGTATTCCCGAAGAATAGATTAATAAGGGAATTTATTGATGTTTTACCGAAACTTGGTATAGACGTTTTCAGAGGAGCAGAAAAAGGATGGATGTACAATAAGATATGCAGTATACATGACCCAAAGCCATCAAAAATCAGGGGGATGCTTAATAAATTCGGGCGATTGGCGGATACCTACTTTCCGATAACTGGGTCAAATACCTGGAGTATAGAAGAACTTAAGGCTGCTCCAGGGAAAGCGGTTAACGTTCCTGCAAGTCGCTTTTTACGGCCCTATAATCCTGCTCTGAAGTATCTGGAATGGGCAAAATTCAGAAGAATAAAGAGTCAGATCGAGTATGCCGCCAGAAATGGCAGAATGGTCCATCTTCGGTGGCATCCGCACAACTTTGGCTATAATCTGGATCAGAACATCTGTCTGCTGAAAAGGGTCCTTGACTGCTATGAGAGATGCAGGTTGAAATACAATATGAAATCAATGACAATGGGTGAATTTGGAGATTCGATTATAAGAACTGGTTGTGATTGCTGTCTGTAGAAATATTCAGGTAAATTCAGTCCCGGCTATCCTGAATAGAGTAAGATTGCTGCAGTGATCATTCATTCCATATATACTGCGTAATGAAACTAATTGTTGGAATTTCCGCAGAAGGATCAATTGTCCTTATGGAAGGGCAGATGAGACACTTTAAATCGAAGGGCTTTGATACTTATCTTTTGGCACCATATAGCGATAGGGTCAGGCAGTACTGCGAGACGGAAGGCTGCACCCATTTACTCATCAATATCAAGCGGGACATATCAGTCTTACACGATATTGTTATTCTCATTAAGATAATCCGGATATTTCTTAAGGTGAAACCTGACATCATAAATCTTGGGACCCCAAAAATCTCTCTTCTGGGGATGATTGCAGGTAAACTCCTGGATGTACCAAATCGGATTTATACATGCAGAGGCTTCCGGTTTGAACATGAGCACGGAATAAAAAGGAAAATCCTGATTCTGATGGAAAGGATTACTGCTTATTGTGCACATAGAATTATTTGTATAAGTCCTTCCTTGAGAAATTACGGAATGGCTCATAATCTGTTTAAAGCAGAATCTGCCTTAGTTATAAACAAAGGAAGCAGTAATGGGTTTAACTTGAAGAGATTTTCGTCCGAGATTATTGATATGAATCAGCAATCATTATTAATAAGGGAATTGGGAATTGAAGATAAATTCGTGTTTGGATTTGTTAGTCGAATATATGACAGAAAGGGGATTAATGAGCTTTATCAGGTTTTTTCAAAGATGAGCAACCAATTTCCTGACATGGTTTTATTGATGGTCGGACGGTATGAGGAGGGTCAGACCGCAGATAAGAGCATTCTTGAACAATTGAGGAAGCATAGCAGGATAATTCTGGTTGGACCTCAGAAGGATGTTCCTCTGTATTTATCACTGATGGATGTATTCGTTCTGCCGGCGTGGGGCGAAGGCTTTGGTAATGTTATGGTTGAAGCAGCTGCTATGGGTTTGCCGGTTATCGGTACCAATTCAACCGGTATCAGGGATAGTTTTCAGAACGGATTCAATGGTCTGCAGATTGAGCCGAAAAATCCACAGGAATTGGAAAATGCCATGATTTTACTTTACACTAATAAAGAGCTTCGGATGTCCTTGGGAAAGAATGGCCCGGTTTGGGCGGGGAATTTTGATAATATGATTATCTGGAACGGCATGGAGCAACTTTATATAAACTAATGATGGTGTACAGAAAATTTGTAAAGCCTCTATTGGATAGGTTCTTTTCGCTGGTACTTCTGGTCTTACTCTTCCCATTTCTTTTTTGCATGACTTCTATCTTGCTGGTATCAAATAGCGGGAAACCATTTTTCTGTCAGATTAGGCCGGGGAAAAACGATAAGACCTTCATGATTATCAAGTTCAGAACTATGAGGGATATTCTTAATAGCGAAGGAGTCTTATTATCCGACAGCAAACGCACAACCAGGATAGGCAGGTTCATACGTTCATTTTCAATTGATGAATTACCTCAGTTAATCAATATACTCACTGGTAAGATGAGTTTTATCGGGCCAAGACCTTTGCTTAAGGAGTATTTGCCATTGTATAGTACTGAACAGGCAAGAAGGCATGAAGTCAGACCCGGGCTTACAGGATGGGCTCAGATAAATGGCAGAAATGCCATCACCTGGACTGAGAAACTAAAGTTTGATGTCTGGTATGTTGACAACATGAGTTTTTTATTGGACGCAAAAATATTTATAAAAACTATATTTAAGGTCTTTAACCGTCAAGGAGTTAATTCTACGGCAATTTTTACAATGGAACCATTCAAGGGAAACAATTGATTATGGGCTTTCAACATTATAAGAATGTAACGTTGAGAGGTATCTCAGCCTGCGTGCCATCAAATGTATTTGACAACAGAAATCTGTCATTGTTGGGAAATAGTGATCAGATTCAGAAATTCATCGATACTACCGGTGTTGTGACAAGGCATGTTGTGAATGGCAGGAATCTGTGTTCCTCAGACATGTGCTACCAAGCAGCCTCAAAACTTCTGTATGAGCTCAGCTGGAGGCCTGATGAGATTGATTGCCTGCTCTTCGTGTCACAGACGCCGGATTATATTATGCCGGCAACAGCCTGCATTCTGCAGGAAAAATTAGGGTTGGCAAACGAGTGTTTCGCCATGGACATTTCTCTTGGATGTTCCGGGTGGATACACGGTATGGCTACTATTGGAGCCTTAATTCAGAACGGGGGTTTCAAAAAAGGCTTATTACTTGCTGGAGATACATCGACAGTAACCAAATCTCCCAAAGATAAGAGCACATATCCGCTTTTTGGTGATGGAGGAACTGCCACCGCACTGGAATATATTGAAGGAAGTCCCGGACTAAGAGTACATACAGCCACTGATGGTAAGGGATACAAGGCTATCATAATACCTGACGGAGGTTTCAGGAATTTCTACACCCACGACTCACTTAAGGAAGTTGAATATGAGGATGGGATAGTACGCAATAACCTTCAGACATCACTGGATGGACCGGGAGTATTTGTATTTGCCATCAGTAAGGCTCCGCGTAGCATAACCGGTCTTCTGGAGCATTTTGATCTGGATATTAATAGTGTTGATTATTTCATTTTGCATCAAGCCAATAAAATTCTTAATGAAAAAATTAGGACCAAACTGAGACTGCCTGTTGAAAAGGTCCCATATTCAATAGAAGAGTTTGGCAATACATCAAGCTCATCCATCCCTCTTACTATGGTAACACGTTTGAGACAACAACTGACAGCAGGCAATTGTAGGCTGATTACGTGTGGGTTTGGTGTTGGCCTCTCATGGGGAACCATATACCTTGAAACAGAAAAAATCACCTGTCCTGAACTAATTATTATATGAAAATATGCAGTAAAAGAATGATGCTATTGATCAACACTTTAATGTAATTTTTAAGCAATAATAGTTTAAACCTAACAATGCAAACGATGATGGAAAAATTTATTGATCATTTCAGAGAAGCGCTGGATGCTGCAGAAGGCAAAGAAATCAAGATGGAAGACAGATTTCGTGACTATGAAGAATGGGATTCACTTCGCTACCTTTCGGTCATTGCTATGATAGATTCAGAATATGATGTAATAATTGATACAACAGATTTCAGAAAAATAGAAACGGTAGGTGGATTAATGGAGGAAATCCGTAAGAGAATAAAGACATAGAAGTTATTTCCTTCATTGTTCATTTTTAAGAATTAATTTCTTATAATTCACAAAGATATGGCTTATCAGAAAATTGAGAATGTGAGAATAAGCGGAATTTCTGCGTGTGTTCCCAAAACCGTTGTCAGCAACTTAAATTCTCCTGTGTTCCTCAGTGGTGATGATGCGGCGAAATTTATCTCAACAACCGGGATAAAAGAGAGACGTATTGCCTCAGCAGACATTTGTTCCTCAGACCTGTGCTACAATGCAGCTGAAAAACTTATTGGTGAACTAGGATGGGATCGAAAAGAAATCGACTGTCTTGTATTCATTACTCAGACCCCTGATTATATCGTACCGGCAACATCATGTATATTACAGGACAGACTGGGCTTGTCATCTGAATGCTATTCTTTTGATATAACTCTGGGATGTTCAGGCTGGGTATATGGTGTTTCTATTATGGGTTCTCTGTTATCAACAGGATGTTTTAGAAAGGGGTTACTTCTGGTAGGTGAAACAACCACCAAAACCAAATCGCCTACGGATAAAAGTACATTTCCATTGTTCGGAGACGCCGGAACTGCAACATGTATGGAGTATTCTCCGAAAGCACCTCCGATGTATTTTCATACTGGAACGGACGGATCAAAGCATAAGGTGATTTATATCCCGGATGGTGCATTCAGGAATCCGACCACTCTGCAATCATTGAATTCAGAGGAAGTTGAACCGGGTGTAACGCGGAATCGTCTGCAGTACATCATGGATGGCGGAGCAGTTTTTGTCTTCTCAATTACCAAGCCTCCTCAAAGCATTAAGATCCTGATGGAAAAAGCCGCTGTTGCAAGCGAGAAAATTGACTACTACTTTCTCCATCAGGCAAATAAAATAATGGTTGAAAAGATTCTCGGCAAACTAAAGGTGCCAGTTGACAAGGCTCCGACAAGCTACGAATCATTTGGAAATACATCCATGTCGTCCATCCCTTTGACAATGATTACCGCCAAAAGAACTGATCTTGTCCAATCCCGGTTAAACCTGATCATATGCGGTTTCGGCGGTGGTTTGTCCTGGGCAACCGGATATGTGACTACCGACCACATAGTCTGTCCTGAACTGATTGAAATTTAAAACCTTAGCTGATGAATTACAATCCGTTTTCTCTGGAAGGAAAAAATATCCTTATTACCGGAGCCTCTTCAGGTATCGGCAGGTCATGTTCAGTGGAGTGTGCTAAAAGTGGAGCAAACTTATTGCTGATAGGTCGTGATCTGACCAGATTGGATGAGGTATTGGCTGATATACAGAAAGACAATTTGAATTCTAATGGATCTACGTCTGTTCGTTCAATAGACCTGGCAAATAGTGTTGATGACCTTAATCCTGTTGTCGATGAATTTATTTCTAAAAATGGCAAGTTTGATGGTCTTATACACTCTGCTGGAATAGAAAAAACAATGCCGCTTTCCGGGATGAAGGATTCCGATTATTCGAGCATTTTCAACATTAATGTTATTGCCGGGTTTCAGGTTGCTAAGATTATCGCGAAACGTAAAAACTCGAATGACAGATCCAGCTTTGTATTCATATCTTCAATAACTGCACTTGTGGGCCGCAAAGGTATTATTGGATATTCAGCCTCCAAGGGTGCGCTGAATTCAGGAATAAAATCGATGGCCCTCGAACTGGCTGACAGAGGCATCAGAGCTAATTGTATTTCTCCGGGAACAATTCTTACTCCGTTACTTGTTAATTACCTGGAGACACTGACACCTGAAGAAAAAGCAAAACGCCTGGATGGTTATCCTTTAGGTATAGGTACGCCTGAAGATATTGCTTACGCTGCAATTTATCTGCTGTCAGGGGCTTCCAGGTGGATTACGGGCCAGAGTTTAATAATTGACGGCGGTTATACGTCACGATGAGAACATCCAGATAAACCGGCCTTATGCCAAGGTACTTATTAGAATAAATCAATGAAGAATTTGGTTATCCTCGGGGCTGGCGGTTTAGCCAGAGAGGTTTATGATCTGGCGAATTATTGTTATGGGAATGATCCTGATTTTAAGATTCGTGGATTCTTAAGTGATGGGCTGAGCAACATTGAAAGCTACGGCTATCCTCCTGTATTGTCAACCGTTAACGGATATGAAATAAAGCAGGATGATGTGTTTGTATCGGGCATTGGTAATGTCATGGATCGCAAAAAGGTTGTTGAGATAATTCTTAAAAAAGGAGGTCAGTTTATTAATCTGATTCACCCTTCTGTTGTTATCTCTCCAAGTGTCAGGCTGGGAACCGGTATTGCTATCAAGGCGTTCAATGTTTTGGCCAGCAATGTCATAATCGGAGATTTCACATTTCTGCAAAGCTCAACTATTTGCGGTCACGATGTGAAAATTGGCAATTTCTGCCATGTAAATTCCTTTTCATTTTTTGCCGGATGTGTTACTGTTGATGACCTTGTAACCATTAATGCCGGTACAAGAATAGTTCAGAGCAAACATATAGGGCAGGGATCTGTTATAGGCATGGGAAGCGTCGTGATCAAGGATGTTCCTGGAGGGGTTAAAGTTTTCGGCAATCCGGCCAGGATAATTGATGAGTAATGGGTAAAGGAATTCCTATTTCTTGGTTAGTTTCTTAGTCGCTAAAATATTCTTACCATCAGTTATCATCAATATATATGTTCCAGGGGTTGATTCTGAAATATCAACTTCTTTAATACGTTCTCCTGGTTCCAATATTCCACTGTATACATTTTGGCCTGCAAGGTTGAATATTGTCAGTCTGTTTGAGAGTTCGCTGATTCCCTGAACCAACTCTACTGTGAAGTGTCCATCATTTGGATTCGGATATAGACTAACATTATCTGTATACGATTCAGACAGAAGCACAATACTCAATTCTATATCGGAGGTGGCAGAGCTTGCTCCTAAATTGTCAGTTGCAATTGCAGTTATGACAAAAGTACCTGTATCTGACGGTTCCCATGTAAAGGAATAAGGAGCAGATGTAACTTCAGCAAGTGTAATGTTTCCGCTTTTAAATTCGACCATGCTTATACTGCCATCCGGATCTATTGCTTCTGCAGTGATAGTAATCTTATCGTCCTTTTTGTACTTCTTCTTATTGTTGCCGCTGTTGGCTGGACTTGTTATACTGACAATGGGTAATTGATTTGCATTCGTCGCGGATTTCTCGACCACGACAGTTACTGCGCCTGAGACAGTCCACGCATTGCCGTTATCTGTCGCTATAGCTGTAATGGAATAGGAGCCCGCTGGTACATCCTTCCATGTAAATTCATAGGGGCTGGTCATCTTTTCTCCCAGTTTGGTATTACCATTAAAGAATTCTACTTTAACAATAACTCCATCAGTATCCACCGCATTCGCTTCTATTGTTACCGTAGCAGGTGCAATGAAGGCAGTACTTTTGGTTGGTGAAGAGATACTTACCAGAGGGGGGGTATTTGTCGGTTGATTCTGACTTGAGATAGCAATAACCAATGACCCGGAAACTCCTGATCCATCCCTTGAAGTTGCTCTTGCCGTTACCGTGCCGTTTGAGACAGCTGTCACAAGGCCTGTTGGTGAAATTGTAGCCTGTCCGGTTCCGTTGATGATTGACCAGGTAACTGATTTATCTGTAGAATTGGTCGGCAGAACTGAAGCGGTTAACTGAAGAGTCCCGTTGGTGGATGTTATTGAGGCTGTACCACTGGATGTAGTTACAGTTATCCCCGAGACAGGCACGACCTGATTTGAGATAGTGATAACCAGTGAACCATAAACGCCTGATCCATCCCTTGAAGTTGCTCTTGCCGTTACCGTGCCGTTTGAGACGGCAGTTACAAGACCTGATGATGAAATTGTAGCCTGTCCGGTTCCGTTGATGATTGACCAGGTAACTGATTTATCTGTAGCGTTGATCGGCAGTACTGAAGCGCTTAGCTGAAGAGTCCCGTTGGTGGCTGCTATTGAGGCTGTACCACTGGATGTTGTTACAGTTATCCCCGAGACAGGCACGACCTGATTTGAGATAGTGATAACCAATGAGCCATAAACGCCTGATCCGTCCCTTGCTGTTGCTCTTGCCGTTACCGTGCCAGTTGAGACAGCTGTCACAAGGCCTGTTGGT
>Ga0116164_10000786_pt1 | contig 25843 bp, 19 predicted proteins | sample AD_UKC109_MetaG_FD_89888 | JGI IMG/M metagenome (GOLD analysis project Ga0116164, IMG submission 89888) | Active sludge microbial communities of municipal wastewater-treating anaerobic digesters from Hong Kong - AD_UKC109_MetaG | ecosystem: Engineered > Bioreactor > Anaerobic > Digestate... | reverse complement strand
TGCCGCGCATCGCCGCCATTCAGGCGCAAGCGGCCGATCCATTTTTCCGCAGCTATCAAACCGGCTTCACCGAGAGGATTTTCGTCACCGCCGAACCGACGCTGGCCAGCGCCATTCGCATCGGCGCGCCGGTCAGTCATGACAAGGCCGCGAAGGTCGTCGCCGAGTTCGACGGCGTCGTCGAGGAAGTGACCGAGGCGGAACTGATGGACGCCAAGGCGCTGGCCGATCGCTGCGGCGTCGCGGTCTGTCCCAACTCCGGCGTGGCGCTGGCCGGCCTGCGCAAATTGCGCGCGCAAAAAATCATCGAAGACGAGCAAACCGTCGTGGCGATCATGACCGCGCACGGTTTGAAGTTCTCGCAGGTCGGCGTCGACTATCATACCGGCGCGATGTCCGCGCTGCCGCCGCACCACGTCAACGCGCCGCTCGTTTTGCCGGCGGATATGGCGGCGATCGTCGATGCCCTGCAGCTGGAAAACGGCCGATGATACGCGCGACGGTTTTTCCTCATTCCGCGTCCGCGACGATGCACGATGAGAAAGTCAATCACAATTCATTTGACAAGTTTCGCTCGTTTGGTTATGCAAGATTTATGAACTGGCGGATGAACCATCACCATCATCATACTCTCTCCGACGAGGGCCGGATGGTGGTGTAGTCTCTCCCCCAACACAAACACCGACGCCGGCTGAACCGCCGGCGTTTTTTTTTGCGCAAGGAGATGGACATGGCGAACAAAGCAAACGGCAACATACTGCGGCTGGCGCTGCCCAAGGGACGAATGCAGGAAGGAGTGTTCGCTTTGTTGCACGACGCGGGCATCGGCATCTCGTTCAGTGAGCGCCACTACCGCCCGACCATCTCGTTGCCGGGATTTGAAACCAAGATTCTCAAACCGCAGAACATTGTCGAGATGCTGCACTTCGGTTCCCGCGACATCGGCTTTGCCGGTGCGGATTGGGCCGCCGAGCTCAACGCCAACCTTGTGCAACTGCTGGACACCGGACTCAATCCGGTGCGCGTAGTCGCCGCCGCGCCCAAGGCGATTTTGCGCAACGGCAAACTGCCCGCCCGTAAGCTGGTCGTGGCCTCCGAATACGAACGGCTGACGCAGGCTTGGATCCGCCGCAATAAAATGAAGGCGACCTTCGTGCGTTCCTACGGCGCGACCGAGGTTTTTCCGCCCGAAGATGCCGACTGCATCGTGGACAACACCGCCACCGGCGACACCTTGCGCGCCGGACAGTTGGAGATCGTCGATGTGTTGATGGAATCGTCGACGCGCCTGTTCGCCAATCCGCAGGCGATGAAAAACCGTCAAAAACGCAAGGCCATCGACAAGTTCATCATGCTTGTACAGTCGGTGCTTGACGCGCGCCTGCGCGTGATGATCGACGTCAACGTGCCGGCCAACAAGCTCGAGCAACTCGTCAACCTGCTGCCCTGCATGCGCCGGCCGACCATCGCCCCGCTGTTCGGCGAAGACGCTTTCGCGATCAAGGCGGCCGTGCCCAAAGATCAGTTGCCGATTTTGATTCCGCAAATCAAAGCGCACGGCGGCACCGACATCGTCGTCACCGCGCCCGATCAACTGGTGTCCTGACGGAGGTTGATGAATGAATCCCACGAAAACAGGCGGCCCGCGACCGGCGGCATTCATCGATCAGCTCGATGTGTATTCGCCGCCGAAAGCGCCGGCGCCGACCGATCTAAAACTCGACAGCAATGAGGGAGTCGGTCCGCCGCTTGCTTTGCTGGACGATCTGCCCGCCGGCGGACCCGATCTCTTCTGCCGTTATCAAAAAGCCGATCGCCTGGAAGCGTTGATCGCCGCCGAGTTGCGTATCGATCCGTCGCAGGTTCTGGTGACCGCCGGTTGCGATGATGCGATTCAACGTTGCTGCCGCGTTTTTCTCTCGCCTGATCGCGAGATGATTCTGCCCTATCCGACTTTCGACATGTACCGCAACTTCGCAACGCTCGCCGGCGGCGCGATCGTTGACGTACCCTGGACGAACGGTCGTTTTCCAACCGATCGGATTCTCGCCGCCGTCACGCCTCAAACGGGCATCATCACCGCAATCACTCCGAACAATCCGACCGGCGAAACGGTGGCGGCCGCCGATCTGGAGCATATCAGCCGCGCGGCGCCCGACGTGCTCTTGCTGGTCGACCTCGCCTACACCCAGTTTGCCGATGACGATCTGACCGCAACCGTGTTGCGCCTGCCCAACGCGATCGCGTTACACACCTTTTCCAAGGCCTGGGGCATGGCCGGTTTGCGCGTGGGCTTCGCCGCCGGTCCGCCGCAATTGATTCACTATTTGCGCCGCGCCGGTTTGCCTTTCCCGGTGGCGAATATCTCGTTGCAATTGGCCGCCGATCGGGTTTCCTCCGATCGACAATCGATGAAAAATTACGTGGCGCAGGTGCGCTCCGAGCGTGAGCGGTTGCACCATCTTTTAAATGAACTGGGCTACGCAACGACCGCCTCGCAAGGAAATTTCGTTTTCGTACGCCCGACCGATGCGTTGTGGCTGCGCGATGCGTTGGCGGGTTTGGGCATTGCCGCGCGGTTGATTCCGGCGGAAGAGGAGTTCCCCGGCGGCGTGCGCATTACCTGCCCGGGTGACGAATCGACCTTTCAGCGGTTGGTGCATTCGCTACGGGTGATCGCATGTCCGCAGGCCATTATCTTCGATATGGACGGCGTGCTGGCCGACGATTCGCAGTCCTATCGCCAGGCGGTTATCGACACGGCGAAAACATTCGGCGTCGATCTGACAGTCGCCGATGTCACGCGGGAGAAGGCCAAGGGCGACGCCAACAACGAGTGGATCGTCACGCAACGCTTGCTGTCGGCGCATGGCGTACAAACCGATTTGGCGGAAGTGACAACGCGTTTCGAACAAATTTATCAGGGCGATGACGAGCAACCGGGATTGTGGGCGACCGAAACGTTGCTGATCGAAAAGAGCCGGCTGGAACGTCTCGCCGCGCGTGTACCGCTTGCCGTTGTCACCGGCCGACCGCGCCACGACGCCCAACGATTCCTCAATCAGTACGGCATCACCGAGTTGTTTCGGACCGTGGTCTGCATGGATGATGCGCCGCACAAACCCGATCCCGCGCCGGTCAAGCTTTGTCTGGAAAAATTGAATTGCACCACGGCCTGGATGATTGGCGATACGCCCGATGATATCCAAGCCTCGCGTCGCGCGGGCGTATTGCCGTTGGGCGTGGTTTCGCCGGCCGACGATCGCCGGACAATCGAGTCGCTTTTGTACCGGGCCGGCGCCGCCCGCGTTTTACAGTCCCTTGCCGAAGTGGAGGATTATCTGCCATGAACGAACGCATTGCCGTCATCACGCGCGAAACGACGGAAACGAAAATCGAATGCCGGGTCAATCTGGACGGCAGCGGCCGGGCCGACATTCAAACCGGCATCGGCTTTTACGATCACCTGCTGACGGCTCTGGCGCGTCACAGCCGCATCGATCTGACGCTTTCGTGCAGCGGCGACCTGCCGGTGGACGATCATCACACGGTCGAGGATTGCGCGCTGGCGATCGGCCGGGCGATCGATCAAGCGCTGGGCGAACGGCGCGGCATTACCCGCTTCGGTTGGGCGCTCGCGCCGTTGGATGAAGCGCTGGCCCGCGTGGCGGTGGATCTTTCCGGTCGTCCGTTTGCCGCCATCGCGCTGCACCTCAAGCGCGATGCAATCGGCGCGCTGGCCTGCGAGAACATCGCACACGCCCTGCAGTCATTGGCTTTTGCCGCGCGTATGACGTTGCACGTTGAAATTCTGTCCGGCGAAAACGACCACCACAAAGCCGAAGCTGCTTTCAAAGCGTTGGCGCTGTCGCTACGGCAGGCGATTCGCCAAGACGACACGAACGACATCGCCAGCACCAAAGGGACCTTGACATGAGCCGCCGCCGGGTCCTGGTCATTCCCACCGGCGTGGCCAATCTGGCCTCCATCGTCGCCGGCTTGTCGCGCCTCGACGTTGAGCCGACTTTCCAAGCCGATGCCGCCGCCGTCGCCGAGGCAGAGTATGTAGTGCTTCCCGGCGTCGGGGCCTTCGCCGCCGGCATGAAGTACCTGCAAGAAAACGGTCTAGCCGAACCGCTGGTGCGTCGCATCGAGGAAGGCAAACCGACGCTGGCCGTGTGCCTCGGCCTGCAACTGCTCTGCCGCGAAAGCGAGGAAAGCCCCGGAATAAAGGGCCTGGGCGTTATCGACCAACCGATTCGCCGTTTCTCCGATCAGGTGCGTGTGCCGCAACTGGGGTGGAATAAAGTCGTACCTGACGACTGTCGCCTGCTGCTTGAGGGATACGCCTACTTCGCCAATTCCTATCGCTTGACCGCCACGCCGGAAGGCTGGCATGTCGCTCACGCACAATATGACGGGCGCTTTCTGGCCGCGTTGGAACGCGGTGCGGTGTTGGCCTGCCAGTTTCACCCGGAGCTCTCCGGGCCCTACGGACTCGAGCTTCTGCGGCGATGGCTCAACGACGGCGCGGGAGGTGACGCATGCTGACCAAACGAATCATCCCCTGCCTCGATGTCAAAGACGGGCGTGTGGTCAAAGGCGTTAAATTCCAGGGCCTACGCGACGCCGGCTCGCCGGCCGAACTCGCGCAAGCCTATGAACAACAGGGCGCCGACGAACTGGTGTTGCTCGATGTTTCCGCCACGCCCGAGGGGCGCAAAACCGCGCTGACAACGGTCCGCGACGTGCGCCGCGTTCTTTCCATACCGCTGACGGTGGGCGGCGGCATTCGCTCGATCGCCGATGCGCGCAATCTGTTGGAAGCCGGGGCGGACAAAGTGGGCGTCAACACCGCAGCGGTGAACGATCCCCCGCTGCTCACCGCCATCGCCGAGCAGTTCGGCCGGCAATGCACCGTGCTCGCGGTCGACGCCAAACAAGCCGCGCCCGGCAAGTGGCAGGCGGTCGTTCTATCCGGCACCACCGACCTCGATCTGGATGTCATCGATTGGGTGCAAACCGCCTGCGAAAAGGGCGCGGGCGAAATTCTGCTCACCAGTTGGGATCGCGACGGCACGCGCAGCGGTTACGATCTGGCGCTGACCTCCGCCGTCGCCGACGCGGTCAACGTGCCGGTGATCGCCTCGGGAGGCGCGAACGATCCGCAGCAATTGCTGGAAGGTTTGCAGGCCGGAGCCGACGCCGTGCTGGCCGCATCGATTTTCCACTACGGCGAATGGACCGTGCGACAGATCAAAGATTATCTGGCTGAACGAAACGTGGAGGTGCGCCGATGATTGTTCCTTCAATCGATTTGATGGACCGCAACGCGGTGCAGTTGGTCGGCGGCAAACAGAAGGTGCTCGACGCGGGCGATCCGCGTCCCATCGCCGAAAAGTTCCGTCTGGCGGGCGAAATTGCCGTTGTTGATCTCGACGCCGCCTTGGGATGCGGCAACAACAATGAGACGATTCGCGACCTGCTGCGCCTCGCTCCCTGCCGCATCGGCGGCGGCGTTCGCGACGTGCCGACCGCCCTCGCCTGGCTCGACGCCGGTGCGACCAAGGTTGTGTTGGGAACGGCGGCCACGCCCGATGTGTTGACGCGTCTGCCGCGCGAACGCGTCGTCGCCGCGCTCGATGCGGTGGATGGCGAAGTCGTCGTCGATGGTTGGCGCACGAAAACAGGCGCGAGCGTCGCCGATCGCATGCGCGAATTGCGCCCGCTGGTCGGCGGCTTCCTCGTCACCTTCGTCGAGCGCGAAGGGCGCATGCAAGGCACCGCGTTGGAGCGCGTCGCACAATTGAAAGAAATATGCGGCGACGCCGAACTGACCGTGGCCGGCGGTTTCACCACGACAGAGGAAATCGCCGAGGCCGACCGTCTGGGCGCCAACGCGCAGGTGGGCATGGCGCTGTACACGGACAAGATGTCGTTGGCCGACGCCATCGCCGCACCGCTACGCTCGGATCGTCCGGACGGCCTATGGCCGACGGTCGTGGTCGACGAACAAGGCATCGCCCTTGGCTTGGCCTACTCCGACTTGGAAAGCCTGCGCGCGGCGGTCGATGCCAGGCGCGGAATTTATCATTCGCGCTCACGCGGCTTGTGGATCAAAGGCGATACCTCCGGCGCCACGCAAGATCTGTTGCGCATCGATCTTGATTGCGACCGCGACACGCTGCGCTTCGTCGTCCGTCAACACGGCGCGGGTTTTTGCCATCGCGGCACGCGCACCTGCTGGGGCGACGCCGGCGGCATTCCGCGACTGGCGCGCCGTTTGGCCGCTCGCCGTGACAGCGCACCGACCGGCTCTTACACGCGACGCTTGTTCGATGATCCCGAGTTGCTGCGCGCCAAGCTGATGGAAGAAGCCGCCGAGCTGGCCGAGGCCGCCGGCAAAGACGCGGTTATCTGGGAAGCGGCCGACGTGCTCTACTTCACGCTGGTCGCGATGGCGCGTGGCGGCGTGACGCTGGCGGATGTGGCCGCCGAGCTGGACCGTCGCGCCTTGCGTCTCACCCGCCGGGCCGGCGACGCCAAAACAAAGGAAGGCAAATGATGAGCGAACGTTTGCTGCGCATTATCGCTCCCGCCGATGTTCACGAGTTTCCCAAAAGCGAATTGGACGGCGACACGCTTTCGATCGCGACGGCGATTGTGGCCGACGTCAAACAACGCGGCGAAGAAGCGCTCATCGAGCATGCACAGCGACTGGGCGATCTGCGTACCGGCGAGCGAATGATCTATCATCGCGACGATTTCGCCGCCGCGATGAATTCGTTGACCACCGACAAACGCAACGTCATCGAGCGCACCGGCGAACGCATCCGCACCTTTGCCCAAGCGCAGCGAAACAGCTTGTCGGAAATCGCTATTCCGATCGAGGGCGGACGGGCCGGACAAACGATCGCTCCGGTGGAAAGCGCCGGATGTTACGCGCCGGGCGGTCGATATCCGCTGCCCTCTTCCGTGTTGATGACCGCCATCCCGGCTCGCGTGGCCGGTGTGAACCGAGTGTGGGTGGCCTCGCCGCGTCCGCAGCCGGAAACATTGGCCGCCTGTGCGGTGGCCGAGGTCGATCACCTGTTGGCCGTCGGCGGGGCACAAGCCATCGCAGCGTTGGCCTACGGGGCCGGCATGGTGCCGCCCTGTCGGATGATCGTCGGACCCGGCAACCGTTTCGTGACCGCCGCCAAAAAAATCGTCTATGGCGACGTCGGCATCGATATGCCGGCCGGACCTTCCGAGCTGGTCGTGTTGGCCGACGACTCGGCCGATCCGGCGTGGCTCGCCGCCGACCTGCTGGCGCAAGCGGAGCACGATCCGGACGCCATCGTGGCTTTGATCGCCACCGACCGGAAAATTGTGGATCGCGTCGAACATCAACTCGCCGAGCAGCTTTCGGCGTTGCCTACGGCCGACATCGCGCGCCGCGCTTTGCAGCACAGCTTTGCGGTGGTGGCGGCCGACCTCGCGGAAAGCGTGGCGTTGTGCAATCGCCTGGCTCCCGAGCATCTATCGTTGCAGATCGTCGAGGCCCGGCAAGTTCAGCCTGAGTTACAGCACTACGGCGCGTTGTTCATCGGCGCGGCGTCGGCGCAGGTGCTTGGCGATTACGGCGCGGGGCCCAACCATGTTTTGCCGACCGGCGGTACGTCTCATTTTTCCGGAGGCTTGTCCGTGTTCAACTTCCTGCGCGTACGTACCTGGATGGAAGTCGACCGCCCCGCTGCCGCCGCATCCTTATTCGATGAGGCGACGCGCATGGCGCAGATGGAAGGGTTGGTCGCGCACGCGAACTCCGCGAAAATCCGTCTTCCATAAGATTTGGTTGAATCGTCAAGGATCCGGATTGGCCGCGCCCGGCGTGATGTCGTCCGCCTCGAAAAGAGTCCAGGCACCGATCTTGTCCGGCGACCGCGCGTAGGATAGATCCTCTCCAAGCAGGTCATAGGAGAAGCTGTCCACCTGAAAATATCCCAAGGACGTGTCTACGCCAAGGAAGATGGACTCACCGTCTTTGTCCAGCTTGAAACCGGCATGCCATATTCCTTGTTCCAAATCCTTATCGGCATAGATCAGGGCGTAATCGTCTTCGTTCAACTGGACATCGGGCAACCGCCATTTCAACGGCTCGGCCGGATCGTCGCTGAGGTAGAACATACTGAGGTCCACCGGACCGTATCCGTCTTTTACCGTGATTTCGATCCAGTCTTCATATTCTCCATATTCGTCGGTCCAGACCGTCTCGTTATCCGCCATCAATTCATTGATGATCAGAGCCGGAACGCCGACTTGGAAGAACGCCGGTTTGTTTGCACCGCCGGCCGGCAAAAAAGCCGAGTGTCCCGCCGCATCCTGCGCTCGCAGATAGTAATGAACAAGCGCACTTGCCTCGTAGGTATCGGGGAACGTGCCGCCGAAAATCCCGTCACCGGCATTTCCATCCCCATGCGCCCCGTCGTCGAACATATTGAAATGAATCCACCCTTGCCCGTCGTCGGCAAAAGCATCGACCGTGAAAAGGTCGCCATCCTCATCCGTCACATAGGCAATCAGATTGATCGAAGCCAGGGCCTGAGGCGGATGAGGATCCGTCCGCATATCCTGAATCGATGGGAAATGCCACGTGGCATTTCCGCCGTTCCAATCACTCGGCGACGGTGCTGACATAATTGATAATGGATCGGCCAGCCGGTCATTTTCCCGGCCGAACGCCTGGTCGGCCGCCAAGGCCGGATAGCTTATCTCATCGATCAATTGTCCGCCGAAAGCCGAGATCTCATACAAACCGATCCATCCCCCGGCGGGATTCAGAATCTCCGGCAAATGGCCGTCCCCGTGTTTTGTATCGCCATCGCAGAAAAAGAGCGCAAAGTCCCACGGCTCGATGGTCACTTCGGGCAACGGATATTTCCCCGGCTCGCCCGGATCATCCGAGATGGACAAACCGCGCAGGAACATCGGCATGCCCGTCAGGTTGTGAATTTCCAGGTAGGGTTCATACTCTTCATTCTCGTCCATCACGACCGACTGATTGTCGGCCACCAATTCATTCAAGATCTGACCGACAAACTCGGTCGGCGCCAAATCCACCATCCGTTGGGTGTAATCATCCTCGTTGATCCGATCCATCTGTTCCCGGCACGCGTTGGAAACGTAGTCCAACTCGCTGGAACAGGTCATCTCCGGTTTTCGGAAGTCCCCATAGACCGCGTCCGTCAGCGTCTGCGCTTGCACGGTCAACGCTGCGGGCAAGTCCAGATCATTAAGATCCTCTCGCAAAAACAGCAATTGCTTCGCGTAGGCATAGCGGAAGGAATCCAACGAAAACGCCTGATCAAGCAGATAATCCACGAGACCATATTCCGGATTTTCCGCAGTCCCCAGATCCACAGGCACCGCCGCGGACCACAGATAGTCGTTGTCCTTGGGGATGAATTCCCAACGTGCCGTAGCCGGATCTTGATATAAGAAATAATTGTGCAAAAGAAAATCGTCGTTTCCCAAGAGAATATTCGCCGATCGGTACTGCAGATAGCGCTCCATTTCGACATTCTGCGAAAGGAACATCTCCAACTCATCCCCTTCGAGCCGATGCAGCGTATAGGTAAAGTCCCAAATGTCGTCGAGGCAATTGCCGTCGCCGTTTTTCTGATTCAACTCCTGCGGATTGGTGGGCAGGTCGAAGAAAAAGAATTCCGCTTCCAGCAGGCAGCCGGCTTCATTTCGGTCATGAAGCCCCAGAAACGCCCCGTCAGCCTCCTCGACGTCGACGTACAATCCGGAAAATTTATCATTCAAAATAACGGCGGCATGCCGGATGTCGTAGGTGGCGATATCCAGAAGCTGGTCCGCAACGAAATCCATCGACCATTCCTGGAGGAAGGAATTGTCCATCCATGATGATTTCAAGTTGACTTCATCATGACTGAAGTAGGTTTCCGTGGCGAGATGTACTTTCCAGGATCGTTTCGCGAACATGCGAGTGTTGTCATAGCCACGGAAATGGAATTCCGCATCCTCATCTTGGTCGAGAAACGAGAACATGCCGGTCACGTGCTCTTCGGTAAGCGGATCGAGGGCGAGCGTCAATAAGTCGTCCGCCGCGATTGTCAGTTCCACCAAAGGCAGCGAAAGAATGTCCGCCGAAAGAGAAGCTCCGCTAACCGACGCCGAGGCCGAGGAAGTCGTGCCGTCCAGGTCGATGGCTTCCACCCAATACGTATGGGTTACGCCGGGGACCGTATCGAAATCACGAAACTGGATCATGCCGTGATCGTTGAACGGCAGCAGAGGTTGCGTCACGCACTGATCGTCTTTGTAGACTCGGTATCCGGCCAGCCGCCGCGTTTCCTGCGTCGTCCAGGTCAACGCAATGGCGTCGATGCCTTCATGCATGGTCAAATCGTCGGGGGCCGCAACCGGATCATCCTGGTCGTTCAACGGTTTCAATAATTCGATCGCGGCCAAGGTCAACGGGAAAAGCGTGCCGGTTTTCGGGGAAAGAGCGACGTCGACCACGCCCGAAACCGGCCGGGCGGTAACTCCTATCGCGGCGACATGCTGAACCGCGTCTACTGCGCCGAGGTCGACATCCGCCAACACGACCGTTCCATTGATCGCGATATCGAACGGCGCCGATTCGGGCAGAACAGCCATCGGCTCGGCAAGAATCAACCGTAACGGTCGGGGCAGATCGTCTCCCACGATAAAACGATAGCCGATGGTTCCATCCGTTCCCACCGCCCGCCGCATCGTTCCGAGGCGCGAGTCCCCCGAAGAAAAACCGCCGCAGGCTGCGTAATACCATCCCGCCATTTCACTGACGGGATATTCGACCGCATCCCCCGCTCCGATCGAACCGTATCCTTGCTCCGGATTGAACGTCGCATCCGCGAGATAGACAACATCGTCAACGGAAATTTCAGGGCCGCCGCAATTTATGCGGACCTCTTCCGCCGTATCGTCATCGCCGGTATCATCGTCATCATCGATGGAATCATCATCGGGATTATAAAAATCGTCATCATCGGAGTCGGTGTCATCGTCTGAAGCGTCGTCGCCCCGCGCATCATCGTCATCGTCGCAACCGAATTGAATACAAGACAAAATAATCAGCGAAAGAACGCCGAGGAGAGAAACCGTTTTGAGAAAACGATTCAAATTCATTCCTCTCTCCTTGAAGGAGCAAAGGCATTTAATGGATGTCCCCCCGAACGTCAGATATCTATCATACAATTGTATCATTAGTCAATTTTGAATATTCCACGAGATATTCGATAGGTATCTACTATCTATTTTATTTTTATGAGTTTTTTGGCGGAAAGGTCTTTTCCGATCGGCGGCGCAAAATCCCTTCCGGCCAATCGCCGGTCTTAATTTCGGGAGGTCTCCCCTTTCTTTTAAAAACGATACTCCAGTCCCACGGAGGCGATGTGTTCCTGCACGCCGTCCTCGTCGTCCGATGGAATGTTCGCCCGCAACACGTAATAGGTTTTCGCATACAGCTGGCCGAACGTGCGGGCGGTGAACCAGGCGGAAACGAGAAACAACCGGTCGGTGCGGTCGCCGTCGAAGTATGGCGGCATATCGCCGTTGGGAATGAAATCCTTGTGAATGAACTCGTTGTACAACGAGGCGGAGAACCGTTCGTTGAAGCGAATCGAGTAAAGCAGCGTCGCCTTATGCTTGGCGTAATTGAATTCGGCGTCGACTTCCAGGGACGCTTGTTCTCCCTCGAAACCGCGCACCTGCTCCAATGGCGTCGGCGGCGGTCGTCGCCCATCCGGCGGGGGCGGCTGCATTTGGTTGTCGGCGACGTTGGTGTTCCCGATCATGGCCGGCCGCAGGTAATCGCCGCGGTCCCGTTGGAAGGTGTAGGAACCTTGGAGGTAATGCCGAATCCCGAACAACGCGTCGAAACCGACCTTGCCCGAATAACGATAACCGTCGTTGGGCGGGCTCAGAATCGCCGGATCGGTCATCTGATTGTTGCCGATGTAATACAGGCAATCGAAGGAATAATACGTGTACACCAGCGGCGTCCAGGTATTGCGCAACTCGATAAAACCGCCGTTCATCGAGTAGTCGTTGCCCGCGCTGTCGAAATGCAGATTGATGATGTTCTCGTAGCCGAGCAGTCCTTCCCACAAGTTGGAAAATTTATGCTTGCCCGCCATGGTGAACGAGTTGCGGAACAGATCGGTCTCCTCCTTTTCGGCGGGCACAAAGTAACGCACGCTGTCGAGCATGCTGATCGAGTTCGCCCCGAAAAAGAAGCCGAAATAGAGGTTGCCGTTGCTGACATACCAGGATTTTTCCGTATGAAAGTACGGCCAATAGGCCAGTTCCTGCAGATCGAATTCCAGCCGGCTGTTGCTGCCCCAGGAATACTTCATGCCCAGCTTGGCATCGAGCTGATAAATGAATTCGTCTTCCCCGTCGGTGTCGTTGGGAAACTCGTTCGCTAAATCGAAATGCGAATCATACATGGCGGCCACGCCCACGACGCCCGACAGCGAACCGTCGTTTTCCTGGGTGTCATCGGCATGCACAACCACCGTCGAAAAGACCAACAACAGGATCGTCAACAAAACAATACGGCGTTTCATGGAACAATGCTTTCCTTCTGTTGTAGGGATGCGGCCTTTTGTTTGTACTCCTCAAGCAGACGCTGCAAACGATCCGTTTCCCCTCGCAGATCGTTCAAAGACTTTTTCCTCCGCTTCAATAATTGCTCTTGTTGTTGAATTCGCTCGGTGAGTTCATGAAGCTGTTGCGGATCCTGGGCGCCGCGTCCTTGTTGCAGCTCGGCCAGATTGCGCAAAATCTCGCGTTGATTGTGTAAGGAACGGACCATCTGCGCGTTTTGTTCGCTCTCTTGCGTCAGGCGCGTCTCCTCGCGCTTCAGTTCGTCGAGTCGATCCGCGATGATTTCCGCTTTTTCGCGAATGTCCTCCGGTCCGTCCAGCGGCGCCAGGGCGATGGCGGCCTCGATGCTCTTCCAGGACCGCCAGGTGTCGATCGACTCGAACGAGTCGCCGGCATACACGCCCGCCGCACACAGCAGCGTGAGCACAAGCGCAATACCGGCGACCGTCTTGCTCAATCCGTGATCCCGAATTTTTCCAGCTTGTTGCGAAAACGATTGCGGTCGATGCCCAGCATGCGCGCCGCCTTGGCCTTCACCCGCCCCGACCGCTCATAGGCGTGCAGAATAAGGCGTCGCTCGAAGTTCTCCATCTCGCCGTCGAAATCCACATCGTCATCCGGCAACGTGACGTAGGAGTTGACCGGCAGCGAAAACATCGGCGGCAGATGTTGCAGATCGATCGGCATCCCGTCGGCCAGCACCGCCGCGCGTTCGATCACGTTGCGCAATTCACGAACGTTGCCCGGCCAGTCGTAATCCATCAGCACCTCGAGCGCGCGCGCAATCGGCCGCTGCACCGCCCGCCCCAACCGTCGCGCTTCCCGCTGAACGAACGCATCGATCAGACTCGGAATGTCGCTCTTGCGATTGCGCAACGGCGGCAGGTCGATGGTGAAAACGTTCAACCGATAATACAGGTCTTCGCGGAACGCGCCTTCCTTGACCGCCTTGGGCAGATTCTTGTTGGTGGCCGAAACGATGCGGATGTTCACCTTGATCGTCTTGTCGCCGCCGACGCGCTCGAACTCTTTTTCCTGCAGAACGCGCAACAGCTTGGTCTGCATGCCCAGCGGGATATCGCCCACTTCGTCCAGGAAAAACGTGCCGCGATCGGCCAGCTCGAAACGGCCGATGCGCCGACCGGCCGCGCCGGTAAACGCGCCGCGTTCATGCCCGAACAATTCGCTTTCCAGCACGCCCTCGGCGTAGGCCACGCAGTGCGCGCTGATGAACGGAGCGTTGGCGCGCATGCTCTTGTAATGGATCGCGCGCGCGACCAGTTCTTTGCCGGTGCCGCTTTCCCCGCAGATCAGCACGGTCGAATCCGACGGTGCGACCTTTTCGATCATCTCGAACACCTGCCGCATCGGCGGGCTGGACCCGATGATCTCGCCGGTGCCGTAACGGTACGCGTCGTCCTCCTCGTACGAGGTCACGCGCGCGCTCAGGCGTTCCATCTTTTGCGCCAGTTCGCGTTGCGCCACGGCCTTCTGGAATTTGACCTGCAGTTCGTTGTTGTCCAGCGGTTTGGTGACGAAATCGAAGGCGCCGACCTTCATCGCCTCCACCGCCAGTTCCACGCTGCCGTAAGCGGTGATCAGCACCACGATGATGTCCGGCCAGCGCTCGCGCGTTATCTTCAGCAACTGCATGCCGTCGATGCGCGGCATTTTCACGTCGGTGACCAGAACATCGATGGATTCGCGTTCCAAAATCGCCAACGCCTGTTCGCCGTCATAGGTCGCAAACGCCGTGTAGCCGCGGCGCTCAACCAGAATGCGCAGCGCGTCGGCCGCCGTTTTGTTGTCATCGACGATCAGAAAAGTGGCCATGTCACTTATCCTCCGTCCGGGCCTGGTTAACCGGCAGGCGGACAATAATCCGCGCTCCGCCGTTGGGGATGTTCTCGGCGACGATCACCCCGCCGTGATCGCGCACGATTTTCTCCGCGTTGGCCAGCCCGAGTCCCGTACCGGATTGCTTGGTCGTAAAGAACGGTTCGAATATTTGTTGCAGAGCCGATTCGGCGATGCCGTGCCCCGAATCCTCCACCGCAAAGTCGATCGTCTGATCTTCCGGGCGCAGCCGGATGCTCATGACAACCCGGCCGCCGTCGTCGCTGGCTTCGATGGCATTGAGCAAAACGTTCAACAGCGACTGTTCCATGCGATCGCGATCGACGCAGATCAACGGCAGGTCCGCTTCCGGTTGCAGGTGCACGATCACGCCCTTTTCCTCGGCCGCGGCCGCCGTCATTTCCACGGTTTTCGCGGCCAGATCGGCCGGAGCGGTTTCGCCGCACAGCAACGTCATCGGACGCGAATAGGTGAGAAACTCGGTCAAAAAACGATTGAGCTTGCCGATCTCGTAATTGAGCGTCTCGATGGTTTTGCGCGAACTGGAGGCATTCTGCTCCTGCATCTCCTCGCCCAGCACCGCCAGCAACAGCTTGATCGAATTGAGCGGATTGCGGATTTCATGGGCGACGTTCGCCGACATCTCCTTCAATCGCGCGTCGCGCGCCTGAACCTGCTGCGCCATTTTGTTGATGGAGTTGGCCAGAATTTCCAGTTCGACGACCTGCGGAATGGCCACGCGCGCCGTGTAATCGCCGTCGCCGATCTGCTCGGCGGTTTTCGCCATATTGCGGATCGGCTTGGCCAGCGAGCGCGCCAGCAGCAACGCGAATAGGAACGCGAAAACGGCGCTCAGCCCCGCGATCCAGTACAGACGCGACCTCATCTTCTCGATGACTTCGATTTCCTTGGTGCCCGCATCCACGCCGACAATCGCATACAGCCGCCCCCGCGTATTCATGATCGGCGCATAGGCCGAAATGAAAAGCTCGCCGGAAGCGGCGCGGTAGCTGACGGTATTGACCGATCGCCCCTCCTGCAGTTCTTTATAAAATGCTTGCTCGAAATGCGAGAGCATGTACGTTGCGCCGATGATATATTCCGGCCGCGGATCGACGATGGAAGTGCCGTCCGGCCGAAAAATGAAGACGCTTTCCACGCCGGTCGCCTCGCGTATTTCGCTCAGTTTCTCCTTCAATCGAAGAACCATGCGGGTTTGGTCGTCGCCGAGTTTAATCAACTCAAGCCGCTCCGTCGGCGCGTTGCGTGCGGCGATGCTGGCAATATCCTTGAGTTTCCGCCCGATCTCCCCCTCCAGATGCGCTTTGGCGGTCGAGAAGAACAACGTTCCGAAAATAGACAAAATAATTATGATGATCAGCAAATAGAAAAGTGCCTGCGTGGAAAAAATGGAAAGTTTGCTTTTTTTTCTTTGCATTATCCAACCACCGGGCACAACAAGTGTCGACTCAACATATATATTTGTTCAGCAACAACCGTACCAGAAACATTTTTGAATGTCTGAAGAAAAACCGCCCTGAAACCGGGATGTTTTGCCTCTCGCCAACTTGCCTCCGCGATTTTCCGGGTGGTCATTTTCTAGCACCGCTCATTTTATAGCGCCTCGAAAGCCAGCGGAATAAACCGCCGTCCTTCCCCCAATCATCCGCCGCCGGCAACGAAATGAATAATTCAATCAACGGTTCCTGTTTCCTCGATCGTAACCGAGCGTCAGGCGACGAGCCCTAATATATTTGATTTTTATTAGGTTACCTTCACCCTTTCTCCGACCTTCTCCCGATCAATCATCGCGGCCGCTGTGAATTGCTTGCATAAGAATGCAATTGGCCCGGTTGTTGCTCAATAGGTTTTCAGCGTTGGAATTCCGCCTTTCATGGCGGAGTAAACAACCAATCGGTAATGAGGGCTGTGAATATGAATGGAAAATTCACTTGGCTGTTATTGGTGGTATTGACCGTCCTTGCCGCGTTGTCGATGACCGCTTGCGGTGGCGGTGAAAGCAGTGACGACGATGACGATGACGACGACGATGATGACGACGATGATGACGACGACATCGTCAGCGACATCACCCTCAATGAAATCGACTGCCACGGACGCGATTGGGTGGAGTTGGTCAACGCCTCCGACGCCGCCATCGACATCAGCGGCTGGTACATCGCCGACGATCTCGAAGATGAAGATCATCGCTACGAATTGCCGTCGGGCAGTACGGTGCAGCCCGGCGAATACTTCGTGGTCAAGCAGGAAAAGGACGACGAAGCCGGTTTCACCTTCGGCCTCAAATGCACCGAAGACACCGTTTACCTGCTCAACGCCGAATTTAGCGTCGTCGCGCAGGAAGCGATCGGCGACGCCCCCAACGGCACCACTTGGGGACGCCTGCCCGACACCACCGGCGACTTTCAGGAGACCTGCCCGACGCAGGGCAGCGAGAACCAGGAACCGGCCAGCACCTCGACCGTCCTGTTCGATCCGCTGACGGTCAACGAAGTGGACATCACCTTGTCGACCGACGCAATCACCTCGTTGACCGGCGATCCGTACACCTACGTGGAAGGACAGGTGCAGGTCACCACGTCCGCCGGCGCGAGCGACACGTTGACCGTGGGCGTGCGCCTTAAGAGCGGCGAATCCTTCCAGCCGATCACGGGCAAATCCGCGTTCAAGATCAAGTTGAACGAATACGATTCCACCACGCGTTTGTACGGCCTAAAAGGTTTCAACCTCAACAACATGGTCAACGACGCGTCGATGATGCATGAAACCGTCGCCTATGCGCTCGTGCGCGGCGTGGGCGTGCCGGCCGTGCGCACCGGCTACGCGTGGGTGACCGTCAACGGCGAGGATCGTGGTTTGTACGTCATCGTCGAAAACTACGACGACGTCTTCGCCGACATGAATTTCGACAGCACCGACCACGTCTACGAGGGCATGTCCGATCTGGAGCTCACCGAGCTCGACCAGCTCGAAGTGGACGAAGGCGACTCCACCGACCGTCAGGATCTAATCGACCTGATCAACGCGATTAACGACACCGGCGACGGCGCCTGGTTGGCGACGGTCGGCACGCTGCTCGACCTCGAACTGTTCGCCAAGTTGTGGGCGGCCGAAAACTACGTCGGGCACAGCGACGGTTACGCGATGGCCGCCAATAATTACTTCCTGCATAGCGACGACGACGGCTTTTTCACCATGATGCCCTGGGGCGCCGATAGCTGCTTTGTCGACGCGCCGTCCTTCCCCAGCGGCGCCAGCGTCCTGTGCGCACGCTGCCTGAACATCACGGCCTGCGCCTCGGCCTACGACGCGGCCTTGTCCGAATTGCAGACACAAGTCGCCTCGCTGGATCTCGACTCGTTCATCCACGACCTCGACAACGAAATCGCCTCGTACGTGCAGGACGATCCGCTGATGCCGTTCACCGTCGCCGAATACGAACAGGCGGTCGATGATCTGCTCACGTACCTGGAGAATCGCGCGAAGTAATTCACGTCCCGCCGACGGCGGGCGTTGCGGGCCAAAGGAAAGAACACACGATGGAAAGCCTGTTGCTCAGTTTCGGTTCGGTTCAACTCGAATGGAACAACGTCCTGCTGTCGTTCCTGCTCGCTTTCCTTTGCTCAAGTCTGGTGGCGACGGTATATGAAAAAACCTTCGCCGGCCTTTCCTGGTCACGCGGACTGTTGCAGACCATGATCCTCGGCTCGATGACGGCGACCCTGATCATGATCGCTGTCGGCGACAACGTGGCGCGCGGCATCGGCATCGTCGGCTCGCTGGCGATTATCCGCTTCCGCACGAACCTGCGCGATCCGCGCGACCTCGTTTTTCTCTTCAGCGCCATGGGCATCGGTGTCTCCTGCGGCGTGCAAAGTTACGTCACCGCGATGATGGGCACGGCCTTTTTCTGCCTGGCGGCGTTGGGCCTGCATTTCACGCGCTTCGGCGAACGGCGCTCGCACGACGGCCTGGTGCGTTTCCAGGCGCCGGTCGGCCCCGCGACCAGCGAGCACGTGACGCAGATCATGACCACGGTTCCCGCGCACTTCGCGCTGGTGACCATGCGCCCGGCCGCCCAAGGGGAAATCGTCGATTATTCGTTCCAGGTCCGTCTGAGTCAGGACGGGCAACAAGAACAGTTGTTGCGCGAGCTCGAACAAATTCGCGGCATTCGCGGATTGTCCTACATCAATCAATCAACCACCGTCGAACTGTAGGCGCATGATGAATACGCTGACTCGTTACAAGTTCTTCCTGATCTGGCTGGCGGCGGCGGCCGTGGCCCTCATCCTGTATTTCTTCTGGAATGCGCACGCGAATTTTCTCGGTATCGTCGAAACCCGTACACACAAACTGGGCGCGGTGGAATCGGGACGCATCGCCAAGATCAATCCGGCGCTGGGCCAGAAGGTGAAGGCGAACGAAGTGCTCGCCGAATTGGACACCACCGACCTGGATATTCAACGCGAGGCGCTGGAGCGCGAGTTGGCGCGGCTGCGCGAAACGATCGCCGCCGATCAGCACCGCTACACGCTGGAATACGAAAAATTGCTGCTCCAACGCAACGAGGACAAACGGCGGTTGGCGGCGAAAAAGGCCGAGCTCAAAGCACTCAACGCCGAAATCAAACGCCTGACCGACGCCGAGCAACAGGGCCTCGGCCGGTCGCGCGAGCTGAGCGATTTGATCATCCGGCGCGACTCCGCCGCGCGCTACATCTCCGAGGAATCGACCGGCGTAAGTTCATCCCGCCGTCTCGCCTCTTCCCTGCCGGACGGCGCCGAACCGGTCGTGTTGTCGATGCTCAGCGAACACATCGAACACATCAACGACCTGGAAATGAAATTGTGTGTCATCGAAGAACGAATTCGCATGCGCAAAGTCGTTTCCCCCTGCGACGGCGTGGTGGTGAAAATCAACTACCTGCCCGGCGACACGGTGGAAGGCCTGGCGACCATCCTCACCGTCGAGGAACCGACCGCCGTTTACATCGACGTGTACATTCCCGAAACCGCCGACCGCAAGCCGCAACTGGGCGAACGCGTGGCGGTCTATCCACGCCGCAAAGGCGTGCTGGCCGCGAAAGGCACCATTATCTTTATCGACCCCGGCTACTCAGCCGTTCCGGAACGGCTGGCGTTTCGCCGGATCATCTATTGGGCGCGAAAGTTTCGCGTCAGGCTCGACGATCGACACGGTCTCATGCCCGGGGAAACCGCCGAAGTGCAAATACTTGGCGAACTGAATCCGCTCAACGAAGCGCAAGCCGATGAGCGATTCAACCCTTCCCTTTCCGATCTCCACCATTCGCCGGCGCGAACCGTAACGATCTCGTCGATGTCCGAAATCGACGTTTCCGATCAACTGCACCTGCGCAGTCGATTTGAACCGTCCGGCATTGCCTGGCTCCCGGATCTGGACCGCTTTGTAGTGATCAGCGACGACACCAGTCGTGACCAACCCGAACATGCTCCCTGGCTCTATCTGATGGATAGAAATGGTCGGGTGGAAACGGAACCGGTGCCGGTCGCCGGGGTCGATTCTCTCAACGATGTGGAAGCGATCACCGTCGCCGACGACGGCACGCTTTACCTGATTTCCTCGCAAAGCGTCAGCCGCAAAGGCAAGCGCCCGGCGGACCGCCGGCGGATACTGCAGGTGAAACGCGAGGGGCGCACCTTCCGTGTGGTCGCGCACGTGGATTTCTTCTCCGTGTTGCGGCAGTCGTACGATGTGCAACAACTGGCCGCCTTGGGTTTGACCGATCTGGAAGGCGAGCAGCTCGTTTTGAGCATTGAGGGTGCGACCTGGCGGCAAGGCGAATTGTTGCTCGGCCTCAAACAGCCTTTGACCGACCGGGGCGCGATCATCTGGCGACTGCAAAATCCGGAACGACTGTTCGCCTCAAAAACCTTGTCGCCCGATCAACTGTCGTTGTTCGCCTACGTCGATCTGCGCGCGCCCGATGGTCGCGTTGCCGGCATTTCCGATCTGGCCACGGATAAAAACGGCCAATTGTATGCGCTGGCGACGATTCCCGATGCCGGCGAAGACGAGCAATGCGGCGGGCTGTTTCACCTGGTCCGGGAAAACGCCGACACGATGCGCGCCGTTGCGCTCTATTCGTTTCCTTCGCTCAAGCCCGAGGGGCTGTGCCTGACCGACGACGACTCCTTCACCGTCGTGATCGACAGCGACGATCGTTCGCCTTATCTCTTCTTCTCCGCAAAAATGGTGCGGCCATGAGACGAATCATCCTCCCGGTCGCCATCGTTTTCCTGACCGGCTTTTTCGTTGCCGTAAACGCCGATCCAAACGCGTCCGATTTGCTGACCGAGGAAAAAGCCCTCGAACTCGCCCTGGCCAACAATCACGAATTGGCCGCGCTGAACGGCGAGGTCCGCGAATGCGAAGCGCGCGCCGGCTTCGCCGCTTATGACATCAACAATCCGGAGCTGCGCGCGCAGGACATTTCCACGCGTTATCTTTCGGAGGATGAAGACCACGAACTGCAATTGGGCTTGCGTTGGCAGCCACCCGAACTGGGCGAGCTCGGCTTGCGCAAGCAGGAAGAAATTGTCGCCCTGTGGGAAACGAAGGTTCGTTTGCAACAACGGCGAAACGAGCTGATTGCCACGGTGCGCTTGGCCTACGCCGAGCAGACCATGCTGCCGGCCTATGCGGAAATCGCCGAGCGTCGCGTGGCGTTGGAGCGTCAACGCTTCGCGGTGATCGAACGCAAGGTCACCCTTGGACATAGTTCGGTCATCGATCAAGTCAAAGCCCGCAAGCGCATCATCAAAGCGCAAAACGACGCGGCGAAAATCCGGCAGCGGAACGTCAACAGCCGCATGCGCTTCGGCGTGTTGACCGGCGTGCATCAGGCGTATTCGGTGAAGCCGGCCGCCCCGCCGATCCTCCGACTCGATCGCGACCACCTGAGTGTCTTGGCCCGCCGTTACCGTTCCGAACTCACCCTGGCGCAGCAACGCGCTGAGTTGGCTCGACGGGAACAACGCGCGCAACGAGGCAAGCTCGTCCCCTGGTTTTCCTTCGTCGAGGTGGGTCAACACTTCGAAAGCGACGACCAGGATTGGCAAGAGTTGCGCCTGGGCGTGCAACTGCCGTTGTTCAACTGGAACGTGGGCAACCTGCGCGCCGCATCGATGGCCGTCGAGCGGGGAGGCGTCAGCGCCGCCGCGGTGAGCGAAACCATCGAGATGGAATTGTCGGTCGCCCTCGCCCGTTACGAGACGGTGCTGACCCAGTGGCGGTCGTTGCATGACGAGCACGCCGACTACCTGCCGCAAATCTCGCGTTTGATCGACGCCGCCGAACAACAGGATACGCTGCCGACCGATGAAAAAATCGATCTGCAATTGGCCGAGCTCGAGTGCCTCGGCCTGCAATTGGACCTGCGTCTGGAGTTGATCGAGGCCGCCATGGAGTTGTGCGCGGCAGTCGGCGTCGATCGTTGGGAAGAGCTGGTTGAATGACAGGAGACGGTTCATGAGCGATCGCAGCACCGTGATCAGCCGTTACGAAGCCAAGTACGTGATCCCCGAATCGTTGGCGTTGCGAATCCGCGATGCCATCGGCATCACCTGTTCGCCCGACAAACACGCCGGACCCGACAACCGTTACATGGTCAACAATCTGTACCTCGACACGCCGGACCTGCGCTTTTATTACGACACGCGCCTGAAACGCTTTACGCGCTTCAAACCGCGCGTGCGGTACTACGGCGCCTGCCCCAACGACTTTTTATGGGTTGAGCTGAAGCACAAGGTCAAAAACGTCACCTGGAAAATCCGCCGCCGCATCAACCTGCATGAATGGCCGCACAATCTGACCGACTACGTGCCCAACGGCAACAACGGTCACCTGTACTCGCTGGCCGATTCCTTCGAAGCCGCCGTCCTGCGGATGCAAGCGCAGCCGGTGGTGCACGTGCAATACATCCGCGAACCGTACGTCAGCGAGCTGGAAGAGTATTGCCGCATCACCTTCGACCGGTGCCTGACCTACCGCCCGGCTTGCGGCTCCTACGCGTTGACGGCGTCCGACGCCATGGCCTACTGGGACGATCCGATCACCACCGCGTTTTGCGGCGACGACTCGCCGGTGATTTTGGAAATCAAAACCGAAACGAACGTTCCGTTCTGGGTCATCGCGCTCATCCGGCGCTTCGGCCTACAGCAGCGCGGCTTTTCGAAATACTGCAACGCCATGGACAATATCCTGGGCGCTTACGATTACTGCGACCGCCTGTGCGCCGTACGCTGACGCGCCTGATCAATCGCCGTAATGCAGAATCGAGCCGTAATTGCCCACAGCGAAAATTTCGTTGGCTGAAAAACCGGAGATATCGTTTGTCCGGTTCCACATTCCCAAATTGACCGTCCGCCAAGTCGATCCGTTGTAGTACAGCGTTTCCGAACCCGCCACATAGATATTCGTATTCGAAGAGCCCCAAATGGCGGAATAAGTGGCGCCGGCCAAACCGGAATGAACGACATCCCACGAGGCGCCGTCATAGTGCAGGATCTGACCATAATAATCATCCAAGGCCCATGAACGCCAATAGCCCACGGCATAGATATTGTCGGATGAATTTCCCCAAATATCGTACATGCCGTACGGCAGATTGGGCGTCATGTCGGTCAAGACGGCGCCGTCGTAATGAAGGATAAAGCCGGAGTTGAAATGCCCCACCCCGCCGGCGAAGTACACATCCGTCGATGAAGTGCCCCAGACGGCGTTTATCGGTAGTAGAAATTCGTGGGGAATGACGTTCCAGCTTGAACCGTCATAATGTGTGATCAAACCGTTGGTGACGATATGATCTTCATCAACTTCGACTCCCACGGCATAGAGATCGGTGGACGATGTTCCCCAAACATCCAGAAAACTATATTTCGGATCGCGCACCATTGAGTTCCAGTTGGCGCCGTCATAATGCATGATTACGCCGACCTCGCTGATCATATCGTAACCGACCGCATAAATATCGTTGGGCAATGCGCCCCAGATTCCGGAGAATTGATAGCGGGTGTCGCCGGTTTGTTTCCAGGACGTGCCGTCGTAATGAAGAAGGATTCCTCGTTCCTCTTCCGCATCAAAACTGCTGCTGCCGACCGCCCACACATCGGTGGGTGATGCGCCCCATAGTTTCGTTAGATCGTACGTCCGCCATCTTCCGACTTCCGAGTAGGCGGAACCGTCACCGGTGAAAATTATGCCGCGTTGGCCGACAACGAATTGCGCCTGGTCCATATCGGCGGAAACGCCATACAGAGGCAGGTCGGTATCGATGGCTTGGTAAGACCAGTTTGCGCCATTGTATTTGCGTACGGTTCCATCTTGCCCTACGGCCAGAATATTGTCGGAGGCCAGGCCGGACAGAGCATAAAGTCCAAATTCGGTTTTAGCTTGCAGCGACGTCCAGGTGGACCCGTCGTAATGAATATATTTTCCAGCGTTGGTGTGCGTACTTTTTCCCACCGCCCAAACGTCGGAGGATGAAGTTCCCCAAACCCCAAACAAATAGGCATCCTCCGGGCAGGTCATTTCCGACCATGACTCACCGTCATAATGCAAAACCACCGCATCATATTCGGCGGATAACAGGTAGCCGACGACAAACACGTCGGTTGCCGAACTGCCCCAAACGCCTTGCAGGTGAGCCGTCGTAGCACAAGGCATCTCCGTCCATGAATCGCCGTCGTAATGAAGAATCAATCCCTGGCCGACGGCGAAAACATCGGTCGCCGAACTGCCCCAGACAGCCATGAGGGAACTGATGACGCCGCTGTCCATTCCCGTCCAGGTCGTCCCGTCGTAGTGAAGAATGTTCCCCCCCGTTCCGACGGCGAAAACATCGGTGGCCGAATCGCCCCAGACCCCATAGAGATCGGTTTCGCCCCCGCCGGTTATCCCGCTCCAGGTCGTCCCGTCGTAATGCACGATTGTGCCGCAATCACCCACGGCGAAAATCGAATTTTCCGCCACGCGCCAGACGGCCCGCAGCGTGTTGCCTTGCGGCAACGGATTTTGCCAACACCAACCATCGGGATTGCACAAAGGCGCGACATCGATCGTGTCGTCATCGGCCGTATCGTCATCGCTTGTATCATCGTCACCGGTATCGTCATCGTCGTCGAGCGTATCGTCATCGAGCGTATCGTCGTCATCGACGTTGCCGGCGTCGTCATCGGAGGCGTCGTCGTCGTAGTAAGCGTCGTTGTCGTCGTCGGCGGCGTCGTCATCGTCGCAGGTGCAGGAAAGAAAACCCGATCCCAACGAGACAAACAAAAAGACGAACATCAAGCAAAACGCGCAAAATGTGTGATGACCGCCTTTGGCGAAACGAATCGGCGAGCATTGTTTGCGGAGATCCATCCGCCGTCCCTCCCAGTCAACTGAAACATGGTCAGCGATAAAAAAATCGCTCAATGCAATTCGGAAGCATGTTGATTATCTACTCAATTCATAAATTGAAGCAAGGGCGTTGTTTGGTCCCCGTAATTGAAGGAAAAACGACTTTACACTCAGAATGACGAGAGATGGCCGGCGAATACGCCGCTCTGTTCCAATTTATTTCAATGTGCTTATATTCTCACGAACGGTCACCAACCCAACGGAACAACACCGATGCAAACGGAAAAAGTTAAGCAAACCATTACGTCTTCGGGTGACGCCTTCCGTCGCGTCCCCTTTCCGCCCGAACGCCGGTTGGTACTCGACACCCTGCGCCTGGGCCACAACAAACCCATGATGCACGGCTTTATGGAATTGAACGTCACTCGAGCGCGTCAGCTTCTCCGCGCTCACCGCTTGCGCACGGGAGAATCCATTTCCTTCACCGCCTTCGTCCTCGCCTGCCTGGGCAAGGCGGTCGCGGCGCACCCGGAAGTACACGCGCTCCGCGATTGGTTCGGCCGTCTGGTGATGTTCGAAGATGTCGACGCCACCACGATCGTCGAGGTGAAGGTCGAAGGACGTCCCTTCGCCCTGGCCCACGTCGTGCGCGGCATCAATCGGCGCACCGTGCGCGATATCCACGACGAAATCCGCGCGGTGCAATCCTCGGGCATGGATTCGCTCCCCGCCGATTTTCGCAAAAAGGCGAAGCGCTTCCTGATGGTGCCCGGGTTCCTGCGCCGCTTGCTTTATCGCGTTGTCTTTCGCCGTCCGTTGGTTGCCAAAAAGCATCTGGGGACAATGCTGGTTACCGCCGTGGGCATGTTCGGCGGCGGCGCCGGCTGGGGACAGAGCGCACCGAGCATCCATAATTTCTCGG
>Ga0116164_10000777_pt1 | contig 25985 bp, 16 predicted proteins | sample AD_UKC109_MetaG_FD_89888 | JGI IMG/M metagenome (GOLD analysis project Ga0116164, IMG submission 89888) | Active sludge microbial communities of municipal wastewater-treating anaerobic digesters from Hong Kong - AD_UKC109_MetaG | ecosystem: Engineered > Bioreactor > Anaerobic > Digestate... | reverse complement strand
GAGATGAAATGCAATTGATGATGGATGCCTTGATTGCTGCAGGTTTTGATTCCTCCGGAATGTATTTAAAAATTGTATCCGGTGGACCGCATAATGAGAGTTTGTGGCGTTTACAGATTGATCAAGCATGGCAATGGCTGTTTTCTGAGAGGCATCATCGGTAACTGGTTTTGAAATATCCGAACCAGTGAATATCTGAATTTCAGAAGGAAAATTAATTCTTGAAAGTAACGGTCCTCAACCAGATAATCACCAGTTTCTGATTGATTTGTATTCACTCGCAGGCCAGCGGGTAATGGTGCAAGGCTTTCTTTTGGTGAATTGGTTGTATTTCCCGAAACCCTTCATGGTATCATTGTCGTTCGAATTATGGGTTAGGGAATATAATCCGGTAAAAAGATTTTTAAAAAGTAAGTAAACCGCAACCGGAATTATTTTTCCAAAACTAAATATTCCCAGGGTTTAAGAGAAATCTGTTGATCAGCAGTAAGCACCTGTTGACTTTTCGTAAAAACATTGGTGTAGCTTCCGGCAAAGGATTCGCCCTGAAGCTGGGTTTCAACTGTGTTTTCCGATAAATTGAGGACAACCAGTACACTTTTCCCCTCTTTTTCCCTGATGAAGGCAAAAACAGCTTCATCCTTGCTTGTGTAAATTCTCGATAGTTCTCCCCCGTATTGTCCATTCCACAGCGCCGGATTCCTTTTTTTCAGGGTAAGCAGTGTGCGGTAAAATTCCTGCATTGGAATGTTTTTCCAGTCAACAACGTCTTTTTCAAAAAATTCAAGACGTTTGTTTATTGCTGCTTCCTGTCCTGTATAAATAAGTGGCATTCCGGGAGCGGTGGCCATTAACACAAAGAATGCTTCAGCACCTGTACCAAGTCTTTCAAATTCGCTTCCTTTCCAGGAGTTTTCGTCATGGTTGGAGATGAAGTTCATGCGGTAAGCTCCGGAGGGGAAGGTAATTTTTAAATCGTCAAAATATCGCTGGATTTCATTTGCATCAGTTTCTTTTTTTGCAATGCGGTTGGCAATATGATGTAATTTCCAGCCATAGTCCATATCGAAGGCATTGATGAGTAATTTTTCCTCGTCAGCTTCAGCCAGCATAAAAACCGGTTTAATTTTATCCAGTTCTTTACGGGTGTTTTCCCAGAAGTCCAGAGGAACCATTGCAGCTACATCACAACGATAGCCGTCGATATCTGTTTCGGTAATCCAGAACTTAAGTGCATCCAGCATGGCGGCTCTCATTTCCTGATTATTGTAATCAAGTTGAACCACATCTGACCAGTCGTGTGGCGAAAACATTTCCCCCTTTTCATTTTTAGCATACCATTCAGGATGTTGCGAAACCCATTCATGATCCCAAGAAGTGTGGTTTGCCACCCAGTCGATAATAACCTTCATTTCCAGTTCATGAGCCAGTTTTACAACCATCTTAAACTCGTCGATAGTGCCAAATTCAGGATTTAGTTGTTTGTAATCACGCACCGAATAATAGCTGCCAAGGGTTCCTTTTCGGTTTAATTCTCCGACAGGATAAACAGGCATAAACCAGAGAATATCAACTCCCATATTACGAAGGCGGGGCATGTGACGAACAAAAGCGCCCAGTGTTCCTTCTTCGGTGAACTGCCGGAGGTTTACCTCATAAATGCTGGCATTTTTAGACCATTCAGGGTGAACTACATTACTCTCCGGGGCTCTCTGCTCTTTCTTGGCTTGCTGGTTACAACCAACAAAAAGAAAAACAATGGTTAGCAAAGAAAAAAATATTGATTTCATGTGAAACTTTTTGAGAATTATTTGTTTAAGTAAATTGTTGCCAAAAACCATTAAGATGATGCAAATATAAATTTATTTTTCTACCTTTTGCCAGGTAGAATATTTCAGTGTTGAATCGCAAAAAAACAAGGCGGATCAACATTGGTACGATGATTTTATGATTTGGAAATTTGTTTTCAGATTAATACAAATAGTTAATTATCAAATAAATATAAGATATGTCCAAAGGTTTTTTTTCAGTGTCACGACCTGTCAACGAACCGGTGCTGAGTTATGCACCGGGTACAAAAGAGCGTGCAGAAGTTAAAGCAATGATTGCCAAAATGAGGTCTGAAATTGTTGATATTCCAATGTTTATCGGTGGTGACGAAATCAGAACAAATGATAAGCGAGAGATCAGAGCCCCGCATGAAATTAAGCATCTGCTTGGTTATTATTATCAGGGTGAACGTGAACATGTGGTACAAGCTATCGATGCAGCTTTGTCGGTTCGCAGGCGATGGCAGGATTTGCCGTGGTATCACAGAGCTGGCATTTTTCTAAAAGCAGCCGATTTGGTTGCCGGAAAGTACAGGGCAAAAATCAATGCAGCTACCATGCTTGGACAGTCAAAAAATATTTATCAGGCTGAAATTGATGCAGCATGCGAGTTGGCCGATTTCCTGCGATTCAATGTTCATTTCATGAAAGAAATTTATGAAGAACAACCGGTTTCGTCGCGTGGTACCTGGAATTACATGGAACAACGTCCTCTTGAAGGTTTTGTTTATGCTATGACCCCTTTTAATTTCACATCCATTGCCGGAAACCTGCCCTCATCACCGGCCATAATGGGAAATGTTGTAGTTTGGAAGCCGGCGGCTACACAGGTTTATTCGGCAGCAGTAATCATGGAAATATTCAGGGAAGCCGGATTGCCGCCGGGAGTAATCAATATGGTGAATGTTAATGGGCCGGTTGGCGGAAAAGTAATGGCTGAACATCCTGACTTTGTTGGAGTTCATTTTACCGGTTCCACCGAGGTCTTCAAAAAAGTGTGGAAGGCAATCGGTGACAATGTTATGAAACATAATACCTACCCTAAAATAGTTGGCGAAACCGGCGGTAAGGATTTCGTAATGGTCCATCCGACAGCCAGTCCAAAACAAGTCGCTACCGCACTTTCAAGGGGAGCATTTGAATATCAGGGACAAAAATGCTCTGCCGCTTCCCGTGCATATATTCCCAAATCGTTGTGGAAAGAAGTCAGGGAACTGGTCAAAAATGATCTTAATTCATTCAGAATGGGTGGTGTGGAGGATTTTCGCAATTTTATCAACGCTGTAATTGATGAAACCGCCTTTGATAAGATTTCGGGTTACATTTTCAATGCTAAACGTGATGGTATTGAGGTAGTTGCAGGAGGAAATTATGATAAATCGAAAGGTTATTTTATTGAACCAACCATTCTACGAACTGATGATCCGAAATACATCACCATGCAGGAAGAAATCTTCGGACCTGTACTTTCAGTGTATCTTTATGATGATGATAAATTTGAAGAAACACTGGACCTGGTAAACCATACTTCACCGTATGCACTGACCGGTTCAATATTTGCTACCGACCGCTATGCCATCGAATTAGCGTTTAAAAAACTGGAAAATGCAGCAGGAAATTTCTATATCAACGACAAACCAACCGGTGCTATAGTTGGCCAGCAACCTTTTGGCGGGGCCAGAGCATCAGGTACTAATGACAAATCAGGCTCAAAACTTAATTTGTTGCGGTGGGTATCTCCCCGTTCAATCAAGGAAAATTTTGATCCTCCGACTGATTATCGTTACCCATTCATGGACGAAGAATAAAAACAAACGGTTTCTTGTTTATTGCTGATTTAAAAAAGTGCGGATAGCCTGTTATTTTTGATCCTGATCTAAATCAATACAAGTCAATTATTTAGAAAGCGTTTTAAATTACTTTTATAAGTTTCACTAAATCAGCTCTTAGACTTCGATATCCAACAATAGATTTCCTACTTCGAATTTAACTCAGTACTTTTGCCGGTAATTCACAAAAGTCTTTTTTTTAATAATTTTTACAATAATGAAAAACGCTAACGATCACGGGTTTTTTACCAGGCAGGTGCACGCCGGTGAATTTGATGACCCAAATGGGAGTGCTACTATTCCCATTTATCAAACATCAACCTTTAAATTTAAAAGTGCGGATCACGGTGCGGCCTGTTTTTCCGGTGAAGATGACGGATATATTTACACTCGGCTGGGAAATCCAACCATAGATGCATTGGAAAAGGCAGTAGCCAACCTCGAACAGGGGTTCGGAGGGATTGCCACATCCTCGGGAATGGCTGCTATAACCACTGTTTACCTGGCTTTACTTGGAAGCGGGAAACACATTGTCAGTCATAATGCTTTGTACGGACCTGCAAGAGGTGTGATGGAAACGGTTTTTTCACGTTTCGGTGTCAAATACTCCTATGTGGATACTACCAATATTGAAAATGTAAGAAAAGCTATCTTACCTGAAACCACGATGATCTACACTGAAACTCCTGCAAATCCCACTATTGGAATCAGCGACCTGAAAGCCCTTGCTGAACTTGCTCATGAACACCATATCCCGCTGGTAGTCGATAATACTTTCTGCAGCCCTTTCTTACAGCGGCCGATTGAGCACGGGGCTGATGTTGTGGTGCATTCGATGACCAAGTTTATCAATGGTCATGCTGACATTGTAGCCGGAATGATTATCACTGCCAATGAAAAATTATTCAAAATTATTGAACCAGTGATGAATAACATGGGTTGCAACATGGACCCGCATCAGGCTTATATGGTTCATCGGGGTCTGAAAACGCTTGGCCTCAGGGTTGAAAGAGCACAATCCTCTGCAATGAAAATTGCCGAATATCTTGAGAATCACCCTAAAGTCGCATGGGTTAAATATCCGGGTTTAAAGTCTCATCCTCAGTATGATTTGGCCAAACGTCAGATGGACGGCCCCGGAACAATGATTTCATTTGAACTTAAAGGCGGTCTTGATGCAGGTAAAAAATTGATGGATAATGTAAAATTAATTCTGCTTGCTGTTTCACTCGGAGGAGTGGAATCACTTATCCAGCATCCGGCTTCAATGACTCATTCAAAAATCTCCCATGAAAAGAAACTGCAGGCAGGCATTACAGACGGTTTGGTGAGATTGGCAACAGGTATCGAAAATGTGGAAGATCTGATTGCTGATTTGGATCAGGCATTGCAAAAAGCATAATATTTTCCGGATCACACAGCAGGAAACATCCTGAAAATCAATTTTATATAATCAGTTAATTCTTGTTGCATTCGTGACAGGGTTCGGGTTTTTGATACCTCGTGCGAAACAAATGAGGCAGTTGAAAAGTGAGCAAAATTCAAAGCAATACGTTTTGATTTGCCACTTTTTTGTTTTCCTGAAAAATATCTAATTTTATAACCGGTTTCGGGCTATAAAATGTGTACTATGTCTTTGCTAAATTTCAGGTTTTATATTTTTGGTTTACTGTTTTTTACTTTAATTCCGGGAAGAAATTTACATGCCCAGAAGGTAGCTGTCGTGTTGAGCGGAGGAGGTTCCCGGGGTGCAGCTCATGTAGGAGTGCTCAAAGCGCTTGAAGAAAATGGCATTCCGATTGATTATATTGTTGGAACTTCAATTGGCGCTTTTGTCGGAGGGTTATACGCGGCAGGTTACTCACCCGGGGAAATGGAAAAATTTTTAACTTCAGAAGAAATAAAACGATGGTCAACAGGTAAGCCTAATCCTGAGTATGCCATTTTATTTCCTAAGGATAATCCGGATGCTTCATGGATAAAAATTGATTTTAGTCCTAAAAAGCAACTATCAAAAATTCTTCCGACAAATGTTGTTCCTACCGAAGAAATGGATATTACCCTGATGGAGCTTTTTGCAGGTGCATCCGGGATATCGGAAGGGAATTTTGACAGCCTTTTTATTCCATTCAGATGTGTGGCTGCCGACATTGACAGTAGTTGTGCCGTTGTGCTCAGTAGTGGTGATCTGGCCTCGGCAATCAGGGCTTCTTTGACATTTCCTTTTTTGTTTAAGCCGATTCGGATAAATGGCCGCTTGCTTTTTGATGGTGGAATGTACAATAATTTTCCACAGGATGTGGCAAATGAAGTGTTTAAAGCTGATGTTATCATTGGCAGTCAGGTAGCACGCAATTATCCAAGTCCTGAACCGGATGATCTTTTAAGCCAAATTCAGAAAATGCTGATGACGGATGCCAATTTTGATCTGTCGGTTAAAAATGGGGTGCTTATCACACCAAACCTGATCAGACCTGATCTTACTGATTTTTCGTTAGCTGCCGAGTTTATTGACAGTGGTTATGTGGAAACCAAACGACAGATGAAAAAAATCAGGGAATTGATTACCACTTTTCGTGACAAGGATTCAGTGGATCGGAAAAGAGAATTGTTCAAACAGCGAATTTTACCCTATTTTATTGATAGTCTGAATACTGAAGAATTAAACAAATACGAAGCTCATTATCTGAACAGACTGGTTCTGCAAGGTAACAGTACCGTTACTCTACAGGATGTGAAGCAAGGATATTACCGGATAACTCACGATGGTTTTTTTCATGTTGGCATGCCAGTTCTTAGTTTAAAAGAAAATAAAGACAAATATTTTCTCGATTTAAATTTGTCAAAGGCCGACCGTTTTTCAATCAAGTTTGGCGGAAATTTGTCATCCAGGGTAGCAAACCTTGGCTTTGTTGAATTAAATTACAAATATCTGTTTAGTCATGGCCTCAACCTGAAAACAAATTTCTACTTTGGGAGGTTTTATTCCTCTTTTTTATTGGGAGCAAAGCTGGAATATCCTTCTCTAAAACCGTTTTATTTAGGTACCAGCATTGTGTACAATCATTTTGATTATTTTTCAAGCAAGATTTATTTTCTCGAAGATTTAACGCCCTCTTACCTGATACAAAATGAAAACTACATGAGTATCAATGCTGGTTTGCAGGTATCGCAGAAAGGAAAAATTGAAGGTGAATTTACCTACGGACGGGCTGAGGATCGTTATTATCAGTCAAACAACTTTACCCGTGAAGATACAGCTGATGTTACCCGTTTTGATTTTGCCAAAACATCGGTAAAATGGGAAAAAAATTCATTAAACCGAAAATTATATGCTACATCCGGAGCCCGCTTTTTGATTGAGACACAGTTTATAACAGGAAAAGAGAAGTTTGTCAGCGGATCGCTTACCGGAAATCCTGCACATCATTCAGATTTCAATCACGATTGGCTGCGCATTCATGCTGTCTGGGATAATTATTTCAAGAAAATTGGCATTTTTAAGCTTGGATTTTACGGCGAAATCATGATTTCCGGTCAAAAACAATTCAGCAATTATACTTCCAGCTTGTTGTCAGCCCCTGCATTTACCCATATTCCCGAAAGTAAGACCATTTTCCTGCCAAATTACAGAGCATTTAACTTCGGTGTTGCAGGATTGAAATTCATTTTTCCAATCACCAAAACCATAGATTTTCGGATTGAAAATTATGTTTTTCAGCACTATAGACAAATATTGCAGAGCGATGAAAAAACAGTATTGAGGGGTGAAAAATTCGCCAACAGATATTACACCGGAATGGCAGCACTGGTCTATAATTCATTTCTTGGACCTGTCAGCTTCTCGGTAAATTATTTTGATAATCCGGAAGATAAGTTTTTCTTTGCATTTAATATTGGCTTTTTAATTTTTAATCAGCGTGCACTCGATTAATTTCCATTCATTTCGATTGATTTTATCACTTGTTTTTACGGTTGTTTTCTTTTCGGCAAACAGTCAGAAAAGGCTTTATTCAACCGATGATATTCCGGCATTGTTTGAAAATTCAACCGAAATAATTTTTACCTTCAAGCTTGATGACATAGAACTTCTGGAATCGATCACGAGGGTGGTTTCAATAGATGATATCCAGGGGCAAACTGTGATAGCTTATGCGAATCAACAAGAAATGGCACAGTTTCTTAATTTTAATATCCCTTTCGAAATTGTTGCAAAAACTGCAGTCGCTGATAATTTCAGGATGATCACCGAAATAGATGTCAGTGAAACCGAAAGCTGGGATTTTTATCCTACTTACGAAGCTTATCTTAGCATGATGAATCAGTTTGAATCGGACTATCCCGGGTTGTGCAGGGTTTTCAGTATCGGCAATTCTGTCCAGAACCGGCAACTGATGATGGCAAAAATTTCAGCAAATGTTGACCAAAAAGAACCTGAACCTCAGTTTTTATATACCGGAACAATGCATGGTGATGAAACCACCGGCTATATTTTGCTGCTCAGGCTGATTGACCATTTGCTGAGTAACTATGGCACAAACTCTGAAATTACCGGTTTGCTGGATCACTCCGAAATCTGGATAAATCCATTGGCGAACCCCGATGGTACTTATCGGTCGGGAAATAGTTCGGTGAATGGTGCTACACGATACAATGCCAACAACATTGACCTCAACAGAAATTATCCTGATCCCGAAGATGGCCCTCATCCGGATGGCAATGCGTGGCAGCCTGAAACAATAGCTTTTATGCAACTTGCCGGGGATAATCATTTTGTTATGTCAGCAAATACGCATGGCGGATCAGAAGTGATCAACTATCCATGGGATACCTGGTCGAGACTGGCTGCTGATAATGACTGGTGGATTTATGTTTGCCGGGAATATGTCGATACTGTGCATGTGTACTCACCTGCTTCATACATGGATGGCTTCAACAATGGAATCACCAACGGATATACCTGGTACACAATTTCGGGAGGCAGGCAGGACTATATGAATTATTTTCACAATTGCAGGGAAGTAACCATGGAATTGTCCAACACAAAGCTTTTACCAGCATCTCAGTTGAATGACCATTGGGAATGGAACTATCGTTCTTTGATCAATTACATCAAGCAGGTTACCTATGGTATTTCCGGAACAATTACTGATCTGGAAACCGGTTTGCCCGTTAAAGCAAAAGTATTGATCGATGGGCATGACCTGGACAATTCTCATGTCTTTTCTGATACGCTGACCGGTTATTACCAGCGCTTGCTCGAAGCTGGCAATTACAGTCTCACTATTTCAGCACCGGGATATTATCCGGAAACAATCAGCAATATCGTAGTTACAAGATATGCCAATACTTCTGTAAATATGCAGCTTGATGCTGGTGAGCTGGAACCGGAAATTTCTTCATCTGCATTTGCCATTGAAGCAGGATCAACAGTTGATTTTACTGATGTTTCCTTCGGTCGCCCCCAGAGTTGGATGTGGTTCTTTGAAGGAGGGATACCTTCAACTTCCAGCGAACAGAACCCGTCAGGAATTTACTATTCGTCTGAAGGTGGTTTTGATGTTAAATTAATTATAACCAATTCCTTGGGTGACACGGCCCTGAGAGTGTTTCAGGAGTTTATTCAGGTTCAGCCGGCTTATGTTATGAGTAACCAGACAATAACACTTTGTAACGGGTTATTTTATGATTCCGGGGGAGCATCAGCTAATTATGGAAATAATCAAAACCTGGTAATGACCTTCATTAGCGGGATTGAAAATGCAAAGATTAAAGCTGAATTTCTTGAATTTTCTTTACAGCCTCATTCTTCGTGTTACTACGACTGGCTGAAAATCTACGATGGAGAAAGTATTTCTTCTCCTCTTATTGGCACCTGGTGCGGGATTGATTCTCCGGGCACCATTATTCCGGAAAATGAATCAGGAGCGTTAACATTTCAGTTTAAATCCAATTACTCCGTTTCTCAAACCGGTTGGAAAGTGTTGCTTTCATGCGTAATGGATCAGGAAATTCAATGTCGGGCAGGCTGGTCGGGCGTTTCATCGTACCTGATTCCTGTATTGGATGACATTGAAATGGTTACTCAGCCGTTGGGAACAGATTTACTATTTCTTCAGGGACAAAATGGAACTTTTCAACCGTTGTCGGACTCAAATACAATTACTCAATGGATTACCCGTGAGGGATACATCATCAAACTCAGTGAAGAACATTCGTTGATAATTAACGGCAGCCCGCTTCAAAATCCTGCTATTCAACTTGGCCAAGGGTGGAACATTTTGCCGGTTCCGACTTTGAATCCTGTAAGCAGTTCTTCGCTGAATGTGATGTTGGGTAATAAACTGATCATTATAAAGGAAATAGCTTCAGCGAATGTGTTTTGGCCGGAATTTCAGATCGAGACTTTACAATGGTTAATTCCTGGTAATGCTTATCTTTTAAAAACATCAGAACCTGTTCAGATTATTTTTACCCAACCATAAATACAATAGAGCTCAACCCAATAATGATATCTGTAATGAAAAACCTTTTTATGAAATGTTTGTTTCTGGCAGTCATACTGACAGGTAGTTTTCAACTGTTGGCTCAGTCAGATATTGATGTGGTTTATCTCAAAACCGGTGAACGCATAGAATGTACCATTCAAAAAGTTGGTACCGATTCCCTTTTTATATCAAGGTTCTCAGGAAAAAACCAGGTTTGGGATACTTTTGCACTGGACAATGTAGCTACTTATGTGGTTAATAATTTTTATTCTACTCCGGCTGAAGATATCATCAAAGCCACAGGTCATTTTTTCACAGGAACCATGATGATTGTTTCGGGGGGTGTAATTGCCGCCATTGCTGTTAACAACGACAATAAAGATGTGGCTGTAATCGGTACAGCTATTGGAATGTTTGGGTCGGTATTTCTTTTTTCAGGATATTCAAAAATGAATCATGCAGGAAAAAAGCTGAACAGGTTTCAATTGCAAAATGACCGGATCATTTATAAGCTATAAACCTGAATCGGTTTTGGCTGGTAAATTAAATGAATTCCGGCAGATAGGTCATTCAGTATTCTGTTTTGAGGTAAAAACCCGGGACTGATTTAGAACGGATTATTTACTGACTGCACTTTTTTCCGCTGCATAATCTTTTACTGCCTTGACAAAACTTACAAAAAGCGGATGAGGTCTGGCAACCGTACTTTTGTATTCAGGATGAAATTGCACACCGATAAACCAGCGATGGCTTTTCAGTTCAATAATTTCAACAAGATTTCCCTGTTTGTTGATTCCTGATTGCATCATTCCCGCTTTTTCGAAGTCAGCAGAATACTGATTGTTGAATTCATATCTGTGTCTGTGGCGCTCCGAAATGTTTTCTGTCTGGTATATTGCGAAGGCTTTTGAATTTGGTATCAGATTGCAATCGAAACGGCCCAGCCGCATGGTTCCTCCAAGTCCGGAAATCTTTTTTTGATCTTCCATCATATCAATCACCGGATATGGGGTTTTCTGATTAAACTCCGTTGAATTTGCTTTTTCCATTCCCAGCACATTGCGGGCAAATTCAATAACAGCGCATTGCATACCCAGGCAGATACCGAGAAATGGGATGTTCTTTTCGCGGGCATATTGAACAGCCTTTATTTTACCTTCGATACCTCTGGAACCAAATCCCGGAGCAACAAGTATTCCGTCGAGACCCACGAGATGTTCTTCATTTTCGCTTCCTTCAATCAATTCAGAATGAATCATTTTTAAATGCACTTTGCAGTTATTTTCAGCTCCGGCATGGATGAATGATTCGCTGATAGACTTATAGGCATCTTTTAGTTCGACGTATTTTCCAATAAGGCCGATGGTTACTGATGAAGTCGGATTTTTCAGTCGGTTCAGAAAATCTTCCCAGTTTTTCAGGTCGGGAAGCTTATCGGTCGGGAGTTTTAATTTTCTCAATACCTCAATATCAAGATGCTCGTTGAGCATGAGAAGTGGAACATCATAAATGGTTTCAGCATCAATGGATTCGATTACAGACGAATCGTCCACATTACAAAAAAGGGCTATCTTGTTCTTTAGTGTCTGGGTTAGCGAATGTTCAGTCCGACAGACAATGATATCAGGTTGAACTCCCTGTTCCAGCATGGTTTTTACCGAATGTTGAGTGGGTTTTGTTTTCAATTCTTCGGCGGCTGCAAGATAGGGGACGAGGGTCAGATGGATGACAAGGCAATTGTTTCCAAGCTCTCTTCTCATCTGACGAACAGCTTCAATATAGGGAAGGGATTCAATATCACCGACCGTTCCACCGATTTCGGTTATTACAAAATCGTAATCTCCTTTATTTCCCAGAAGCTTGATCCGGTATTTTATTTCGTCTGTAATATGTGGTATCACCTGCACTGTAGAACCTAAAAAATCACCACGGCGTTCTTTGTTGATGACAGACTGATAGATGCGTCCGGTAGTTACATTATTTGCCTGGGTTGTCGGCACATTGCTGAAACGCTCGTAATGCCCAAGATCAAGGTCAGTTTCGGCACCGTCTTCGGTTACATAACATTCACCATGTTCATAAGGGTTTAGTGTCCCCGGATCAATATTGATGTATGGATCAAGTTTTTGAATGGTTACCGAAAAACCACGTGATTGCAGTAATTTGCCAAGAGAAGCTGAGATGATTCCTTTGCCCAGGCTGGAAGTTACGCCTCCGGTAACGAAAATATATTTTGTCTGAATCATTTCTTTTCAAATTTTCGTGCAAAGTAACTATTTTGATTTGAAACAGTGCATTGGATAGTACAGCGTAAATTTGATTTTTTAAAATATTTTTTTCACTATTGTCCGATCAAAAATGAGCATAAGATTCTTCAGCGCCGACAGGCAGTGAGGAATCTCGGATTAGTTTTTCGGACACTAATATTTTTTTTAAGTAATTAGGACCTGCTGAAAAAGTACAAAAGCCAATTTTGAAAAATGATTGGTATCTTTTTAGTTTGCATGAATTTATATTTAACAGCAGCCCCTAACTAATGCGCTGATAAATAATTCGAAAAGGCGGTACTATTGACCGCCTTTTCACAATATCTGATAATTTATTGATTAATAGTAACGATAGCTTTTCACTTGTCCGATATGTTTAGCAAGTCTGATTACCTGCGAACTGTAACCAAACTCGTTGTCATACCAAAGGTAAATAATAACTGTTTTCCCGTCTTCAGAGACTTTTGTTGCAGGCATATCAAAAATACTGGCACAGGAATCGCCAATGCCATCAGAAGAGACAAATTCCGTCGAGTTGCTGTATCTGATTTGTTCGATAAGGTTTCCTTTCAAAGCAGCTTGTAAAAAGAGTTGATTAACCTGATCCACAGTGGTTTCTTTTTCTACTTCGATGGTCAGAATGGCAAGAGATACATCCGGTGTAGGCACTCTGACGGCATTTGATGTCAGTTTTCCTTTCAGTATCGGAATGGCTTTTGCTGCAGCGGAACCGGCACCTGTTTCGGTGATTACCATATTCAACGGGGCTGAACGTCCTCTTCTTGATTTTTTATGGTAATTATCCAAAAGGTTCTGATCGTTGGTATAGGAGTGGATGGTTTCGATATGACCTTTGATAATACCAAGATTTTCCTGAATGACCTGAAGCCCTGGCACAATGGCATTGGTTGTGCAGGATGCAGCCGAAAAGATTTTTTCGTCCTTAAGATTCAAAGTGTTTTGATTTACACCATAAACCACATTGGGGATATCATCTTTACCCGGTGCAGTGAGCAATACTTTGCTGACCCCTGTTGATTTGAGATGTCTTTCAAGTCCTTTACGATCGCGCCAGACACCGGTGTTGTCGATAACAAGGGCATCTTTTATTCCATATTGGGTATAATCAATGTCTTCAGGATTAGTGGCTGCAATCATGTGAATGATATGTCCGTTGATGTGAAAACATTTATTTTCGAGGTCTTCGTTTGCAACGCCATTGAAAGCGCCATGCACGGAATCTTTTCTGAAAAGGGAAATTCTTTTTTTGATATCTTCGGGGCTGTTGGTGCGGGTTACAATAGCTTTTAGTCTCAGTTGCGATCCATTGCCGGCAATTTTGATGAGCTCTCTTGCAAGCAGCCTTCCAATCCTGCCAAATCCGTAAAGGACGACATCCTGGGTTCTGGTGCTTCGGGGAGGTGCGCCGACAAATTCTTTCAGTTTGTTCAGAATAAAATCATTTGCATTTCGGTAATTGTGCCCTTCGTCAGTCCATTCGGAGTTAAGCCGGCCAATGTCGATCCTCGCCGGAGCAATGTCCTCGGCAAGTATTGCTTTTGCCAGAATAAGCGAGTCCTGAATCCTGACTGGTTTGTTCAGAATTGTCTCAGCGCGGACATGTTTGTTGAGGATTTTTCCGGGGCCACGATCAATCAGTTGACTGCGCAGACAAATCAGTTCAATTGATTTATCAAACCACAACTTTCCAACAACATTAATGAATTCGGTAGCGGCTTTTTCATCGTTAATCCATTCTTTTAACGATTTGTCAAAATTTTCCATAGTAAAATTATTTAATTTATTGATATTGAACGTCATGCAGTGTTATTGTTTGAAGGTATTACTTAAATGTGTACCGCAAGGCAAATGTAAATAAATTTCCTTGTCGCTAAAGATTTTCAAAAAAAAATCCGCAGTGACGTGAAGATTTGATGTCAATGCGGAGGATAAATACCGGTGTGAAAGTTTTCGATTTATCTCATGTCGATGAGATAATATTCCGGAAATTCATCTTTATTTAAAACAAATGATTTTTCATCTATCGGCTGATGGGTATCAAACCGGTTAATTTTGTATGTATATTTACTGCCATTCTGGTCATAAATTTCGATGATGTACAAATCCATGCTTGTTTTGTCGATGTATAGATTGACTTTGTCATACGATTTTTTCTCAAGAGGTATCAGTTCAAGGGCATGTACATTTTTACCCCCGAAAGAGGTGATTTTGGGGATAAGCTTTGATTTGTAATGATTACTGTATTCGGTCAGCATTTTGGTAGGCGAAAATACACCGCTGTCATCAGAAGCATCATTTACCTGAATTTCCTGTGCATCGTTGATAATAGTCCAGATTGTTTCTCCGTCGGAAATTATTGTCTGGCCGGCAATAGTGAGCTGGTATTTATCTCCGCTGATCATGGCTACACCGCTTGTTGATTCGTTAATATTGGCAGCGGGGTTTTCCATGGTATAAGTAAAATCCAGTTTTATAGATATGTAATCCAATGTTTTACGGGTTACTTCATTCAGAATTTCAGATGCTTGTTTGTCGCGCGACTGGGCTGACAAGGTGGGTTGAGTCTGAAGCAATGAAATGGATAAAAAGAAGATGAAAGCGTATTTCATGATTATTTGGAATTAAAATTTTCGTTCATGTTTCTCAAAAACTGTTCCAAATCCAACTCAGATTTGATAAGAACTTCACGGGCTTTGCTGCCTTCGAAGGGGCCGACAATGCCTGAACCTTCAAGCTGATCGATAATACGACCTGCACGATTGTATCCGATTTTTAGTTTACGTTGCAACAATGAGGTTGACCCTTGTTGCGTCTGCACCAGAATTCTGGCTGATTCTTCAAACAAAGGGTCGCGCTCTGACGGGTCGAAATCGGTAATATGTTCATCCTGTTCATCAGCAAATTCAGGGAGGTGATAAGCATCAGGATAAGCACGTTGTGAACCGATATATTCAGTAAGTTTTTCTATTTCGGGAGTGTCAATGAATGCACATTGCAACCTGATCAGATCACTGCCTGTGGAAAGCAGCATGTCTCCGCGACCAACCAATTGGTCGGCTCCGGGGCTGTCGAGTATTGTACGTGAGTCCACTTTGGAAATGACCCTGAAAGCTACACGGGCAGGAAAATTGGCTTTAATCGAACCGGTAATAATATTTACCGACGGTCTTTGTGTGGCAATAATCAGATGAATGCCAACAGCTCTCGCAAGTTGTGCCAGTCTGGTAAGCGGTACTTCAATCTCTTTGCCTGCCGTCATGATCAGGTCGGCAAATTCATCCACAACAAGCACAATGTATGGTAAAAAATGATGACCTTCGGTAGGGTTGAGCCTGCGCTCCAGGAATTTTGCATTGTATTCTTTGATGTTTCTGACCTGGGCATCTTTCAGCAATTCATACCTTGTATCCATTTCAATTCCAAGAGAATTCAAAGTACGAACAACTTTTCGGGTGTCGGTAATGATTGCTTCTTCAGAGTCTGGTAATTTGGCCAGGTAATGACGTTCAATTTTTGAAAAGAGCGTTAGTTCCACTTTCTTGGGATCAACCATTACGAATTTTAATTCAGCAGGATGTTTTTTGTAAAGGAGTGAAGTAATGACTGCATTCAGGCCGACTGATTTACCCTGTCCGGTTGCTCCGGCCATCAGAATGTGTGGCATTTTGGTGAGGTCAGCAATGAATACTTCATTTGATACTGTTTTTCCCATTCCAAAGGGCAGCTCAGCTTTTGAATCCTTAAATTTGTCGGAAGCCAGGATTGATTTCATCGAAACGATGTCAGGATTTTGGTTTGGGACTTCAATTCCTACAGTTCCTTTACCGGGGATTGGTGCTATGATGCGGATTCCAAGTGCTGAAAGGCTTAGTGCAATATCATCCTCAAGATTACGAATGCGTGCGATGCGTATGCCGGGTTTAGGAATAATTTCATATAACGTAACTGTGGGTCCTATGGTAGCTTTGATTTTTTCAATCTCAATGCTGTAATGATTGAGGGTTTCCACAATTTTTTGTTTGTTGGCTACAAGCTCTTCACTACGCACATTCAGTTTATCGCTTCCGTAATCGTTGAGCAGATCAAGTGTGGGGAACTGATAATGTGGAAGGTCTAAACGCGGATCATAAAGGCTTTCAACACCGTATCTCGATTTAATCTGTGGTTCGTTGGTTTTGACAGTCGGTTCGGTTTGAACCTCAGGAGTTTTTGATAGTTCGGCTGGGTTTTCTATGGTAAAATCCACGTGGTTATGATTGACCGATGAAGCATCATCAGATGGTGTATCCGGTTCAAATTCAATAACATTGCCGGTGTTGTCTGAGGGCATCGTTTCGGCATCCTTTTCCCGTGGTAATGAGCTATTCGGTTTTATTTTGTGGTTAACAGGATTCGGTAATGGTTTTTCTTCATCATTTTCTTCATCATCCTTAACATAATATTCTTCTACATTGTATTGATCGCCATTAGTATTGTTACCGTTGTCGTTTTTGTTATTTTCATTGCCGGTTTTTTCCTTTTTGAGATAACTTTCTGAGAATTTAAATCTGAAAAGCTTAAAAAAGCCGGCAAGCAGCAGAAAAACGATGAGGATAAATAAGAGTAACAGTCCTGTACCGGGTTTCCCCAGATAGGTAACCAGCCATTTTTCGACGTAAATTCCAAAAGTTCCGGGAAAGATGCCATCTTTCAGTGTTGGGATTAAGTAGGCAAATGCAGTGGGAAACCACAATATTCCTATCACCATAAGCTGAAAAGCTTTCCAGACCGGCACTTTTAATTTGGGGAACAATAATTTTACACCTGCAAAACCGAAGAACAATAAAAACAGAAATGCTGCCGCACCAAAGCCTTTTTTCACCAAATAATAAGCACTGATGGCTCCGATTTTACCCATGAGGTTTTCAACTTTTATCCCGGCAGTGGTGAGAATGTCCCAGATACTTTGATTAAAAACAACATCATCATATTGGCAGGTATGGAAATAGGAACCCAGTGAAAAAAATAAAAAGATGGTCAGCAACAGAATAAAAAGTCCGATAATTTGCTGCCATTGCTGTCTGCTGATTAAACGTCTGTGCTTTTTCCCACTGTTGTTTTTTTTCTTTTTGCTTACCTTTTGCGGAGGATGCTGTTTTGGTTTATTTGTCTTTAATATGGAGCTCTTTGGAGGCATAAGGATTTGTAGTTCAAAAATTACCTGCAAAGGTAATATTAAACCCAGATAACGCAATTACTTTGGAAAAACGAGTTACAAAACTGGTGAACCATCAAAAATGTCAGGGTTCATATTAATAACCATTAAATGGGTGTGAATTATCTTACGAGTAAAGGTTTGTTGAAACATTACCTGTACGGTTAGTCCGACGGGTTTAACCTGCCATGAAGGAGTAAGCAAAGCAGAGAGAAAATCAGCTTGACAAAAAGCAGTATTTTTGAGGCTCAATTGGAAGTAGCATGTCGAAGCATTTTCTGGAAGATCTCAATGAAGCCCAAAGGCTTGCAGTTATAAATACTGAAGGACCTTCGATGGTGGTTGCCGGAGCTGGTTCAGGCAAGACCAGGGTGTTGACTTATCGGGTCGCTCATTTGGTGGAAAAAGGAACTGATCCTTTTCAAATCCTTGCACTCACTTTTACCAACAAAGCGGCTGCCGAGATGAAAGAGCGGATCGTCAACCTTGTTGGTTCTGCAGAAGCCCGCAATGTGTGGATGGGTACATTCCACTCCATTTTTGCACGCGTCCTGCGAATTGACGGTCATTTACTCGGATATCCTTCCAATTATACCATTTATGATACTGATGATTCGAAAAGTCTTTTACGTACTATCGTCAGGGAAAATGCACTTGATCCGAAAGTTTACCAGCCGGGATGGCTGCTGGGCAGAATTTCTGCAGCCAAAAGCAACTTACTCTCAGCAGAAGACTATAATCAGAATCCGGAATTAACCGAATCTGATCATCGGTCAGGGAAACCTATGACAGGAAGGATATTTTCCATTTATCAGCTGAGGTGCAAAAAAGCATTCGCCATGGATTTTGACGACCTGCTTTACAATATGAACCAGTTGCTGAGAGATTTTCCGGATATTTTACTCAAATATCAGACAAAATTCAGGTATCTGTTGGTGGATGAATATCAGGATACCAATTTTGCCCAGTACATGATCGTAAAAAAACTGGCTGCAAGGCACGAAAACATTTGTGTTGTAGGTGATGACGCCCAAAGCATTTACAGTTTCAGGGGGGCCAATATCCAGAATATTCTCAATTTTAAAAAAGATTATCCAGACCTGAAAATTTTTAAACTTGAGCAAAATTATCGCTCAACAAAAAATATCGTCGAAGCAGCCAATTGTGTCATAAAATACAACAAAGACCAGATTTTTAAAAAAATATGGACACAAAACGACCAGGGTGCACTCATCAAGCTCATGCGCGCCCGTTCTGATACCGAAGAAGGAGGATTAGTGGCCGGTTCGATTTTTGAAACCAAAATGAGCAACCAGCTGCCAAACAGTCATTTTGCAGTACTTTACAGAACCAATGCACAGTCCAGATCAATTGAAGAAGCATTGCGAAGGTTGAACATTCCTTACCGGATTTACGGCGGGCTTTCGTTTTATAAGCGCAAGGAAATCAAGGATTTGCTTGCATATTTCAGACTGGTAGTGAATCCTGCAGATGAAGAAGCCTTCAAACGAATTATTAACTATCCTGCCCGCGGGATTGGCGAAACCACAACTGATCGTCTTATCGTTGCTGCCGAAGGTATGAAGATGTCTGTGTGGGAAATCATTTCAAATATTGACCAATACGACCTGAAAATCAATCAGGGTATTAAAAACAAGATTGGGGAATTTGCTGTAATGATTAAGCGTTTCATGATTCAGCAAAAAACGCGTAATGCCTATGAACTTGCCAGGGACATAGCCAGAGCATCGGGCATACTTAAAGACCTCGAGGAAGACAAAACACCGGAAGGTATCAGCAGGCTGGATAATATTGAAGAGTTGCTCAATGGTATCAAAGAATTTTCTGAAAATGACGGGCTGAATCTCATGGATGAAGATCATTCGCTTCGCACGCTGGATATGTATCTTCAGGACATTTCACTGCTCACCGATGCTGACCAGGACGACAAACAAGACAACAATAAAGTTTCGCTGATGACTATTCACAGTGCCAAAGGGCTTGAATTTCCCTATGTCTATATTGTCGGAGTGGAAGAAAATCTTTTTCCCGGTATTCAGTCCATTGCCTCGAGAGCTGATCTGGAAGAGGAAAGAAGACTTTTTTATGTAGCGCTGACCAGAGCCGAAAAAGCTGCGATTATTTCTTATGCCGAAACACGTTACAGATGGGGTAATCTTACCATGTGTGAGCCCAGCCGCTTTATTAATGAAATTGATCCGGAATTTATTGAATTCCCCCGAAAAGTAAACAATCACCCCAGCGACCATAACAGATTCAGGTACGATAACGACCAGCCCGTATTCAAAAAACCATCGCAGATTAATCCCGAAAAGCTTAAAAAAATCGGGGATTCCAGACACAACACACCGAAAACAAATGAGCAGTTTGAAGGTGATGATACTTCAGGAATTTTACCCGGAATGCAGGTTGAACATCAGCGTTTCGGCAAAGGCAAGGTGCTCACTGTGGAAGGGAATGGCCCTAACCGAAAAGCTACTGTTTTTTTTCACACAGTTGGGCAAAAGCAGTTAATCTTAAAATTCGCACGCCTTAAAATTATCGGCTAAACTGATTTTAAGCTATTTTTGCGGGATAGGTACAATTTGCCCAACATGAAACAAAAAATTTCAGACAGTATTAAAACATTACTCCGAAATGAGTTTACCCGCTCTGCAACAGGATCACTAAGTTACCGGCAGGGGCAAAGTCTTTATCTCAACGGACAGTGTTCATTGTTGTCAGAATCGGGAAATCATTACCGCTTTTCAGTTGATGACAAATATGGCGATTTTCAGGTCGAAATTTTTTACACTGATGAATTAAAAGCAGCGTGTTCGTGTAAAAGCGAGTTGCTTTGCAGGCATAAAACAGCAGCCTTGCTTCAGCTGGATGAAATCTTCAGGCTGGGTGAAGACGAATTACCCTCCGAAGGGATTAAATATACACGCAAAGGTATGATACAGCGTGTGATCGAAGAACGCAAAAAGAAAGCACTCCAGGCAAATTATTCCGTCGAGTTTGCTGATAATATATATGGGGAACACCTGCTCACCAACGATCGGGGTGTTGTTTACCGGATCACGCTAAGAGATCTGGAGCGACGACATGGGTATTGCAATTGCCCGGATTACAAAAACAACAAGCTGGGCACCTGTAAACACCTGATCTATGTTTTTTTGCAATTAAAAGAACATCCTTCACTGATACCCTCACAGCTACCACCTTACCCATTTATCGAAGTTTTTCTGAATCCATTTCGCAACAACAAAATCAGCTATTTCTATCCGGAAAAAATGACCGGCCCGCTGGCTGAACTTTTTTACCGCTATTTTGGGAACAGAAATTTTATTGAAGATGAGGAAGATGAAAGCTTTACAGGATTCCTGAATAACACCGAAAAATTCAAACAAATCCTTGTACGGCCGGAAGTTATAGATAAAGTTAAAAAAGCTGCCGAACAAGCTTCCATCCTGCGTCTCAAACAAACACGCAAACTGAATTTTTCACTGTTGAAAACGAATCTGCCGACTTTTCAAATGGAAGGAGCAGAATTTGCAACCTTCAGAACTGGGGCTATACTGGCCGACGATATTGAGCTTGGAAGAATACAGCAGGCAACCGCTGCAGCAATTCTGAAAAGAGATATTTTCGGTTTTACCAAATCCCTGATTATTTGTCCGGCTAATCTGAAACAACAGTGGAAAAGAGAAATTGAACAACTTTCCGGAGAACAACCGCTGTTGATTGAAGGTACCACCGAACAGCGTCAAAAACTCTACCAGACAGGCAGTCACTATTTTCAGATCGTAAATTATGAAAATGTGCTTCATGATCAGAAAATATTAGCTGAAAACAATCCTGACTTTATCATCCTCGACGAAGCACAACGCATTAAAAACTACGAGTCTGCCATCTCATCAGCCATCCGGTCTTTACCACGACGACATACCCTTTTACTTGCCGGAGGGCCTTTCGATTCAAATATTATTGAGCTTTATGCCATGGTTTTGCTGGTGGACGAAAGCCTCTTGTCTCCACTATGGGAGTTTTCTTACAAATACTGCTATTTTGACGATCATGGCAAAAATAATATTGTCGGTTATTACGACCTTGATGAGCTAAACCTGAGACTGGAAAAAATTTTACTGCGCCGGCGAAAAGATGAAGTTATCAAACAATTACCGCAAATAAGCAACATTGATGTGCCGGTGGATATGCATCCTTATCAGATTAAACTTCATTTGAAATATGCACGGGAACTGATTGGTATTCTGTCAAAAAAAGTAATTAATCCGTTTGAACTGCAACTGGCGCTTCAACTTATCAGAAAACTCAGAATGCTTGCTGATTCTACGTTTTTAGTTGACGACCTGACCAACATTTCTCCAAAAATTGATGAGGTAAAAAGTATCCTGACCGAAAAACTGAATTTGCGCAAAAGCCGTAAAAAAATAATCCTGTTCACCGAGTGGAAAAAAATGATTCAAATTCTCGGGCGGATGTTGCGGGTCAACAGAATTAAATATGTTGAAATTACTGATGAAACACCTGAAAAACAGCAAAAATTATTAATAAAAAATTTCGACCAGGATGAAAATTGCAATGTGATGCTTTGCGGAAATGTGGGATTGATTGATGCGGGAATCAAAAAAGCTGAGGTGATAATCAATTTTGATGCTCCAGCCGAAAGGGAGACCAAAAGCCTGCGTATGGGAAACCTGACTGACATTCTCAGACATCGTGGAAACCTTACCATCATTAATCTTTATGCTAAAAATTCGCTGGAGGAAAAAATTAATGCCGGTCTGGAACTTGATTTGAGCCAGAAAGAGAAAAAAAATCCCCAGGGTGAATCAGGGTTGAAATTCTCCAAAGTGTTACTTGCTGAACTTTCGAATGCAATTAAAGAAACCAGCGCCAGGCTATTGCAACAAATCAACGAAGAATCGGTTCAGTCAAAAAATACTGAATCATCTCAGATGGTTTTTAATTTTGACCTCGAAGAACCGGTAAAACCAGATTTACAGAAAAATTCAGAATTCCAGTCAAGGAACATCAAACCAATGTCAGATAATAAGCTAAAAATTAACCCCGACAGAATGAATCAATTACTCGCTGGCAGCTCGGCTGTGTTTTCCCAAATCATAAAAATATCAACAGGCGAAGAAATTGATGTGGTGGATTACACACCTGAATATGACCCTGTTTCAGGAGAAATTGTGCTCAGGTTCAAAATTATCAGCGGTGAATAACATAAACTGAAGTGATAATTAAATATTTATTTTGCAGGCAGAAAATGACCAAGGGATAATCAAAATGGAATTTAAAGGAGAGATTATTTTAGAATTTGAAAAGCGATTTAATGATGACAGATCATGTCTGGCCTATCTTTCCGACCTTAAGATGCATACCGTCATTCATCAATTAAAATCCTGGCTAAGAAGCACATATTCCCGGGTTCATCAATATCACACCGAAAAATATCCGGACAAATTCAGTTTTCGAATCAACCGCTTAGTTTTTAAGCAAAATATTTTTCAGGCTCTTTTTGACAGAATGTTGATGGCTAAACCCTTTACTTACCAAATGATTAAAATAGTAACCCAGTTGAATACCTCAATTTATTTTTTACAAGTTTAGATTTTTATGTTACAATTAAACACAATCATCACAGGAACCGGTAGTTACATTCCTACCGAAGTGATAACCAATCAACAATTTTCAGCTCATAAGTTTTATGACACCACCGGTGTACCCTTTAACAATTCTCATGAAGATATAGCTGAAAAGTTTATTGCAATAACAGGAATTCATGAGCGTCGCTATGTAAGTGAAGATCTGCATGCCTCGGATATTGGTACTATTGCTGCAGAGCGTGCCATCCAGGATGCAGGAATAAATAAGGAAGAAATTGACCAAATCATTGTAGCGCAGAATTTTGGAGATGTCAGCAAAGGAACAATCCAGACCGATTCGGTTCCAAGTATTGCTGCACGCATCAAACATGGATTAAACATAGAGAATCCGGGCTGTGTTGCCTATGACCTGGTTTTTGGTTGCCCCGGATGGATACAGGGACTTATACATGCAAAATCTTTTATTCAGTCAGGTCTGGCAAAAAAGTGTCTGGTAATTGGTACCGAAACGCTTTCCAGAGTCATTGACCAGCACGATCGTGATTCGATGCTTTATTCTGACGGCGCCGGAGCATGTATTGTTGAAGGAATTGAATCAGACCAACCGTTGGGTATCCTGACATCAAGCACTGCTTCATTTGCCAACGAGGAAGCTTATTTTCTGTATTTTGGCAAAAGCAATATTGATGATTCCAATCCAAATGTTAAGTACATCAAAATGTATGGTCGTAAGGTATATGAATTTGCCTTGAAACATGTTCCGCATGCGATGAAGGATAGCCTTGACAGAGCAGGAGTTGATATTCACGACCTTAAGAAAGTACTCATTCACCAGGCCAACGAAAAATTAGATGCTGAAGTCATCAAAAGGTTTTACAGGCTTTATGGAATCAGGCAGGTGCCTGAGTTTATTATGCCCATGAGTATTCATAAATTGGGGAACAGCTCTGTTGCCACCGTACCTACTCTGCTTGACCTTATCCGGAAAAAACAAATTGAGGGACACGAACTGAATAAAGGTGATGTTATCATGTTTTCCTCAGTTGGTGCCGGAATGAACCTTAATGCTATTACTTACAGGTATTGAGTTTTAAAGCTGGCATTTTCAAAAGGTTCTTAACCCTGCCATGATGCAGGTATAAAGGGGTCGGTGTTACGCATGCAGCAGTCTGATTAATACCTGCTGTTACACTAAACCTCCGGTAGCAGGCTCGTTTCCATGAGCTTACTACCGGAGGTTAAGTGCAAAAGTAAGTGTTCTTCGTTAAGTTTTTTGTTCAACAATTAAATCGCAGCCGCAGTTTCACCAAAACTGACCGGGCAGCCCTTTGGTTGTGGCTGTGGTTAAGGATTATTTTTTTCGGTTCGGCTTTCTTGTCTACACATTTTTATGAATTTCTATTTCGGGCATTTCGTCCCAAGTTTTGCCTTCCAAAAGTCGTCCAGTTTTCTTTTTGTTTGTCCCGCCCCATTGTTTGAAAAAGAAAGCAACGTCTGCGTCTAAACATTGTTTTTTTATGTCTGTAACCCATTCTTCTTTCATAGGTCTTGGTTTTCGTCCACTCTCTCCCCCTACTATTACCCAGTCAATACCTGTCAAGTTCATATTGGGAATTTCGCCAATTAAAGGTTCACAAGAAAGGAATTTCACTCTTGCACCTGTCTCACGTAGCAAATCAATTCTCTTTGTTACTTTATTGTTCTCAACTGATACGCCCATCCAAATATTATGTGTCCAGTCTATCCAATCTTCACTGTCATAATATTTTAAAATGTCTGCTCTCTTTGTCAATACTTGAAATACGTGTTGAGGATTATCTTTCATCACTTTGAATGTTTTCCTAATAAAGTCAATTGGAATGTCCTTATGAAAAAGGTCGCTCATCGAGTTCACAAAAACGACTTTAGGTTTTTTCCAAGTATATGGAGTTTGTAACTCGTCTTCGTGAATGGTTATCTTAAAATTGTTTTTGTATTTCTCAACACCCATCGCGTGCAAACGCTTTGACATAACTTCTGCATAACAGAATTTACATCCTGCCGAAATCTTGTCACAACCCGTTGTTGGGTTCCAAGTCATTTCAGTCCATTCTATGCTTGATTGTGCCATAATTATTTTAGATTAAAGGTAACTTTTTTATTGTCTGTCTTGAAGTAATTGTAAGCAATGTAAAATGATTTTTTTCTTGCTTTCTCACCGTTTGCAGTCAATACTTCTAAGTTACCGTTGTTTTGCCAGTTATAAAAAATTTCATTTGTGTGCTTCGGTAAAAATCCTTGCCTTAATGTAAACTCATAGACTTCGCCATTATAACGCACTTTGGCTTTCAAAAATTCTTTCAGTTTTGTTTCAAGTGGATTGGTTTTGAATTCGTGAAACAAACTTGGTGTATTACCTGCGTAATCCCAGCCTTTGCCATATTCTGTGTCAATTTCCCATTTGGCTTCTAACATTTTTTCAAATCCTTTTATGTGAGAAGTGAAAAAGAACAAGCAAAAGACGGTGTTTGTGTCCTTTTGAATGGTGAATGTGTCAACAAAGAAATTATTACCTAGAAAATTTTGAAACCCTTGCTTTAATTCTGATATAAAATTCCAGACGTTTCCTGGTCTCCACTCATTGAAATTTGGGATTATTTCAGTAATAAAATCTTTGAGTGCTTCAGGTGTTCCGTTACTCGCAAAACGATACATAAACTGTGTCGGAAGCCATAAAAG